>Ga0335083_10003853_pt1 | contig 19299 bp, 15 predicted proteins | sample Lox_Sample_42_FD_206716 | JGI IMG/M metagenome (GOLD analysis project Ga0335083, IMG submission 206716) | Soil microbial communities from Loxahatchee National Wildlife Refuge, Florida, United States - Lox_Sample_4.2 | ecosystem: Environmental > Terrestrial > Soil > Wetlands | place: USA...
GCCCAGCTCCGCGGCGCGTTGCGAAATCACCGTGAAGATGGTGGTGCCGACATCCGGCAGCTTGCTGTTCAAGCCGAATGGCCCACCGCCGCCATGGCCGCACCCACCGCGCCGGCCGCGGCGCCGAAGTGCGCCACGCGCAGCTCGGCGCGCGAACGCAGCAGCGGCGCGAACTGGTCGTAATGTTCGCTGACGCCGCCGCCGATGACGATCAGCTCCGGCCAGAACAGGCGGTTGATGGCATCCAGGTACTCATTGACCAGCGCGGTCCACTCGGGCCAGCCGAGGTTGTGCTCGGTGCGCACGCGCGCGGAAGCGCGCTGCTCGCCTTCGGCGCCGCCGACCTCCATGTGGCCAAGCTCGGTGTTGGGCACGAGCCTGCCATCGATGAACAGCGCCGAACCGATGCCGGTGCCGAAGGTCAGCAGCATCACGGTGCCGGCGACGTCGCGCGCGGCGCCGGCCTGCACCTCGGCGATGCCGGCAGCATCGGCATCGTTGAGCAGCACCACCTGCCGGCCGAGCTTGCCAGCCAGCACGCGGCCCGCGTCGAGGCCGATCAGCGAGGGATGCAGGTTCGAGGCCGTGTAGATCACGCCGCGGCGGATCACCGAGGGCAGCGCGATGCCAACGGGCATGGCGGAGGGTTGCGCCGCGGCCAGACGCGCCAGCGCTTCCATCAGGTTGTCGGCGGTGGCCGGCTGCGGCGTCGCGCTGCTCGCCAGTTCCGCCAGCAGCTGGCCGGTGCCCGTATCCACCGGCGCGTACTTGATCGAAGAGCCGCCGACATCCAGCCCCAGTGCCACTTCCCCCGCCATCGCCTTGCCCTCAGGGTTGGTTCAGCCCCGCCTCCGCCATGCGCATTTCGCGCTCGCGCCGCTTCTCGGCGCGCTTCATCAGGATGGCAGAAATCACCACGCCCGTGGCGACGATCAGCACCATCAGCGTGGCCAGCGCGTTGATGCTGGGGTTCACGCCCAGCCGCACGCGGGAATACACCACCATGGGCAGGGTGTTGGAGCCCGGACCGGCCACGAACTGCGTCACCACCACGTCGTCCCAGGAAAGCGTGAACGCCAGCAGCCAGCCGGACAGGATGGCCGGCAGGATCAGCGGCAGCGTGATGCGGAAGAACACCCGCGCAGGACGGGCGCCCAGGTCCTGCGCCGCCTCCTCCAGCGAATCGTCGAAGCCGGCCAGCCGCGACTGCACGATCACCGTCACGTAGGACATCGTGAAGGTGATGTGCGCCAGCGTGATGGTGGTCATGCCGCGGTCGAACTGGATGCCGAACAGCACGCGCAGCAGCTGCTCCATCGACACGAACAGCAGCAGCATGGAAAGGCCGGTGATCACCTCGGGCATCACCAGCGGCGCGGTGGTCAGGCCCTGCAGCAGCGCGCGGCCGCGGAATGGCCCGAAGCGCGCCAGCACCAGGCCCGCCAGCGTGCCCAGCACCGCCGCCGCGCTGGCCGCCATGGTCGCGACGCGGATCGACACCCAGGCGGCCTGCATCACCTGCCGGTCGCGGAACAGCGCGCCGTACCACTTGACCGTGGGCGAGTTGGCCGCATCCCACACCGTCACCAGCCGCGAGTTGTTGAACGAATAGATGATCATCGACACGATGGGCGCGTACAGGAACAGCAGCCCGAGCGCCAGCACCACGTTCGGCAGGGTGAGGTACTTCTTCATCTTCGCTGCGCGCGCAGCTCGCGGTTCTGGAAGTACTGGAAGATCATGATGGGCACCAGCAGCACCACCAGCATGGCGATGGCCACCGCGCTGGCGCGCGGCCAGTCGCGGTTGTGGAAGAATTCGTCGGACAGCAGGCTCGCGATCATCAGCTGGTCGGAGCTGCCCAGGAGCGACGGGATCACGTACTCGCCCACCGCCGGGATGAACACCAGCAGGCTCCCGGCCACGATGCCCGGCACCGACAGCGGCAGCGTGATGCGGAAGAAGGAGCGCACGGGGCCGGCGCCGAGATCGGAAGCCGCCTCGAGCAGCGTGAGGTCGTGCTTCTCCAGGTTCGAATACAGCGGCAGCACCATGAACGGCAGGTACGAATACACGATGCCCACGTACACCGCGAAGGTGGTGTTCATCATCTCCAGCGGCTCGTGGATGATCCCCAGGCTGGTGAGCACGTTGTTGATCACGCCGTCGGTTTTCAGCAGGCCGATCCACGCGTACACGCGCAGCAGGAAGGAAGTCCAGAACGGCAGGATGACCAGCATCAGCAGCACATTGCGGCCGGTGGGGCTGGCGCGCGCGATAGCATAGGCCATCGGGTAGGCCAGCAGCAGGCACAGCAGCGTGGAGATGGCCGCGATCTTCAGCGAGTACAGCCAGCCGCTGATGTACAGCGGCTCGTGCAGCAGGTAGCTGTAGCTGCCGAACAAGAGCCTGAGCTGCAGGGCGCCATCCTGCATCCACCGCAGGATGGGCTCGTACGGCGGCCGGCCAAACGGGGCGAACTCCGCGAAGGAGATCTTCAGCACGATCAGGAAGGGAACCAGGAAGAACAGCGTGAGCCACAGGTAGGGCACGGCGATGACCAGCCGCTGCCCGGCCCAGTTGCGCCGGATGTATTCGGACCAGCGCGGCGGACCGTAACGGAAGAACAGCTCCCACAGCGGTCCGATGCGTCCGCTACGCAGCGAGGAACGGCTGGCCGTACTGCTCGCAGCCACTATTGTGTCACCACCACCGGGCTGCTCTCGTGCCAGCTGAGGTACACGGCCTCATCCCACTGGATGCGCTCGTCATCCGACAGCCGTTCGATGTTGGGCAGCGTGACGCGCACGATGCGGCCGGTGTCCAGCTTCACCAGGTACACGGACAGATCGCCCATGTAGGCGATCTCCGTCACCACGCCGTGCACGCAGTTCTCGGCCGCGCGCGCCGGCGGCTGGCGCGTGATCGCGATCTTCTCGGGGCGGATGGCCGCCCACACCGCGGCGCCGGGCGCGGCGCTGATGCCATGGTCCACGTACACCACCCCGCCGAGCTCGTCGGACCGGATGCGCACGCGGTCGGGCAGGTCCTCGATGAGCCGGCCCTCGAACATGTTCACCGAGCCGATGAAATCGGCCACGAAACGCGAGGTCGGGAATTCATAAATCTCCGTCGGCGTGCCGATCTGCACGATCTCGCCGCGGTTCATCACGCCGATGCGCGTGGCCAGCGTCATCGCCTCCTCCTGGTCGTGGGTGACCACGATGAAGGTGACGCCCAGCTGCTCCTGGATGTTGATCAGCTCGAACTGCGTGTGCTCGCGCAGCTTCCTGTCCAGCGCGCCCAGCGGCTCATCCAGCAGCAGCATCTTCGGCCGCTTCACCAGCGAGCGGGCCAGCGCCACGCGCTGGCGCTGGCCGCCGGAAAGCTGGTGCGGCTTGCGCTTCGCGTACTCGCCGAGCTTCACGATGCCGAGGATTTCCGCCACACGGTCCGCGATCTCGCCCCTGGGCAGCCGTTCCTGCTCCAGCCCGAAGGCGACGTTCCTCTCCACCGTCATGTGGGGGAACAGCGCATAGGACTGGAACATCATGTTCACCGGCCGCTGGTAGGGCGGCATCTGCGCCATGTCCTGGCCATCCAGGAAGATGGCACCCGAAGTGGGCTTCTCGAAGCCCGCCAGCATGCGCAGCAGCGTCGATTTGCCGCAACCCGAGCCACCCAGCAGGCAGAAGATCTCGCCCCGGTGGATCTTCAGCGAGACATTGTTGACGGCGACAAAGTCACCAAATTTCTTCGTGACGTTGTCGATCTGCAGATAGGGCTTGGCATGGGGATCGCGCCAGGGCTCGACCTTCTTCCTCTCGCGCGACTCCGCCATGCGCTGCCCCGGGAACGTTACTTGCCGGTCTTGAAGCGTTCCCAGACCCGCGTTTCCGCCTTGGTGAAATCGGCGCTCTCGGGCAGGTCCGGCACCAGCTTGGCCATGAGCTCCGGCGGCGGGTACACATCCGGGTCCTTCTTCACCTCATCGCTCACCATCGGCAGCGAGGCGGAGTTGCCGTTGGCATACTTCACGAAGTTGCTGTTCTGCGCGGCGACCTCGGGCCGGTTCAGGAAGTCGATGAACAGGTGCGCGTTCTTCACGTGCGCGGCGTCGGCCGGGATGGCGAGGTTGTCGAAGAACTGCACCGCGCCTTCCTTCGGGATGTGGTACTTGATGTGGAAGGGCTTCTTGGCTTCCTCGGCGCGGGAGGCGGCCTGCAGCACATCGCCCGACCAGCCCAGCGACAGGCACCACTCGCCGTTGGCGAGGTTGTCGATGTAGGCGGAGGAGTCGATCTTCTTGATGTAAGGCCGGATCGACATCAGCACCTTCTCGGCGGCCTTGAGGTCATCCGGGTTCTCGCTGTTGGCGTCCTTGCCCAGGTAGATCAGCACGGTACCGATCACCTCGCTGGGCGCATCCAGGATGCTGACGCCGCACTTGGCGAATTTCCTGATCTCCTGCGGATCGTAGAACATCGCGAAACTGTTGACCGGCGCATTGGGATCGGCCGCCTTGATCTTCTCCTCGTTGTAGGCCACGCCCGAGGTGCCCCACATGTAGTTCACGGCATACTGGTTGCCCGGATCGAAGGCCTCGAGCTTCTTCAGGATCACGGGATCGAGGTTGCCCCAGTTCTTCAGCTTCGAGCGGTCGAGCTTCTGGTAGATGCCGGCCTTGATCTGGTTGGCGAGGAAGCTCGCCGAGGGCACCACCACGTCGTAGCCGGTGCGGCCAGCCTGCAGCTTGGTCTGCAGCAGTTCGTTGGAATCCATCACCTCGTAGTTCACCTTGATGCCGGTTTCCTTGGTGAACTGGTCGAGCAGGCTCGGATCGATGTAATCGGACCAGTTGTACACGTTGAGCACTTTCTCGGCGTCGGTATCGACCGCCGGCGCGGCGGCCGCGGACTGCGTCTCGCCGGCCGGCTTGCCGCAGGCGGCGAGCAGCAGGCCAGATGCCATCATGGCGGTCAGGATTCGCGTATGAGCGGACATGAGGACTCCCTATTTTTGGTTGGACGCAACAACCGGAACTGCCGGCGTCACTGGCCGGTCATCGGACTATAAGCCAACCCTCTCGCTTCAGGCCAGCCGGCGCCGCGCACGCCGATTACACGTTCAGCAGCAGGTGCTCGCGCTCCCAGGAACTGATGACCTGCAGGAACACCTCGTGCTCGGCCTCCTTGACGAGGGTATAGGCCTGCACGAACGGCTCGCCCAGTATCTGGATCAGCGCCGCGCTGTCGCGCAGTCGCCGCACGGCGGAATCCAGCGAGCGCGGCAGGCCGAACGGCAGGTCGTGGGCGCTGCCCGTGACGGGGTCGGTGGGCTGCAGGTTCTCCACCATGCCCAGGTAGCCGCAGGCCAGCGATGCGGCGATGGCGAGATATGCGTTGGCATCGGCGCCGCCGATGCGGTTCTCGATGCGGCGCGCATCCGGGGCCGACACCGGCACGCGCAGGCCGGCGGTGCGGTTGTCGTAACCCCACTGCACGTTGATCGGCGCGATCTGCCGGCGCGTGATGCGACGATAAGAGTTCACGTTCGGCGCGAACAGCGCCATCGCCGCCGGCAGGTATTTCTGCAGGCCGCCGATGTGCGCGAAGAACAGCGCCGAGGGCGTGCCATCCGCGTTGCTGAATACATTGGCGCGGGTTTTTTTATCCAGCACGCTCTGGTGGATGTGCATGGCGCTGCCGGGCTCCATGGCATGCGGCTTGGCCATGAACGTGGTGTACATCTTGTGGCGCAGCGCCGCCTCGCGCGCGGTGCGCTTGAACAGGAAGGCCTGGTCGGCCAGGTCCAGCGGATCCCCGTGGATCAGGTTGATCTCCATCTGCGCCGGGCCGTCCTCGTGGATCAGCGTGTCGATCTCGATGTCCTGGCGCTCGCAGAAGGCGTAGATGTCGTCGAACAGCGGGTCGAACTCGTTGACCGCCGCGATGCTGTAGCTCTGCCGGCCCGGTTCGGCGCGGCCGGAGCGGCCCACCGGCGGCTTCAGCGGATAATCCGCATCGATGTTCGGCTCGATGAGGTAGAACTCCAGCTCCGGCGCGACCACCGGCTCCCAGCCGCGCTGCGCGTACAGCTCCAGCACATGGCGCAGCACGTGGCGCGGCGCCATGGTGACGCGGCGACCGTCCGCGTAGAAACAGTCGTGGATCACCTGCGCGGTGGGCTCGGCGGTCCACGGCACCTCGCGCACGGTCTTCGTGTCGGGCCGCAGCACGATGTCGATCTCGGCCGGGCTCATCGTGTCGCCGGTATCGGGCGGGTAATCGCCGGTCACCGTCTGCAGGAAGATGCTTTCCGGCAGCTTCATGCCCTCGTCGGCGGTGAATTTCTCGGCCGGCATGATCTTGCCGCGTGCGATGCCCGCCATGTCGGGGATGATGGCCTCGACCTCGGAGATGCCCCGCTCGCGGAAGAACTGATGGATGTCATTGGTCATGAGTCACCTGCCGGTATCCTGTATGGCGCGTTCGCGCGCGGCATCGCCGAACGTCTGGAACAGCGCAATCGAAAAATCGTTGTGCTCGGCCTTCCACTCCGGATGCCACTGCACGGCCAGCGCGAAGCGCCGCGCGTCGCCCACGCGGAAGGCCTCGATCAGTCCATCGTCGGCGCGCGCCTCCTCGATCAGCCGCGGACCCAGCGAGCGCACGCCCTGGTGATGCAGCGAGTTCACGCGGATGCGGGTGTGGCCGCCGGCGATGCGCGCCAGCACCCCGCCGGTGGCAAGGTTCACCTCGTGCGCCGGACCGTACTGCAGGTCCAGTGGCTGGCCCGGATCCTCGTGATGCACGTGGTGGCCCGGCACCTCGGCCACGTGCTGCCACAGCGTGCCGCCGAAGGCCACGTTCATCTCCTGGAAGCCGCGGCAGATGCCCAGCACCGGCACGCCGGCGGCGATGGCGCGCGGGATCAGCGCCAGCGTGGTCGCGTCGCGGTCCGGGTCGTGCAAGGTCCCCGGCCGGCTGGCCTCGCCGCCGTAATGGCGCGGCTCCACGTTCGAGGGACTGCCGGTGAACAGCAACCCGTCGAGCTCATCGACCAGATCGTCCAGCGCCAGCTCATCGCCCAGCGCCGGGATGATCAGCGGCAGCGCGCCAGAAACCCGCAGCAGCGGCGTCAGGTATTTCTCGCCCACCAGATGGGAGGCATGCGGCGCGATCAGGCGGCGATCGGCGGGAATTCCGATGACGGGGCGGCGGGCAGACATGGCTGCGGGGGGCTGTAGAATCTTCTTGCGGCCAGCCGGAGCGGGCCTTGGAACCGGTAGCCATTACACCACAGGCACCCCGCCGGCGCCCGGCCAAGTGCAGCAGGTCGATCGCAATTGCTTGAATATGCAAGGAATTCCAGAATGAGCCGGGAACTTGTGGATTTCCTTGCCGCGCGGCCCGGCCTGCGCTTCATCGATCTTCTGTTGCATGACCTGAACGGCGTGGACCGCGGCAAGCGCGTGGACGTGGCCGGCAGCACCGCGGCATTCACGCACGGGCTGCTGCTGCCCGGTTCGATGTTCGCCATGGACGTGCCCGGCCACACTGTCGAGGCCACGGGCCTGGGTTTCGACGAGGGGGATGCGGACCGTCCCTGCCGGCCCATCGCCGGCACCCTGGTGGACGTGCCGTGGCTGGATCACGGCGTCGCCCAGGCGCAGCTCACCATGCACGAGCGCGATGGCCGGCCGTTCGCCGGCGATCCGCGCCATCTGCTGGCTCGCGTGCTGCAGCGTTTCCAGCCGCTGGGGCTCACGCCGGTGGTCGCGGTGGAACTGGAGTTCTACCTGCTGGACCGCGAGCTCACTGCGCAGGGCCTGCCGCAGCCGCCGCCCTCGCCGCTCACGGCGCGCCGCGAGCACCGCACGCAGATCAACTCGATGCTCGACCTGGACGCCTGTTCGCGGGTGCTGGCCGACATCGACAGCGCCTGCCGCGTGCAGCAGGTCCCCGCCACCAGCGCGCTGGCCGAGTACGGGCCTGGCCAGTTCGAGGTGAACCTGGCGCACGGCGGCGATGCGCTCGCGGTGTGCGACCAGGCCGTGCGCTTCCGGCGCATCGTCAAGTGCGTGGCGCGGCATCACGCCATGGATGCAACCTTCATGGCCAAGCCCTATGCGGACATGGCCGGCAGCGGCCTGCACGTGCACGTGAGCCTGAACGACACGGCCGGTCGCAATGTGTTCGCCGACGAGGACGCGCGCGGCAGCGCACCGATGCGCCACGCCGCCGCCGGCCTGCTGGATACCATGGCCGAGGGCATGGCCATCTTCGCGCCGCTGGCCAACTCGTGGCGGCGCTTGCAGCCCGAGGCCTACGTGCCGCTGACCGCGGACTGGTCGCTGAACAACCGCGGCGCGGCGCTGCGCGTGCCGGTGAGCGATGCGGCCAATCGCCGCCTGGAACATCGGGTGGCCGGCGCCGACGCGAACATCTACCTGGTGATGGCGTGGGTGCTCGGCGGCGTGCTCGCCGGCCTCGCCGCGGCACGCGAGCCGCGCGCGCCGCTGGCCGGCAATGTGTACCGGAGCACACAGCAGCTGGGCGAGGCGCTGCCGCGCTACTGGCCGGTGGCCCTCGAACGCTTCGCGACCAGCTCCTTCGCGCGCGAGCTGCTGGGGCCGGAGCTGCACCGGCTGTTCGCGATGGTCAAGCGCCACGAACTGGAGGATTTCAGCCGCCATCCCACGCCGCAGGAATTCGCGCTGTACCTGCCCGCACTATGACGGCGATGAGCGCGCGGCATGGCAACCTTCCCTGGTACTGGGCCTCGCTGCCGGAGGAGGCCCCGCGCGCGCCGCTGCGCGGCAGCGAGGAATGCGACATCGGGGTGGTGGGCGGCGGCATCGCGGGCCTGTCGACGGCGCTGCACCTGGCGCAACGCGGCTACCGGGTGCGGCTGCTGGAAGCCGAGCGGATCGGCTGGGGTGCCTCCGGCCGCAGCGGCGCGCAGGCGATTTTCGGCGTGGCGGCCAGCCAGGCCCGGTTGCGCGCGCTGGTCGGCGCGGACGACGCGCGCCGCATCTGGGACCTGTCGGTGGAAGCCCTGTCGCTGCTGCGCGAGCTCATCGCCACGCACCGCATCGACTGCGATTACGTGGCCGGCCAGATGCACGTGGCGATCAAGCCGCGCCAGGCCGCCGAACTGCGCGCCTGGCACGAAGAGCTGGCCGGCAACCTTGGCTACCCCAGCGTCCGCCTGCTCGATGTTGCCGCCACGCGCGGCCTGGTGGCGAGCGAGCGCTACATCGCGGGTCTGCTCGACACCAACAGCGGTCACCTGCACCCGCTGAAATACGTGCGCGGCCTGGCCACGGCGGCCGAACGGGCCGGCGCGGTGCTGCACGAGGAAAGCCGCGCCTTGCGCTACCTGCGTCGTGATGGCCGCCTGCGGCTGGTCACGCCACTGGGAGAACTCGCCTGCCGCCAGATCGTGTTTGCCGGCAATGCGTGGCTGGGTGGTACGGTGCCGCCGCTGCGCCGGCGCATCCTGCCGGTATGCACCTACATCGTCGCCACCGAGCCGCTGGGTGCCACCGCCACGCGACTTCTGCCGCAGGACACGGCCGTGGCGGACATCAACTGGGTGCTGGATTACTTCCGCCGCACCGCGGATCACCGCCTGCTGTTCGGCGGGCGCGTCAGCTATTCCGGCCTCGACCCGCTGGGCACGGCGCGTGCCACGCGCCAGCGCATGCTGAAGGTGTTCCCGCTGCTGCGCGACGCGCGCATCGAATTCGCCTGGGGCGGCTATGTGGACATCACCGCCAATCGTGCCCCGGATTTCGGACGCCTGGAAAGCGATGTCTACTACCTGCAGGGCTTTTCCGGCCACGGCATCGCCCTCACCGGCCTCGCCGGCAGGCTGGTGGCCGAGGCCATCGCCGGCAGTGCCGCCCGCTTCGATGTGTTCGCGCGCATCCCGCACCGCAATTTCCCCGGCGGCCAGTGGCTGCGCCGGCCGGCGCTGGTGCTGGCGATGCTGTATTACCGGCTGCGGGATCTGCTCTAGGAACCGTCCAGCGCCTGGTTGAGCACCGCCGCGAGCCGCACCGCGGCGGTCTCGATGCGCCGCTCCGCCAGCGGCCGCATCGCGGTCAGGTAGGCATGGTCCATGGAGTGCTTCACCGGGTAGAGATGGCGCGCATCGATCAGCGCGCAGGATTCACTCGCCCAGCTCAGCGGCGTGCCGATCTGCGCGGCCCGCAGTACCGGCAGCTTCGGCTGCAGGCGCGCCGCGTATTCGCGCAGGCCCAGTCGCGCGGAGGCCAGGATGTAGTAATCCCACACCGCGTGCAGGTTGGTGTTCATCACGCCATTGGTGTAATTGCCGCGGGCCAGGCTCTCCGGCACGAGATCGGTGCGCAGGCTGATGGCGAACTGGTTGCCGCCGGCGTCGCGATGATTGTCGGCGTGCATGGGCTGGTGCGCATCAGCCACCAGATGCACGATGAACTTCAGCGCGTCCCGGCGCGCGGCGTCGCTCTGGCGGGGATCGGCGAGGATGCGGCGCTGTGCGTCGATCGCCGTCACCACGCAGTTGCCGTCCGGGCAGTCGCGCGGCGGCGCGAAGGCGCAGCTTCCATCCTTCGATTCGATGTAGTGCCAGGCCGCGGTGGCCTTGAAGCGCTGCGGATCGGTATCGCGCAACTCGTCCGCCCAGTCCGCCACCCCGCCGAGCGTGGGTTCGGGTTCACGCGCCAGCAGGCGCGCCACCTCCGCGCGGGCCCGGGCAGTGAGCCGCGATGCGGCCAGCTCGCCCACCAGGCGATGGCCGAACTGCGCCCACGCAAACGAGGGCAGCGGCACGCTGGCCAGCAGGATGCAAAGCAGCGCCGACGGCAACCGGGGCTTCATGTGCCCGCACTCTACCTGAAGCAAAACGGCCCGCGCGGTTTCCCGTGCGGGCCGCCAGTTTCAGGTGCTCAACGGCTCAGGCGATGGAAAAGCCTTCGCGGGTGATCGGCAGCGTACGCACGCGATGCCTGGTCGCCGCGTAGATCGCATTGGTAAGCGCCGGGATCGCCGGCGGATAGGCCGGCTCGCCGCAGCCCGTCGGGTTGTAGTCGGTATCGAGGAAGTGCACATCGATGACCGGCGGCGCAATGGACATGCGCGCCACGTGGTAGGTATCGAAGTTCTTTTCCTTGATGCGACCATCCTCGACGGTGACCTCCAGACCCAGTGTCGAGAGGCCCTCGATCACCGAACCCTGCACCTGGTTCTCGGCGGCCGAGAGATTCACGATCGGGCCGATGTCGCCCACCACCGTCATCTTGTGCAGCGTGACCTTCTTCTTCGCGTCCACGCTGATCTCCGCGACTTCCGCGAAATGGCCCTGGTGCGAGAAGTGGAACGCGAGGCCCTGGAAGTGGCCCTTCGGCAGCGGCTTGCCCCAGCCAGAGCGTTCCACCGCGGCCTTGATCACCGCCACGGCGCGGTCGGCATTGACGCCACCACCGCCGAACCCGCCCCCGAAGCCGCCACCTGCCGGCGCTGGCGCCGGCTGCTTCTGGCCGAACACCTCGATGAGGAATTCGGCGTGGTCGCGGTTGGCCGCCGTCGACAGCTCGTGCATGAAGGACTGCACCACCCACGCGGCCGTGTTGTTGCCCGGCGCGCGCATCGGCCCGCAGGGAATCTTCAGTGGATACAGCGTCTGGGTGAGGCGGAAGTTGGGCACGAACTGCGCCGGGAAGTCGGTGGCGCCCGGCCAGCCGCCGCCCTGCACGGCCTGCGGCGGACGCGCCCCGCCACCGGGAGGGCCACCAAAACCTCCCTGCGGTGCGGGCGCAGTGGCCGCCCAGCCATCCGAGAACGAGATGACATGGCCGCTCCAGCCGACCAGCTTGCCGCTCTTGTCCAGCGCACCCTTGAAGTCGTGGAAGCCGCCGGAACGATAGAAGTCGTGCGAGATGTCATCCTCGCGCGTCCACACCAGCTTCACCGGAATGCCACCGGCCTGCTTGGAGATGGCCGCGGCCTCGCAGACATAGTCGTTCATCAGGCGCCGGCCGAAGCCGCCGCCCACGCGGTTCTGGTGCATGACCGCGCGCTCGCGCTTCACGCCCGTGACATCCGCTGCCGAAGTGCGTCCGCCATCGGGAATCTGTACCGAACCCCACAGCTCGAGCTTGTCGCCCTCGGGATCCTTCTGGTACCAGGCCGTCGTGGTCTGCGGCTCCATCGGCTGGTGCGAAATGAAGTTGAAGGCATAGAAGCCTTCGACCTTCTTCGCGGCGCCCTCGAAGGTGGCGTCGAAATCGCCGACCGGACGGCCCAGCGTCTGGGCGCCAGGACCCTTGGCGGCATCGGCCTTGGCCTGCGCCTGGAAGGCCGTCCAGCTGTCCTTCGAGGCATTGCCCTCGTCCCAGGTGATCTTCAGCTTCTTCTTGGCGGAGAACGCCGACCAGGTGTTGTTGGCGACGATGGCCACGCCAGGCATCACCTCCGCAACCTTGCCGGTGCCTTCCACGATGAAGGCATCAACCACGCCCGGGAGCTTGCGGATCTCGTCGAGATTGGCCGAGGCGACCTTGCCGCCGACCGCCGGGCACTTTTCGAACACCGCCACCTTCAGGTTCGGGATGTCGCGGTCGGTGATATCCATGCCGAACAGCGGCTGGCCCGTCACCAGCCTGACGTTGTCCACGCCGGTGGTGCGCTTGCCGAACAGCTTCCAGTCCTTCTTGTCCTTCAGCTTCAGGCTCGCCGCTGCCGGCACCGGCAGCGCGGCGGCAGCCGTGGAGAGCGAGCCGTAGCTGGCCTTGCGGTTGCTGGCCGCGTGGCTCACCGTGCTGTTGGCGGTGGTGAGCTCGCCTTCCGGCACGCCCCACTGCTGCGCGGCGGCCGCCACCAGCAGCGCGCGGGCGGCGGCGCCGGACTGGCGCATCAGGTTCCAGTTCGAGCTCAGCGACAGCGAGCCGCCGGCAAACTGGTTGCCATACACCGCCTGGTTGATCGGCGCCTGCTCGACGGTGACGTCGTTCCAGTTCGCATCGAGCTCTTCGGCGAGCATCAGCGCGTTGCCGGTCTTCATGCCCTGGCCGATCTCGGGAGTCTTCGAATACAGCGTGATCTTTCCATCCGGCGTGATCTTGATGTACGCGCTCGGATTCAGCGGCTGCGGCGCACCGCCGAAACCACCGGGCCGGCCACCACCGGCGGCCTGCGCCTCGGCCTTTTCGCTGCCGGCGAAGCCGAACGCCAGCATCATGCCGCCACCGGCAATGGCCGACACTTTCATGAAGCCGCGCCGCGAAACCGGGCCGCCGAGCGCGGCGGCAATCGGGGACTGATGCTCGACCTTGTCGAACTCGGCGCGCAGGACGTCCGGGTAGTACTCGTTCTCAGGCAGGCTGCTCATGATGCGCTCCCGTTCAGGTCCCTGGCCGCGGACTTGATCGCGGCGCGAATACGGAGGTAGGTACCACAGCGGCACAGGTTGCCCTGCATGTAGCTGTCGATCTGCGCATCGGTCGGGTTGGGTGTGTTCCGCAGCAGCGCCGTGGCGCTCATGATCTGGCCCGCCTGGCAGTAGCCGCACTGCGGGACGTCGTGATCGACCCAGGCCTTCTGCACGGCCGTCAGCGCGCCGCCCTGTGCCAGCCCTTCGATCGTGGTGATCTTCTGCCCGCCGACTGCCACCGCGGGCGTCTGGCAGGAACGGATGGGCTGCCCGTTCATGTGCACGGTGCAGGCGCCGCATTGGGCCACACCGCAGCCGAACTTGGTGCCGACGAGCTTGAGCTCATCACGCAGCACCCACAGCAGTGGCTGGTCTTCGGGCACATCGACCGCATGGTCGGTGCCGTTTACGTTCAAGGTGACTTTGGCCATGGCAGTTGCCCGTCCGATATGGAAATTAAATTAGTTGTAACCCCACCCAAGCGCGTCGAGCATAGCTGGCTCATTGAGCCCATTCAATGTGCGCGATGTGCGCGGATCTCGTAGCAGTGGTGAATACGCGGATTGCCCTGGAAATCGAATGGCAGCGTCGCTGCGGAGACATCCGATACCCGAAATTGCCCGAGCGCTGTATTGATCTGGAAATAGCGTGCGTTGGTGGAGAACAGCAGCAGGCCGCCAGGCGCGAGCAGGCGCATGCAATGCATGACCAGCGTGGCGTGGTCACGCTGCACATCGAGCACGCCCTGCATGCGCGCGGAATTCGAGAAGGTGGGCGGATCCAGGAAGATGAGCTCGAAAGCCGGGCCGGTCGGTTGCTCGACCAGCCAGCGGATGACATCGGCTTGCACGAGCTGGTGCCGGGGACCATTGAGGCCGTTGAGTTCGAGGTTCGTCGCGGCCCAGTCCAGGTAGGTGCGTGACAGGTCGATGCTGGTGCTGCTGCTGGCGCCGCCCGCCGCTGCATGCACGGTGGCCACGCCGGTGTAACAGAAGAGGTTGAGGAAGCGCCGTCCGGCCGCCTCGCGGCCGATGCGCGCACGCGTCAGCCGATGATCGAGGAACAGGCCGGTGTCGAGGTAGTCATCGAGGTTCACGCGCAGCTTCAGCCCCGCTTCCTCCACGACATGGAAGTGTTCGCTGTCGCCCTGCTTGCGGTACTGGCCGCCCTCCTTCTGCCGGCGCCGCATGCGCAGCCGGATGTCGGCGAAGGGTACGCCGGTGACTTCCGGCAGCACCGCCAGCGCCTCCTCGCGACGCCGCCGCGCCGCTGCCGCATCGACCGAGGCGGGCGGCGCGTACTCCTGCACGTACAGCCAGCGCCGGCCCTCGTCCGGACCGGCACCGGTGTACAGATCCAGCGCCAGCGCATATTCGGGCATGTCCGCGTCGTAGAGGCGCCAGCAGCCGACGTGTTCGCGGCGCGCGATGCGGCCGAGCCGCGCCAGGTTCTTGCGCAGCCGGTTGGCGAACATCTGCGCGCCGGGCGCCAGCGCCAGGGCCGCGTCATCGATCACGATGCCGCGCGCGGCCTCGCGCCGCGCCTTGCGCACGCCCGGCGCGAAACGCAGCAGGCGGCATTCGATCGCGCCATTCCACACGGTATGCACGCGGCTGGCCTCGCAGCCGAGCAACTGGCCCAGGGCCGGCTCGCCGGTGAGCACGGCCGCGTGCCAGTCCACGAATGGACCGCGCAGTGCCTCGCCGATGGCGCGGTGCGCGGCCGCGGCCTCCTCCTCTCCGGTGATGCGTGCGCCATAAGGCGGGTTCACGCACAACAAACCCGGGGGCGCGGCAGTGTCCGCGTGCTGCGGCCGTGCCGCAGCGATGTCGAGCTGCTCGAACACCACGTCGCGGCCGACACCTGCCCGGCGCGCATTGGCCTGCGCGGTGGCAATGGCCGCGCGATTGCGGTCCGTGCCGCGGATCGGCACCGGCACCTGCTGCAGCATGCGTGCCTTCGCGGCGGCGACCAGTTGTTCCCACAGGGCCCGGTCGTGGCCGCGCCAGCCATGGAAGCCCCAGTAGTCGCGCAGCAGGCCCGGCGCGGTGTCCGTCGCGATCCATGCCGCCTCGATCACGAAGGTACCCGAGCCGCACATCGGGTCGAGGAACTCGCCGCCCGCGGCGGCAATGCGGGGCCACCCGGCGCGCAGCAGGATGCCGGCGGCGAGGTTCTCGCGCAGCGGCGCTTCGCCGCCGGCCAGACGATAGCCGCGCCGCGAAAGCGTCTCCCCCGCCAGATCGATGAGCAGCGCGATGTCCCCCCTGCCGGCGTGCGCGTGCACGCGCAGGTCCGGCCGCGTGGTCTCGATCGAGGGCCGTCGCTGCGTGGTGTCGCGCAGCTGGTCCACGATCGCATCCTTGAGTTTCAGCGCCCCGAAATGGGTATTGGTGAATGCCGGATGGCGGCCGGTGAATTCGCAGGCCAGCGTGCCCTGCGGATCCAGGTGCTCGCGCCAGTCGATGGCGCGCGCGAAGGCATGGAAGTCCTCGGCGGTGGCCACCGGCGCGCGCGCGATTTCCAGCAGCACGCGGCTGGCCACGCGCGATTCCAGCAGCGCGCGATAGCCGGCCTCCAGCGTGCCTTCGAACCCGACGCCGCCGCCGGTCTCGTGCACGGCCGTGCCGCCCAGTGCGGTGATTTCCGCGGCCAGCAGGTCGGCGAACCCGCGCGGCACCGTGGCCACGAAGCGCAGCGCCGTCAAGTGAGGTCGATCCAGGTCGTCTTCAGTTCGGTGAACTTGTCGAAGGCATGCAGCGACTTGTCGCGGCCCATGCCCGACTGCCCGAAGCCGCCGAACGGCACGGTGATGTCGTCGGCGTCATAGCAATTCACGTACACCATGCCGGCGCGGATGGCGCGCGCCATGCGGTGCGCGGTCGCGAGGTCGCGCGTCCACACCGCCGCGGCGAGGCCGTAGCTGGTGTCGTTGGCGATGGCGATGGCCTCGGCTTCGTCCCGGAAAGTGATGGTGGCGAGCACCGGCCCGAAGATTTCCTCGCGCGCGATGCGCATGGAGCGCGTCACGCCGTCGAACACGGTGGGCTCCACGTAGCAGCCGCCGCTGTCGCGACGCACCTGCGAGCCGCCCAACGCCAGGTGCGCGCCGTCCTGGCGGCCGATGTCGATATACCCCAGCACCTTCTGCAGCTGCTGCGCGTCGACGATGGCACCAAGCTTCGTCGCGGCGTCCAGCGGATCGCCCGGCGCCAGTTCGCGACCGACCCGCGCCACCTGTTCCAGCACCGCATCCTTGATGCTTTCGTGCACCACCAGGCGCGAACCGGCCGAGCACATCTCGCCCTGGTTGAAGAAGATCGCGTACGCCGCCGCGCGCGCCACGCGCTCCACGTCGTGGTAGTCGCCCATCACGATATTGGGGGACTTGCCGCCGCACTCCAGCGATACACGCTTCAGGTTCGACTGCGCGGCATAGCCCATGATGAGCTTGCCGGTGGCGGTGGAACCGGTGAAGCCGATGCCATCCACATCCCCGTGCAGTGCCAGCGCCTTGCCGGCGGTATGGCCGAAGCCGGGTACCACGTTGAAGGCGCCCGGCGGCAATCCGCACTCCACCGCCAGTTCCGCCAGCCGCAACGCCGTCAGCGGGGATTTCTCGGAAGGCTTCAGTACCACCGAATTGCCGGCTGCCAGGATCGGCCCCAGTTTCCAGGCCGCCATGATCATCGGGAAATTCCATGGCACCACGGCGCCGATGACACCCAGCGGTTCACGTGTCACCAGCGCCAGCGCCGAGGGACCCGTGGGGGCGATCTCGTCGTACAGCTTGTCGACGGCTTCCGCGAACCACTGGATGCAGTTGGCCGTCGAAGGCACATCCACGGCCAGGCTGTCGGAAATGGGTTTGCCCATGTCCAGTGTTTCGGTGAGCGCCAGCTCCTCCTGGTGCGCGCGGATGGTCTCGGCGAAGCGCAGCAGTACGCGCTTGCGCTCCTTCGGCGCCAGGCGCGACCAGTCGCCGCGCGCGAACGCCGCCCGGCCGCTGGCCACGGCGGCATCGACATCGACCGCGTCGCCGGCCGCGACCCTAGCGATCAGGCGGCCATCGATGGGGCTGATGCAATCGAAGGTCGCCCCCGACGCTGCGGGCCTGAAGGAGCCGTCGATGAACACGCCGGCGCGCGGTTGCAGCGCGCGCGCGCGGGCGTGCCAGTCGATGCGGTGGTTGCCGTCCATGATTGCCATCGTGCAGCGGAATACCGTGCCAGTATCGCCGCCGCCGGTGGGTTTTCCTATCATCGGCATTCCGCCAAGGAGCCGCCCATGACCGCTCGTCCCGAGGATTTCACCGCCCGCGCCCTGTCACGCGAGGAGCTCGAGGCTTTCTGGATGCCCTTTACCGCCAACCGGCAGTTCAAGGACCAGCCGCGGCTGCTGTCGCATGCGCGTGGCATGCATTTCTGGACCACCGATGGCCGCCAGATCCTCGATGGCACCTCGGGCCTGTGGTGCGTCAATGCCGGCCATGGCCGGCGCGAGATCAGCCAGGCCGTGGCGCGGCAACTGGAGACGCTGGATTTCGCGCCGACCTTCCAGATGGGCCATCCGGGCGGCTTCGACCTGGCCAACCGGCTGCAGCGGATCGCCCCACCAGGACTGGATCACGTGTTCTTCACCAACTCCGGCTCCGAATCCGTCGATACGGCGCTGAAGATCGCCCTGCAGTACCAGCGGCTGAAAGGCGAGGCCACGCGCACGCGGCTGATCGGCCGCGAGCGCGGCTACCATGGTGTCAACCTCGGCGGCACTTCGCTGGGCGGCATGGTGGGCAATCGCAAGGCCTGGGGCAGCGCGATGATTCCCGGCATCGATCACCTGCCGCACACCCACAACCTCGCGAAAAATGCCTTCAGCAAAGGCCAGCCCGAACATGGAGCGGAACTGGCCAACGCGCTCGAGTCGCTGGTTGCCCTGCACGATGCCTCGAGCATCGCGGCGGTGATCGTCGAGCCCATCGCGGGCTCCACCGGCGTGCTGGTGCCGCCGCGCGGGTACCTGCAGCGGCTGCGCGAGCTGTGCACGAAGCACGGCATCCTGCTGATCTTCGACGAGGTGATCACCGGCTTCGGCCGCACCGGCTCGGCCTTTGCCGCGCAGGAATTCGGCGTGACGCCGGACATCATCACCTGCGCCAAGGGCCTGACCAACGGCAGCGTGCCGATGGGAGCGGTGCTGGTGAAGAAAGAGATTTACGAGGCCTTCATGACGGCCCCCCAGGGCGCCATCGAGCTGTTCCATGGCTACACCTATTCGGCGCACCCGGTGGCCTGCGCGGCGGGCCTGGCGACGCTCGACATCTACGAGCGCGAAGGCCTGTTCCAGCGCGCGAAGGAACTCGCGCCAGCCTGGGCGGATGCCGTGCACAGCCTGAAGGGCCTGCCCGGTGTCGTCGACATCCGCAGCTACGGCCTCGTGGCCTGCATCGAATATGAGCCGCTGGCGGGCGCGCCCGGCAGGCGCGGCTTCGAGGTCTTCCGGCGCTGTTTCGAGGAGGGATGCCTGGTGCGCGGGGCGGCCGACGGCACCGCGCTGTCGCCACCGCTGGTCATCGAGACGGTCCAGATCGAGCAGCTCGTCGATACGCTGCGCCGGGCCATCAGGGCGCAATGAACCGCAATTGCCTCAGTCGGCGGACCAGGGCAGTGTGGTGCTGACCGAACCGATGGCGCGGCCCTGGATGTCCCTGGTGCCGTTCACGTATTTCAGCGCGATGTGCAGGTTGCCCACGGCATAGCCCACGCCGAGCGAGTAGTCCACACGCTCGTTGTACGCCTGGCCGAACACCTGGCCGACGTGGCCGAGCAGCGACATGCCGCCCTTGCCCAGCGCGTAGTTGGCGTTCACCTCCGCGTA
>Ga0335083_10003854_pt1 | contig 19299 bp, 13 predicted proteins | sample Lox_Sample_42_FD_206716 | JGI IMG/M metagenome (GOLD analysis project Ga0335083, IMG submission 206716) | Soil microbial communities from Loxahatchee National Wildlife Refuge, Florida, United States - Lox_Sample_4.2 | ecosystem: Environmental > Terrestrial > Soil > Wetlands | place: USA...
GATCGTGGTGCAGTCCAATATTACAAGGTCGCGCTTCTGCGTACGCGCATCAAGCGCATGGATGAGCCGTGCCGCAAGCTCTTTTCCCGTGCCACTCTCGCCAGTGATGAGAACGGGAGAGTCGGTGAACCGCGCTATCTCCACGATCCGGCGGAGCACGGATCGCCAAGCGCGGCTCTCCCCAACTAGCCGATCCCGGACCAGCGGCAGCGCAGTCAGATCATCCACCTGCTGCCAGCGGTTGAGACGTGCGGCCACTGTGGCCGGGCCGTGTGATGGGTCCCAGACAAAGACGTCACTGGCTCCTGCGTCGAGCAACCGCCAGAGTGCTCCTTCCGCAAGCTCAGTCGGGACTGCGTTGACGGCGATTACGCACTCGAGCCCACCATTGCTGCATTCGTGTACGAGGCGAGAAAGGCCGGTCGAGACCTCGTCGAACAGGATGACTCCAGCGCCGCTCGGCGGCGTTGCGCCCGCGTTCAATCCCTGGGCTCGCAGCGCGCCGATGACATCGTCGCTTATCGCTCCTGCCGACGGCCCGAAAGAGGCGACCCACAAAGGTACGTCGGCGGAGGCCACCGCCCGAGGCATCGCCATCCGCGCCTTACAGCCTGGGCTGGCCGCGATCGGCCGCACTGAGCTGAGTGAGGCCCCCCGAACGACCAAGCCGCCTGATCTCTCTTACCGCCGTCTTTACTCATCACAATTCTCACCAACGGCGGTGTCAAGCCCCGAGCAGCAATCGGACGCCACCCACGGTCGACCGACGTCCGACTTTGGCTGTCTCATATGGCAACCAACGCGGCAGCACCACTCCTGATCGACGTGGGCACCACCGGTAGCAGCTGTCTCCCGTACTCATCCAGCGTCGGCCTGCCAGGCAATCTTCACATGAATCACACATGATCTACGCCTGGCCACCACCCCGGAGGAGTGGGTTGGGTTTATTCGGCCGAGTAAGGATCGCTGGTCACTGGGTTGGCATCGGCAGGGGGACGTACAGCCGACCTGCAGCCGGCGCCGGAGTGCGGTTCGCGCGGCACTGATGATCGCCCTGCCGACCTAGGAACGGGGTGGAGACATGCGCCGATCCGAGACCATTCCGGCAGATCGGCAGGCGGAGGGCACAGGCGTTGTCCGGTTGTCCTTGCTTGGTCACTTCAGTCTCCGCGCTGATGGCGTAGAGCGATCACTGGCCGTAGGCTCGCGCCGCTTGATCACGCTGCTCGCCCTGAGCGGCCAGCGAATACGCAGGCCGGTGATCGCGGGGACACTGTGGCCAGAGGCGAATGATGCGCGCGCCAGCGCGTGCCTTCGCTCGGCGATCGCCCGCCTCCACGGGCGTGCAGAGGTCGATGCCGCTGTCAGCCCTGTGACCCAGGACCCGGTGACCAGCATGCCCGAGGTTCAGGATCTCCTGCTGGTATTGGGATACGCGTGGCACTGAGAGCGGCTCGTCCGTCGGCGAGAACACTAGGAGAGTCGTATGCCTGATGAGCTGGGACCGCTTCGGATCGTCCGGCCGGACGACCTGCTCAACGTCACCGTCGAACTCACGAATCTGCGGGTGTCCGCGGACCGGCGCTTCCTGGAGCGGATCGACCCTGCTGCGCCGGCGTGGCTGGCGTTCGTGCTGCCACCGCAACACCTGTCGGAGCAGGCCTTCATGGAGTACGAGGACCACGTCGAGCCCGCGGCCCAGCCGCCCGTAGGGTACGTCGCGGCTGGGCCGTCGCGGCTGGTCTTCGCCCTGCCCGGCGACGCGGAGCAGTGGCCGCTGGACGTTGCCAGCCTGCTGGCCTGGGACCGGCTGACCCCTCGCCTCGCGGGTAACGCCCTGCCGCCGGACGCGACGACCGGACCTGCCCTGGTGCCGCCAGCGAGCGACGAGACCGCCCTGGAGGTGCCGTACCGTCTGCTGCTGTCGCCTGACTCTCGGGCCCGCTGGTGGCACCGGACCGAGCCCTTCAAGGCGGGCGAGCGATACGAGGTGTGGCACAGCGTGCTTCGTCCCGACGGCACACCCGAGGGGCCGGACACGCGGGGCCGGCCCGTCCCCGTCCGTGCCATCGGGTTCAGGAACGTCGGCAACTCGTTCACGGCCTCGCTGTCCACGGAGGATCTCGGTGACCTGGTCACCCTGTCCGGGGACTTCGGGAACCACGCCAAGTCTCCAGCCAAGTTGGGCCTTACCCTCCGGGAGTGGGTCGATAGCCTCGTCGCCGCCGGCCTCTGGGGGCACCCGATCGTGCCGGAACCGCTGCAGGCCGACCACTTCGCCGTGGGTCCCTTGGGGGCGCACGTCCGTATGCGCGGACTATTCGACTTCCCGGCCGAGAACCAGGACCCTGCGCTGCTACAGCAGCTGGGCGTGAAGACCCCGAGCTTGCAGCAGTATGAGCACATCCTGGGCGCGGGTCGCGACCAGTGGGTCAAGGTCGTCCATCGGGGATATCTCGACACCGGTCAGCGCGCGTGCGTGGTCAAGGTCACCCACCGCAGTTTTGAGCCGATCGTGGCCGGCGACGGGGTGGGCCCGCAGGGTCATTTCTCGATCTTCGGCACCCGCGCCTACCTGCGCCAGTTCTATCAGGTGGTGGTCCAGGAGCCGACGCTGGACTACACGCGGCTGGCCCCCGGCTATCGCTACGGCGGCCGTGAGATGCCGTTCCGGTCACTGCGACTGACCACGCTCTCGACCCCCAAGATCGACCCGCTGCTGGACCCGCCGCTGGACCCCGACGAGATGGAGCAGCTCCAGCGGATCAACTGGCACATCCACCACCCGCTGGGCCAGGCGCCGGACGAAGCAACCATCGGCAGGCTGACGCAGGCCGCTATCGAGCAGGCCCTGGACAAGCCGTTCTGGATAAAGGCCGCCGGCGCGAAGGTCCAGTTCGGCTTCGTCGCCACCGACTGGGAGGGGCGCCAGATCACCGCGGCCAAGCCGATGCTCTTCATCCCTTACCAGTTCACGAGTTTGCCCACGTCGGGAACAGACGCCGCGGCTGTGTTCCAGGCGGATGCCGATGCGCGGATCGTGCCACTCAGCGGACAGACCATGGCGGTGGCCGACCCCGACGGCGCCGTCCCCGGCTCGACAGCCGTGCCGGTCGATAGCCTGACGTTGGCGCTGCAGCCGCTCAGCACGCGGACAGGACTGCCCGACAACTACTTGCCACGCTGGGTACTGTCGGTCGATTCCCTCCAGGTGCACTTGGAGGCAGTGGAACGTCTGACTGGCACCGCCGAAGCCGTGCCCGTGAAATTGCACACGGCATACCTCAAGCAGGGCCTGGGGATGGGCGTCAACCCGGCGGGCACGTACCTGAACCTGACCACGAAGGCGACGATCGCCTTCGGCGGTGCGCGCGGTGGCGGCGTGGCGCAGCCCCAGTCGGAGCTTAACGTGGTCACCAGTCGACAGGGCGTGCTGGCCGAGAGCCTGGCCATTCCCGTCGTCCCGAGCGCCTCCCTCTCCGGCATCTTCGCCGGGGCCAAACTGTTCGGGACCATCGACCTCTGGCGGATCCTGGGTGACATCCCCGCTCCGGGCCCCGACACCGTCGGGCTCGCAGACCTGGCTGAGGACAAGTTCGCCGAGCTGCTCGCCGATGCCAACCGGCTGGTGCCGATCCCGGTGCTGCGCAGCCGCCGGATCCTGGGACCGGACGGTCGGCCCCGCGCGATCGAGGCCCGGTTCGTCTGGAAGCCCGCGTTGCGGACCGATCCGACCGATCCGCCCCCGCAGCCCCTCATCGAGGTCGGCGGCGCCCAGTTCATTCTCGACGCGCGGACGGTGACCCCGCTGGATGGCAGTGCGCCGGAGGCGACGGTACGAGGGGAGCTGATCGGCTTCAGCCTCACCTTCGGCGGCGTGGTCAAGGTGTCCTTGGGCCGGCTGGTCTTCCTGGCCCTGCCCGGTCGCAAGCCCGACGTCACTGCCGAAGGGGTGTCGATCGAGTTCCAGGGCGCGCTCGAGTTCGTCAACACGATCCGGGATGTCCTGCCCGACAACGGTTTCAGCGACCCCCCGGCGATCGCGGTCACCCCTGAGGGAATCACGGCTGGATACAGCCTGGGCATCCCCACTGTCGGCGTGGGCGTCTTCTCGCTGCAGAACCTCAACCTGTCGGCAATGCTCTCCGTGCCGTTCATCGGCAAGCCCGCCGGACTGCGGTTCGCGTTGTCCGAACGCCAGCACCCCTTCCTGGTCACCGTCACCCTGTTCGGCGGGGGCGGCTTCTTCGCCCTGGGGGTGAGCGCCAACGGCGTCGACGAGATCGAGGCATCCATCGAGTTCGGCGGCAACGTCTCGCTGAACCTGGGGGTGGCCAGTGGTGGCGTCTACGTCATGGCCGGGGTGTATTTCGGCAAGACCGCGCAGGCGTGTGTGCTGACGGGGTACCTGCGCTGCGGCGGGTACCTGTCGGTCCTCGGCCTCATCTCGATCTCGCTGGAGTTCTACCTGGCGTTCACCTGGCGTCAGAAGGCCGGCGGTGGCAGCGAGATCTGGGGTCAGGCGAGCCTGAAGGTCTCGGTAGAGGTCTGCGGCTTCAGCAAGAGCGTCGAGCTGTCCATCGAGCGGCGGTTCGCCGGGGCCTCCGGCGACCCGAGCCTGGACCAGGTGCTGACCCCGGATGACTGGCAGGCGTACTGCCTGGCCTATGCCCCGGAGGTGGCGGCATGATCACCGAACAACGTATCCAGTGGGTCACCCTGCCGGGTGGGACCACCAGTGACGGCGGGCGCACCGTCTCGGTCTTCGTGGCACCGCGACTGCGGTCGGACGGTGGCGACACCCTCGCGGCTTATCCCGACTTCGTGTCCTGGCCGCAGACCGTCTCCGCTACCACCTGGCAGCTCTCGATCGACGGTGCGGACGTGCCTTCGGCGGTGCTCAGCGAGCCGCCCGAGCAGGACTTCTGGACCGCACTGTTCCCGTCTGAGACGCACGTTACGCCTTATGAATTCGACGACTATGCCGACCTGCCCATGGTCACCTACGGTGTCGGTTCCGTCATCGACACGCTCCGCAAGCTGTATGCCCGGGTAGCCGCCGCCTCCGCCGACGGCCTGCCTCGCCGCTACTCGACCAAGAACGCCGAACCCGCCGTCGACGGCCTGGACCGCCTGCTCGGCGAGCTTCACGATGTCATCAGCGGGGAGCTGTTCCACTTCGCTGAGCCGGCCGGCCGCCACGGCGTGGTAGCTGCGCGCCTTGCGGCCGCTCGCGACCGTTCCCGGCAGCTGCGCACGCTCGGGCCGCGAGGCGGGCGGGAGCCGGTCGACCCCTGGCCCGAGCGCCCCGAAGTCGAGCGCGCCCTGTTCTTCCACTCCCGGCCCGAACCCGAGCCGCGTCCCATGCCCGCCGATGGCGACCACTATCGCAAGCAGGTGGACTTCCACCAGATGATCAGCGCCCTGGGCAATCACCCCCAGCTGCTGCGCCGGCTCGGTCTCCTGGTCGATCTGCGACTCGAGGCAGCCGACCTCCCCGATTCGGCACCCGTTGCGCCCGCGCGGATCCGGGTCACGCCGACGCTCCCAGCCGCGTCGCCCCCGCCGGAAGGCGTCCCGACGGTCACGCGCGTGGACGTCGTGCATGACACCGCCTACGTCAGCCAGGACGTGCCCGGTGCCGGGCCTGTCTTCGCGGCAGCCCATCGCACCCCGGACCCGTTGGCCCCTCCTGGTGCCGTGCCCACTGGTCTGATGCCGTTGCCGGAGGGTGTGTTCCGGCTGGAGCAGGTCGACGTCGACGGGGCGGCACTCAAGGCCGTGAACACGGCGGCGACCGTCTACCAGCCGGCATCCACCGAGGCAGAGCAGCCATTGCACCAGCCGGACGCGGTTGGCCTGCCGGCGCTGCGCACCGGTGGCCTGCTCCTCGTCCAGACGGGCCGGGCGACCGCACTGCAGGGCAACTTCGCGAAGGCCCTCGACGCAAATGCGGCTGTCGAGCGCGGCGACTCGATGACCCTGTATGCCGAGGACCTGGTCCGCGGTCACCGGCTGGACGTCCTGGACACTACGACTGGCACGTGGCGGTCGTTGCACCAGAGGGTGGAGTCGGTGACGGCGGAGCGGTATGCCGGGGACATCCCGACCGTACTGGGCGAGGGCTTCGTTCAGCTCACCCTCGCCGGACCGCTCACCCCGCCTGGTGCCGCGCCCGATCCGCACGCCGAGGTCTATGTCCACGAGACGATCGTCACCTGGGACGGGTGGAGCCTGTCGGTGCCGCGGGTGGGGGCCAGCCTCAGCCGTGACCCGCGTGCCCCCGACCCGGACGTCCCCGAGAGCCAGCCCACCAGAGTCGCCAACGACCCGGAGACCTCGATGGGCCTGTCGGTGACGGCCGCCTCCGCTCCGGGCACGCTGCCCCGGCTGCGCTTCGGCCGCGACTACCGAGTCCGGATGCGCACCGTGGACCTGGCCGGCCACGGGCCGACCCTCGAGGAGGCCGACCACTGGTTGGCCCTGCCCGCCGCGGCAACGCCGGCGCTGCCTGCCCAGACCGCCACCGCATACCTGCGCTTCGAGCCGCTGCCTGCTCCCGCGGTCGTTCCCGCGGTTCCGTTCGGCGAGGGCTCTTCGCTGCTGCGGCTGGTGATCCGCAGCAATGGCGGCGACCCCGAGGCGTGGGCTGGCGCCTTCAACGCCGACCACGGACCGGACAGCGCGAGCCCGCACCCGGAATACGAGGGGTTTGACGACCGCCACCTGGCCCCGCCTAAGGCGTCGTTCGAACTGGCCGAACGCCACGGCAAGTTCGACCCCGTGATGGGTCCGGCCGGACGACCCGACCCGGCCCAGCTGGCCGCGATCGCCGATGCCTACGAGGTGGCCCGTCGTGAGAAAGGCAGCTACGACGATCCGGGCGCGCCAGGCGCCGAGGTGGTCCGGATCCCGCATCCGCCTGCCTCGCCGGACGAGCAGGACAGGCCCAGGTCCGAGCAGCGTTACGTGGTGCGACGCGACGCTCAGCTCGATCTTCCGTACCTGCCAGACCCGCTCTGCCGCGGCGCCGTGTTCTTCGGGTTGCCCGGTGCCGCCGGGACGGATCCGGCCGTCGTGACGTTCGACGGACCGTCGTGGCACGAGGCCCGACCCCTGCGACTGCGGCTGGCCGGCGGAATCGACCCGCCCGTCTGGGACGACGAGGCACGTGTGCTCACGATCCGCCTGGCACCCTCGGATCGGGCCAGCAGCCGGGTCATGTCGCAGCTCACGGACCTGGAGCTGATGGGGATGCTCGACTGGTGCGAGCGCGAGCCCACGCTCGGTGCCGCCGACCGCGACCGCGTCATCACCGCCATGAAGGAGAACCGCAGCTGGCTCACGACGCCGTGGCACCAGATCGAGTTCGTCCACGCGGTGCAGCAGCCGCTGGACGCCCCAAGGGTGGAGCGGTTCGAAGTCCGGCGCCTGCCCGGGCAGACCTCGGCCGACCTGCTGGCTGAACTGACCCTGCACGTCCCCAGCACCGAGAAGATCGATGTCCTGGCCGTCTGGACCGATCCTGTTGACGACCCAGCGGAGCCCGAGCCGCGCGAGGTCACCGGCCAGTCCGTCGTCTTCGACCTGGCCGCGGCCACCGCCGCGACCAACACCGTCTACGGCCCGGCGGACCAGCCGTACGCCCTGGTCGACGGCAGGCTGCTGACGTTCAACACGGCCATTGCGCGCGGGAGGGCGCTTGCTGCCCCCGCCGCCCATCAGTTCGGTGACACCAAGCACCGCGAGGTCACTTATACCGTGCAGGCGACGACGGCGTTCCGGGAGTACTTCCCGCCGGAGTGGGCCGACCAGCCGGGCATGCTCACCCGTTCCAGCGAGGTTCACGTCCTCGACGTCCCGAGCAGCGCGCCACCCTCGACCCCGACCCTGCTGTATGCCGTGCCCACCCTGCGGTGGGAGGACCTCAGCACCCCCGATGCGCAGGTCACCCTCCGCCACGGAGGAGGCGTCCGGGTGTGGCTCGAACGTGGCTGGTGGTCCTCAGGTGCGGGAGAACGGCTGGGTGTCGTCTTCGGGCCCACCGTCCTCGACGTGAACGATCCGCAGTACAACGTCACGTCGTTCATCGGCCAGGACCCGACGCGGGTCGGCGGGGCTATGGCCGCGCCAACCCAGGCCACCTTCGGCGGGGCAGCCCAGTTCGTCGACGGCGTCCGGTTGCTGGAGGACGTGGGGCTGATGAGCCTCGCCACGTTCGATCCGGTGTTCGATCCGACGAGCCACCGCTGGTACTGCGACATCGACCTGGACACCGGCACGGGATACCTGCCGCTGCTGCGACTCGCGCTGGTGCGGTACCAACCTCACGCCATCGAGCACTGTGCGGTCTCCACGGTAGTTCTGGTCGACCTTGTTCAGACCTTGCCCGAACGCACCCTGACCGTGACCCACGCTGCGGCCGACGAGACCAGCCGGACGATCACCGTGGTCGGGCCCAGCTACACCGCCACGGCGGGGCTGGCGGCCAGTCGCAGCGACCCATCCGCGCTGGCCGTGGTCCGCTGCACGGTGCAGCGTAGGCAGTCCGGGGCCGGGGACGATCCGCTGGCGTGGGTCGAGGTACCCGAAGCAGAAATCGTCCTGTCGCCCTCGTTCACCGGCACCGTGGCCACGTGGACCGGTTCGCTGACGGTGCCCGGGGCCCCGCCGGACACCGACCAGCGGCTCCTAGTCATGGAGGAGGACCGGCTCGCGGTCGATGAGCAGACGCCTTCCGACGGCGGATTCCTGCCCCGTGTCATCTTCGCCGCAACAGTCGCGCTTTGAATTTCGAACGGTGGGGCGTCAACGTCTTCACGATCAGCGCAGTCATGCGGTTGCTGGCCGGAGAAGGACTTGTCGCCAGCAAGTCACGCTCCAAGCGACTGGTATACACGCCCTGCTTTGGCCCCCGTTGGCTCCCCGGCTTAGTTCGGTGTTTTAGCCGACGTTGCTGGTGGCTAGGGAGTGCGCGCCGTGGAGGACGATCGGGGTCCCCGCGCTTGTGACGACGTTGCCGGTGATCGCGTTGTAGTCAGTCGCGCCGCCGACCTGCTCCGATATCGCGTTTGTCGCGTTCGCGGAGTTGACCACGTTCCCAGTAATCGTGTTGTTCGTGGACCCGGTGTTCAGGTAGATCTCAGGGTTGGATGCCGCGGCGGTGGCGTTGTTATACATGGTGTTCCCAATGACCGCGCAATAGGTAGCGGTATTGAGCCTGATCCCGTTGGTCGAGTTGCCCGTCATTGTCGCGCCGGCTACCCGGCAACGGACAGCGTGAGTGGTCAACTGAACCCCTGTGCCGCCGTTGTTGATGTAGCTGCCTCCGATGACCGCGCTGTCGGTGAGCGTGCCACCGGAGTTCGACCCAAGCGACGCGCCGTGGTTGCCGTTGCCTTTAGCAGAGCAGCCGATCAGATTGATCCGCGCCCAGTTCACGTTGTCCTGGCCGCACAGGTAGCCACGCTGTGCGTTGTTGTACGACCGGCAGTTCACGGCCGTGATGTCGCTTCCGATGAGTGTGAACCCGTCGCAGTTGTGCTCGGTGCCGGTGCCGGTGGTGTAGCCGTTGTCGTGTGCCCAGCATGACTCCAGAGAAATGTCGGTGGCGTTCTCCACGTCGAATGAGTAGGTCAGGCAGTTGCGGATCTCGACGTTGATGCACTTGCAATGGGAGATCAGGCCCTGGGTGCCCTGGCCGAGGTAGTAGCCGTAGCCTTTCTGATTACTGTCCGGACCCCAGCTGTCCTTGTTGCCGTCGATGGTCAGGTCACGCAGCACCATATTGGAGGTGGCGTTGACCTCGCTGGCCGGGGCGACCCGGCAAACCACTGCGCCCGATCCGGCGGCAGGGTCCATGATGAAGACGGTCGCGCCTACCCCCGCGCCACGCACGGTGATGTTCGACCCGAACTTGACGTCGCTCATCACGTACGTTCCGGCGGGGACTAGGAGGGTCCCGCCTCCGGCTGCATTGAGTGCGGTGACCGCGTTGTTGAACGGATCGGAGTCAACGGTGACGCCGTCGCCTGCGGCGAGGAATTCGGTCTTGACGTTGAACGCTGCGGGCGCATCGCGCAGGTTGGCCAGCACCCCGCCGGTGACCACCTGTTTGACGATAAACCCCGGCGAGTGAGCGACTGGGGTGCTGCCTTCCGCACCGCGGGTTACCGTCCAGCTCGCCCCGGAGGTGTCGGTAACGGCGATGACTTCAGCGGGAAACGCGGGGTCGGCGACGTGGAAGATCGTCGGCCGGGGCGCGGTGGAGGACGCGGTAGGGAAGGCCCCAGGAGTAGCAACAGTCCATGCCTCGGATGAGCCGCCCGCCACGGCGCTTGTGCCGCCGGAGCTGACGACGGTCTGAGCGTCGTTGGCGTAAACCTCCTCCGCCATCGCGATCCCCGCCTATCCATGCTCGGTGCGGAACTCCCCGGCTTAGGTCAATCGAGGAGTTCCGCCTTGGCCGCCGTGAACTCATCGTCGGTCAGTCTCCCATCCGCATGGAGCCGTGCCAACTGCTCAAGACCCGGCAACGGCGGCTGTGCCTGACCGGCACATCCCTTACCAGGTTGTTTTGCCTGGTGGGCGCAACTGGGTTCGAACCAGTGCCTCTCGCTTGTAAGCAAAGTCTGTAGCGTGGTTGGAGGGTGCTGGAAGTCGCTTGATGTGGCATCTAGCTGCGGTGAGTGATCGCGGCTAGTAGTGGCCTGGCCTGGTGTCTGCGGTCGTTGGCTCTTGGTCTGGCTCTTGGGATCCGCCATCGAAGAGCTGCAACCAGGGCCGCCCGCCCGCAGCGCCAGGCGCTGGATGCTTCAGCGCCTCCCGGAGGGATCGCACTACCCCGACAGGGGAAGACAGCGACCGACATACAGTCCGATCACGCCCAGCCCATTAGATACTTTTGTACAAAAGGACAGGTACTGAAGCGTACACTACGAGCATGGACGTAGCCGTGAGCGAGCTGAGAGCCCACCTCAGCGACTACCTCTACCGGGTCCGCGAGGGCGCCGAAGTGGTGATCACAGACCGGGGCATGCCGATCGCCCGGCTGCTCGGCATGACCGCCACCACCACCCTGGAGCGGTTGACCGCCGACGGCATCATCGCCCGGTCCGCAGCGCCACGTCCCAGGGCATCCGGCCAGCCCCGGCCCCAGCCCCGCCGACCCATCGCCGACATAGTCAGCGACCAGCGGCGCTAACCATGGCGCTGATCTACTTCGACTCCAGCGCCCTGGTCAAGCTCCTCGTGCAGGAGGAAGGCAGCGACCTGGCCGCAGAACTGTGGGACGGCTGCGATGCTGCCTTGGCCAGCCGACTCGCCTACCCCGAGGTCTGCGCCGCGCTGGCCGCAGCCGGCCGCAACCACGACCTCAGCCAGGATGACCTGGACGTGGCCGAGCAGGCATGGGAGCGATACTGGCCCTCGGTACGTCCCGTCGAACTCACCGCAGCCGTCGAACGCCAGGCCGGACAGCTAGCCCGCACACACGCCCTGCGCGGCGCCGACGCCGTGCACCTGGCCAGCGCCCTGGCCCTCGCCGACCCAGACCTCGTCATCGCCGCCTGGGACCGGCGGCTGCACGCCGGCGCGGCCACTGCCGGGCTGCACGTCGCCCCAGCAGAACTGCCCCCGCGCTGACCTGTCATCACCACCTGCACAGCAGGCGACTGAGTCGCGAACGAGCGCTACCTGCAGTAATCAGCGCAGCGCGCCATGCAACGCCAGGCGATTCTCGCGGCCGGGCACCAGATCCGGGCGACCTTGTCGCACAGGCTGCTGGCCAAACGCGGCGACCTGGACGGGGCCGAGCAGATCCTGCGCGCCCGGGCCGACGCCGGCGACCGGGACGCCGCCCATCAGCTGCCCGACCTGCTGATTAAGCAGGGCCGGGGCGAAGAATCGGAACGGTTGCGTCGGTACGGCTTGAACCCCGACGGGTCAATCGCCTGCGCATTACAGGACGTCCTGCCTCAAGTCCTTAAGAGCCCGGAACAGCAAAGCAACCGATGCGGCGCAAGCCCCGGGTCCCGAACTGGCGGGCTCACTGCACGGTGCCGGCTTCCCGCCCGCCGGCGAGCTAGCCGATTCCCGGCGTCTGCCGTCCGCTGATCGAGGCGGGCCGTATCCGGATCCAGAACGGGCGGGCCTCGGGCTCGACCCACGGGTACAGGCCGTGGTGGTCCAGGCGCTGAATCTCGCCGTCGTCGTGGATCGCCCAGGCACGGCCGTTCACCAGGACGCTCCATCCCGACTGGGTCCGCTCGTCGTAGTGATCGGCCTCGAACGCCACCAGGTTGCAGCCTTCGGCCGAGGATAGCTTGGATCCGCGGGCCGTCCGGAAGACCGGGTCGGGGCCGTCCATCAGGTAGTTGACCGGCAGGACCACGATCTCGCCGTCCGCCAGGAAGCTGACCCGGCCGACGGGGACCGTGGCCAGCAACTCCAGGCACCGGTCGAACGACAATATCTCGAGCCCTGCGTGATCGGTCGGGTACAGTGACATTTCGCGCCCCCTGGGGTGAGCCGCCGCGAGCCCGGGTTGTGCCGGGCACGCCCGATGGGACCGGGTGCTGCCTCCGACGCTGGCCCGCCGCGGCGGGCCCTGGCCACGGGCTGAGGTCCCGGAGACCAGGGTCTTTCGGCTCGCGCCGGCGCCAGGGACGCTGCGGGGTAGCTGGCGGGACTGCTGGCCGGCCGGGGCGAGAAACGGAGCGGTTGCGCCGGTTCGGCTTGACCCCGGACGGGTCAACCGCCTGTGCGTGACGGGACGTCCTGCCTCAAGTCCTTAACTCCCATCCCGCGAGCTGATCAGAAAAGTGACCAACGTAACCTATATTTCTGACTATGACAATCGCCGCGACTCCTGTCCCGCTCTCTGAAGCCAAGGCGCGCCTGTCCGAACTGGCCAGGCGAGTCCGCCAGCAGCATGAGCGGATCACCCTGACCCGCAACGGCGAGCCCGAGGCCGTCCTGGTCTCCGTGGATGACCTGGAAGGCCTGGAGATGACCCTGGAGATCCTCGGCGACACCGACGCGGTCGCCCGCATCTCCGAGAGCCTGGCCGCGCTGGGGCGCGGCGAGCCCGGCGCCGATCTAGACACTGTCCGGCAGGACCTGGCCCGGCGCCGCGCCACCGGCGCGTGAGCACCGAGCCAGAGCAGCGCTACCAGATCCGGTTCCAGCCAGCCGCCCGGCGCGCGATCGCACAGCGGCTTCCCGAGACAGTCGCCGCTGCCGTGCTGGAGTTCTGCCAGGCCGCCCTCGCGGTCAACCCGCACCGCGCCGGCAAACCGCTGTTCGGCCCGCTGGCTGGCTGTCATGGAGCCCGCCGCGGCACCTACAGGATCGTCTACCGGATCGACGAAGACAACCGCACCGTCCACATCCTCGACATCGACCACCGCGCCGAGATCTACCGCCCGCACTCATGACTATCGCGCAGTCCGCAAGTTGCAAGGACAACCCCGGGACCCCTGTAATCAGCCGAGTTGAGCAAGGATCGCGGCCGTTTCTCCGTCGGTGAAGGCCCGCATGGTCTTGGCGCGGACGTTGCCGCGCGAGGCGAGCGTCAGCACCGCGGCTGCCGCGGTTTCATCGTCGGGGAACTCGGTCACCATGACGATGTCGTACTCGCCGAGCGTGTACAGATGTTCCCGGAGCTTGCCTTGATGGCTCTCAATCAATGCGCGGAAGTGCTTGGCGCGCTTGAGGGTATCGTGGCTGTTCTTGACGCCCTGGTCGGTCCAGGTCGCCAGGATCACGTAACTGCGCATCGCAGACTCCCCCTTCTGGTGGTTCCTGCCCTCACCCCCCGTTGGTCTGGCGATGAGCGTATGGTCCCGGCGGCAGGGCGCCACAGGGCTGAAAGTCCCCCATTCGGGGTGACGCCGGGTGATGGGGCGTGCCCGGCAGCCCACCGGCCTGTAAGAAGAGCAACAGAACTGCCTGCCTGCCTGCCTGGACCGCAGTCCGCGTGGGGTGGATAGTCCACGTCTGGTCGGCAGGTTCGTCAACGTCGGATCACGGCCGCTGTTCCCAGCGTTTGGCCAGCTAACCTGCCTGGTCAGCAAAGGCCCGCCATAGCTTGATCCCAGTTGGATAAATCCAGCCGCCCGGGCGGTCAACTCGGTCGGCCTGCGGCTCCAGTGGCGAAGTGGCATTCAGTGCGTTTACCGCACGCGTACGGCCATCCGTAGTCCTGCACCTTAGGGCATTTCGTAAGCCGTCGCCGAGTCCTAATGTCCTACGGAGGTCGGGACCAAAGGCCTGATTTTCAAACTCGTCTTTTTCGTTCCTGGGCAAACACAGCGGTCGTCCTTGCCTACCCGCCTGCGGGGGCCGATCATGACAATGAACGAGCGAAGGCTTCGCAGATGGTGCTACTTGAGTCCGGTAGGACGATCCGCAAGCGTCGTCCTCAAAACGGTCTCTACAGGTAGCGAAAGGGTGAGGAAGATGGACATGAACATGACATCTAAGGACCCTCTCGGCGAGGAGATTCGGGCGCATGTCTACACTGCGACCATAGTGCACGAGCCATGGCAGATCGTCGGGATCGAGCTACATCATGGCAGTAAAGACATTGCACTACTTCTCACGGCCGACGAAGCTGAGGAACTAGGCAATGCCCTACTGAAGAGCGCGAACGAGGTCAGGACCTAAAGCGACACAAAATCGCTGATGGCATCAGCCGGAATGCTTAGATGACGGCCAGATGGTGATGCTTTGTTGCCTCTTTCCGGGTCCCAACCGCAGGTTGAAGGGTTGACCGGTTATGACGCGGGACTCTGTCACCTTATTGCTGCCCTCAATCACAAGAAGGTGATCGGTACGGGCGGGCCGTGCTGCCGTGACCGAGGCAGGCTCCCAGGTTCGTTCGGTATTCATCTGGTCCGTGAGGGGACCTGATGAACGCGCCAGACGGCCTGGCCATAAGTCCTGAGCTCGGCCTGAAAGCTTCCTGATCAGCGATTTCTCATTACTAATGGCCCCGCAGGAGCGGTCTTTCAGGAGGAGATTTTCCTACTCTCCTACCTTACCAGTTTTAAGATTGGGTTCCTCCAACCCTCGACGACGGAATGGCTATGGGCAGTATCCAGCCAAGCCGGACGTCCGGGGCCGACACCGTGCCGGAACTCGTGAGTAGCCGTTCCGCACTGCAGGTTCGTGCGGACCTAGTCCCTTGCTGCCGCCTGCGACGTCCGCCTCTGTCGGCTTTGGTTTGGTATCGACGCGAAGACCCGATTGTGCTGACGTCGGCGAGGCCTTCCCCGCCTCCACGATCTCTCCAAGTTCGCTCCAAGAGTTGTCGCTCCGCTGTCGCGACGATTGCCCTAATGGCCGAACGAAACCGGCCCGAACTCAGGAGGACTTCATGACCGAGCTCACGCTTCATCCCGCGGACGGCGCGACAGCGGACCGCCCGCACGCGCTGCTGGGGGTCAAGAGAGCCGTTGGGGCTCGCATAGACGCGACCGGGGTCGGTCAGCACGCCGCGGGACGTCAGATCCTACACGAGGTGTCGCTCTCCATCGAGCCAGGTGAGCTGGTTGCTCTGGCGGGCGGCAGCGGAGCGGGAAAGACCACCCTACTCAGGATTCTTGCTGGGTTGGGTGCGCCCTCGACCGGTCAGGTCATGCACGACGGCGCTCAGATCGGTGCCGGTGCCATGCCCCGCTCGGGCGTCGGCTTCGTGCCTCAGGATGACATCATCCATGACGAAATGCCGCTGCAGCGCACGCTCCAGTACGCGGCTCGACTCCGCCTGCCCGCGGGCACATCGTCCGAGCAGGCCAACCGGGTGGTTGACGAAATCATGCACGAGTTGGACCTGGCCGACCGACGTGATGTTGCGGTCCGGATGCTGTCTGGGGGTCAGCGCAAGCGCGCCAGCATCGCGGTCGAGCTGCTCACCCGGCCGAGCACCATTTTCCTGGATGAACCCACTTCGGGTCTTGACCCGTCGACGTCGGCGGAGGTCGTGCGGCTGCTGCGCCAACTCACTCGCCGAGGTGTCACGGTGGTCCTCACCACCCACGAGCCGGCGGCCATCGATCAGTGTGACCGAGTCGTCTTCCTGACCCGGGACGGTCACCTGGCCTTCGCCGGTACGCCCTCGCAGGCGCGGCGGTATTTCGGCATCGACGACCTTGTCGAGGTCTACCGCCTGCTCGCAAGTAAGGACACGCCGCGCGCGTGGGCGGAGCGGTTCGCCGCCTGGCGACCGTCAACCAAAGCCCCGGCCGAGCTAGCCAAGACTCCGGTCCAGGCGGCACGTCCCGACGGCCGGCATTCGCCGGGCGTCTGGCTGCAGTGGTGGCTGCTTACCCGGCGCAATGCCGAGGTGCTGGTTCGTAACCGGCTAACCCTCGCCATATTGCTCGGCTCACCGGTGCTGGTCACGGTGATGATGGCGGTACTGTTCCAGCCCGGCGCATTCGATAGACAAGGTACGGCCGATGTCGGCCCGGCCCAGATCGTCTTCTGGGTGGCGTTTGCCGGCTTCTTCTTCGGCCTCACTTACGGGCTGCTCCAGATCGTCGGGGAGCAAGCGATCTTCGGGCGCGAGTACCGTTCTGGGCTGAGTGCCGGTGCCTACGTCGCTTCCAAGATCGGCGTGCTGCTGCCGGTGCTGGCCGTGGTGACCGCCGTTCTCCTAGGCGTGCTGCGGGCGCTCGACCGGCTTCCCGCCGTCGGCTGGGGCGTGTATACGTCACTGCTGGTCACCCTCATGGTGGAGGCGGTGTCGGCGTTGGCTCTCGGGCTGCTGGCCTCGGCGGCTGTCTCCAATGCCGCGCAGGCCGCGCTCGCCCTACCGATGATCTGCTTCCCCCAGGTGCTCTTCGCCGGCGCGGTGGTTCCGGTCGACGACATGACGGCCCCCGGGCGCTGGCTTAGCCTGGGGCTGGCCAACCGCTACTCGTTCGAGGCACTAGGGCGTGCCCTGGGGCTTGACCAGCTGACCGGCACGCTTCCGGCCGTGCGCGCCTACGGCGACGCCTTCGCCGGATCCGCAGCCTACCGGTGGCTGGTGCTCGCCGGGTTCGCCGGGGTCTTCGCGCTGGCCACGGTGTGGGTGCTGCGCCGCCGTCAGGGATCCGCGGCGTCGAGGCAGCGCTGAGCGTCGAGCGGCTGTCCGGCGAGTTCGAACAGCGCCGCCGCCTCAGCCAGGAGGCGGCCGGCGGCGGCATGGTCTCCCTCGGCCCGAACGAGGTGGGCCCGTGCCTCGGCAACCGCTCCCTGCCACGCCGTGCCCTGCCAGGTCGCCGCCGACGTCTCGGCCTGGGCGAGCCAGGAGCGAGCCTCGTCCAGACGCCCTCCCTCCGTGCACGCGATCGAGGCCGGCACCGCGATCATGACCTGGCAGAAAATGCACGAGAACGGCTCGTCCAGCCTTTCCACTGCTTCATCAAGGACCGCCAACGCGGCATCGGTGTCCGGGGCAACGGAGATGAGCGTCCCGTATATGCGCTGAAGGAGATGGCGAGCCAGCGGCGACCAGCGTGCGAGCGGAAGCGCACGCCGCAGCAGCCGTTCGGCCGCCGCGCGGTCGCCGGCGGCCAGCTCGACCTCAGCCAGCCGCTGCAGCGCATGCGCCGTGCCGGTATCGGCTCCCATCTCCGCATGCAGGGCAAGCGCCTCAGCGAGATCGGCACGGGCCGCGTCGAGGTCGCCGGCGAGCAGGGCCGCCTCGCCGGCCACCGTCACCGCGAACGCCACCCCGCGTCGCGCGCCCGTCCGTTCGGCCTGCTCACGCAGCTGGCGCGTCAGGGTCACCACTTCGTCGTAGGGCGTCGGCCCGTAGAGCAGGTACTCGGCGACGCACAGGTGCGAGTCGAACACCGCCGAGGCGAGCTCCGGGTTCTCTGTCGTAGCGCGGAGCTCATGACGGAGCCGGTCGAACCACTCGCCGCGGTTGTGGGCGATCATGCCCTGGAGGGTGATGACGTCGAGCAGGCGGTTCGGCGCTCCAGGCGCCAGGGCCATGGCGCGAGCCGCCTCGACCGCCGCGTCGGCGCCGTCGATGTCACCAGTGAGGTAGGCAAGCATGCCCCGCGCCAGGAGGATTGCGCCGTCGTCCGGGCCTCCGCTCGGTTCAAGCCCGGCCAGTGCTTCTTCGGCTGAGGCGAAGTCCCCGCCGAGTATGGCGGCGCGAGCCAGCCGTGCCCGCAGGCCCGGCGCCTGATGGTTATCGGCTGCCGCCAGTGCCTTGCGGTAGGCCGGAACCGTGGCGTGGTCGCCTACTGCCGCCAGCGCATCCGCCCGCAGCGACAGCAGCGCAGGCTCCGCTTGACCATCGACGTGATCACGAACGGCTTCGGTCCAGCGCAGCACCTCCGCGTGGAGCCCGGATGCTGCCGCTATCCGGGCCGCTTCCAGCGCATAAGGAGCGGCCATCGCCGACTCACGCCGGGCCAGGAGAAGGTCGGCGACATACGCCGGAGCGGCACCGAGAGCGACAAGTCGGGTCGCGATCTCGTTCATGACGGTTGGCCGCAGGGCCGGGGCGATCTGCGCTGCCAGCCGGGCCGCGGTGGCTGGATCGGTAAATCGATACCCGCCGGATTCGATGCAGATCACTCCGGAGCCGAGCGCCTGGTCAAGCAGCTGACCAGCGGCCTCCGGGTCATGGCAAGAGGCGGCGGTGAACTCAAGCCAGTCGAAGCGATCTCCGAGCTGTGCGACCCGCTGAAGGGCTTCGGTCACCTCGGAGGGCAGGTCGACCGTCACATCCTGGTCAACCTGCGGCCGGTGACGATCGGCCAGCTCGACGACCTCGAAGCCAGGCCACCTCCGGGCGCCCGACCGCTGAGCGATGATGACGGCCAATCGGTGCGTACGGGTCAGCCGGGCCAGATCCTCAACGAGGATCATCGCTTCGCGATGAGCGAGATGGAGATCGTCGAGCAGGAGCACCGCCCCCGACTGCTCCGCCGCGGCGACGAGGAACTCGCGCACAGCCACGAACCAACGCTGACGTGTCGTGGGCAGCTGTTCGTCGAAGGCTCGGTCAAGTTCGGTCCGGCACCCGGCCGAGATCGCGTCGAGCAGCCTCGGGTATCCCTGGGCCATCTCTTTGAGAACTTCGGCGATGCACGCGTAGGGACTGCGGCTGGCCGGCGCCGGTGCGGACAGACCGACGGCGAGCGCGTGACGCCGGGCCGTCTCTGCCACCTCATGCAGCAGCTCCGTCTTTCCAGATCCAGGGCCGCCGCTGATCTGGATCGCTGCCCCGATGCCCGCGGGGATGTCGCTGACGGCCCTTAGCACCTGGTGCAGTGGTGTCGCGGAACC
>Ga0335083_10003857_pt1 | contig 19283 bp, 17 predicted proteins | sample Lox_Sample_42_FD_206716 | JGI IMG/M metagenome (GOLD analysis project Ga0335083, IMG submission 206716) | Soil microbial communities from Loxahatchee National Wildlife Refuge, Florida, United States - Lox_Sample_4.2 | ecosystem: Environmental > Terrestrial > Soil > Wetlands | place: USA...
GGGGTTTTGCCGGAACCGCCGTCAACGGCGAAGAAACGATCATCCTGATGCTGACGTCGGACGATCTGAATTTCAGGCTGGCGCGGATGCGCGAGGCGGGCTTGCATACCTATCTGGTCAAGCCAATCAAGCGCGCCGAATTGCTGGAAAAAATAAGCCTGTTGCTGAACGACATGGGACGCGAGCATGCGCGCTGTCAGACCGTTTCTGCTCTCGAGCCCGACGATACGCCTCCGCTGCGCATGCTGCTCGCCGAAGATGCGCCCGACAATCGCTTTCTTGTCCAGGCTTACTTGAAGAAGCTGCCGTATCGGCTCGAGCTTGCCGAAGACGGCCGCGCCGCAATCGAGAAATTCAAGGCCCTGCGTCCCGATCTCGTGCTGATGGACGTGCAGATGCCCGAGGTTGACGGATTGGCCGCGACTCGCGCAATTCGCCAGTGGGAAATCAGCAATGGCTTGCCGCCGACGCCGATCATCGCGCTCACCGCGTCCGCGCTTGAAGACGACGTCCGGCGCAGCCTCGATGCCGGCTGCGACAGGCACGTCAGCAAGCCGGTAAAGAAGGCGGTTCTGCTGGACGCGATCCGCGAGGCGACGGCGGCGCGTGCATCCGCGGGGTCGGAGCCGGAGCAGACCGCCGCTGGAACGGAGCAGCGCGCAGGCGCAGCGAAGCTGGTTGCCTAGAGACTGCGGCCGTCGAAGGTTTCGACCTTAAGCGTTGACGGCTCTACCCCTTCGACGCATCGGGCGTTCACGTAAACGCCGTTAGACGTCGAGATAAACGGCGCGCATCCGCAGTTGGGGCAGAAATGGTGCTTCACCGTGCCGGTCTTGAAGGTATAAGCAGCAAGGTTGGATTCGGGCGTCAGCAGCCGCAGTTTTTCGCGCGGCACGCTCCAGTGCAGATATCCGCGCATGGTGCAGATCGAGCAGTTGCAGTCCATCACCTGCTGCAGATCGCCTTCGACTTCGAACCGGTTGCGCCCGCAATGGCATCCACCGCGGTAAGTCATGGCCAAGCCTCCTGAGTCCGGCAGCCTCTTTGGCAGCTAGCATCCCGCCCGCGCGCAGGCAAGCGCGCCGCCCCGCTCTGCGCGAATCGGCAGTGCGCTCACGCGCTACACAGTCGCACCAGCAATCGGATAAACTGCCCAGTCCGGTGAGAGCAATCGCGCAAGACCGATCGCAGCGGACGCCGTGGGAGAGCTTCGAACGCGAGGTGCTCGAGTATCTGCGCACGCTGATCCGTTTCGACACTTCCAATCCGCCGGGCAACGAGCGGATCGCCGCCAATTTTCTGGCCGCCGCGCTGAGCGCCGAGGGTATCGCCTCGGTGATTCTGGAAAAGGAGCCGGCCCGCGCCAACCTGGTGGCGCGGCTTAAGGGCGGCGGCGCAGGCGCGCCTTTGATGCTCTCCTCGCATACCGACGTCGTGCCGGTAGAGGCGGCGCGATGGAGCCGCGCGCCGTTCGGCGGCGAGATCGCCGACGGGTGCGTGTGGGGCCGCGGCGCGATCGACATGAAGGCCAAGGGCGCGATGGATCTCGGGCTGATGCTTGCGCTCAACCGGGCCGGCGTCGCGCTCAATCGCGATCTGGTGCTCGCGGCGGTGGCCGACGAGGAGGCCGGCTCGGAACTCGGCGCGCGCTTTTTGGTCGAGCATCATCCCAATTTGGTGCGCGCCGGATGGGTGCTCAACGAGGCCGGCGGGTTTACCCTGCATCTCGGCGGGCGCCGCTACTATCCGATTCAGGTTGCCGAGAAGGGCTACGTCACGGTGAAGATGACGGTCAGCGGACCGCCCGGCCACGGCTCGATCCCACGATCCGACAGCGCTATCGCGGCGCTGGCGGAACTCGTTGTGCGGATCAATCGGACGCCGATGCGCGTGCGGCTGACGCCGCTGATGCGCCGCACGCTTGATCAGTTCGGCCTGGAGTCGCAGACTGCGCCGCCGCTCTTTCGCGCGATGATGACCAATACGGTCGTCCCGACCATCCTGCGCGCCGGCTACAAGGACAACGTCATCCCGGGCGAAGCCTCGGTGGTGCTCGACGGCCGCACCCTGCCGGGCGAGACGGCCGAAAGCCTGCTCGCCGAGCTGCGCGAGATGGTCGGGCCCGAGCCGATCTTCGAGGTGTTGAGATGCGCGCCGCCGGCCGAGGGCAGCGCGGATACGCCGCTCTTTCGGCTGATCGCGCATCACGTCGAGATGGCCGACCCGGGCGCGCGAGCGATCGCCTGGATGCTGCCCGGGGCGACCGACAGCAAGTTCTACGCGCAGCTCGGCGCGACCTGCTATGGGTTTGCACCCGTGCGGATCGGTCCGCGGATGCCATACGGCGCGCTGTACCACGGCAACGACGAACGGATCCCGGTCGAGGGTTTTATGTGGGGATTGCGCCTATATGCGGAAGTGGTGCTGAACTTTCTCGGCCTGCGCCTCGAGCAGGTATTTAATTAACCGAGCCGGCCCGTTTCTCCCGCGCCGCTCGCGATGCTTGCGGCGAACTCTCCCTGGTAAAGGAAGGGGCAAGATCGGTCGAGCCGGTTAGAAAACCTAGTCTGCTGGAGGTTCGCCGTCACCGCCAGGCGGTTCGGGCTCGCTTGCGCCCGCCGGTTGCTGTGCCGGCGTGAACGTGACCAGCAGCCGCGGAGGCGCATTGAGCGGCACCACCGCAAAGCGCGACACCGGCGAGGTGTTCACGGTGATCGTAGTGCCGTCCGCGTCGGACTGAATATCGCAATCGTGGAAGATCGACCGGTCGAACACGAGGTGAGTCGGCGCGCCCTTGGCCAGCCTGGTTTCCTTGAGATGGAGCGTTAACGTCGATGAATCAGAGCCGCCCTGAAGCTGGTTCTCGTATGCGACAGGGCCCGTCAGATCGAGTATCACCGAGAGCGGCGGATCGGCCGAAGAGAGCCTGACCTTGTTAAGCGTCGCCGGACCGGTGTGTGCGAGCGTCCTCAGCCCGCTGGCGGCCGCCGCAATCGACGCGGGAGTCGCTGCGTCAGCAGTGATAGCGCCGGCAGGAGCAGCCCCGGCGGCGGCCCCGCCTGCCGATCCCGAACTTTTCGAGGGAGCAGGAGACGCGTCGGCAGCCGCGGCGTCTGGAGCGGCCGTATCCGAAGGAGCCGCAGCGTCGGGCGTCGCGGGTGTCGAGGATGGCGCTTTGAGTATCGGCAGCGGCGGATAGGCGTCGGTGGAGGCCAACGTGGTTGCGTCGCCCTGGCGCACCCTGACCTGGTCGGCATCGCCGAATCCGCTCTCGGTCAGCACCAGGTGTAGCGGGTCCTCTTCGGTATCGACGTGCTGATGGAGTTTCTTGAGCTCAGACTGCGCCTTGGCTGCGTAAGTCGTGCCGGGATAGTGCAGCACAACCGCGGTAAAGGCTTGCGCGGCGGAATACTTCTTGCCTTCCTTTTCCAGCGTGGTGCCGAGCTGGAAGAGCGCTTCGTCCCCGACCGGCGTGTCCGGCCATTTTTGCATCAGTTCGGCCAGGCGCGATTCGGCGGCGCGGAAGTTTGCCTTCTTGTAATAAAAATCGCCGATCAGGAGCTGATGACGCGCAAGCATCTCGCGGCAGATCGCAATCTGCTGATGGGCCAGGGCAGCGAAGCCGGTCTCCGGATAGCGCCGTTCGATTACCTCGAATTGCTCCAGCGCCTGCTCGGTGTTGCTCTGATCCTGGTCCGGGCGGCCTATCTGATCATAGTGCGCCATCGCCAGGTAATACGACGCGAGCTCGATCTCCTTGCTCGTCGGATGCATTTTCTCGAAGTCGCCCAGCGAAGAGATCGCCTCGGCATAGTGCTTCTGCTGGTATGCGGCGAGCCCGATCTTGAGCTCGGCGTCCTCGGCGTAGGGGCTGAACGGGTATTGATCGATCAGTTTCTGAAAGTAGATGGCAGCGCCCTTGTAGTCGTGCTGGGCGAACGCCTTTTGCCCCAGCACATAATAGTTCTCGCCAGTCGGGGTCTGCTGATGCGTAGCGCAGGCCGACACGCCAAGCGCGAAACTCGCCGCCAGTACGAAAAACAGTCGCCGCATAATAAAAGAGACTTCAGACAGGTTAGACGCTGCCTGTGCTCAAGGCAAGCTTGCTTCATCACGAATGATAACAGCGGCGGGCGAGCAAAAAGATCGCTAAACCGGCATGAAAGAGGCCGAAAATACGGCCTTGCCCTGGGCCAGGTACTTGAGGCCGAAGCCGGAGGCGCGCGCGCCCGGCGCCGCGGTATCGACTCGGCGAAAGCCTGCCTCCGTAAGCATCACGAACATCTCCGCCGCGTACGGTTCGACGTCCGTCGCCACGTGGACGATCGCCGTGGGCGCGAGCACGCGTCTTAAGCGCCGCGCGAATCCCGGCGAGAACATCCGATGCTTCTGTTGCGACAGCGTGAGCCAGGGGTCGGGAAAATAGACGTGGCAGGCGCTCAGACTTCCGGCCGGCAGCATCAGGTTGATGAGTGTGCGCGCGTCCATCTGCGCCACCCGCAGATTGCCGAGCCCGCGGCGCGCGGCGCGAAGTGCCAGCACTCGCGCGACCGAGGCCGCAAGCTCGACCGCAAGGAAGTCGCGCTCGGGACGCCGGGCCGCGTATTCGATGATGAAGTCCCCGCGCCCCGCGCCCAGTTCGACCTCCAGCGGCGCGCGGCGTCCGAACAGCCGCTCGGCGTCGATCGCGTACACGGGTCCGTCTTCGGCCACCAGCACGCGCGTCGCGAGCGCGCGCTTGTCCGGGTCGCGCCACATGCGCGCCGCTTTGCGCAAACGTGCCATCGTCAGGAGCGTCCGGCGTGCGTACGTCAGTCCCGGCGCGCGGCCTAGTCCGTGCGCGCCATGAAATCCTTGATTCGCTTTACCAGCGGCGCAAGGTCGGTGTTATCAACCAGCGCGCTCGCCATCCTCACCGGGTCGCCGAAAAAAAAGCGCTCGTAGAGCACCTGGCGGCCGGCGAACGAACTTCCCGCCACGTCCCAGGCGAGGCGGTAAAGCGCGACGCGCTCGCGCGCGGCGGCGTCGGCCTGGCCGAAGTAGCGCTCGATCTCGGGCGCGATCGGGCTTTTGAAGTCGCGCTCCGACGGCGTCGCCATCAGGCTCGACGAGCTGTTGAGCTGGATGATTTCCGCCAGCCGCGGATACAGCTTGGGAAAGAGGTTGCGCGCGGCGTCGAGCGGCGGGCGTGCGGGCATGTACTCGCCCCACTTATCCGCTGCAGCATCGGCCTCGGCGGCGCGCAGACATGATCGCATCAGCTCGGTCGTGACGATCATCTCGGCCAGGCGCTCGCGCACGTGCGGCAGGCTCATCGCGTCGCTCACCTGGGCGATCCGTGTCGCGAGGCCGAGCAGGAACTCGCTCTTGACCGCATTTTTGACCACCACCTGGTGCATCATGTTGACCACGGCCCCGGTCTCGGCGTAGAGCGCGTTGCATCGCGCCATATCGCCGCACACGAACACCCGCTCCCACGGCACTGTCACGTTGTCGAAGATGACGACGCAATCCATCTCCTCGAAGCGCGAGGCGAGCGGATGGTCGAAATGCGAGCGCTCGGCCTCGAACGGGTCGCGGCAGATGAATTTGAGCCCCGGCGCGTTGCATCGCACCGCGAACGCGAGCGCGAATGGCTTCTGGCTGGGGTCCTCCTTGAGCACGGTGGAAGGAAAGACCAGCAATTCCTCGGAGGCGGGGCCGAGCGTGGCGAGCATCCGCGCGCCGTTGACCACGATCCCGTCGCTCGTCTGCTCGACGAGGCGGAGCGCCAGGTCGGCGTCGGTCTGGCCGGCCCATCCGGCGGCGCGGCTCGCGCGCGGGTTGAGCAGCGTATGCGTGGCGCACCAGTCGTTGCGGCGCGCCTCGCGGTAGTACTCGACGATATTGTCGCCGAGGCGCTTGTCGGCAGCGGCGAAGAACTCGCGCGCGGCCGCCATCGCCGCGATGCTCGCGTTCAGGTAGTCGGGCGTGCGCCCTAGCATCCCGCCGCTGAACTCGGCCCAACGCCGCATCATTGCGCCCCGCTTGCGCACTTCCTCGCCGCTTTGTGGCTGGATGAAGGAGAGGCCGGCGCGTTCGCCCCCCTCGATGCGATAGGTCATCGCCTCGGGATGCTCGATCTGCATGTCGTAGAGCGAGGCGAGCGAGCGCGTTACGGGTTTGAGCGCCGGATGGGTCGTCGGGTCGGCGACGCGCTCGCCGCCGAGCCAGATTTCGCTCCTGAGCTTGCGCATCGCACTCAAATAGTTATTGCCCGAGCGCGCCCCCATCAGAGGATCTCCTGCAGCTGCGGCAGTCGCTTGCGCAGCCGTTCGGCCGCGTCTTCCGGCGCCATGTAGGGCGGGCGCGCCGGCCCCATGTCGATTCCGGTTGCGACCGAGGCCGTAACCTTGGTGACACCGAGATGGCCGAGCGCCTCCTCGCCGCCGCGCGGGAAGCATCGGTTAAGCCGGCGCTGGATCTCCTGGGCGCGCATGATGTCGCCGGCGCGGTAGGCTTTGAGCAGCGCGGCGGAGGCCGGCACGGCGAAGATATTGATAAAGCCGCCGGCGGCACCGAGCATCAGGCCGCTCAAGAGCGCGCGGAAGGTGTTGTAGATCTCGATGCGCGAGCCAATCTGGTCATAGAGCTCCTCCAGATGCTGGAGGTCGGTCAGCACTTCTTTCATCGCCGCCACGCCGGGAATTGTCGCCAGGCGTGCGGCGAATTTGGGCGAAATATTGAACTTGCTCAGCGCCGGGTTGTGATAGACCACCAGCGGCAGGTCGCCGGCCTCCGCGATCATCCGGTAGTGGCGCTCGACTTCGGCCTCGCCGCAGCGCCAGTAGTAAGGCGGAATAACCTGCTGCGCGTCGTAACCCATCCGGGCCGCGGCCTTGGCGAAGCGCAGGGCCTCGAGCGTGGTCGCGCCCGAGGTCATCGCGGTCGCCGGGACGCCGGGCCGCTTGCGGGTTTCTTCGAGCGTAACTTCAAAGGCGCGGAGCCGTTCGGCCTCGCTCAGATGCAGGAACTCGCCGATGCTGGGCGTGGCGACGATGCCGTCGGCGCCGTTGTCGAGCGCCCAGCGCACCTCCTTGCGCAACGCCTCTTCGTTGAGCGTGTAGTCCGCGTTGAACGGCGTCACCAGCATCGCGTGAATGCCATGCACGAGTTTCATCTCACTTTGCTCCTCCCGCCGGCGCCGCGGCGCCCTGATGGGCCGCGGCGGCGGGCCGGGCGAAATAAAAAATCGCCTGTCCGGTGCCGAGCGCGGCCTCGTAGCGTCCGAATTGCTCGCCGCGCCAGTTCCACTCGGCGCTGCCCATCGCACCCGCCATCATCAGGTAGTGCGAAAATCGCCCCTCGGGCGAGCATTCGGCGCGATATTCGGGCGCGGCGCGCAGGACTTCGTCATGGCGCCCGGCGCGGAACCATTCCATCAATTTCTCGTCGAACAGGCGATTGCCGAGCGAGCTGATGTCGTTGGGCGAGGCCGAAGCGTGCTGCAGCACGTTGTCGTAGTCCCAGAAGCGATGCGACATGCCGCCCGCTGCGACCAGCACGACGCGGCGGCCGGAGGCGCGGATCGCCGCGCCCATCGCGACGCCGAAAGCGACATCGTTGGAGATGCGTGCCGTTTGGCAGACGCCCATCGACAACACGCGACGCTTCGCGCCGGGATTGAAGTAGTGCATCACGTTCAGCGTCGGATAGTGCAGCGGCAGGGTAGGGTAGCCCGGGGCGATCGCCCGCAGTCCGCCGGCTCGAACCGCCTCCACGATCGCCGCGGCGAGCTCGGGATCGCCCGGATAGTCGAAGGCGTACTCATGGATCATCTGCGGCAGCTCCTCGGAAGTGTAGAGGCCGCGCAGCCGCTCCTGCGCGTTGAGCACATATTCGAGCGTGGTGAACCAGTGGGTGTCGATCAGCGCGAAGGTGTCGAACTCGAGCGCCCGCAGGCGCTCGCGCTCGAGCGATTCCATCGCGTCGTAAAAGGTGGTGACGTTCTTGCCCATGTAGGCGCGCCGCGCCTCAGGATCGTGAATCATCAGGCGCGGCACGTGAGTGGTAAAAATTGCGGCTACGATCTCGCCCATCGCGGTCCTCCTTTGGCGCGGCGGTTCATCGCTCTGCCGGAAGTTCGGGATAGGTCAGGCAGACCATCCTCGGCTCGGTCCAGAACTCGAGGCTGAAGCGTCCGCCCTGGCGGCCGACGCCGCTCTGGCCCGAACCGCCGAACGGCGTGCGCAGATCGCGCAGGAAGAAACTGTTGACCCACACCATACCGGTTTTAAGGCGCGAGGCCACGCGCAGCGCGCGTTCGAGGTCGCGCGTCCAGATATACGCGGCGAGCCCATAGCGCGTCCCGTTGGCCATTGCCGCCGCCTGCTCCTCGTCCTCGAAGCGCTCGATGCTCAGCACCGGGCCGAAGATTTCTTCGCGCACCGCGCGCGCGTCGGGCGCAAGGCGATCGAGCACGGTCGGCAGGTAGTAGTAGCCGCGGCCCGGACGCTCGGGAATCGCGCCGCCGGCCAGCAACTCGGCGCCGCCGGCGACCGCCTCCTTGACGAAGGAATCGACGCGGCTTCGATGCGCGGCCGAAATCAGTGGCCCGTATTCGGTGCCCTCGTCGAGCGGGTCGCCGATTTTGAGCTTGCGCATCTCGTCGAGGACCATCGCGATGAACTCATCGGCGATTTTTCGATCGACGAGCAGCCGCGAACCGGCGACGCACGATTGTCCCTGGCTGCGGAAAATCGAGCGGGCGACGCCGGCGGCGGTGCGTTTGAAGTCCACGTCGGCGAAAACCAGGTTGGGCGATTTGCCGCCAAGCTCGAGCGTCACCCGCTTTAGCGACTCGGCCGCCGCCGCCATCACGCGCTTTCCCGTGGCGACGCCGCCCGTGAACGCAACTCCGTCGATGCCGGGATGCGACACCAGTGCAGCGCCCGCCGCGCCCTGGCCGGGCAGAATGTTGAGCACGCCCGGCGGAAGCCCCGCCTCGATCGCGATTTCGCCGAGGGCGATGGCGGTCAGCGGCGCCAGTTCCGAGGGCTTGTAGATGCAGGCGTTGCCGGCGGCGAGGCATGGCCCGAGATTCCACGTCCCGAGCATCAGCGGAGAGTTCCACGGGATGATGATGGCGCCGACGCCGAGCGGCGCCCGCTCGGTGAGGCTCACCAGCTTGAGGTCGGCGCCGAGGAATTTGGCATCACCGTAGCTTGCCTCCTGCGTCCATGCCTCGGCCGCGTTCGCGAAGAAGCGCAGATTACGCGCGGCGCGTGCGATATCGTGATTGACGCATTCGCTGACCGGCTTGCCGACGTCGCGCGCCTCGAACCTGCCCAACTCGCGGGCGCGCTTTTCGATGCCCTCCGCCATCCGGCCGATGATTCGGCCGCGCGCCTCGGTGCTCATCTTCGGCCACGGACCATGGTCGGCCGCCTCGCGCGCCGCGGCCACCGCTCGATCGATATCTTCCGCGCCGGCATCGGCCACCTGGGCAAGCTCGCCTTCCGTTGCCGGCTCGACATCGGTAAAGCGCGCACCACTGGCCGCCTCAACGTACCGATTCGCGATGAACAGCTTGGTTTCCATCCTGGCTGCCTGGCCTGTCGCAGCGATCCGGCGCACGAAGTGCCGCGAAGGGGTGAGTCATACCTGAATTTCCTCGAATTTCCCCCGCAAGACAACCAACCGCACCGCCCTCTCATCCGAGGGGAGCCGGCGGCGTTCTACGAATGGAGCAGCCGCCTTCTCATCAGGAAAAGTCTTTATTTTGATTGAACAATTCCGGATTCGGGCCATTATCTGGTCATAGAAGCTAAAATCTATTCTAAACTGGAACAGAAAGCTCAGAAAACTTCTTATTTAATATAGACATCTTATAATGTTATATAACGCAACAAAATGATTCGTTTGGACACAGGACCGTGAATTAAGCAAGGAGAAAGCGGCCATGACTCTGCCATCCAGAAATTCGAAACTGTTCAAATCTGAAGCAGTGCGCAGCCTCCTAATCCTGGCTTTCGCCGGATATGCCTTGGTCGCTGCCGCGTCGGCAAGAGCCGACGCGTGGGAGTGTGGTCTGGGCTGAGTGCGAATCCGTTCTCGGTGGAATTTGGCAAGGAGGCAGTGGGCGGCACGAGCGCCGCAAAGCCAGTGACCATCACCAATCGAAGCGACAGGGGTCCGCACGATCGTACGAGTGCGTACGACCGCCGGCTTTGGCGAGAGTAACACCTGCGCGGTCCTGAAACCGCGTGCAAGCTGCAAAGTTGAGGTCACCTTCAGTCCAACCATGAAAGGCGAAAGGATCGGAGCCTTGATCGTTCGGGTGGCCGACCGCGATGATGATTCAGGCACGTTTGTATTGCTCACTGGAATAGGTACCGCCTCGGCTGGGGTGACGATATCGGGTACGGCGATGCAGGGCGGGGCAACGAGCGGGGCAACCGTAAGCCTCTATGCAGTTAGCACCAGCGACGGATCGAACAGCGGCGCAGCGCTGGCGACCACGACCAGCGACGGCAGCGGCAACTTCACCCTCAAACTCGCAAGTGTTCCTTCGGGGCCGGTGAGATTGACCGCGACGGGCGGTTCCTTCGCGAGCGAAATGAACGGCGCAACCATCAACCCATCGGGCAGCATTTCGGTTCTGCTCTCCGGTGTGACCGCGAACCAATCCGGGATCTCGATCAACCCTCTCACCGAATTCGTAAACTCGCTTGCTCTGGCAAAGCTTAATGGCGGTTCATCGCCCACACTGGCGGATGCGCTCGCCTCGGCGACGAGTGCAATCGAGGGGGACTATGGACTCAAAAGCGATCCGGCGACCCTGACTCCGAACTTCACGGTTGCTGGCGTCGGCAGCGACGCTGGGAACTTCGCGCTTGCGCTGGGCGCCTTGATCAACGAAGACCAGGCGCTGTGTTCAGCCGCACCGGGCGGATTGGTTACTGCACTGTCGGCGGACATAGCGGACGGAGTCTTCGACGGGTCTGCTGCAGGCACGCCTGTGCCTTATTGCGGCGGGAGTCTGGCGGCGCTTGCGGGAACCAGCGACTTCCAGGATGCGCTGGCGGGACTCCAGCAACTGCAACTGCTGACCGTCGGCTTCGGCTTCGGCGGCAGCTACGGCCCAGCCGGGAACGTGCTGATCAATCAGGTTCCTCCGGTCGCCCCTGACCTGCTCACCGCGCCCTTCGCCACCATTGATAGCGCCATAAGCCTGGCCGCGCCGGTCCCGGTGAACCAATTCGCCACGGCGAATCTGCCCACGATGGTCACGGCCCGCGAATATCACACGGCCACACTCCTCGCTAACGGCAAAGTGCTGTTCGCCGGGGGCGAGGATAGCAGCGCCGACATATTGAATACTGCTGAACTCTACGATCCGGCGGCGAATTCGTTCACCGCTGTTCTTTCCACGATGAGCTTCGCACGCGAATTCGCGACCGCCACGCTATTGCCCAACGGTAAGGTGTTGATAGCCGGCGGCCTCGGGCCACACGGCGACGTGTCCGCCGCCGATATCTACGATCCCGTGGCGAACTCTTTCAGCGCCGGGCCAGCGATGGTTTACCCGCGCGACAGCGCGAGCGCGGTGCTGCTGCCCAATGGCAAGGTGCTGATCGCGGGCGGATTCTCCGGCGGCAACTTTCAGAGCACCGCCGAGCTCTACGATCCGGTGGCCAATTCTTTTACCGCCGTGCCGCTCGGCATGACCGAGGCCCGTTATCTCCCGACCATCACGCTGCTCACCAGCGGCCAGGTGCTGATTACGGGCGGCTCCAACTTCAGCGGCATCCTGAGCAGCACCGACATCTACAATCCGTTGACCAACTCGTTCTCCGCAGGCCCGGCGCTGAACGCCGAGCGCGAGTCGGCGACCGCGGCGCTGCTGCCCAACGGAAAAGTGTTGATCGCGGGCGGCGACGACAACGACGGCTACCCAACGACGACCGAACTCTACGATCCGGCGGCCAACTCGTTTGCCGTCGGACCGGCGATGAACATGGGGCGCGAAGAAACCGCGAATGCGATACTGCTGCCGAATGGCAAAGTGCTCATCGCCGGCGGATGGCTCTTCGGCTCCGGCGGTTCCGGCGTTCTGGCCAGCACGGAGCTCTACGATCCTGTGAGCAATACGTTCGCCGCGGCTGCGTCCACGGCGTCCATGAGTTCTCCGCGTGAGTACCCCACTGCGACGCTGCTGCCTAACGGTATAGTGCTGATCGCCGGGGGCGACGACGGAGACAACAACCTGACCAACGGCGACCTCTATAAGCCGTAAGACGCGCCCGGAATCCGCCGCGCGCGCTCCAACCCTCAAGTCAGCCGGACGGCTGTAAAAGCAGCAGCCGTCCGGCCGTTTCTTTGTCCTCCAGACCCTCTCCTTGACCGGTCAGCGGCGCGGCCATAACGTTAGAGCCGCGATGGCCGAGTTGCCGGACATCATTCCGATCTTTCCGCTGCCCAATTTCGTGCTGTTTCCCGGCGTGACGGTGCCGCTGCACATTTTCGAGCCGCGCTATCGCGAGATGGTCGCCGACGTCGCCGGCGATCACGGAATTGTCGGGATGATAATGCTCAAGGGTGACTGGGAGCGCGACTACTACGCCTATCCCGATATCTTCACCATCGGATGCGCCGGCCGTATCGCCTCGTTGGAAAAGCTTGCCGACGGTCGCTACAACCTCCAGCTGGAAGGAATCAGCGAATTTCAGATCGGACGCGAAATCCGCTCACACTCATACCGCAAGGCTGAAGTCCGATGGTGTCCGTCGGGCCGCAGATTGCTGGGCATGGAGCCCTCCGAGATGAACTCGCTGCGCGACCTGCTGGTCGGATTTCTCGGCGAGACTGCCGACACGGCCTGGCGCGGATTGGTCGACGAGCAAGGCCTGCGCGACGCCGACCTGATCAATTTCCTGTGCTTTCATCTCGACGTCACGCCGCTTGAGAAGCAGACTCTGCTCGAGGCCCTGGAAGATCGTCTCGCCTGCCTGTTCGACGTGCTCACCTTCAAGATAGAAGAGCGCAAACTCGGCCCGGGTCCGCGCGGAAGCGGTTCGGTCAATTAGCACCTATAGTACTTAAGTCGTGGTGCGGTGATCGCTCCCCCGAGGGCGAGGTCCGAGTTTCTCGTGCAGATGTCCAATTAATTAAGTAGCGCCTGTCCGTTTTTTTCCAGGCCCGAAGTCCCAAAATTCCCCAGCTGGCTCGCAAACGGACACGGGGAAGCGGCGCCTGTTTCCGTGTGAGTCAGCAGACCCACCATCAATGCCCAATGAAGTGGGCATCTAACGGCGCCTTGGCCCGCACTTGTACGTTCGACGGGGCTTCGTCATTTCTCGGCACAACCGTTGCTCATCCAAAATGCAAGGAACGGCAAGATCGTCCGATAGCGCGGAAACGGACAAGGGATTCAAAATTGGAAGGTAGTGCGATCGCAGGAATGATGGTTCCGGACGTTTTGACTCCGGGCCAGTATTACGACGGCGTCCGCGCCGATGATGCTTCCGTCCGTCCGATCAAGCGTCTTATGCTGGCGGTGCTCGAAGACGCGATGCGCTGCTACCAGACTTACGCCAACTCACGCGGCCGCGCGCATCGCAGGCTGTTTATCGAGGCCGAGGCCTGGCTGATGGATCGCCGGGCCGACAGCGTGTTCTCTTTCGCGACCGTTTGCGAGACTCTTGGAATCGATCCGACGTACCTGCGCGAGGGGCTGCGGCGATGGCGCCTGCAGTTACTCGACGGGATGAACCCGCGGCGTTTGGCTCGCCGTTCGCCAGTGACCCGTCCGGGCCGCATCAGTGCGCCGCTCAGGCGGCGGCGGCGCGGCAAGGCTTCCCAGGCGTCCCTCGAAAATCAGGGTCTTGCGGCCGCCGTCAACTTTGAGGGCGACAGCCTCGGCAGCGGGGCCGTCCATCGGGTCGGCGGTCTTGCGCACGGCGAGCCCGCCTACGATGCCGTTACCGATGATCGGGGCGTCCAAAGCGTTGACGAAGTCGCGCTCGACGCCGAAGTCGGCGCTTCGGCGCCGATGCAGGAAGCTGCCCTCGGATAGTCCCGCTCGGGGTCGCGGGCGGCGAAGGTCTTCCCTATCTCACGCCTCGCGCGTAGGTGGTTTTTACGAAGCCTGCCACTTGATACGCCCGTTTTCCTCGATTCGGCGCGCGCGGCCTTCAGAGCGCGAATACTCCATATGCGCGAGGGTCTCGAACGTCGCTGCCATCACGTGGAAGATCGGCCGGTCCTCCTCGCCGAAAATCTCTTGCGCGACCTCGAAGGCGGTGAGCGGCGTGCGCCGTACCAGGTCGAGCATTTCGGCTTCGCGGTAGCGATGGTGCTCGATTAGCTGGTTGGCCCGATGGCGATGGTCCTGGTAAACCGCGCCGTGCGCGGGCAGCACCAGCTCGACCTCGAAATTCTGCACCTTGCGCTGCGAATCGATAAAATCGCTCAGCGGATTGCTCGGTCCCGAGGGATAAATGCCGACGTGCGGGGTGATGCGCGGCAGCAGATGGTCGCCGACGATCATCACCTTCTCCTTGCGCAGATAGATCACGCTGTGACCCGGGGCGTGGCCGGGCGTCCAGATGATCTCGAAACGCCGCTCGCCCACCGCAATCACGTCGCCGTCGTGCAGGAACGCGTCGGGCTGCGGGACCGGATTGTACTGATCGGTGCCCATCCACGCAGGCCGCATCCCTTCGATCGGATAGCGATCGATCGGAAAGCCGTGGCCGGTGAAAAATGCAAAGACCTCAGGATTGGACGAAGGCGCCGGCAGGTTGAGCATCCGGTTGACCCGCTCGACCTCGAGGTCGTGCAGGTAGGTGCGCGCGTGGCTCACCCCCTTGATCGTCCGCGAGGCGCCGAAATGATCGATGTGATGATGAGTGCCGAGGAGGACGGTGAGATCTTCGAGCCGGGTTCCAGCCTGCTTAAACGCGTCCTCGAGCGTGCCCACGCTGTCGGGGGTGTTCATCCCGGTATCGACGAGCGTCCATTGACCGCCGCCGCAGTCGATTAGATAGACGTTGACGATCGTCGGCCGCATCGGCAGCGGTAGAAAGATTTCGTAGATTCCGCGCTGGACCTCTGCGATCTTGGCTGTGGTTTTGGCTGGCATCACTTGAAGGCTCACTGGGCGGCCCTTGCGCGTGGCCGCATCAAGCGTCGGCCCGCGGCCGCCCGGCCATAGCCCGGCGCCCTGTCGAATCCCGCCCGCGTCTTACGCGCCGGCAAAATCGCCGATCGCAGAGCCGGAGGCGCCGGGAATCATTAGACCCATTAAACGGTTAGCTGCCTATTCGTGGAGTTGTTCCTTTACCTGGAAAGTGAGTTTTACCGTGACCTTCCATCGCGACACCTTGTTGTGCGCGATCTCGGCGGCGACGTTGGTTACCTGCGCGGTGTGGACGCCGGAGATCGTCACTGCGGCCCGCGCCACCGCCAGTTCCACCGCGTGCTCGATCGATTCGGTCGAGCTGCCGGTCAGCTCGATAGTCTTTTCAACCATGGCGATTTCCGATCCTCGGCCGCCGCGCACGGCAATTTGACGCGCGCGCACGCGCGGCGTTAGGGTTGAGCCCTGCGCGCTCATTACGTCACACAGGAAACGCAAAGACAAGGCAGAATCCTCTATGAGCTACGATCGTTCGGCGGTGCGGGCGGTAATCGAAGGGGCGCGGGCCGAGCGGCGAAGCGGGCTCTCGCCGGCGGAGTGCAGGGCGCTTTGCGAGGCATGCGCGATCCCGCTGCCCAAGGCGGCAATGGTGTCTTCCGCCGCCGAGGCCGGCCGCGCCGCCGCCGCGCTCGGCTTTCCGGTGGTGATGAAGGTCGTCTCGCCCGACATCCTACACAAAACCGAAGCCGGCGGCGTCGTGCTCAACGTGCGCAGCGCCGAAGAGGCCGAGAAGGCCTACGAAAAAATCGTCGCCGGCGCCCACGCGTACAGGCGCGACGCCAAAGTCGCGGGAGTCGAGATCCAGCAGATGCTCGCGGGCGGCCAGGAGGTGATCGTCGGCGCCGTCAGCGACCCGAGCTTCGGCAAGGTCGTGGCCTTCGGGCTCGGCGGCGTGCTGGTCGAAGTGCTCAAGGACATCACCTTCCGTCTCGCGCCGGCGAGCCGCGCCGACGCCCTCTCGATGATCGAGGGAATCGCGGCGGCCGAGATTCTAAGTGGCGTGCGCGGCGCGCCCGCGGTGGACAAGGCCGCGCTCGCCGCGATCATCGAGACGGTCTCGATGCTGGCCGCGGACTTTCCCGAAATCGCCGAACTCGATCTCAATCCGGTGCTCGCGCGGCCCGCGGGCGCCATGGCGCTCGACGTGCGCGTGCTGCTCGACTTCAAGCCGCCGCGCGAACGTTTCCGGCCCGCGGGCGCGGAAATTCTGCGCGCGATGAACCGGATCATGCGGCCGGCAGCGATCGCGGTAATCGGCGCGTCGGCCGAGGACGGCAAGATCGGAAACTCGGTGATGAAGAATCTCATCAACGGCGGCTTCGAGGGCGCGATCTACCCGATCCATCCCAAGCTGCCGGAGGTGATGGGGCGCAAGGCCTATCGCAGCGTCAAGGACGCGCCGGGAGAGATCGACGTGGCAGTGTTCGCGATTCCGGCGCCACTGGTTGCGGGCGCGCTCAAGGAGTGCGGCGAGAAAAAAATTCCCGGCGCGGTGCTGATTCCGTCGGGCTTTGCCGAGACCGGCAACGCCGAGTTGCAGGAGGAGATCGTCAGGATCGGACGGCAATACAACGTGCGCCTGATGGGCCCGAACATCTACGGCTTCTACTATCTGCCGCGCAAGCTGTGCGCGACCTTCTGCACGCCGTATGACGTCCTGGGCAAGGCCGCGCTGTCCTCGCAAAGCGGCGGCGTCGGGATGGCGATCGTCGGCTTCAGCCGCTCGACCAAGATGGGCGTGTCGGCGATTGTCGGTCTGGGGAACAAATGCGACCTCGACGAAGACGACCTGCTCACGTTTTTCGAGCAGGACGACGATACGCAAGTCGTCGCGATGCACGTCGAGGATTTGAAGGATGGGCGATCGTTTGCCGAGGTCGCCAAACGCGTGTCGCGCAAAAAGCCCGTGATCGTGCTGAAGGCCGGACGCACCGCGCTCGGCGCGCGGGCGGCGCGCTCGCACACGGCCGCGCTCGCCGGCAACGATCGCATCTACGAGGACGTGCTGCGGCAATCGGGGGTGGTGCGCGCCCGCGCGCTCAACGACATGCTCGAGTTCGCGCGCTGCCTGCCGATCATGGCCGCGCCCAAGGGCGAAAACGTGCTCATCATCACCGGCGCCGGCGGCTCCGGCGTGCTGCTCTCGGATGCGTGCGTCGATAACGGACTTAAGCTGATGGAGATGCCGCCCGACCTCGACGCAGCCTTCCGCAAGTTCATCCCGCCCTTCGGCGCGGCCGGCAATCCGGTCGATATCACCGGCGGCGAGCCGCCGACGACCTATCGCAACACGATCCGGCTGGGGCTGGAGGAGCCGCGCATTCACGCGCTCATCCTCGGCTATTGGCACACGATCATCACGCCGCCGATGGTGTTCGCGAAGCTGGTGACCGAGGTGGTCGAAGAGATGCGCGGCAAGGGGATCGACAAGCCGATCGTGGCGTCGCTGGTCGGCGACGTCGAGGTCGAGGATGCATGCCGGATGCTGTTCGAGCACAACATCCCGGCCTACCCGTACACGACCGAGAAGCCGGTCATCGTGCTGGGGGCGAAATACCAATGGGCGCGCGCCGCGGGTCTGGTGACCCGCTGATCGCCGCGGCCGTGGCCAAACCCAGCGGTTTGAGGTCCCTTCGAGGTCGGCTAGTCGGCCTTCTTTTCGAACTTCAGCGACGCCGAGTTCATGCAGTAGCGCAGCCCCGTCGGATTCGGCCCGTCGTCGAAGACGTGCCCCAGATGCGCGCCGCAGCGGCTGCACGTGACCTCCGTGCGCACCATCCCGTAGCTCCTGTCGACCGAATTATCGACCCTGCTCTCGTCCTTGGGCGCATAAAAGCTAGGCCATCCGCATCCCGAGTCGAACTTGGTCTCGGAACTGAACAGCTCGTTGCCGCAGCAGATGCAGAGGTAAACGCCCTGGTCATGGAAATCCCAGTATTGGCCGGTGAAGGCACGTTCGGTGCCCTTTCTCTGCGTGATCTCGTACTGCTCGGGAGTGAGGATCTTCCGCCATTCCTCGTCGGTTTTGACGACTTTGTCGGCCATGATGGCTCTCCTTGCGGCCAAAAAAAAGACCGCGGAGGCTTCCCCTCCGCGGCCGTTCGCAATCCTTCGACAGCTCAAATATCAATGCAGCACCGGCTGCTCGGACGGCGAGGTAAGCGGTGCGAGCGGCGCAGGTACCTTTGCCGGGCCGACCGGCGTCCGTTCGATATAGGTCTGCGGCGCCGCGCTCTCGCCGCTCGAGGCGGTATTGGCGGGCGGGGCCGGTACTATCGGCTGGGCGGTCGGGCCGGGGTTATACATCTCGCTGTATTCGGTGTCGCCGCTCATGGCCGGCGCAAGGGGCGTCTTGGTCGCGAGGTAGTGCAGCGGGCGCGTCACGCCCCACTCCAGCGCATAGCCGAGGGGCGCGATGAAGTAGCTGACCACCTTGAGCAACTGGCCGTCCTCGGTGTCGGTATATTCGTAGGGATTCTGCTTGTCGTTGTACGGGCCCTGCTGCGCAAGCGCCATCACCGGCATCCCGAGCGCCAGGACCATGACTGTACAGAACGTTAGCCTTCGCATGAGAATAGTCTTTCCCCCGGGTTCGGCTTATGTCAATGGCTGCGAAAATCGGTAGAGCCCGAGGCCCGCGCGCTCTGCGTCTAGTCTATTGGAGGCCTGGTTGCGCAACTATTCGGCTGCGCCGGCGACCCGCGCGCTGACCCCGACCGGCGGGTTCCTCGACGGCTTCGCCTACTCGCTCAATCCGTACGTCGGATGCGCCTTCGGCGACAACGGCGGATGCCCGTTCTGTTACGTGCGGGCGCTGCCGGTGGCGCGGGCCGAGCCGGGCCCGTGGGGTTCGTGGGTGATCGCCAAGTCCAACCTGCTCGAACTGCTGGGGCGCGAGCTTTGCGCGCTGGAAAAATCCGGCAAGCTCGATCGCGCCGCCGTCTTCATGTCGAGCGCGACCGATCCGTACCAGGGGATGGAACGGCGGATGAGGCTCACGCGCGGCGCGCTCGAGCTCTTCGCAAAACGTCCGCCGCGCCGCGTGCTGCTGCAGACGCGCAGCCCCATGATCGAACGCGACCTCGACCTGCTGATGCGGCTA
>Ga0335083_10003858_pt1 | contig 19282 bp, 17 predicted proteins | sample Lox_Sample_42_FD_206716 | JGI IMG/M metagenome (GOLD analysis project Ga0335083, IMG submission 206716) | Soil microbial communities from Loxahatchee National Wildlife Refuge, Florida, United States - Lox_Sample_4.2 | ecosystem: Environmental > Terrestrial > Soil > Wetlands | place: USA...
TCGAGTAGGGCCGCAGCTCCCGCCGCCGGCTTCCGCTATCGGGCGTCCTCGTCGCGGTTGAAGCGTGCACCCTCGAACTTGAGGATCTCCGCCGCTCCGAGCGTGTCCCCGGCGGCGAACCTGGCGAGCGCGCGGTCGGCGATGTCGCGGGCCGCGGACGTGGCCGCCGCGTCGCGGAAGAGCCGGAGCGAGCGCAGCCCGTCCGCGGCGCGATCGCAGGCGAGCTGCGACGCCGCGCGCCACTGGTAGGCTTCGCCCCACCATGGCGCAGCGACGAGCACGTGGTCGAACGCCTCCACCAGCTCTTCGTGCGCCGTGCGGGCGACCGTGCGTTCCTGCTGGATGCGCGCGACCTGGCCCTCGCCGAAGATGGACGTCGGCACGGCGCGCGGCGGCTCGAGCCGCGCCGCGAGCCGCAGAATGTGCTCGCGGATCGCGAACTCGTTACGGAGCGCGGGGTGCTGCCCGACGCGCGCGAGCGCACCGCACCAGTCGTCGATCGCGCCGCTCAGGTCGCCCGACGTCTCGGCATCGCGCGCGAGCGCGATCACGTCCGGGTCGAGCGGTTCCGCGTCGTCGTGGCCGTCGAACTGGACGTGCACGAGCGTCCACTGCGGGCCCGAGGGTCGCGCGAAGATCCACCAGCGCACCGCGGACTCCGCGGAGCGGCGGAGCCGGACGTCGCCGCTCACCGCGCGCACGCTGTCGACGGTACCGTCGCGGCGAACGTGCACGCGCACGCCCACGTCGGTCGCGACGTGCGCGGCGAGCAGCTCCGACGGCACGTCGGCCGGGACGCGCGAGACGACCGCGGGATCCTCGGCCGCGCGCACGACGGCCGGCAGCAGCGTGGCCGCGGCGAGCAGGGTGACGGCAGCGAGTGCGGACGCAATGCGCATGGCGGGGAAGGAGTGTAGCCCCGCGGCCCCCGGCGGTGTCACGCGGCCGTCACGACGGCTGCGACGCTCGGGACCCAAACGTGGCGGCCACCCCTCGCGAGGTGGCCGCCGCTCCGTCCCGCGCGGGGCGGTGCCGTCAATCGACGCGCGCGAGGCGCGTGCTCTTCACCCCGTCGGCCGTCCTCAGCTTCACGAAGAAGAGTCCCGTCCCGACGTGCGCGCCGTTCGAGCGCTGGCCCTGCCACACGACCATGTGCTGGCCCGCGGGCAGGCCCGAGAGGTCCTGGCTCCAGATGCGCTCACCGCCCACGCCGAATACTTCGAGCAGGGCCGGGCCCGGGCGCGCGAGCGAGAAGTGGAAGTTGACCGAGCCGTTCGAGGGATTGGGCACCGGCGGCGCGAGCCAGAAAACGGCCGCGGACGGCGGCGGCACGCTCGCCGTACCGGTGACGTGGAAGAGCGCCGGGCTCTGCGCGGCGGTCTGGTTGCCACCCTGGTCGTGCGCGGTGACCTGCACGAGCGCGCTGTCGCTCGGACCGGCGGGGAGCGTCCACGGCGTCGAGCCGCTGTTCGCGACGCCCGTCACGATCGGCACCCACGGTCCGCCCGCGCCGCGCAGCGAGTAGGCGACGTCGACCGTGGTGACCGCGACGTTGTCCGACGCGGTCCACGTGATCGTATGGCTCGAGCCGCCGGCCCACATCTCGCCGCCGATCGGCGAGGTGACGGCGCACGTCGGCGCCACGTGGTCGATCGTCGAGTAGATGTCGAGCTTGCCGTAGCCCCAGGTGTTGTTGGGTACCGTGCCGGTGAAGCCGTCCGCGCGCGCATGCGCCTCGAACGTCTGCCGGATCTCGCTCGGCGTGGCGTGGGGTGCGTACTGCATGAAGAGCGCGACGGCGCCGGAGACGTGCGGCGCCGAGAAGCTCGTGCCCTGCGTGACGCCGTGCATGCCGTCGTCGGCGTCCTCGCACGTGCCCAGCGCGACGAGCGACGACCACGTCGTGGCGACGCCGAAGCCCGGCGCGGTCAGCTCGGGCTTGAGCACGCCGTCGCGGCGCGGGCCGACGTTCGAGAAACTCGCGATCGCGCCGACGGTGGGCGGCGAGGTGTAGCCGCACGAGCCGCTGCTGCACGATGTCCACGCCGCCTTCGTGGCGTGCGCGCCGACGGCGATGATGCTGTCGCCCACCGCGGGCTGGGCGACGAGCGTCGTGGCGTCCGCGTTGGTCGTGACCGTGGGCGCGACACCGACCGCGCCGAGCAGGTCGTCGTAGATCCAGATGTCGGTGCGCGCCCCGATGCTCGCGGCGCTGTTCGGCACGACGTCGATCTCCCACGTGCCGCTGCGCGGCGGGCTGGTCGCGATCGAGTCGTAGACCTCGACCTCGAACTCCCGGGCCTTCGAGGTGCCGTCGTAGCCGTAGTAGACGTTCTGATTCGCGATGAAGAGCTTGCCGCCCTTGCCAGCGGAGACCGTGAGGTTCCGGTCCTTCGTGTCACCCATGCCGACCGACAGCGTGTCGCCCGCGTTCGGTCCCTTCACGCGGATCGTGATGTTCGCGGTCGGGTCGTACCAGCCCGTCACGAGAACGTAGTCGTTGAACGTGCCGCCGTTCGCCGTGTAGGTCGGGACGTTGAACGTGTACTTGTCCGCGCCAACCGTGGTCGACGTCGTGACGCGCTTGCCGTGGATCTGGTCGGTTTCGTCGTTGCCCGCCGACGCCACGATGATGCGGCCCGGGCCCGTCAGCGCGCTGAGCGACTGGGTGAACAGGTCGGAGCCGTCGTGCGGGCCGAACTGTCCGCCCAGCGAAAGGTTCACGACGCAGTCGAGACCCAGCGACGCCGCCTTCTGGAAGATGTAGTTGACGCCGTCGATGATGCCCGCGTCCGAGAAGTCCGTCGCGACCTCGACGAACTGCGCGAGCGGCGCGACGCCGACGAAGCGATACGCCGGCATCGAGCAGCCGGTGATCGAGCCGTTGCCGACGAGCACGCCCGCGACGTTCGTGCCGTGGCCGTTGCTGTCGACCTCGCGCACGTTGCCCGGCGTGTTGTCGATGTTGGCCTTCGTCCACTCGGTGCCGTAGCCGAAGCCGGACGGCGACGGGCCGCCGGCGTCGTTCTGGTCCCAGATGTCGACCACGCGCGTCTTGCCCGTGGCCGGATCCTTGAAGTCCGACAGCGTCCAGTCGATGCCGGTATCGACGTCACCGATCAGCATGCCCTGACCGGCTCGGCCGGCGTACACCGGCGGCGAGCCCGACGCGTTGTGCTCGAGGTTGGCGCGGATGTCCGGGATGCTGAGGTCCAGGTGCGGGCGCAGGTAGCGCGCGAGCCGGACGCTGCGCAGCCCGGCGACCGCACGCAGTTTGCCGATCTCGTCGCGACGCACGCGCGCGGTGAAGGTCGAGCCGATCTGCGACTGCACGCGGATGCCGGCCGCGGTGAGCGCGGCGCGCGAGCCGTCGAACTGGAACGTGACGCCGAACTCGGCGGGCTCGACGTAGTCGTGCGGCGCCACGTGCCCCACGCGGCCCATGAAGCGCTCGGCGAGCGAGACGCGCGAGGCGAGCGGGCGGTTCGCGATCGGCACCGGGCCGCCCGATTCGAGCGACTGCAGATCGTGGCCCACGGGATCGTCGATCCGGCGCGGCTGCTGCGCGAGCACGGGACTCGCCGCCATCAGGAGGACGGCGCCCAGGAACAGGAGACGGGAAGGCATCGAGCGGGGCCTCCTCAAGGAGCGGAGAACGGGAAAACGAGCGATGAGGGGCGCACGAGCTCGCCCCTCGTGGGAGACCCGGGACGCACGCCGCGGGCCAGCCAGGCTGGCGATCCGGCCGAACCGGCGGGCCCGCGGTACGCCGGGACATCTGACCGCCAATTCTACGCATGCCCGCACAGCCCGGAAAGGGTCATTGTGGCCGCGTCCGGCCCACGGCCCGCGCCCGTCATGCGAATTGCGCGATCCCGGGGCGTTTCGCCCCCGTGGGGCCGGGCCGGACGGCGCTCAGCGCATCCTGGCGGTGATGATCGGGAGCGCCTCGCGCAGGTGCTCGCGCCAGTAGCCCCAGTCGTGCGAGCCCTTGTTCTCGTGGAACACGTGAGCGATGCCGAGCTGCGTCATCCGCGCGTCGAGCTCGCGGTTGTCGGCGATCGATTCGTCGTCCTCGCCGCAGTCGAAGTAGAACACGCAATCGTGCACCTCCGCCGCGACCTTGGGGAGGTAATCGAGCGGGCTGTACTCCGCCCGCAGCTCGGAGGCGGCGGGCTCGCTGCCGAAGACGTGCGCGCTGCTCAGGTCGCGACGCAGGCGGAAGTCCCCCGACAGCGCGGCGCACGCGCCGAAGACGTCCGGGTGGCGGAGCACGAGGTTCATCGCCGCGGTCGCGCCGTCGGACAGCCCCACCACCGCGCGCCAGCGCGGGCCCGGGCGCGTGCGCAGCGTGCTGTCGGCCCACGCGACAAGGTCGTGGACCACGTAGTCCTCCATGTTCGAGCGCCCGCCCGCGGCGTTCACCCAGACCGAGCGCCCGAGGAGCCCGACGCCCCCGCCGTCGGGAAAGAGCGCGAGCACCTCGGGGATCGCCCCCTTTGCGCTCAGCTGATCGAGCGCCTCGAGCGCGTGTCCCTGGCCCGGCCAGTTGCCCTCGCTTCCCGGCCAGCCGTGCAGGAACACGATCACGGGATAGCGCCGGTCGCGCGAGGCGGGATCGTCGTACGACGGCGGGAAGTAGACGCGGCAGTCCTTCTTCGCGCCGTTCAGCGACGGCGGATGGAAGCTGCGGAACTCGACGCGAGCCTGCGCCGCCGATGCGAACAGGAGCGCGGCGAGCGCGAACGCACAGCGGGCGCGGCGGACCATGATCGCACTATCGCACGCGCCCGGCACGGGCGCGAGCGACGCGTCGGCGCGCTTTGACGCTGCTTTCGGCGCGCTCCTATACTGCGTCGCTCGCGCGTGGAACGACATGCGCCCGGCCCCGCGAGGGGCGCTCCGGCGCGCTCCCACCGCTCGATCCGACCCTTCGGCACGGAGAACTCCCGCCATGCAAGCCACCCAGACGCTCGTGAACACGTCGGTCAAGAACGGCGTGATGACCTTCGAGCTCAGCTTCGATCCCGGCAACTGCTACACGCACGAGATGATGCGTCAGCTCGACGAGGCGATCCTCAAGGCTCGCTTCGACGAGAGCGTTCACGTGATCGTGATCCGCGGCGCGGGCGACAAGTTCTTCTGCGCGGGCGCCGACATCAACATGCTTCGCAAGTCGGATCCGACGTTCAAGTACTACTTCTGCCTGCACGCCAACGAGACGCTCAACCGCCTCGAGCACACGCCCAAGCTCGTGATCGCTGCGCTGAACGGCCACACCGTGGGCGGCGGTCTCGAGATCGCGATGGCCGCCGACCTCCGAATCGGCCTCCGCAACACCTCGCTGCCGGCCGAGAAGCAGCCCAAGATGGGCCTGCCCGAGATCAACCTCGGCGTGCTGCCCGGCACGGGCGGCACGCAGCGGCTGGCGCGGCTCGTCAACAAGTCCACCGCGATCGAGATCATGGTCGAGGGGGCGACGTTTCCGTTCGAGCGCGGCCGCGAGCTGGGACTGATCAACCAGGTCTGGGACGCGGCGAACGCGCAGGAGTTCATGGACCGCGTGCAGTCCTACGCCGAGACGTTCTGCGCGCCGAACAAGGCGAGCCGGGCGGTCGGCCGCATCAAGCGCTCGGTGCAGAGCGGCTCGGAGATTCCGTTCGAGAGCGCGCTCGCCGTCGAGCGCGAACTCCAGCAGCTGCTCTTCCAGGGCGACGACGCGAAGGAAGGGCTCGCGGCCTACCTCGAGAAGCGCAAGGGCAACTTCTCGGGCCGCTGACGCCCGCCGCCCCGGATCCACCACGACGCTCCGCGGCCCCGCCGCGGGGCGTTGCGCCGGGCGCTACGCCGCGTCGCCGGTGGCCGCCGGCTCGCCGACGCCCGCGCCGAGCTCACGCCCCGGCGGCTCGTCGCGGCGGAGGTACGACCACAGCCCGCCAGGGCTCTGCGCGCGCATGAGCGCGAGCGCGATCCGCGGCAGCGCGAGCGCATGCGGGTAGATGAGGTAGCGGTCCTCGAACTCCGGGTTGAACTTCCGCTTCCAGCGGAAGAGGCCCTGGAAGTCGTAGAAGCGGCTCAGGCGCTGGATCAGGAACGCGCGCGCGGGATCCTCGGTGACGAGCGAGTCCTCGGGCCGGCCGCTCGTCTGCTGGACCTTGACCAGCGCCGAGAGCGACAGCGACATCAGCGCGTCGCCGCGCTCGCGCGCGTGCTCGACGCTGCGTGTGACGAGCAGTTCCATCGTGCCGGTCGGCGCCTCGTGGCGGCGGCGCATGAGATCGATCGCCCAGCCGCGGCGCGCCCAGATCGGCGTCCACGTGCAGAACGCCTCGACCCGCCGCCCGCCCGGGTGACACGCGACGGACAGCCAGGCCTGCGCGAGCTCCGCGGGATCGAAGCGGCCCATGCAGAAGCCGCGCTCACCGCCCGGGTGCTCGCGCACCCACTCGTTCGAGATCGCGCGGATCTGCTCGAGCAGGTCGTCGGGATCCTCGTCGGGATCGAACGGGTTCTCGCCGGGCACGAAGTGCCGCACGACGTAGCCCGCCTTCTCGAGCTTGCGGACCTGGCGCCGGACGGTGCCGAGCGCCGAGCCCTCGAGCGTGAACCGGTCGGTGCGCAGCACGGGATCCTCGCCGATGTGCACGGCGTTCCAGCCGCGGGCTCGGTACCAGCGGAGGTGCTCGGGGCGCACCTGGTAGAAGCCGAACGTCCAGTCGTGCTCGCGGCAGAAGCGCTCGAAGCTCTCGAGCAGCGCCGGCATCTCCTCCGGCGGACCGATGGGATCGCCGATCGCGAGCAGCGTGTCGGACTCGAAGTGGTACGCGATGACGGCGCGGCCGTTCGCGCTGAAGAAGTGGTCCGTGTCGTGGCCGCTCGCGAACGCCGACACCGTGCTGTCGCCGTAGCGGCGGGCGAGATCGCGCACGCGCGCGACCTCGGCGCGATGCCGGCTGCGGTGACGCGCGGGTCGCAGCGAGAGCGCGACGAAGCCGAGCAGGGTCGTGATGCCGATCACGCTGATCGAGCCGAGGAACCACCGCACCGCGTGCTGCGTGCGCGTCACCTCGAGCGTGGGAGCACCGAGCCCGAACATCTGGTACGCGGCCTCGGCGATCGCGCGCTCGAGCGAGGCCTCGTGCGGGCTGAACAGCCATTCGACGAGCCAGCAGCCGCCCACCGCGTAGATCGCGATGCCCACCGTGAACATGAGCAGCGGCCCGATCATGCCGCGGAACGTGAACGCGCGGCTCTTCACCGTGAAGGCTTCGCCGTTGATGCCGAGCAGGAACAGCATCGCCGCGGCGACGCTCGCCTCCTCGAAGTCGAACGCCTTGAGCAGGTTGACGGGCACCGAGAGCGCGGCGAAGAACATCGCGACGACGAACGCGCGGCGCTTGCCCCGGCGCAGCCCGTTCGCGGTGAGGAGCAGCAGGGCGCCCGCGAGCAGCGTGAACGTGCGACTCGTGTCGAGCACGTCGGTGGGGACGAGGTGCCGCAGCGCGAGCAGCCGCTCGGGGGGCCGCGACAGCAGCGCGGACGCGAGGTCCACGAGCCCGAGCGCGGCAACGGCCAGCGACAGCGCGTGGCGGACGAAGGACCTGTTCATGGCCTGGTCGCCAAGCTATCACAGGGGCGCGCCCGGCGTGCCGCGACGCGCCCGGCGTGCCGCGCCCGCCGCCCGGCGCGGCGCCGCACCGGCCGGACGGGGGTCCGCGCCCGTGCCGCGCTTGAGGCGCGGCCGCGAAGGGCGGTGTAACCTCGCACCGATGATCCGGTTCCCGTACGGCGTGCCCGCGCTGTTCGTCCTGCTCGTCGCGCTCCCGGCGCGCGCCAGCGTCCCGCCGCTCCTCGTGCCGCCGCATCGCGACAGCGTGACCGTCAGCTCTCCCGAGGCGCCGCTGCTCGCTCCCGGTCGCACGACGCTCGCCGACACGACGCACAAGAGCCGGGCGCAGCTCGCGCTCGAGCAGCGCACGCTCGGCCACGCGCTCGAGCGCCAGGGTGCGCCGGTCGCGGCGATCGCGGCCTACCGCATCGCGGTCCAGCTCGACCCGACGATTCCGCTCGCGCACTACCGCATGGGCCGGCTGTTCTCGGCCGTGGGCCAGCACGCGGCCGCGCTCAAGGAGTACGCGGCCGAGACGCTGCACCACCCGGACGACCGCGATGCGCGCCGCTGGCTCGGGCTCGAGCTCGCGCAGACGGGGGACACGGCGCGGGCGAACGCGCTGCTCGAATCGATGGTCCGGCGCGACCCGAAGGACGGGGCGTCGTGGCGCGCGCTCGGATTCGCGTACTCGACCGCGGGGCGCGCCTCGCAGGGCGAAGCGGCGCTGCGACAGGCGATCCAACTCGATGCGAACGACGCCGAGGCGTGGCGCGATCTCGGCGTGGTGCTCGGCGCCGGGCGACGCGACGACGAGGCCCGCAAGGCCTACGAGCGCGCGGTCCAGCTCGATCCGGCGGACGCGGGCAGCTACGTGAACCTCGGCAACCTCGAGCGCCGCAACCAGCGCTACCCGGCCGCGCTGGCCGCGTACCACGCCGCCGAGCAGCGCGACTCGACGCTCGCGCTCGGCTGGCGCGGTGAGGTCGAGGTTCTGAAGCAGATGCAGCGCGGCGCCGAGGCGGGCGAGGTGTTCCGGCGCTGGCTCGCGACCCAGCCCGACAACCTGTCGCTGCGCGACGAGGCCATGGATCACTTCATCGCGATCGGGCGGCCCGACGTCGCGCTCGAGCTGGGCCGCGACGGCGTGCGCCGGCTGCCGCGCTCGGGCGAGACGCACCTCGCGCTCGGCATGGCGTACCGCGCCGACCACGAGCTGCGCGCCGCGCTCGCGGAGCTGCGCCGCTCCGAGGCGCTGTTCTCGCACCCCGAGCAGCGTGCGCGCGTGGCCACCGCCATCGGCGCGCTGCGCGCCGAGGCGCCGGATTCGCTGCGGGCGTTCTTCGCCGCCGACAGCGTCGCGCACGAGGGCCCGGCGCCGGCCGACACCGCGGCCGCGCGCCTGCGGCGCTGAGCGCAGCGCCGCATGCAATCGTCGCGCGCTCCCGCTATCTTCGGCGTGCCATGACCGCCACCCGCACGCTCCACCTCGCCGCACCGCGCGGCTTCTGCGCGGGCGTGGACCGCGCCATCGACATCGTCGACATGGCGCTTCAGGTTTACGGCCCGCCGATCTGGGTGCGGCACGAGATCGTGCACAACCGCCACGTCGTCGACGAGCTGCGCGCCAAGGGCGCGATCTTCACCGACGACCTCGCCGACGTGCCCTCCGGTGCGGTCGTGATCTTCAGCGCGCACGGCGTCGCGCCCGCGGTGCGCGACGAGGCCAGGCGCCGCGGGCTGCGCGCGCTCGACGCCACGTGCCCGCTCGTCACGAAGGTCCATCTCGAGGCGCTGCGCTACGCGCAGAACGGCTACACGATCGTGCTGATCGGCCATCGCCATCACGTCGAGGTGATCGGCACGCTCGGTGAGGCGCCCGGTTCGATCGTCGTGTGCGAGAACGTCGCCGAGGTCGAGGCGCTCGAACTGCCCGATCCCCGCAAGGTCGCGTACATCACGCAGACCACGCTGTCGCTCGACGACTGCCGCGCCATGGTCGATGCGCTGCGCCGGCGCTACCCGGACGTGCACGAGCCGGCGAAGGACGACATCTGCTACGCCACGCAGAACCGCCAGAACGCCGTGCGCGCGATGGCGCCACGCTGCGCGACGGTGCTCGTCGTGGGCGCGCCCGCGAGCAGCAACGCCAACCGGCTGGTCGAGGTGGCGCGATCGCTCGGCGCGCGCAGCTTCCTGATCGAGGCCGCGGAGGACATCCGGCCCGACTGGCTGGAAGGCGACGTCGGTCTCACCGCGGGCGCCTCGACGCCCGAGGACGTCGTGCAGGCGTGCGTGCGCCGGGTGTGCGAGCTCGGCCCCTACCGCGTGGCCGAGTTCGTGCTCGCCGAGGAGCGCATCATGTTCCCGCTGCCGGGCGAGCTGCTTGCCGCGGCGCAGACGAAGGGCGTCGCGATCGCGGCGGGCAACGAGCGCGCGGCGGAGCGGGCTCGCGCGAACCACTGACGCGGGCGGCCACGGCGTCGGCCCGGCGAGGCGTTCCCGGCCGCATTCCCACGGAGGCAACGGATCCTCACGCCCGCCTCAGCGCTTCGCCGGCTGGCGCGCGGCGATCTGCACGACCGCCGCGGGCCCGCGATGCCACTTCCCCTCGGACAGCTCGCGCTCGGTCTCGAGCGCGTGCTCGAACTCGAGTCCCTCGAGCTCGCGACGCAAGTCGGAGAGCGTCATCAGCCGCGCCGCGTCCGAGGGCCCGCCGCTGTCGTGCGTGAGCTGGCGCGGCGTGTAGGCTTCGAGCACGAACAGGCCACCGGGCGCAAGGCCGGCGACCACCGCGCGGTGGACCCGCGCGCGCAGCTCGGCGGGCACGTGCACGAAGATCGACACGATCCCCTGCCAGGCGCCGGGCGCGACGGCGTAGTCCGCGAGGTCCGCGACCTCGGCGTGGATCGTGACGCCGCGCTCGGCGGCGAGACGCCTCGCGCCCTCGATGCCCACCGCCGAGAGGTCCATCGCGGTCACGTCGTGTCCGAGGGACGCCAGATGCACCGCGTTGCGGCCCTGTCCTTCGGCGAGGCAGAGCACGCGCCCGCGCGGGATGCGCGGCGCCATCTCGCGCAGGAAGTCGTTCGGCTCGGCTCCGAACGCCCAGCCCGGTTCGGCGTAGCGCTCGTCGAAAGGCGGTCGGGACGGACGGTCGTTCACGGCACGGAGCCTAGTTCCGGAGGGTCCTGAAGGCACGCGTCGGCTTGGCCCGCCCGAACGGCTCGTCTACTGTCCATCGGCCATGCTCACGTCCCGCGCGCTCCTCGCTCCCAGCCTGCCCACGATGCTGATCGACGAGCAGCGCGGCGACGTGACGGAGCTGATCGAAGCGCTCGAGGGTGCCGGCCGCCGGCTCTCGCAGGAGGACCCCGCGGTCTTCGTCGTGCTCTCGCCGCGCTGGGTGAGCCCCGACGCGTTCCACGCCGACGACGCGCGCCGCCACCGCTCCGTCGTCGACCTGCCCCAGTTCGGGGTCGAGCCGCGTCACGATTGCGCCGGGCATCCGGAGCTGGCCCGCGCGATCGTGCGCGAGGCCGGGCGCTCGGGCGTGCGCGCGGCGGCGGCGGCGCACGGGCTCGATTCGGGCGCGAGCGTCGCGCTCCACTTCCTCGACCGCGACCGCCGCACGCCGGTCGTCCCGGTCTCGATCGGCCGCGGCGGCGCGGACCTGCACCGTGCGTGGGGCGCTGCGCTGCGGCGTGCGCTCGAGGCCCATGCGGAGCGCGTCGCGTTCGTCGTCGGGGGCGCGTTGTCGTGGAATCTGCACGCGTTCGGGCTGCGGCGTGAGCTCGACGAGTGCGCCGAACTCGACCGGCGCGTGATCGAGGCGCTCGCGACGCGGCGATTCGGGGATCTCGCGGGCGTGATCGCCACGCTCGGCGAGCGCGCGCGTCCCGAGGCCGACCTGCACCACCTCGACGTGCTCGCGGGGTTCGTCGGCGAGCACGGCGCGCCGCCCGTCGTGCTGGAGCGCGATCATCTGCCCGGGATCGGCGCGGCGCTCGTCGAGTTCCCGCTCGCCGCGGCCGCGCCCGCCGAGCAGCCGTAGGCCGGGAGCGAAACGCCGTGCGCGTGCTGCTCGTCAACGCGTTCCACTGGCTCAAGGGCGGGGTCGAGCGCACCTACCTCGACGAGTCGCGCTGGCTCGCCGCTGCGGGGCACGACGTCGCGCACTTCGCGATCCGCGATCCGCGCAACCTGCCGAGCCCCACCGCGGCGCACTTCGCGCCGCCCGCGGACTTCGGCGAGAACGCGCCGCTCGCGGCGCAGCTCGCGACGCTGCCACGCGCGCTCTGGTCGGCGCCGGCGGCGCGTGCGATGCGCGGGCTGCTCGCCGCGTTCACGCCGGACGTCGCGCACGTCCACGCCCCGAGCCGTTACCTCACCCCGAGCGTGCTGCGGCCGCTCGCGCGCGCCGGCGTGCCCATCGTGCACACGCTCCACGACTTCAAGCCGTGGTGCACGAACCGCATCCTCTACGCGCACGGCGAGCCGTGCGAGCGCTGCCGGGGCGGCCGGCACTGGCGCGCGATCACCACCGCCTGCGTCCAGGACTCACGCGCGAAGAGCGTGGTCGGCGCGGTCGAGGCCTACCTCCACGACGCGCTCGGCGCGTGGTCGGGCGTGCGGCGCTGGATCGCGCCCTCGGAGTTCGTGCGCGCGAAGGCAGCGAGCTTCGGCGTTCCCGCGGCGGCGCTGCGCGTGCTCGCGCACGGCGTCGAGCCACTGCCCCCGGGCGACCCGCCCCCCGGCACGCCCGGCCGGTTCGTGCTGTTCGCGGGCCGGCTCTCGGCGGAAAAGGGCGTGCGACTGCTCCCGGCGATCGCGGCAGGCGTCGCACCGGTGCCGCTCCTCGTCGCGGGCGAGGGCCCGCTCGCGGGCTGGCTCGACGCGCAGCGCACGCCCGGACTCCTCCGGCTCGGGCACCTCGCGGACCCGCAGCTCGCGGCGCTGCGCGCGCACGCGGCGGTCGTGATCGCGCCGAGCCTGTTCGTCGAGCACTTCGGCTACGCGGTCGCCGAGGCGCTGCTCGATGCGCGGCCCGTGGTCGCGTCGCGGATCGGCGCGCTGCCGGAGCTGGTCGAGCACGAGGTGACGGGGCTGCTCGCGCCCCCCGGCGACGCGCCGGCGTTCGCGTCGCTCGTCCGGCGCGCGCTCGGCGATCCCGCGGCCGCCGCTTGGGGTGCGGCGGGAAGTGAACGCGTGCGACAGGTGGCGGATCCCGCGGCGCACCTGGCGTCGCTGCTCTCGATCTACGAGGAGGTGACCCGACGATGATCGTGGCGGAGCGGAACTGGATGCAGCTCGAGGCGCAGCTGAAGCGCGACGACCGGGCGGTGGTGCCGGTCGGCTCGACCGAGCAGCACGCCTACCTGAGCCTTGCGACCGACAACATCCTCGCAGAGCGCGTCGCGCGGGAAGCCGCGGCGCCGCTCGAGGTCCCCGTCTTTCCCGTGATGCCGTACGGCATCACCCCGCGCTTCATGGCCTATCCGGGCTCGGTCTCGCTGCGCGTCGAGACGCTGTGCGCGGTCGTTCGCGACGTGCTCGATTCGCTGCACGGGCACGGCTTCCGCCGTGTCCTGCTCGTCAACGGCCACGGTGGCAACGCGCCCGCGCAGGCCGCGGTGGCGGAGTGGCTCGGCGCGCACCCGGACGCGCGCGTGCGCTGGCACGACTGGTGGAACGCCCCGCGCGTGCTCGCGCGCGTTCGCGAGATCGACCCCGTGGCCTCACACGCCTCGTGGATGGAGAACTTCCCGTGGACGCGGCTCGAAGGCGTCGCGATGCCGCGCGAGGCCAAGCCCGAGCTGCCGTTCGCGAAGTGGACCCACCTCGGCCCGGCCGCGATCCGCGAGCGGCTCGGCGACGGCAACTTCGCCGGGCGCTACCAGCGCGACGACGACGAGATGTGGTCGCTGTGGCGCGTGGCGATCGACGAGACGCGCGGGCTCATCGAAAGCGGCTGGGAGGGATGAACCGCGCGGCGCGTTCCCGGACGGAACTCAGGCCGGCGAGCCGAACGCCCAGGCCTCGAGCCCGGGCTCGAGCTCGACGCCCAGCGCCAGCACGACGCGGTTGATCCACGCGTAGTAGCCGGCGATCTCGACCGCGCGCACGATCCCGGCGTCGTCGAAGCCGTACTCGCGCAGCCGCTCGAGATCGGCCGCACCGCGCTCGGACGGCTCGCAGGTGAGCGCGATCGCGAGATCGAGCAGCACGCGGTCGCGTGCGGCGAGGTTCGCCGAGCGGAAGTCGCGCGCCACGTCGCGCGCGATTTCCTCGCCGACCAGGCGCGCAAGGCGTGGACCGTGGTGCGACACGCAGTAACCGCAGCCGTTCGTCGCCGAGACGACGAGCGCGATCATCTCCGCCTGCGCGCGCGAGAGCGGCGAAGGCTCGTCCATGAGCGCGCGGTAGGCCTCGAATGCGGCCTCGAGCCCGGCGGGATGCGAGCCCCACGCCTGCCACACGAACGAAACGCGCTGCGAGGCGGCCTTCGCGCGGATGCGGTCGTAGACCGGGCGAAGCTCCGGCGGGGCGGACTCGGGTTCGATCCGGGCGATCCAGCTCATCGTTCCGCGCTCCTCGTTCGTGGGGGACGTGCGCGCATGCTAGCACGCGGGCTCGCGCACGCCGTCGCGCGAGGCGCGGAATCCGAGGCGATGGTTGACCCCGCTCCGGCGCCCGCCTAGGCTCTGCCCGCATCGATACCACGCGGCCGAAACAGAGCGGCAGCGGGCACCCGGCGCATCCCGCTCGAACGGAGGACGTCATGGCCTGGAAGGACCTCACCGCGAAGGAGTTCGCCTCGATCCGCGAGCTCAAGGGCATTTCCGAGCGCACGCAGAAGGAGCACTACGAGCTCTACAAGGGCTACGTCGCCAAGACGAACGAGATCCAGAAGAAGCTCGATTCGGTGGACCGTTCGACGGCGAACCAGATCTCCAGCGACCTGCGCGCGCTGCGCGTCGAGCTGTCGTTCGCGATCGGCGGCGTGAAGAACCACGAGACCTACTTCGGCCACCTGGGCGGCAGTGGCGGCCGGCCGCAGGCGAAGACCGCGGAGCTGATCGCGCGCGACTACCCGTCCTACGACGCGTGGCTCGCCGACTTCAAGGCGTCCGGCCTCGCGGCGCGCGGCTGGGTGTGGCTCGCGTACGACCACGACCTGCACCTGCTGACGACGGTCGTGGGCGATGCCCAGAACACGTTCCCGCTGTGGAACGCGACGCCGATCCTCGCCATGGACGTCTACGAGCACGCGTACTGGATCGATTACGGACGCGCGCGCGCCAAGTACATCGACGCGTTCTTCGACAACCTCGACTGGGGTGTCGTGGAGCAGAACATCGAGCGCGCGCTCGCCATGCAGGCCGTCGCCCGCTAACCCCCCACTCGACCGGGGCGGCGAGATCGCCCCCGGCCCGGGCTCCCATCGGGGGCCCGGGCGCGCTTTCGGAGGTCGCACGCATGGCCACCGCCAGCCTGTTGCCGGTGATCGGCAAGCCCGCTCCGGACTTCTCGCTGCCGTCGACGTCGGGCGAGACCGTTTCGCTGCGCCAGTTCAAGGGCAAGAAGACGGTCGTGCTCTACTTCTATCCCAAGGACGAGACGCCCGGCTGCACGCGCGAAGCCTGCTCGTTCCGCGACCTGCGCGAGCAGTTCGAGCGGAACGGCGCGGTGATCCTCGGCGTCTCGAACGATCCGATCGACTCGCACCAGAAGTTCCGTGAGAAGCACAAGCTGCCGTTCGACCTGCTCGCCGACGAGGACGCTTCGGTCTCGAAGGCGTTCGGCGTCTACAAGCAGAAGAACCTCTACGGCAAGAAGTACCTGGGCATCGAGCGCACCACGTTCATCATCGATCGCACCGGCCGCATCGCGCAGATCTACCCCAAGGTGAAGGTCGATGGGCACGTCGACGACGTGCTGAGCTTCATCGCCGAGGAGTGACGCGCGCGCCCGGCGGCCGCCGGGCGCCCACGCATCGGCTTCGCGGCGCGCGCGAGGGCGCTATGGCCGTGCCGGCGCAGCGAACCCTACCCGTGTTCCCGCTGCCCGACGTGGTGCTCTTTCCCCACGTCCGCCTGCCGCTCCACGTGTTCGAGCTGCGCTACCGGCAGCTGGTGCGCGATGCGCTCGCGGGCGAGCGCGAGATCGCGATCGCCACGTTGAAGCCCGGCTGGGAACAGGATTACGCCGGCAGTCCCGCCTTCCACGAGCTGGCGTGCGTCGGACGCTTCGAGCAGGTGCAGTGGCGCACCGACGACTGCTACGACCTCGTGCTGACGGGCGTGCGCCGCGTGCGGCTCGGCGCGGTGCGCCAGGAATTCCCGTATCGCGCGTGCGCGAGCGAAGACCTCCCCGAGCAGCCGCACGAGGGCGGCGATCCGCTCGCCGAGATGGAGCGTCACGCGCTGCTCGCCGAGTTGCGCCGGCTGCTGCCCTTCGGCGCGCAGGCGTGGCGCACGTCACCCGGCGCCGCGCCCGACGCGGGCCTCGAGACGCTCGTCAACGCGATGGCGCACGCGTTGCGCATCGAGACGAGCGCGCGGCTCGAGCTGCTCGCGCTCGACAGCGTGCTCGATCGCGCGCAGCGGCTGCACTCGCACCTGCGGCACATCCGCCTCGCACCGCCGTCCGAGGGCGACGCGTTCGAACGCAACTGAGTTCGACGCGAAGGGAACCGGCGCGGGCCCCGGGGGGCGGCTCGTCGTGATCACACCGGAGAGATGCGCTGCTTTCCGTCCGGCTGGCGGAGTCCCCCGATCCCACATCCAACCGCTCGGTCCACAGCGCATCCTCCCGCGCCGAGCGCACGGCGGCCCGGTACGAGTCCACATTTTCGGGGGAGGGCGCGACGGGAGGTCAGCGGCGATCGGTCGTTCGACGAGGGGCTTGCTCCCGAGGGGATCAACTAAAGCACGCCACCCATCGACGATAGTCTAATTGGTCTTTGAGTCTCAATCATTGTTTTCATGGGACCGCGCATTCGCGACAACCTCTTCGTGGGGCGCGTGGTGCGCGGCTTGAGCGCCCTCGTGAACGCCGGCTAGACTCGCCGCATGCGCTTTCCCGCCGAGCCGTTCCGCATCAAGGTCGTCGAACCCATCCGGCGTGTGACACGCGAAGAGCGCAACCGCCTGATCCGCGACGCGGGTCTCAACATCTTCGCGGTGCCCGCGGACAGCATCTACGTCGACCTGCTCACGGACAGCGGGACGTCGGCCATGAGCGACGACCAGTGGGCCGGACTGATGATGGGCGACGAGTCGTACGCGGGCAGCAGGAACTTCTTCCACTTCGAGTCCGCGGTTCGCGACATCTTCGGCTACCGCCACGTGATCCCCACGCACCAGGGGCGCGTCGCCGAGAACCTGCTCTTCTCGACCGTGCTCAAGCCGGGCGACGTCGTGCCGAACAACATCCACTTCGACACGACCCGCGCGAACGTGCAGCACCAGGGCGCCGAGGCCGCCGACCTCGTGATCGAGGAGGGCCTCGATCCGACCTCGCCGCACGCGTTCAAGGGCAACCTCGACCCGGCGAAGCTGGATCGGCTGCTCGAGGAGCGGCGCGGACGCGTGCCGCTCGTCATGATCACCATCACGAACAACTCGGGCGGCGGCCAGCCGGTGTCGATGGCGAACGTGCGCGCGGTGAGCGAGGTGTGCCGCCGCCATGGCGTGCCGCTCGTGTTCGACGCCTGCCGGTTCGCGGAGAACGCCTACTTCGTGCAGCAGCGCGAGAGCGGCTACGCCAACCGCTCGGTGGCCGAGATCGCCCGCGAGATGTTCTCGCACGGCGACGGCTGCACGATGAGCGCGAAGAAGGACGGACTCGTCAACATCGGCGGGTTCCTCGCGCTCGACAACGACGACTGGGCGCGGCGCGTGACGAACCTGCTCATCCTGATCGAGGGCTTCCCGACCTACGGCGGCCTCGCGGGCCGGGACCTCGAGGCGATGGCGCGCGGCCTGCGCGAGGTGCTGAACGAGGACTACCTGGCGTTCCGGATCGGCCAGGTCGCGCAACTGGGCGCGTTGCTCGATGCCGCCGGCGTGCCGATCGTGAAGCCGGTGGGCGGCCACGCGGTCTACGTCGACGCGCGGCGCTTCCTGCCGAACCTGCCGCAGTCGCAGTTCCCGGGGCAGGCGCTCGTCGTCGCGCTCTATCGCGACTACGGCATCCGCGCGGTCGAGGTCGGCAGCCTCATGTTCGCCGAGACCGACCCCGCGACCGGCGAGACGACCTACCCGCGGCTCGAGCTCGTGCGGCTCGCGATCCCGCGCCGCGTCTACACCACCGAGCACATGCGCTACGTCGCCGAGTCGGTGATCGCGCTCCACCGCGAGCGCGAGCGGCTGCGCGGCCTGCGCATCACCTACCAGGCCCCGGTGCTGCGCCACTTCACCGTACGGCTTGAAGAGATCGCCGAGAGCGGCGTCGGCGCAGCGCGCTGACCGCCTTCCTTCACCCGATCCGGCCGAGAGGGAGCTCGCGATGGGGACGTGGAACAAGGGCTTTCGCCTCACCTGGCTGGGGCACTCGGCGTTCGAGCTCGTCTCCTCGGCGGGCAGGATCGTGCTGATCGACCCGTGGCTCGAAGGCAACCCGCGCTGCCCGGCGGATCGCAAACGTCCGGCGCGCGCCGACGCGATCGCGGTCACGCACGCGCACGGCGATCACGCCTCCGAGGTCGTCGCGCTGGCGACGCGGCTCGGCTGCCCCGTCATCGCGTCGTTCGAGGTGGCCGAGCACTTCAGCGGGCAGGGCGTCAAGACGTGCGTGTCGATGGGCAAGGGCGGAACGGTGCACGTCGCCGGGCTCGCCTTCACGATGGTCCCCGCGTCGCACTCGTCGTCGTTCGACGAGCCGGGCCGCCCCAACGGTGGCGGCGAGGCGGGCATCGTCGTGACGCTCGAGGACGGCACGCGCGTCTACCACGCGGGCGACACCGGTCCGACGATGGAGATGGTCATGGTGCGCGAGCTCTACGCGCCCGAGATCGCGATCCTGCCGATCGGCGACCTCTACACGATGGGCCCGCGCGAGGCCGCGTGGGCGGCGGAAAAGCTCGGCGCACGCTGGATCGTGCCGATGCACTACGGCACGTTCCCCGCACTCACGGGCACTCCCGCGGCGCTGCGCCAGGAGCTCGAGCGTCGTGGCGTCGCGGCCGAGGTCATCGCGCCCGAGCCGGGAGTGGGCGTCGCCTGACGGGTCAGTGGCCCGCGGTCAGCGCCGCGAACACGTCGTAGACCGCGTGCACGACGATCGCCGTCGTCGTATTCGAGCGCGCGCGGATGACGCCGAGCAGCACGCCGAGCAGTCCGACCGACGCCATGCCGAACCACGAGTACTGCACGTGGCCGCAGGCGAAGACGAGCGCGCTGAGCGCGATCCCGAGCCGGGGCTGGAGCGCGCCGCGCACCGCGAGCTCCTCGCCGACACCTGCGCTGGCGCCGAGCAGCAGCGAGGTCCAGAGCGGCAGGTGGGCCGCGATCGTGTTCGTGATGTCGGTGTCGGAGCGGTAGAGCCCGGGAAACGCGTGGCGCTCGAGCCAGTCGGCGCCGCTGTTCAGCGCCATCGCCGCGAGCACGCCGCCCGCGACGAACAGCGCATCGCGTGGCCGCAACGCGGTCAGCCCGAGGCGGGCGCGCG
>Ga0335083_10003859_pt1 | contig 19281 bp, 14 predicted proteins | sample Lox_Sample_42_FD_206716 | JGI IMG/M metagenome (GOLD analysis project Ga0335083, IMG submission 206716) | Soil microbial communities from Loxahatchee National Wildlife Refuge, Florida, United States - Lox_Sample_4.2 | ecosystem: Environmental > Terrestrial > Soil > Wetlands | place: USA...
TCGAGCGCGAGCTCGCCGTCGTCCGCTACGAGCTCCTGGACGCCCGCCGCGACCTCGAGCGTCAGCGGCTCCTCAGCGAGCGCGCCTACGACGCGATCGACCAGGTTCGCGGCGAGCTGGCCCGGCTCGGCGCTAGCGCGCCCGCGACCGAAGCCCCACAGCCGTCCGCGCCGGTCGGCCCGGTTCAGGCGGAGAAGCTGAGCGCCGCCCTGGCCCGTCTTCGCGAGACGATGCCGGCGGCGCCCGCAGCGCTCGAGATGCAGCCCGCGCCGACAGCCGGGTCGCCGACGGCCGGGTCGCCGACGGCTGAGTCGCCGACCGCTGAGTCGCCGACGGCCCCCACGCGGCCGGCGAAGCCCTGGCTTGGGAAGGCGTTCCGGGCGCTGGCGAGCCGCGACCCGTCCTCGGCGGGGCGACTGTTGCTCGCGCTGCTGCCGGCACAACGCGCCGCGGATCCGCGGCCGATCGCGTACGACCTCGTGCTCGGCGACCTGGCGGCCGCGCGCGTGACCGTGTCGAGCACAGGCGCCCAGGTCGACCTGGGGGATACGCCGCGGCCGCTCACCGAGGTCGACTTCCAGCTCGTCGGAGATCTCGCCAGCATCGCCCGACTGCTCGCGGCCGGGCCAGCGAGGCGCCGCCTCGGTCGCGTGGGACTCGGCGGCCGGATGGCGCGGATCCGCGGGGACCGCGGCCGTCTGGGAGCGCTCGAGCATCTGATCGACGCGCAGCTGACCCTCGCCCAGCTACGCGCCGCCGGAGTGCGGCTCGATCCGGTGCTGGCGCTGACCCTCGCCGGCCTCATGATCGAGCCGGGCTGGACCGGAGGCGAGCGGTTCACGATCGCTCACCTCGAGCCCGAGGCGGCATCGCCCGACGCCTACCTCCACATCCGCGATTTGCGGGCTCCGATGACCACCGACGAGCCTCCGCATGGGCCGGTGGCGACCACGATCGGGTGCGCGCCGGACGACCTGCTCGGAGTTCTCACCGGGGAGAAGGTGGCATTTGTCGCGATATCCGGCGACCGGCGACCGCTGACGCTGGTCAGTCAGTGGCTGGATCGCGCACAGTGCGGGTGACCGGTTCGCCGAGGGCCAAAATCGTCCGGCTCGACGCCTATGCTCGTAGAGCGGGCTGACCCCGCGTCTCCGATCCCGTATGACCGCTTCCTGCGCGCACCTCCACGTCCACTCCGAGTATTCGCTGCTCGACGGGGCGTGCAAGATCGAGGCCCTGGTGGAGCGGGCGGCGTCGTTCGATCAGCCGGCGATCGGGCTCACCGATCACGGCGTGATGAACGGCGCGGTCGAGCTGTTCACCGCCGCCCGGAAACAGAACATCAAGCCGATTCTGGGCTGCGAGGCCTACGTCGTCGACGACCACGAACGACGCGCCCCGGGCCGGCTCGACCGCTTCCACCTGACGCTGCTGGCGGCGACGCCGACGGGGTACCGCAACCTGGTCAAGTTGTGCTCGGCCGGGTTCCTCGACGGGTACCAGCGTGGCAAGCCGTCGGTCGACATGCCGCAGATCGCGGCCCACGCCGACGGCGTGATCGTCCTCACCGGTTGTCTGCAGTCCCGCTTCTGCCAGCTCCTGCTCGAAGGCCGGCCCGATGATGCGCGAGCGCATGCCGACGAGCTGATCCAGGCGTTCGGCGCCGACAACGTGTACTTCGAGGTGCAGAAGAACGGCGTCGCCGCTCAGGACCAGGCCAACGAGGGGATCGTCAAGATCGCGCGCGAGGTCGGGCGGCCGCTGGTGGGGACCGGCGACGTGCACTACCTGCGCCGCGAGGACTACAGCCACCACGCCGCGCTGCTGTGCGTTCAGACCAAGTCGACGCTCGATCAGCCGAAGATCAGCTTCGACGCCAACGAGTTCTATCTGCGCTCGACTGACGAGATGGCGCAGTCGTTCGCGGAGTGGCCCGAGGCGATCGCGACGACGCTCGAGATCGCCGAGCGCTGCGACGTCGAGCTCGAGCTCGGCCGTCAGCTGATCCCACGCTACCCGACGCCGAACGGCGAGAGCGAGGCGACGTATCTGCGCGAGCTCGTTCAGGACGGCCTGCGCGAGCGCTACGGCGACCCGGCGCCGGCGGAGGCGATCGAGCGAGCCGACTACGAGCTCGAGGTGATTGAGCGAATGGGCTTCAGCGGCTACTTCCTGATCGTGTGGGACTTCGTCAAGTACGCCAAGGACTCGGGTATCGCGGTCGGCCCGGGCCGCGGTTCGGCCGCCGGTTCACTCGTCGCCTACTCGCTGCAGATCACCGACGTCGACCCGCTCCGCTACGGGCTGCTGTTCGAGCGGTTCCTCAATCCCGAACGTGTATCGATGCCGGATATCGACATCGACTTCTCGGTTCGTGGCCGGGAGCGCGTAATCCGCTACGTCACCGACAAGTACGGCAAGGAGTCGGTCGCGCAGATCGTCACGTTCGGCAAGATGTTCCCGCGCGCGGCCACCCGCGACGCGGCGCGCGTGCTCGGGCACGACTACGGCGCCGGCGATCGGCTGGCCAAGCTGATCCCGGATCCGATCATGGGCCGGCCGCCCAGCTTCGAGGACTGCCTGAAGCCCGGGCAGCCCCTGCGCGCCGAGGTCGACCGCGATCCGATCGCCAAGCAGATCGTCGAGGTGGCCCAAGGGCTCGAGGGGATCGTCCGCAACTCCTCGATCCACGCCGCCGCCGTCGTGATCGCGGATCGGCCGCTGACCGACATCGTCCCGTTGCAGATCGCGGACGCCGGCGCGGACGACAATGGCGAGCGCGTGTTCCGCACCGTGACCCAGTTCACGATGAAGCCCGTCGAGCAGATCGGGTTGCTCAAGATGGACTTCCTGGGGTTGCGCAACCTCGACGTGATCGAGGACGCGCTCGACATCATCGCGCGCTCGACCGGCGAGCGACCGGACATGACCACGTTGCCGCTCGACCACCCCGTCACTTACCAGATGATGGCCCGCGGCGACTCGGTGGGCGTGTTCCAATTCGAGTCCGAGGGGATGCGCGAGGCGCTCAAGAAGGTCAAGCCGGACGAGTTCGACGACCTCGTCGCGCTCAACGCGCTGTACCGGCCGGGCGCGATGGACCAGATCCCGACGTACGCGCGCGGCAAGCACCACCCGGAGCTGATCACCTATCCGGACGACCGGCTCCGGCCGATCCTCGAGGCCACCAAGGGCGTGATCCTCTACCAGGAGCAGGCGATGCAGATCGCCAAGGACATCGCGGGCTTCAGCGGCGCCAAGGCCGACGACCTCCGCAAGGCGATCGGTAAGAAGAACCGCGAGGCGATGGCCAAGCTCAAGCCCGAGTTCATCGCCGGCTGCCGCGCTTCGGGCACGAGCGAGCAGGTGATCGAGTGGTTGTGGACGACCAACGAGCGCTCGGCGGACTACAGCTTCAACCGCTCCCACGCGGCGTGCTACGCGCTGATCGCATATCGCACCGCGTGGCTCAAGGCCAACTACCCGGCCGAGTACATGGCGGCGCTGATCTCGTCGGTGATGGACACCAAGGACAAGGTCCCGTTCTTCGTCTCGCAGGCCGAGCAGATGGGGATCTCGATCCTCCCGCCGGACGTCAACCTCTCAGACCACGAGTTCGTGGTCGTCGACGGCAACATCCGCTTCGGGCTCGACGCGGTCAAGGGCGTCGGCTACCAGGCGGTCGAGGCGATCAAGCGCGCCCGCGGCGACTACGATCCGCCCGCCCGCCCGTTCCTCAATCTTTTCGACTTCTGCTCGCGGGTCGACAGCCGGGCGGTCAACAAGAAGGCGATCGAGGCGCTGATCAAATGCGGCGCGTTCGGGTCGACCGGGGCCACCCGCAAGGGGATGCTGATGATGCTGGAGCAGGCTCAAGGCGCGGGCCAGAAGGCCCAGCAGGACGCGATCATCGGGCAGTCGTCGATCTTCGACCTCGGCATCGACGCCGGCGACGGCGGTGGGGACGGCGGCGGGTTCGCGGCCCCCAGCCACGCCCCGATTCCGGCTATCGAGTTCGACCGGGCGGAGCTGCTCGCGGCCGAGAAGGAGTCGATCGGACTGTTCATTTCGGCCCATCCTTTGAAAGACGTCCGGGCCGCGCTTCGCGCTCGAGTGGACTGTCCGCTATCCGACCTGGCCGACAAGCGGGACGGCGATTGGGTGCTGGTCGGCGGGATGATCACGGAGACCAAGAAGATCCGCACCAAGAAGGGCGACCCGATGATGTTCGCGACGCTCGACGATCTCGAGGGGTCGGTCGAGCTGCTGGTGTTCGGCAAGGCCCTGGAGTCCGCCGGCGAGGCGCTCGCGCCTGACTCGATCGTGCTCGTGCGCGGTCGCGTCGACCACAAGGACCGGGACAAGACGTGCATCGTCGCCCAGCAGATCGAGCCCTTTCGCCCCTCCGCCGAGGAGGTGAGCGAGGCTCAGGAGCTTGAGGCCAAGCAGGCCGCCGCCACCCCGAGCGCCCTGCGCCTCCGGCTCGACGCGACCGCGCTCGCCGCGTCCGTCCTCGGCGAGCTCAAGGACTTGCTCGCCGACTTCCCGGGCGAGTGCGAGGTGGTGATCGACCTGAGCACGTCGATCGGCGACCGCCGGCTGAAGCTCGGCCCCGACTTCCGCGTCACCCACAGCGCGAGCCTGCACGCTGAGCTCGATCGTCTGCTGGGCCACGCGATCGTCTCGGACGGCGACGTCGCGGCTGACAACGTCAGCGTCGAGAGCGAGCTCCGGCGAGCCGCCGCCGCCGTGAGCTGACCGCAACTTCTCGAACGCGGCTTGCCTCGGGCGCGGGGCTTGCGATTAGCTTCCCGGCGTGCTCGGTCTCCCCGACGACATCACCACCTGCCTGTTCGACCTCGACGGCGTGCTGACGCAGACGGCAAAGGTCCACGCGAAGGCGTGGAAGCCGCGGCGCGACGGGGTCCGATCGTTCCTCGACTCGCGCGGCATCAAGCTGCCGGAGGGCTCGGCTGACGATCCGCCCGATGCCGAGACGATCACGTTCGTCCAGCCCGCGCAGGCTGCGGTGTTCGAAGATGCGGAGGCCGGCGTCCAGGCGGGCCGGGACGGGAGCTTCGGCCTGGTCGTGGGGGTCGACCGCACGGGGCACGCGGAGGCGTTGTGCGAGCACGGCGCCGACGTCGTCGTCCGGGAGCTGACCGAGTTGCTCGAGCGATCGTGATCGGTCCGCACGCGTTCTCGGTCGAGCCGTGGTCGGTATGCGAGAAGGAACTCGACCTCGACCTGCTGGCCACCACGGAGTCGATCTTCGCGCTCTCCAACGGCCACATCGGCCTGCGCGGAAACCTCGACGAGGGTGAGCCCGCTGGTACGCCCGGCACCTACCTGAACAGCTTCTACGAGGTCCGCCCGCTGCCGTACGCCGAGTCGGCGTACGGCAACCCCGAGGCGGGCCAGACGATGATCAACGTCACCAACGGCAAGGTATTCCGGCTGCTGGTCGACGACGAGCCGTTCGACGTCCGGTACGGGAAGCTCGTCCGTCACGAGCGCACGCTCGACCTCCGCGACGGGGTCCTCCACCGGGACGCCGAGTGGGTCTCGCCGGCGGGTCAGGCGATCCACGTGAGCTCGACCCGGATGGTGTCGTTCGTGCAGCGCTCGATCGCCGCGATCCTGTACGAGGTCGAGTCGCTCGGGGCCTCGTCGCGGATCGGCGTGCAATCGGAGCTGGTGGCGAACGAGCCGGTCGTCGGGCAATCGAACGACCCGCGCGCCGCGGCCGCGCTGGCCGCGCCCCTGGTAGCGGAGGACCACGCCCATAACGCGCTGCGCGTCAGCCTCGTTCACCGCACCCGCGCCAGTGGGCTGAGGATGGCCGCCGGGATGGACCACATCATCGACGGGCCCGAAGGCACCGTGACCGCGGCGGAGAGCCAGCCCGATCTCGGCCGGCTGACCGTGAGCACCGAGCTCCAGGCGGGCGAGAAGCTGCGGATCGTGAAGTTCCTGAGCTACGGCTGGTCGAGCCAGCGATCGCTGCCCTCGCTCCGCGACCAGGTGCACCTGGCGCTCGCCTCAGCTCGCCGCACCGGATGGGAGGGCCTGCTCGAGGATCAGCGCGCATACCTGGCCGACTTCTGGGAGCGGGGCGACATCCAGCTCGAGGGCGACGCCGCGCTCCAGCAGGCGGTGCGGTACGCGCTCTTTCAGGTGATCCAGGCGGCCGCGCGCGCCGAGCTGCGGGCGATTCCCGCCAAGGGGCTGACCGGCAACGGCTACGACGGCCACACGTTCTGGGACATGGACGCATACACGCTGCCGGTCCTCACTTACACAGCGCCCGACGCGGCGCGGGACGCCCTCAGCTGGCGCCACGCGACGATGGACCTCGCCGAGGCCAGGGCTCGGGAGCTGGGTCTCAAGGGCGTCACGTTCCCGTGGCGCACGATCCGCGGCCAGGAGTGCTCGGGCTATTGGCCGGCCGGCACGGCCGCGTTCCACATCAACGCCGACGTCGCCGATGCGGTTCGCCGGTATGTAGCGGCGACCAACGACGACGAATTCGAGGCCGGCCCCGGGCTCGAGATGCTGGTGGCCACGGCCCGTCTGTGGCGCTCGCTCGGCCATCACGATGCTCAGGGTGGATTCCGAATCGACCGGGTCACAGGCCCGGACGAGTACACGGCGCTAGTCGACAACAACGTCTTCACGAACCTGATGGCGGCGCGGAACCTGTCGGTGGCCGCCGACCTTGCAGTCCGCCACCGCCGCCGCGCCGCCGAGCTGCGCATCGACGAGGAGGAGATCGCCAGCTGGCGCGACGCCGCGTCGGCGATCGTCGTCCCGTTCGACCGCGACGCCCGGATCACCCAGCAGTGCAACGGCTTCACGCGCCTGCGCAAGTGGGACTTCGCGGACACCCCGGCGGACCAGTATCCGCTGCTGTTGCACTACCACAACTACATGCTGTACTCGAGCCAGGTCATCAAGCAGGCCGACCTCGTGTTCGCGATCTACCTGTGCGGCGACCACTGGCCCGACGAGGAGCAGAAGGCGCGCGACTTCAACTTCTACGAGCGCGTCAACGTCCGGGACTCGTCGCTGTCGGCCTCGATCCAGGCGGTCGTGGCGGCCGAGGTCGGCCACCTCGAGCTCGCGTGGGAGTACCTGAACGAAACCGCGTTCATCGACCTCCGCGACCTGGCCAACAACACCGCCGACGGCGTGCACCTGGCCGCGTTGTCAGGGGTGTGGCACGCGATCGTCGCCGGCTTCGGGGGCCTGCGCGACTACTCCGATCCGCTCGCGTTCGCGCCGCGGTTGCCCTCGAAGTTGACGCGCCTGCGGTTCGGGCTCCTATACCGGGGGCGGCAGCTTCGCGTCGACGTCAACCGCGACCACGCCTCGTACGAGCTGCTCGACGGCCAGCCGCTCGAGATCATCACCCACGGCGAGCGGATCATGGTCGAGCCGGGCGAGCCCCAGACGTACCCAATCCCGCCGGCGCCCCAGTACCCCGCGCCCCACGCCCCCGCCGGCCGCGCGCCCGGCTTCGTCACGGAGTAGATCGCTTCGGATGCGTGCCCCTCCTGCGCCCGGGCGCGCTTGCGGTTAGTGGTGGCGAGGCGGCGGGGCCCGTGCCCGAGGGGCGCCGGACGGGCACCGCACGCTGGCTCGCAGGTCTGGGCGACCGGCACGCCCCCGGAGCGAGTTGCAATCGTATGCATAATGGCTTTCGATGGCGACGAGCAAGGTGAGTCTCGCGGGGCCGATCACGCTGCGAGACGTGGCACGGGTCGCCGGGGTCCACCCGGGGACGGTGTCACGCGCGCTCAACCCGGAGACACGCGGACTCGTCAACGAGCGGACCGCCCAACGAGTGCTCGACGCGGCCAAGGAGCTCGGCTACCGGCCGAACCCGATCGCTCGCGGGCTGCGCACGAACCGGTCGAACACGATCGGGGTGCTGGTCCCGGATCTGATGAACCCGCTGTTCGCCGCGGTCGTGCGCGGAATCGAGGACGGACTGCGCGACGCCGGCTACACCCCGCTGATCGCCAACACCGACAACGACTCCGAGCGGGAGCGGGTTGCGTTCGAGGCTATGAGCGCGCGGCAGGTCGACGGGTTCATCGCCGCCACCGCCCGGCGCGACCGCTGGCTGCTTGCGGACGATGTGGTGTCCGGCGCAAAGGTCGTGCTCGTCAACCGGCGCGTCGACAGCGATTCGCTCCCGGCGGTCACCGGCGACGATCACGAGGGGGTCCGGCTCGCCGTCGAGCACCTGGTCGGGCTCGGCCATCGGCGGATCGCTCACCTCGCCGGCTCACAGGCTCTCTACACCGGCTGGTCACGTAACCAGGGATACCTCGACGCGATGCGCGCGTGTGGATTCGAGCCCGACCCCGGCCTGATCGTGTTCAGCGAGGCGTTCACCGAACCCGAGGGCGCGCGATGCTGCGGCGAGCTGCTCGACCGGCGCCGTGACTTCACCGGGATCGTTGCCGGCAACGACCTCCTGGCGCTCGGCTGCTACGACGCGCTCGAGGCGCGCGGTCTGCGCTGCCCTGACGACGTCTCGGTCGTCGGCTACAACGACATGCCGTTCGTCGATCGCTTTTCGCCTCCGCTCACGACCGTTCGCGTCCCGCACTACGAGCTCGGGGCGACCGCGGCGCGCCTGATGCTCGAGCAGCTGCACGGAACCGATCCGCCGCCGCGCCAGCTGCTGCTCTCGCCCGAGCTCATAATCCGCGGGTCGACGGCCGGGGTGTGCGCGGCTCGGCCGCGCGGTCCTAAAGGAGATCCCAACACGTCTTCCCTTGACACCTCACAGCCGCGACGGTAACGTCGCACACGATTGCAGCAAACGTTTGCAGTCCGGATGGTTGAGGTGCTGCGGATGTCTGCGCGCGCGTTAGGTGTTCCGCAAGCGAAGTATTGAGCGCTGGGGAGGAGAAGGTCCAGATGACAAGGTCTAGCCGAAGGGGTTGGATGTTGTCGGCAGCGGCCGTGGCCGCGATCGCCGCATTCCTCGCGGGATGTGGAGGCTCGAGTAGCAGTACCTCGAGCGCCGGCAGCGCGAGCTCGGGCTCGTCGACGGGGGCCTCGGCCAGCAAGTCGCCGATCGTGATCGGCTCATCGCTATCTCTGTCAGGGGACTTCTCCGCCGATGGGCAGGCGTTCGAGAAGGGCTACCAGTTGTGGGCCAAGGACATCAATGCTGCCGGGGGCTTGCTGGGCCATCCGGTCAAGCTCGACATCGTGTCCGACGCATCGAGCCCGGCCCAGGTCGTCACGAACTACCAGAAGCTGATCTCCTCCGACCACGCCAAGCTCGTGTTCGGCCCGTTCTCGACGCTGCTGACCGTGCCGTCGTCCAAGGTCGTCAACCGCTTCGGCTACGCGTTCGTCGAAGGCGCCGGCGGGGCGCCGGCGGCGTTCGGCAACGGCCTGAAGAACATCTTCGACGTCAGCCTGCCGGTCAAGGACAACCTTGTGCCGTTCGCGAAGTACATCGCGTCGTTGCCCGCCTCGCAGCGCCCGAAGACCGCGGCGTACGCGACCAGCGACGACCCGTTCACCGAGCCCCAGATCCCGGTCGCGCGGAGCATCCTCGAGGCGGCTGGGATCAAGACCGTCTACAACAAGGTGTTCCCGGCCGAGGTCACCGACTACACGCCGATCGCGACCTCCGTTGCCACCAGCAAGGCTGACGTGATGGTGCTCGGCTCGGTCGACGTGCCGACGGTGTCCGCGTTCATCCACACGTTCATTCAGCAGCACTACAACCCCAAGGCGTTCATCGCTACGGCCGGTCCCGACCAGGGAGCCGACTTCCTCAAGGCTGTTGGCGGTGCTTCGAACGCTGAGGGAGTGATGTACCCGAACGGCTGGTATCCGGGCTACGCCAACGCCGCCAGCCAGAAGCTGGTGAGCGAGTACGTCGCAAAGTACGGAGGTACCGCGTCGGATGTGAACGCCGATGTGGCCGAGGCATATTCGGTGGGCCAGGCCGTCGCCCAGGCGGTCGCGGCGACGCACAGCCTCGACAACGCGAAGATCATCGCTTACCTTCACAGCCCCGTCACCCTCAACAGCGTGCAGGGCCCGGTGAAATTCGACTCGCTCGGCGAGAACGGCGCGGCTGCGGCGTTCGTGTTCCAGTGGCAGAAGGGCAACCAGGTTCAGGTGCTGCCGACCGGCGCCTCGGGCTCGAAGGCGGTCGAGTACCCGAAGCCGAATTGGGGATCGTGAACGCTTCCTCGTTAGCGAAGGCGGTAATCGACGGGATCCTCACCGGAGGCGTATATGCCCTGATGGCGGCGGGCCTCACGCTGATCTTCGGGGTCATGGACATCATCAACATCGCGCAGGGTGCGCTGATCGTGCTCGGCGCATATATGAGCTACGTCCTGTCGGTCCACCTCGGCATCGACCTGTTCGTCGGCCTGGTCATCACGATCCCGGCGTTCTTCGTGCTCGGCGTGTTCATCGAGTGGGCGTTCATGCGCCGGCTCCGCGACCAGGAGCGGACCGCGATGTCGATCCTCGTCACATATGCGGTGGCGATCATCATCGAGGGCGCGCTGAGTGTCATATTCGGCGTCGACTACCTCCAGCTCCAGGCTCCGTATGTGAACGACACGTTTCACCTACTCGGGTTCTACCTGCCGTACATCTACGTGTTCGGCTTCCTGCTGGCGGTTGGGCTGATGGGTGTCCTGTACTACATCCTGTACCGCACTCATTTCGGTCGCGGGGTGCGGGGGTCGCTGCAGAACCGCTCCGCGGCGGAGCTGATCGGGGTGAATGTCAACCGCGTGCGCGCACTGTCGGTGGGGATCGGGGTATCGGTGACGGCCGCGGGCGGAATGGTGTTCGGCGCGACCAACTCGTTCAACCCGAGCAGCGGCTACGACCTGATCTCCCGCCTTCTCTCGATCGTGATCCTCGCCGGCCTGGGCAGCATCGGAGGCGCGCTGATCGCGGCGATATTCATGGTCACGCTCGAGGACGTCGTCGCGGTCGTATGGTCGCCGGTGTGGGCCACGCTCGTCTACTACGCGTCGCTGGTCGTGGTCCTGTCGTTCATGCCGAACGGCCTCTTCGGCAAGGCGGCGGTCCGGGCGCAATGACGCCACGGGTCCGGGTGGCGTGACCGCGCGTCTCCCGGCACGCGCGCTGAAGGTCGCGGTCTCGATCGCGATCCTCGCGGTCTTCCCCATCCTGTTCAGCAACCCGACGACGACCTCGATCGCGGTGTTCACGCTGATCTTCATGGTCGCGGCGTCCGCGTGGAACATGTTCTCGGGGTACTCGGGCTACATCGCGCTCGGCCACGCCGTGTACTTCGGTGTCGGCGCGTACGCGCTGACGCTGCTCGCCAACCACCTTGGCTTCGCCGCCGGGTGGGGCGTGTTCGCGCTCGTGCCCGTAGCCGGCATCGTCGCGGGGTTGGTTGCGATACCGACGGGATTGATCGCCCTGCGCGCTCGTCGCCACACGTTCGTGGTGATCACGATCGCGTTCATGTTCATCTTCCAGCTCGCGGCCAGCAACTTCGCGTTCACCGGCGGGTCGTCGGGGCTGCAGCCGCCGACGCCGCTGTGGTCGGCCGTCTCCTACAACGACCACTTCTACTACGCGGCCGCGATCGTGCTGGTCGCCACCGTCGCGCTGTCGTGGCTCGTCCGGCGGTCGCGGTTCGGGCTGCAGCTGTTCGCGATACGCGACGACGAGGAGCGGGCCCGCGGCCTCGGAGTCCGCGTGGCGCGGGTGAAGTTGACCGCGTTCGTGCTCTCGGCGATCCCGGTCGGCATGGCCGGCGCGATCTACGCGTACTTCCTCGGCCAGATCTTCCCCCAGTTCGCGTTCGACCCGCTGTTCGATTTGTCGATTGCGCTGATGGCCTTCATCGGGGGGTTGGGAACGGTGTGGGGACCATTGCTGGGAGCGCTCGTGCTGGAATCCCTCCAGCAGTACTTCACGGTCGAATCGGGCGCGAGCCAGGTGTACCTGATCATCTACGGCGGACTGTTCCTCGCGGTGATCCTGCTGCTTCCCCGGGGCATCATCCCGAGCGTCCAGGATCTGGTCGCGCGGTGGCGCACGCGGGGCTCGGCGCAGGACCGCGCTGCTGAGGACGCGGAGGCGGGCGCGACGACCGACGTCGTCAAGGCGGCGGGAGCACGATGAACGCGCTGATCGAGGCGGAGGGCGTCTGCAAGTCGTTCGGAGGCCTGCAGGCGCTCACGGATTGCTCGCTGTCGGTGCCGAGGGGGTCGATCGCGGGCCTGATCGGACCGAACGGGTCGGGCAAGACCACGCTGTTCAACGTGATGACCGGGTACGAGCGGTGCGGCGCCGGCGAGATCCGGTTCGATGGCGAGTCGATCACCGGCGCCACCCCGGAGCGCGTGTTCGGACTCGGCGTCGGCCGGACGTTCCAGATCACACGATTGTTCTTCCGGCTGACCGTGCTCGAGAACATCCTGGTGGCTACGCAACGGCACGAGGGGTGGGTACGCAGCGTGGCGCGCCGGGCCGGCTCGTCGGCGGAGCGCGGGCGGGCGCTCGAGATGCTCGAGTTCGTCGGGCTCGCCCAGCTCGCCGGGAGTCCGGCCGGCAACCTGTCCTACGGGCAGCGGAAGTTGCTCGAGCTGGCGTCGCTGCTGGTCGCCGATCCCGCCGTGCTGCTGCTCGATGAGCCGACGGCCGGCGTCAACCCGGGGTTGATCGAGCAGCTGACCGAGCGCATCCGCGACCTGAATCGCGCCGGCAAGACGTTCCTGGTCGTCGAGCACAACATGGAGTTCGTGATGGGGCTGTGCCACGAGGTCACCGTGCTGCATCAGGGGCGGACGCTCGTCAAGGGGACCCCGGACGAGGTTCGCGCGAACCCGGCCGTGCTCGACGCATATCTGGGCGGAGGCGACGACGATGACTTCTAGCGGACCGAACGGCTCGGCTCCAGAGGGCAATGTGATCCTCACGCTCGACGGCGTGACGGCCGGCTACGGCGGCGGCGACATCCTCAAAGCAGTCTCGTTCACGGTCGCCGAGCGCGAGATCATGTGCATCGTCGGTCCCAACGGCGCCGGCAAGTCGACGCTGCTCGCGACGATCAGCGGCGTCCTGCGCCCGCGCCGCGGAGCGATCGCGTTCCGCGGCGACTCGCTGGTCGGGCTCGCGCCGCGTCAGATCCTGGCCAAAGGGATCGTGATGGTCCCCCAGGCGCACAGCCTGTTCGGAGAGATGACCGTGCGCGAGAACGTGGAGATGGGTGCGTACACAGTGCGCGACGCGGGAGTCGTGCGGCGCCGGCTCGGCGAGGTGGAGGAGCTGTTCCCGCTCGTGCGCGAGCGGGCGCACGACAAGGCCGGAAGCCTGTCGGGCGGTCAGCAGCGGCTCGTCGAGCTGGCGCGAAGCCTGATGCTCGATCCAGCGCTGATCGTGCTTGACGAGCCGTCGATCGGGCTCGACCCGCCGACTCGCAAGACCGTCTTCAAGATGATCCGGCTGATGAACCAGCAGGGGCGGACGATCCTGCTCGTCGAGCAGAACGCCAGGGCCGGGCTCAAGCTGTCGGCGCGCGGCCTCGTACTCGAGAACGGGCGCGTGCGGCTCACCGGGACCGGCCGCGAGATCCTCGAGCACCCGGAGATAGCCGCGCTGTACCTCGGTGGCGCGGTATCGAGTGGAACGGCGAGCTGATGCCCGACGCCCGAGTGCAAGGCGCGATCGACCATTGGGCTCCTCGGTTCACGACGATGGGCGTCGACTACAACGATTTTGTGCGGGCCACCCGCGGGCTGGAGCGCTGGGCCGACTGGCTCGACGCGTGGACCGCGGTCGCCGACGAGCACATCGAGCTCGCGGTCGACGCAGAGGCTGCCGGGCGCGCGCGAACCGCCGGCGAGGCTTACCTGCGCGCCGCTCTCTGCCTGCACTTCGGAAAGTTCGTGTGGGTCCTCGACGGCGACCGCCACCGGGCCGCGACCGAGCGCGCGGTGGCGGCGCTCCGCCACGCCCACGCGCACCTGGACCCGAGCGCGGAGCGGATCGAGGCGCCCCTCGGCCCGGGCCTCCTGGCGGCGAATCTGCGCCGACCCGCGGACCGTGCGGCGCGGCCGCCGCTCGTTGTGATCATCCCCGGCCTGGACTCGACCAAGGAGGAGTTCTTCCACTGGGAGAACGTGTTCCTGGTTCGCGGGATGGCGACGCTGTCGATGGACGGGCCTGGACAGGGGGAGAGCGGGTTCGACTTGGCGATTCGTCCCGACTACGAGGTCGCGGTGGCGGCGCTGCTCGATGCTCTCGGCCCTCGCCTCGACCTCGACCTCGATCGCGTCGGCGCGGTCGGGGTCAGCCTCGGCGGCTACTACGCGCCTCGGGCCGCGGCGTTCGAGCCGCGGATCCGGGCGGTCGCCGGCGTCAGCGGCCCGTACAACTTCGGCGAGCTTTGGGACAGGCTGCCGCCGGTAAGCCGCGAGACGTTCGTGTTCAAATCGGGCGCGCGCGACGACGACGACGGCCGGGCGCGCGCGCTCGAGCTCGACCTGGCCGGCGTCATGTCGCGCGTGACCCAGCCGGCGCTGTTCGCGACCGGCAAGCTCGATCGGATCATCCCATGGGAGCAGACCGAGCGGATGGCGCGGGAGGCCGCGAGCGCCGAGTTCGTCCTCTACGACCAGGGGATGCACGTGTGCAGCAATATCCCGTACCGGTACCGGCCGCTCGTCGCGGACTGGATGTTGGAGCAGCTTCGCGGGGCGGTCTAATCGAGGGCGAGCGACGCGCCGCGGTCGGCGGCCGGGATCGCTTCCTGAGAATCGTGATTGAGGGAGGTGTTCCGCTCCGAGGTGACCTCGCGCTCGAGCGGCAGTGACCCGCCGACGGTGTAATACGGCTTGCCGGCGATGACAAGATCCTCGGCCGGGAAGCGGGTGATCACCTCACAACCGTCGGCGGTCACGACCAGTTGTTCCTCGATTCGTGCCGCTGACCAGCCGTCGCTCGCGGGCCAGAACGTCTCGAGCGCGAACACCATCCCCTGGCGGATCTCCTCCGGATGGTCGAGCGACACGAGCCGGCTGAAGATCGGTTTCTCCCAGATGGAGAGCCCGACTCCGTGGCCGAACTGGAGCGCGAATGCGGCCTCCTCATCGGGGAAGCCGAACTCCTCCGCGCGCGGCCAGACGTTGACGACGTCGGCGGTCGTGGCACCGGGGCGGATCAGCTCGATTGCCGCGTCGAGGTAGTAGCGGCAGCGCTTGTAGGCGTCGACGAGTGCCTTGGACGCGCTCGCCACCGCGAACGTGCGGTAGTAGCACGTCCGGTAGCCCATGAAGCTGTGGAGGATGTCGAAGTACGCCGGATCGCCGGGACGTAGCGCCCGGTCGGTGTAGACGTGGGGATGGGGGTTGCAGCGCTCGCCCGAGATCGCGTTGACGCCCTCGACGAACTCCGACCCCATGTCGTAGAGAACCTTGTTGACCAGGCCGACGCACTCGTTCTCGCGCATCCCGGGCTTCATCGCGCGGTACAGCTCCTCGTACGCGGCGTCGACCATCGCGCACGCCTGGTTCAGCAGCGTGATCTCATCGACGTTCTTGATTACGCGCGCCTGCTGCATCAGCTGCTGACCGTCGACGACATCGATGCCGGCTTTCTGCAAGGCGAACAGGACGGGCGGCTCGATCGCGTCGACCCCCACCGGCTCGGTCAGGATCCCGCGCTGCTCCAGCTCGGTGGCGATCTTGTGGGCCACGCTCTCGGCACGGCCGGACTCGGGCGACATCGCACCGCGGAGCGTCGAGATGCCGGCGCGCGAGCGGCCGTCCGCGAGCCATGGGTTGTACAGCTGGTGGTGGCGCGCCGCCGAGCCGAAGTCCCACATGATCGGCTCGTCGTGCTGGGGGAGCAGGCAGAAGCGGTTCAGCTTGTCCTGTGCCCAGGTGCCGATGTGGGTGGCGGTGATGTAGCGGATGTTGGTCATGTCGAAGCACAGGAGCGCTCCGAGCGATGACTCCGCGAGCAGTCGCTTTATCCGTGCGAGCCGTTCGGTTCTCAGGCGGTCGAACCGGATCCGCTCCTCCCAGTCCACGCCCATGTTTCCGTAGGTCGGGAGTCCCATCCGGGTCGCGATTCTACAATCGTTTGCAGCCGAGCGCGAAACGGGCTGAATGCGATTTTCACTGACTATCAACGGAAATCGCAGTCGCATAGGCGGGGTTGACGCCGCTTGCAGCAGTCCGATACGCTTGCAAACGATTGCATGTCGGACCTGAACGACAAGCGCCTGGGCTGGGTGGGGGCGGGCCGGATGGGCCTCGCGCTCGCGACCCGCCTGCTCGACGCCGGCTGCGACGTCGCGGTGTACAACCGCACCCGGTCGAAGGCCGAGCCGCTCGCCAAGCTCGGCGCCACCATCGTCGACCGCCCCGCCGATCTCGGCGACCGCGACATCGTATTCACGATCGTCGCCGGGCCCGCCGACTTCGAGCAGGTCGTCACCGGGCCCGAAGGCCTGCTCTCGGCCGCGGGACCCGCGCCGGCGGTCGTCGTCGACTCGACGACGGTGTCGGCTGAGGCGTCCGCCGCCGTGCGGGCCGAGGCCGCGAAGCGCGGGACCGCACTGCTGGCCGCTCCGGTCAGCGGGAATCCCAAGGTGGTCAAGGCTGGGCGGCTGACGATGGTCACCTCCGGACCCGAGGAGGCCTATCGCGCTGCGCTGCCCTACCTCGAGATCATGGCCGGCGGCGGCGTCACCCACTGCGGCGACGGGGACCGCGCCCGTCTGGTCAAGGTGTGCCACAACCTGATGCTCGGGATCGTCGCGCAGACGCTCGCCGAGATCCTCGTGCTCGCCGAGAAGGGCGGTGTATCGCGCGCCGACCTGATGGAGTTCCTGAACAACAGCGTGCTGGGCTCGACCTTCACCCGCTATAAGACGCCGGCCTACGTGAACCTGGATTTCACGCCGACGTTCACGCCAGAGCTCCTGCTCAAGGACTTCGATCTCGGCCACGCGGCGGCGCGCGAGCTCGGCGTGCCGATGCCGGTCGCCTCGGCCGCCCAGCAGGTCGTGCAGTCGCTCGTCGGCAACGGTTACACCGACGTCGACTTCGCCGCGCTCATCGAGTTGCAGGCCAAGGCCTCGGCGCTCGAGCTCGCGCCCGACGCCGCACCGGTGTCGGACGGGCTGGAGCGCGCGGCGTGACGTCAGGCCCTGCGGGCACCGCTCTCGACACCGAGGCGCCGGCGGCGTACCTCGAGCGCTACGGGCTGATGCTGCTGATCCGGTTGTTCGAGACCGAGATGCAGCAGTTGTTCCTCAAGGGCGAGGTCCACGGTACCACGCACCTGTGCGCGGGCCAGGAGGCGGTGCCCGTCGGCGTATGCTCGGCACTCGAGCCCGGCGACTACCTCGCCGGGACCTACCGGGGCCACGGCCACGCGCTCGCCAAGGGCACCGATCCGGACGCGCTGATCGCAGAGATGCTCGGCCGCGCCACCGGCGTCTGTGCCGGGCGGGCGGGATCGATGAATGTGATCGACGTCGAGCACGGGCTCGTCGGCTGCTTCGGGATCGTCGGCGGGAGCATCGCCGCCGCCACCGGTGCCGCACTCGCCGCCAAGCGACAGGGCCGGGTGGCGGTCGCGATGTTCGGGGACGGCGCCACCAACCAGGGGTACTTCCACGAGTGCCTGAACTTCGCGAAGGTGCTCTCGCTGCCGGTCGTGTTCGTGTGCGAGAACAACTTCTACGGCGAGTTCACGCCGATGCTCGCGGTCACCGCCGGCGGCGACATCACGGCGCGGGCTGCCGGCTACGGTCTCCCGGCTCGGACCGTCGACGGCAACGATCTGTGGGCCGTGCGTGAGGCCGCGCTCGAGGCTGTTGGAAAGGCGCACTCGGGCGCGGGGCCCACACTGCTCGAGTGCCAGACGTACCGCCACCACGGCCATTCGAAGTCGGACCCGGCGCGGTACCGGCCGCCCGAGGAGGTCGAGCGGTGGCTGGCGCGCGACCCGCTGACGATCGCGCGGGCACGCCTGGTCGAGCTCGGGGTCGCCGAGTCGGACATCGACGAGGTGCGGGAGGCGACGCGCGCGCGGATGGATCGAGCGGTGCAGGCCGCGCTCGCGGCCCCCTATCCGGATCCGGACGGCGGCCGAGCCACCGAGTTCGCACCATGACGCTCGAGTTCCGCGCGGCGATTCGCGAGGCGATCGTCGAGGAGATGGAGCGCGACGAGTCCGTCGTGTTGTTCGGCGAGGACGTCGCCGCCGAGCAGGGCGGCGTGTTCGCGGTCACCCCCGGCATTCAGGAGCGGTTCGGCTCAGCGCGCGTGTTCGACACGCCCATCTCCGAGCTCGCGCTGTCTGGAGCGGCGTTCGGCGCCGCCGTCGCCGGCCTGCGCCCGATCATCGAGATCATGTTCGGCGACTTCATGGGGCTGGCGATGGACTCGCTCGTCAACCAGTCCGCCAAGTACTGGTACCTGTCGAACGAGCAGCGCAGCGTGCCGCTCGTCGTCCGCTCGGCCGTCGGTGGCGGCGGACGGTTCGGCGCGATCCACTCGCAGACCCACGCGACATGGTTCCAGGGGATCCCCGGGCTGAAGATCGCGTTCCCGTCCTCGCCGGCGGAGGCCAAGGGTCTGCTGAAGGGCGCGATCCGCGACGATAACCCGGTGATCTTCCTCGAGCACAAACGCCTCTATTCGGTCAAAGGGGAGGCGCCGGCCGCGGGTGATGAGGTCCTCCCGCTCGGCAAGGCCCTGGTCGCCCGCTCCGGCGCAGACGTCACGATCGTCTCTGCCGGCAAGGGCGTGGCCGACGCGCTCGAGGCCGCCGACGAGCTCGCGGCTGACGGCGTCCGGGCCGAGGTCGTCGACCTGCGGACACTCCGGCCGCTCGATCTCGACACCGTGCTCGAGTCGGTGGCGCGGACCAATCGCGTGCTCGCGGTCGAGGAGGGGCCGAGGACCGGCGGATGGGCCTCCGGGCTGCTCGGGCTGGTCGCTGAGCACGGCCTGCACGACCTCGACGACGCGTGGCTGCTCGCCACCGACGAGCTGCCGATTCCCTACAGCCCGACGCTTGAGGACGCGTTCATCCCGGGTCCTGGCGCGATCGCCGCCGCGGTTCGTGAGCGTGCAGGAATCGCGGTGAGCTGACGTGGCCGAGATCGTCATGCCGCGCCTGTCGGACTCGATGGAGGAGGGCACGATCCTCCGCTGGCTGAAGAAGGACGGCGAGGTCGTCTCGAAGGGCGAGGCGCTCGCCGACGTCGAGACCGACAAG
>Ga0335083_10003861_pt1 | contig 19278 bp, 17 predicted proteins | sample Lox_Sample_42_FD_206716 | JGI IMG/M metagenome (GOLD analysis project Ga0335083, IMG submission 206716) | Soil microbial communities from Loxahatchee National Wildlife Refuge, Florida, United States - Lox_Sample_4.2 | ecosystem: Environmental > Terrestrial > Soil > Wetlands | place: USA...
AGGGCCGCCACGTCGGGCGGCACGTCGGACGGCACCGGAACCGCGCTGGCCCGGTTGACGACGGCGTACGTCGCGAAACCCGAGACCCCCAGATGGTGGTAGATCGGATGACCGGCCCGGACCAGCCGCATCCCGCCGCCGAGCAATGTCCCGGCGGCGTTGGCGGCGCTGCCCGGTTCGCACGGCGTCAGGCCCTCGGTCGCGCAGGCCGCACAATGGCCGCACCGCGGCAGGAACACCAGCACGACCCGCTGACCGACCGCAAGATCGGCGACACCGGAACCGACCTCTTCGACGATTCCGGCCGCTTCGTGACCGAGCAGCATCGGCACCGGCCGCACCCGGTTGCCGTCCACCACCGACAGGTCGGAGTGGCAAACCCCGGCGGCCTCGATGCGAACCAGGACTTCATCGGCGCCCGGACCGTCTAGTTCGAGATCGGCGATACCGATCGGCCGGGATTCCGCATATGGCCGCGGCGAACCGATTCGTTCCAGCACCGCGCCCCGAATGTGAAACATGTTGGAATACAACCATGACTACGGAGCCGGGAGTCCCCGCGGTCCCGCCCGCACCGGACAAGCTGATCAGCAGCGACTTCCCGGTGCTGTGGCCGGTGGGGACCCGGTGGGCCGACAACGACATGTTCGGCCACCTCAACAACGCCGTCTACTACCAGCTGTTCGACACCGCGATCAATGCCTGGATCAACACCGGCACCGGTCTTGACCCGATCACCACGCCCGCGCTGGGCATCGTCGCCGAGTCCGGCTGCCGCTACTTCTCCGAACTGCATTTCCCGGAAAGCCTCGTGGTGGGCCTGGCCGTGACGCGGCTGGGACGCAGCAGCGTCACCTACCGGCTCGGCGTTTTCCGGGACGCAAAGAACGACGAGCCGCAACCGATCACCGCACTCGGGCACTGGGTGCACGTCTATGTCGACCGTGACAGTCGCAAGGCGGTCCCGATTCCCGACGCGATCCGATCACTACTACTTACGGCTGACGTGACGGGGGCCAACCAATAGGTCGATTGCGGAAGATGCTGTCGCGCAACCCCGCTATGCTTCGCCAATGCCAGTTTTGAGCAAGACCACCGAGGTCGGTGCCGACGCCGCGTCGATCATGGCCATCGTGGCCGATTTCGAGGCGTACCCGCAGTGGAACGAAGGGATCAAAGGCGCGTGGGTGCTCGCCCGCTACGACGACGGGCGGCCCAGTCAGCTGCGGCTCGACACTGAAATCAATGGCTTGCCCGGTACCTATATCCAGGCCGTGTACTACCCGGGGGCTAACCAGATTCAGACCGTCATGCAGCAGGGGGACCTGTTCGCCAAGCAGGAGCAACTATTCAGCGTGGTGGAGGCCGGGGATAAGTGTCTGCTGACGGTGGACCTCGATGTGGAATCCACCCTGCCCGTGCCCGCGCCGATGGTGAAGATGTTGATGAGCAACGTGCTCGACGCCCTCGCCGAAAAACTCAAGCAGCGCGCCGAGCAGCTATCCGCGAACTAGAGCGGCTGCGCCGCGCTCGCGATCGCCGAAGCCAACGTTGGCGACCCGCTTCGCCCGGCGGCGCCGCGCGGGCGACTAGCCGAAGATTCCCGCTTCGTTCAACGTCTCTTTCAGCCGGCGTGCGCCATCGGTGAACTGCCAGACGGTGTGCTCGATCACCGCGGCAGTGTCGCGCCGACGTAGGGCCGCGATCAGCTGCCGGTGATTGTCGACGGCGGCCGCACCCCATTGCGGGTCGGCCGCGTACACCAGCACCGGCATGTAGCGCGCGGCATTGAGCAGGAACCAGGCGAGTTTGATTCGGCCGCTCGCCTGGTTGAAGACGCGGTGAAACGCGAACTCCATTGCCGAGATGGTGTCGGCATCGCCGGAGCCGACCGCGTCCGCCATCGCGTCGTTCATCAGGGCAAGTTCGTCGATCTCGCTGTCGGTGATGTGGGAGGTGGCGGCAACGGCCAGTTCCCGGGCGATCGTGGACTGCAGCCAGAAGATGTCGTCGACGTCCTGCCGGGTCAACGGCACGACGACGTGGCCGCGATGCGGCTCGAGCTGGACCATGCCCTCGCCGCGCAGTTTCAACAGCGCCTCACGCACCGGCGTGACGCTGACTCCGAGTTCGGCGGCGGTCTCGTCGAGGCGGATGAAGGTGCCCGGACGCAGCCTTCCGGCCATGATCGCCGCCCGTAGGTGGCCCGCGACCTCGTCGGACAACTGCGAGCGGTGCAGTGACGGACGGCTACGCGGCCGCGTAGAGAGGGGTGCGTTCACGTGGGCCTGCCAGGAGTTTCAGGGTCTGGGAGGGTCTTGTCTTGGGGGTATCAACGCCATTAGTGTGACCCACACAACAGTAAGTTTTATCAAATATCAACGTGTAATCAAATGTCGAGCTGTCGCGAGCGGTGCGCGAGTGAAGAAAGGATGCGGGTGACCGCGCAATTGGCAAGCCATCTGACGGGAGATCTTGGCGGGGCCCAAAAGCACGCCCAAGACCAGCCGTACCTTGCCCGCCGCCAGAACTGGGTCAACCAGCTCGAACGACACGTAATGATGCAGCCGGACACGACGGCGCTGCGGTTCCTGGGCCGCACCGTGACGTGGGCGCAATTGCGGCAGCGGGTCGCCGCACTGGCGGACGCGCTGAGCCGTTGGGGAGTCGGCTTCGGCGACCGCGTCATGGTCTTGATGCTCAACCGCACCGAATTCATGGAGTCGGTGCTGGCCGCCAATATGCTCGGGGCCATCGCGGTCCCGCTGAACTTCCGGCTCACCCCGGCCGAAATCGCATTGCTGGTCCAGGACTGCCAAGCACGCGTGATGATCACCGAAGCCGTGCTGGCCCGCGTCGCGACCACGGTCCGCGATATCGAGTCGCTGCTGGACGTCATCGTCGTCGCCGGCGCCTCGACCGACGACGCGGTGCTGGGCTACGAGGACCTGGTTAGCGAGACGGGCGATGAACACGAACCCGTCGACATCCCCAACGACTCGCCGGCGCTGATCATGTACACGTCGGGCACCACCGGACGCCCGAAGGGCGCAGTGCTGACCCATGCGAACCTGACCGGCCAGACCATGACCGTGCTCTACACCAGCGGTGTCGACATCACCAACGACGTCGGTTTCATCGGTGTGCCGTTGTTCCACATCGCCGGGATCGGCAACATGCTGACCGGGATGCTGCTCGGCGTCCCCACGGTGATCTATCCGCTCGGTGCGTTCGACCCCGGGCAACTGCTCGATGTGTTGGCGGCCGAGAAGGTCACCGGCATCTTTCTGGTTCCCGCGCAGTGGCAGGCCGTCTGCGCCGAACAGAAAGCACGGCCCCGTGAGTTGCGGCTGCGGGTGATGTCGTGGGGGGCCGCTCCGGCGCCGGACGCGTTGCTGCGGGAGATGTCGGCTATTTTCCCGGGCACCCAGATACTGGCCGCATTCGGTCAGACCGAGATGTCGCCGGTCACCTGCATGCTGTTGGGCGACGACGCGATCCGCAAGCGCGGGTCGGTCGGAAAGGTGATCCCGACGGTGGCCGCCCGAGTCGTCGACGGCAATTTGAACGACGTGCCCGTCGGCGAGGTTGGTGAAATCGTGTACCGGGCGCCAACGATGATGAGCGGCTACTGGAACAACCCGGAGGCGACGGCGGAAGCGTTCGCGGGGGGCTGGTTCCATTCCGGAGACCTCGTTCGCATGGACGACGACGGCTACGTCTGGGTGGTGGACCGCAAGAAGGACATGATCATCTCCGGCGGCGAGAACATCTACTGCGCCGAGGTGGAGAACGTTCTCGCCAGCCACCCCGGCATTGTGGAAGTCGCCGTCATCGGCCGCGCGCACGAGAAGTGGGGCGAGGTGCCCATCGCGGTAGTGGCTGTAACGGACGACCACCTCCGCCTCGAAGACCTAAGTGAGTTCCTGACCGAACGGCTCGCGCGCTACAAACACCCCAAGGCGCTCGAGATCGTCGACAGGCTGCCCCGCAACCCTGCCGGTAAGGTGCTCAAGACTGAACTGCGCGTGCGCTACGGCGCCGCTGAAGAAGCCGAAAGCCATTCTTTGCCAAGGGGTTTAGCGGAGAGAAAGGGAAGCCGAAGCAATCTGTAACGTTTGCCTGTTGTTGACGAAGGGTTAATTGTGCGGATCCGGTTCACACCTGGACGGCCATCGGGTACATTCCTGTGGTCTCCGTTGCTACCTGTGGGTAGGGAGCCGATGGTCACACACGTATGGTCGGGGCAAGGAGGAGGCGTGCGACAGGATCCGCCGCGGCGCCGCGAGACCACGAGGTGCGCAGGCGTGAGGGGGCACCTGTGACGGCGTCGACGCGTCCCAGCGCGGTCGGTTGGGCTCGTGACCAACTTCAGACACCACTGACTCTCATCGGTGGCTTCTTCCGGATGTGCGTGTTGACCGGAAAAGCGCTGTTCCGCTTTCCGTTTCAGTGGAAAGAGCTGATCCTGCAGTGCTGGTTCATCATGCGGGTCGCCTTCCTGCCGACGATCATGGTCTCGATCCCGTTGACCGTGCTGCTGATCTTCACGCTCAACGTTCTGCTCGCCCAATTCGGTGCCGCCGACCTCTCTGGCGCGGGTGCGGCGATCGGTGCGGTCACCCAGCTCGGCCCACTGACCACAGTGCTCGTAGTGGCGGGGGCCGGCTCCACCGCGATCTGCGCCGACCTCGGCGCCCGCACCATCCGTGAAGAGATCGACGCGATGGAGGTGCTCGGCATCGACCCGATCCACCGGCTGGTGGTGCCCCGGGTGATCGCCGCGACCGTGGTTGCCACGCTGCTCAACGGTCTGGTGATCACGGTCGGTTTGGTAGGTGGCTACTTATTCGGCGTCTACCTGCAGAACGTGTCGGGCGGCGCCTACCTCGCCACGCTGACCACCATCACCGGTATGCCCGAGGTGGTCATCGCCACGGTCAAAGCCGCGACGTTCGGACTGATCGCCGGCCTGGTGGGCTGCTACCGCGGCTTGACCGTCCGCGGCGGGTCCAAAGGTCTGGGCACCGCCGTCAACGAGACCGTGGTGTTGTGCGTGGTCGCGCTGTACGCGGTCAACGTAATCCTGACCACCATCGGAGTCCGGTTCGGGACGGGGCACTGACATGTCGACAGGCGCAGTCGTAGGGGCCCGCTTCCCGCGGGCGGCAGACAGCTTCAGACGCGTGGGCGGCGTCTTCAGCCAGGGAATGGACGAGAGCGGGAAGCTCGCCTGGTTCACGTTGGTCGCCATCGGGCAGATTCCGCACGCGCTGCACTACTACCGCAAGGAAACGCTGCGGCTGATCGCCCAGATCGGCATGGGCACCGGCGCGATGGCCGTCGTCGGTGGCACCGCCGCAATCGTCGGATTCGTGACGCTGTCGGGTAGCTCGCTGGTCGCGATCCAGGGGTTCGCATCGCTGGGGAACATCGGCGTCGAGGCGTTCACCGGGTTCTTCTCCGCACTGATCAACGTGCGCATCGCCGGTCCCGTCGTCACGGGTATCGCGCTGGCGGCCACGGTCGGCGCCGGCGCCACCGCCGAGCTGGGGGCCATGCGGATCAGCGAGGAGATCGACGCCCTGGAAGTGATGGGCATCAAGTCGATCTCGTTTTTGGCGTCCACCCGGATCGTGGCCGGACTGGTCGTGATCATCCCGCTGTACGCGCTGGCGATGATCATGTCGTTCCTGTCGCCCCGGATCGTCACGACGGTCTTGTACGGCCAGTCCAACGGAACCTACGACCACTACTTCCGAACGTTCCTGCGCCCTGATGACGTGTTCTGGTCTTTCTTGGAGACCATCATCATCGCGGCGGTCGTGATGGTCACCCACTGTTACTACGGGTACAACGCAGGCGGCGGCCCGGTCGGCGTCGGCGAGGCCGTCGGCCGGTCGATGCGCCTGTCGCTGGTCTCGGTGCAAGTGGTGGTCCTGTGTGCCGCGTTGGCGCTGTACGGCGTCAACCCCAACTTCGCCCTAACGGTGTAGCGACATGACAACTCCTGGGAAGCTCAACACGCCGCGCAACCCGCCCTACAAGCTGGCGGGCATCGGCATGATCGTGATCTTTTTGGTTGCTCTTGCCTTGGTGTACGGGCAATTCCGGGGCAGCTTCACGCCCAAGACCGAGGTCACGATGGTGTCGTCGCGGGCGGGTCTGGTGATGGATCCGGGCTCGAAGGTCACTTACAACGGGGTGGAGATCGGTCGGGTCGCCGACATCTCCGAGTACGTGCATGACAACAAGCCGGCGGCCAAATTCAAGTTGGAGGTGTACCCGAGGTACATCCGGCTGATCCCGGCGAATGTGACTGCCGACATCAAGGCGACGACGGTGTTCGGTGGCAAGTACGTGTCGCTGACGACGCCCAAAGACGCCCAGGGAAATGAGATTCCGCAGGGCCGTTTCGATCCCAGAAGAGACGTCATCACCGCGAAGACGGTGACAACCGAGATCAACTCCCTGTTCCAGACCATCACCTCGATTGCGCAGCAGGTGGATCCGGTCAAGCTGAATCTGACGCTGAGCGCGGCCGCCCAATCGCTCGCCAATCTGGGCGACAGGTTCGGACAGTCGATCGAAAACGCCAACGTGATACTTGACGAGGTCAACCCGCGGATGCCGCAGGCTCGGCACGACATCCAGCAGTTGGCGGCGCTGGGCGACACCTACGCCGACGCGGCACCGAATCTGTTCGACTTCCTCAACAACGCGGTGATCACGTCGCGCACCATTAATGCGCAGCAGAAGGACCTGGACCAGGCGCTGCTGTCGGCGGCCGGGTTCGGGAACACCGGCGCCGACGTCATCGGCCGCGGTGGACCGTATCTGGCGCGTGGGTCCGCCGACCTGGTGCCCACCGCCCAGTTGCTGGACACCTACAGCCCTGAGCTGTTCTGCATGGTGCGCAACTACCACGACACCGAGCCCAAGGCCGCCCAGTTTCTCGGTGGCAACGGCTACTCGCTGAACGACCACGCCGAGCTGCTGTCAGGGTTGGGCCTGATGCTCAACCCCGTATCGCTGGTACCTACCCTGCTGTCACAGGTCGGCGGCCTGGCCGGGGTGGTCGGCGGGGCCCCTAATCCCTACATGTGGCCGGAGAACCTGCCGCGCGTGAACGCTCATGGTGGGCCCGCTGGTGCGCCGGGTTGCTGGCAGCACATCACTCGCGATCTGTGGCCCGCACCCAACCTGGTGATGGACGCGGGCGTCAGCATTGCGCCGTACAACCACTTGGATACCGGTTCGCCCTATGCGATCGAGTACGTCTGGGGCCGTCAGGTAGGGGATAACACGATCAACCCATGAAAATCACCGGGACCATCGTCAAACTCGGCATCTTCTCAGCGGTGCTGCTGCTCTTCACTGTGATGATCTTCATCGTGTTCGGCCAGATCCGATTCGACCGCACCAACAAATACACCGCGGAGTTCAGCAATGTCAGTGGGCTGCGGAACGGCCAGTTCGTGCGCGCCTCGGGGGTGGAGATCGGCAAGGTCAGCAAGGTTGCATTGATCGACGGCGGCAAACGGGTCCGGGTGGATTTCAACGTCGACCGTTCGGTTCCGCTGTATCAGTCGACGACAGCACAGATCCGCTACCTCGACCTGATCGGTAACCGCTACCTCGAGCTCAAGCGCGCCGAGGGCGATGGCTTCGACAAGGTCTTGTCGCCGGGCGGATTCATCCCGATAGCGCGGACATCGCCGGCGCTGGACCTCGACGCGCTGATCGGTGGCTTCAAGCCGCTGTTCCGAGCGCTGGACCCGGAGAAGGTCAACACCCTCGCGAAGACCCTGATCACCGTGTTCCAGGGTCAGGGCGGAACCATCAACGACATCCTCGACAACACCGCGCAGCTGACCTCGCAGATCGGTGAGCGTGACAAGGCCATCGGTGAGGTGGTCACCAACTTGAACAAGGTGCTGGACACCACGGTCAAGCACCGCAAGGACTTCGATGAGACCGTCAACAACCTCGAGGTGCTGATCACCGGTCTGAAGAACCATGCCGACCCGTTGGCCGCCGGGACCGCGAACATCAGCAACGCTGCCGGAACCGTCGCGGACCTGCTGGGCGAGGACCGTGCTCTGCTGCACAAGACGATCAACTACCTCGACGCGATCCAGCAGCCGCTGATCGATCAGCGTCAGCAGCTGCTCGACTTCCTCCACAAGGTGCCGGGCGCGCTCAACTCGATCGGGCGCGGCATCGGCTCCTACGGAGACTTCGTCAACTTCTACGCGTGCGACATCACACTGAAGATCAACGGGCTTCAGGCCGGCGGTCCTGTCCGCACGGTCCGGCTCTTCCACCAGCCGTCGGGTAGGTGCTCGCCGCAATGAGATCTCTCGAACCAGCCAACCGACTTCACATCGGGCTCATGGGCATCATGGTGACGATCCTGGTCATCGGCGTGGGCCAGAGCTTCACCAGCGTTCCCATGTTGTTCGCCAGGCCCAGCTACTACGGGCAGTTCACCGACACCGGTGGCCTCAACAAAGGTGACAAGGTGCGCATTGCCGGCCTAGAAGTCGGCAAGGTCGAAGAACTCAAGATCGACGGCGACCACATCGTGATGAAGTTCTCGATCGGCACCAACAGGATCGGTACTGAAAGCCGACTCGCGGTTCGCACCGACACCATCCTCGGTAAGAAGGTTCTCGAGATCGAGGCGCGGGGCAACCAGCTGCTGCGGCCAGGAGACGCGTTGCCGCTGGGGCAGAGCACCACCCCCTATCAGATCTACGACGCGTTCTTCGACGTCACGAAGGCCGCTACCGGCTGGGACATCGATTCGGTCAAACAGTCACTGCATGTGTTGTCGGACACGATCGACCAGACCTACCCGCACCTGAAAGATGCGCTCGACGGGGTGGCCAAGTTCTCCGACACGATCGGCCACCGCGACGAGGAGATCAAGCATCTGCTCGCGCAGGCCAACCAGGTGGCCAGCATCCTGGGTGACCGCAGCCAGCAGGTGGACCGGCTGCTGGTCAACGCGAAGACGCTGATCGCCGCCTTCGACGAGCGCGGACGCGCCATCGACGCGTTGCTGGGCAACATCTCCTCGTTCTCGACCCAGTTGGCCGGGGTGATCAACGACAACCCCAACCTGAACCACGTGCTGGAACAGCTGCGTCAGGTCAGCGACATCCTGATGGAACGCAAAGACGACCTGGCCACCGGACTCGTCGAGGTCGGCAAGTTCCTCCCGTCGTTGAACGAGGCGGTCGGGTCGGGACCGTTCTTCAAAGTGGTCCTGCACAACCTGGCGCCCGGTCAGATCGTGCAGCCGTTCATCGACGCCGCATTCAAGAAGCGCGGCCTCGACCCTGAGAACTTCTGGCGCGGCGCCGGGCTGCCCGAGTACCGGTGGCCCGACCCCAACGGCACCCGGTTCCCCAACGGTGCGCCGCCACCGGCACCGCCGCTGCTGGAGGGCACCCCGGACCATCCGGGACCGGGCGTCCCGCCCGGGTCACCCTGCTCGTACACGCCGGGCAATCCCGGGGGCAATGTCACGGTCGGAGACGAGGGTCTGCCGCGGCCGTGGAACCCGCTGCCTTGCGCGGGAGCGATCCAGGGCCCGTTCGGCCCGGTACCGGGCGGATTCCCGGTTCCGATCGACGTGCAGGCATCACCGCCGAACCCTGACGGCCTTCCGCCGCTTCCCGGACTCCCGGGCAGCGCGCGCCCAGGCCAGGCGCCTCCGGGCGTCCCCGGCACGCCGGTACCGATGCCTGGCGCGCCTCCGCTGGCACGTACCGACCCCGGGGCGCCGCCGCCCCCGCCGTCGACGTTCGCGCCGGGCCTGCCTCCGGGTCCGCCCGCGCCGCATGGTCCCGGTCCGCAATTGCCGGCGCCGTACATCAACCCGGGTGGTGCGGGCGGTAGCGGCGCGGCGGGAGGTAGCCAGAATTGAGTACTGCCTTTGATATCCGCAACATCAAGTTGCCGGCGATGTCCCGGGTGTCGGTCATCATCGGATCACTGGTGGTGGTACTGGGACTCGTCGCCGCGTACGTCGGCTACCACCTGTTCATGCAGCTGACCAACAACACCGTCACTGCCTACTTCCGTCAGGCGAACGCGCTCTATGCGGGCGACAAGGTCCAGATCATGGGCCTGCAGGTGGGCAGGATCGACAGCATCGAGCCCGCCGGCGACAAGATGAAGGTGAAATTCCACTACGACAGCAAGTACAAAGTCCCGGCCAATGCCTCTGCGGTGATTCTCAACCCCACCCTGGTGGCATCGCGGAGCATTCAGTTGGAGCCGCCCTACAAAGGTGGCCCGGTGCTGGCCGACAACGCGGTGATCCCGTGGGAGCGCACCCAGGTGCCGACCGAGTGGGACGAGCTGCGCAACAGCATTACCGACATCATCTCCAAACTCGGCCCGTCCTGCCCCGAGGGACAGGATGCGAGCTGCACGGTGGAGCAGCGCAAGGGTCCCTTCGGTGAGGTCCTGGAATCCTTCGCCAACGGCCTGCAAGGCAAGGGCGAGACGTTCAACAAGACGCTGACCAGCCTCTCGCAGGCCTTGACCGCGTTGAACGAGGGTCGTGGTGACTTCTTTGCGGTGGTACGCAGCCTGGCGCTGTTCGTCAACGCACTGCACCAGGACGACCAGCAGTTTGTCGCGTTGAACGAGAACCTGGCGTCGTTCACCAGCCGGCTTACCCATTCCGATCAGGATCTGTCCAACGCGACACTGCAGATCGACTCGCTGCTGACCACGATCCGCCCGTTCCTGGACAAGAACCGTGAGGTGCTGACGCATGACGTCAACAACCTGGCAACGGTGACGAACACGCTGCTGCAGTCCGAGTCGCTGAACGGGTTGGAGACGGCCCTGCACGTCCTGCCGTCGGCCGCGGCGAACGTGAACCAGATTTACCACCCGTCGCACGGGTCGGTCATCGGTGTTCCGGCGATCACCTTCTCGAACCCGATGCAGTTCATCTGCAGCTCGGTTCAGGCCGGCAGCCGCCTGGGGTATCAGGAATCGGCCGAGTTGTGTGCGCAGTATCTGGCCCCGGTCCTGGATGCGATCAAGTTCAACTACTTCCCGTTCGGGTTGAACCTGTTCAGCACCGCCGAGACGCTGCCGAAGCAAATCGCTTACTCCGAGCCGCGGCTGCAACCGCCGCCCGGGTACAAGGACACGACCGTTCCGGGCATCTGGGTGCCAGACACGCCGTTGTCGCACCGCAACACGCAACACGGCTGGATTACCGCGCCGGGGATGCAGGGAACGAAGGTAGGGCCGATCACCGCGGGCCTGATGACCCCCGAGTCGCTGGCCGAACTGATGGGCGGTCCCAACATCGCACCTGTTCAGTCGACGTTGCAGACGCCTCCGGGACCGCCGAACGCATACGACGAGAACCCGATATTCCCGCCTGTGGGCTTGAATGCGCCGGTGCCGGTCCAGCCGCCACCGCCCGGGCCAGGGGTAATACCGGGACCCGTCGCACCCACGCCGGGCCCAGGGGCCGGCTTGGCACCGGCGCCGGTACCGGCTGGACCGCCGCTGCCAGCTGAGGCAGGAGCGGGTCAGTGAGCGGCCGGGTGAGCGCGTTGAGCGCGATATTGCGGCGCCGCACCTGGCAAGTGTCGGTGTTGCTGCTAGCGACGGTGATGCTGAGTTCGTGTGGTTGGCGCGGCATCTCCAACGTCACCATTCCGGGCGGTCCGGGCAGCGGCCCGGATTCCTACACGCTTTACGTGCAGGTGCCCGACACCCTGGCGATCAACGGCAACAGCAAGGTGATGGTCGCCGACGTCTTCGTTGGCTCGATCAAGTCGATCGACTTGAAGAACTGGATCGCCACGCTAACGCTGGGCGTGTCCAAGAGCACCAAGCTCCCGAAGAACGCGCTCGCCAAGATCGGCCAGACCAGTCTGCTGGGTTCTCAGCACGTCGAGCTGCTCGCACCACCGGACCCGTCGCCGGAGCTGCTCAGGGACGGCGACACCATCCCGCTGAAGAACTCGTCGGCCTATCCCACCACCGAGCAGACACTGGCCAGTCTGTCGATGATCCTGCGCGGTGGCGGCATCCCGAACCTGGAAGCGCTGCAGAACGAGGTCTACAACATCCTGCACGGGCGCGGACCCCAGATCCACGACTTCCTCGGCAAGCTGGACACGTTCACCCGCCAGCTGAACGAGCAGCGCGATGACATCACGCACGCGATCGACTCGACCAACCGGCTGCTGACCTATGTGGGCGGTCGAGACGACGTCGTGGAGCGGGTGCTGACCGACGTCCCGCCGCTGATCAAGCATTTCGCGGACACCAAGCAACTGCTGATCAACGCCGTCGACGCGGTCGGGCAGCTGAGCCAGGTCACCGCGCAGTACCTCGGCGAAGCACAGGGGCCGCTGTATCAGAACCTGCAGTCGTTGCAGTGCCCGCTGCGGGAACTCGGCAGGGCCTCGCCGTACCTGATCGGCGCCCTGAAGTTGATCCTCACTCAGCCCTACGACATCGACACCGTGCCGAAGATATTCCGCGGTGACTACCAGAACGTGTCGTTGACGCTGGATGTGACCTACAGCTCGGTCGACAACGCGTTCCTGACCGGTACCGGGTTGTCCGGCGCGCTGCGTGCCCTCGAGCAGTCGTACGGCCGTGATCCCGCGACGATGATCCCCGACGTGCGCTACACGTCGAACCCGAACGACGCACCCGGCGGACCGCTGGTGGAAAGGGCGGAGAGAGGGTCATGCTAACTCCCTTCATCAGACGCCAGTTGGTCCTGTTCGGGGTCATGACGGTGGCTGTGCTGCTCATACTCGGCCTGTATTACCTGCAGGTACCGAGCCTGGTCGGTATCGGCCGGTACAACCTCAAGGCCGAGTTGCCGGCATCGGGCGGTCTGTACCCGACGGCAAACGTCACCTATCGCGGCATCACCATCGGCAAGGTCACCTCCGTCGAACCGACGGAGCGTGGCGCCGAAGCGACGATGAGCATCGACAGCGACTACAAGATCCCGCTGAACGCGACGGCGAACGTGCACTCGGTGTCCGCGGTCGGTGAGCAGTACCTGGACCTCGAGACACCAAAAAATCAACCCGCGTCGAGCAAGTACTTCGCCGACGGAGACACCTTGAGGCTGCACAACACTATTTGCGGCGAAGGTCCAGATTGCACGAACTCGGTGCCCAGTGAGATCGGGCCCGCGCTGGACACAGCTAATCGCGGGCTTGAGGTGTTGCCCAAGGAGAAGATCGGCCAGCTGCTCGACGAGACGGCGCAATCGGTCGGCGGATTGGGTCCCGCCCTGCAACGGCTTGTCGACGCAACCCAGGCGATCGTCGGTGACTTCAAGACCCAGATCAACGACGTCAACGACATCATTGAGCACTCCGGACCAGTGATCGACAGTCAGGTCCGGTCGGGGGACGCGATCCAGCGCTGGGCGCGCAACCTGAACACTCTGGCCGCGCAGTCCGCCCAACGCGACCCCAACATCAGAAGTATCCTGCGCCAGGCAGCGCCGACCGCCGATCAGGTCAACGAGCTGTTCAGCGACGTCCGGGAATCGCTGCCGCAGGTGCTGGCGAACCTTGAGGTCGTCATAAACCTGCTGAAGAAGTACAACGCCGGCCTCGAACAGGTCCTGGTGTTCCTGCCGCAGGGCGCTGCGATCGCGCAGACGGTGGCCGCGCCGTTCCCGAACTACGCCGCACTGGACCTGGCGCTGTCGATCAACCAGCCGCCGCCCTGTCTGACCGGCTTCATCCCGGCATCGGAATGGCGGTCTCCGGCAGACACCAGCGTCGCTCCGTTGCCGAGCGGAACTTACTGCAAGATCCCGATGGACACGCCGGCCAACAGCGTGCGTGGGTCGCGCAACATTCCGTGTGTCGACGTTCCGGGCAAGCGCGCCGCCACGCCACGTGAGTGCCGCGACCCCAAGCCGTACGTCCCGCTGGGCACCAACCCCTGGTTCGGCGACCCGAACCAGCTCTTGACCTGCCCGGCGCCTTCGGCGCGCTGTGACCAGTCGGTACGTCCAGGTATGGTCATCCCAGCGCCGTCGGTGAATAACGGTCTGAACCCGCTGCCCGCTGACCGGCTTCCGCCTGGCGGTTTGACGCCACCCGCGATCAGTGACCCGTTGCAACGGCCAGGTTCAGGTACGGTGCAATGCAACGGACAACAGCCCAACCCGTGTGTCTACACTCCGAGCGGGCCTCCCTCCGCTATATACAGCCCCCAGAGTGGTGAACTGGTAGGGCCCGACGGCGTGAGATACTCCGTCGAAAACTCAAGCAAAACAGGAGACGACGGATGGAAGGAGATGCTGGCGCCAGCCGGCTGAACCCCACCGACGCCGACGATTCGTTGCGTACCGAGGTGCAGGCCGAGGATTCGCCGGAATCCGAGGCCGGAACCGAACAGATCAAAACTGAGGCCGCAACCGAGCAGCTCGAGGTGAAAGCCGAGGCGGCCTCGGACCCCGCGGCCGACGAAGCCACCACCGAGGTGAAGGCCGACGATTCGCCGGAGCCGGAGCCGGAGCCAGTGGCCGCGCGAGGTCCGTCGCGTCTGGGTCGCGGGTGGCTGGCCGCCATTTCCGCGGCGCTGCTGTTGGCGGCCGGTGGCCTGGGCTTCGGGGGCTATCGCGCGCTGATCTCCCACCAGGAGAGCCAATCGATAGCGCGCAACAACGAGGCCGCGCTCGCGGCCGCGAAGGCGTGTGTCGCGGCGACTCAGGCACCGGACACCAACGCGATGGCCCAAAGCGAACAGAAGATCATCGACTGCGGCACCGACGAGTACCGTTCCCAGGCGCTGCTCTACACCAGCATGCTGGTGCAGGCTTACCAGGCGGCCAACGTCCACGTTCAGGTGACAGATGAGCGGGCAGCCGTGGAGCGCACCAATAACGACGGTACGGTCGACATCCTGGTCGCGTTGCGCGTGAAAGTGTCCAACAGTGCCGAGCAGAACCAGGAGACTGGCTACCGCCTGCGGGTGACAATGTCGCCGGTGGACGGCCAGTACAAAATCGCCAAGCTCGTCACGGTGACGAAGTGACATTGTTGGTTGAGGAGACTCAGACCACGGCGGCCATCAAAGAGTCAACAGGGCACAGCCTGGCGCCATGGCACGTTCGCGCGGCCGCGTTCGCGATCGACATCCTGCCGGCCGTCGCCGTGGTGGTCACGATGCTGCTGGTGTGGGACACCATGCCGCCGGGCGGCGTGTGGTCGTGGGTGTGCATTTCGGTGCTGGCGATCGCCAGCTTGCTGATGCTGGTCAACCGGTTGCTGCTGCCCGCGGTCACCGGCTGGAGCCTGGGACGTGCCTGCTGTGGAATCGCGGTTGTCCATCGTGACGACACGGCCCCGGGCGCATGGACTCTGCTGCTCAGGGACCTGGCCCACCTGCTTGACACCGCTTCATTGCTGGTGGGATGGCTGTGGCCAATGTGGGATGCGAGCCGGCGGACCTTCGCCGACATGTTGGTGGGCACCGAGGTGCGGCGCGTCGAACGGGACGAGCGGCTGCAGAACATACGGCGGTGGACCGCAACGGCAGTGCTGACCGCTGCCCTGCTGTGCGTGGCGGGTACGGCCATGAGCTACGGGGTGGTGTACAGCCAGGAACGGGCCACTGATCAGACCAGGCAAGAGATCAAGATCGAGGGACCCAAGTTGGTCGTGCAAATGCTGACGTACGACCCGAAATCACTGGACGCCGACTTTTCCCGCGCCCTGTCGCTGGCGACCGACAAATATCGGCCCAAACTGAAAGATCAGCAGGAGGTAGTGAAAAAGGGCCAACCGGAAATCAACGAGTACTGGCCGACCGACAGCGCGATTCAATCGGCGACGCCGGACCGGGCGACGATGTTGGTGTTCATGCACGGTCGGCGGGGCGATGGGCCCGAGATCCGGTATATCACCGCGAGCGTCCGGGTGAACTTTGTCAAAGGCGCAGACGATCGTTGGCGCATCGACGACCTCACCCCCGTGACCAAACCAAAATCGGGTGACGGAAAATGAGTCCCCGCCGTAAGTTTCAACCCGACGAGGAGCCACTGCTCGTCGCGGACACGATCACGCCGGCGCGGCGACGGTGGGAGTTTCCGCTCGCTGTCGCGGTCGCTTCGGTGCTGACGGCCGCGGCAATCACGGCATCCACCCTGATGTTGTTCTCCCATCAGTCCCATCACCGCGACGATCAGAAGAACCGCGAGGCGCTGAACTACGTGACGTGGTTCATGCAGGACTTCACGACCATCGATCCGTATCACGCGAACGCCTATGTCGACCGGATACTGGCTCAAGGAACCGGCGATTTCGCAAAGCACTTTCAGGAGACGGCCAACGAGACCCTGCTGGTGATCGCCCGAGCCGAGCCCGCCACTGGCACCGTCCTCGGCGCGGGTGTGGAACGGTGCAACGACGATGGCAGCATCAATGTCCTGGTGGCCACCGACGTCACCTCGAAATCAGCGGATGAGAAACAGGTGTTCCATAACACCAATCGCTGGACGGCGACCGCTAAGCAGGAAGGGAATCAGTGGAAGATCAGCAACCTGCTGCAGGTGATCTGACCATCGAGGGGGCTGTCGCTACCGACGTGACCGAGGGTGCCGAAGTCGAGGCCACGCAGTCCGACGCCGGCTCTGAGGAGACCGCGACCAAGAAGAAAGGCCGTCGGCTGCTCCGGAACAGGCGTTTTGGCGGTAAGCGGGCCCCGGCTGTCACTACTGATGTGACCGAGGCCGTCGAAGTCGACACCACGTCCGAAGCCCGCTCGGAGGAGACCGAGGCAGCGGAAACTGACGGGGGTAACGAGGAGGCGGCTGCCACCGAGGAGACCTCTGTCGCTACTGATGTGACCGAGGCCGCCGAAGTCGAACAGGCCGCCGAAGGCGAAGAGGCTGACGTAGCCGAAGAGGCCGAGGTGACCGAAGAGGCCGAGACCCTTGAGAACGGCAAGACCCTCAAGAGCAAGACCGCTAAGAACAAGAGGAACAAGAGAGCCCGTCGTCCCCGTACCAAACCACTGATCGGTAAGCGCACGGCCGTCGGCATCGTGGTGGCGGCGAGCCTGCTGTTCGTCGGTTCGGCCGGGTTCGCGGGTGCGGCCACGCAGCGTTACCTCTCGGAACGCGCCGTCATCGCAACCAAGCTCAACGTGGCGCGGACTGCGGCCAACGCGATCACCACGCTGTGGTCGTATACGCCGGAGAATATGGACACGCTCGCCGATCGGGCAGCAAACTACCTCAGCGGCGATTTCGCCGCGCAGTACCGAAAATTCGTCGACGCGATCACGGCCCCTAACAAGCAGGCCAAGATCAGCAGCAACACCCTGGTCACCGGCGCCGCTGTCGAAACATTGGATGGGCCGAACGCCATCGCGATCGTGTACACCAACACGACGTCCAGCAGTGCGTTGAAGAAGAACATCCCGTCCCTGAAGTACCTGTCCTACCGGGTGAACTTGAAGCATGATCACGGCCGCTGGCTGGTGACGCGGATGACGACGGTCACGCAGCTGGACATCACCCCCCGCATCTAGCGCGGCTGGGCCACCCCATTGGCCGTTACCTCGCCGGTATCCGAGCGGCTGACCGTCATCGCGCTGCTGCTGCTGACCTTCGCCACCGGGCTGGCCGACTCGATCAGCATCCTGGTGCTCGGGCACGTGTTCGTCGCCAACATGACCGGCAACGTGATCTTCCTGGGCTTCTGGCTTGCCCCGAAGACCAACATCGATCTGACCGCCGTCGCGGTGGCACTCCCGACGTTCGTGTGCACCACCATCATGAGCGGCCGATTGTCACGGCATTTCGGTGAGCGCGCGCGAGCCTGGATCAGCACCGTGCTGGCCATGGAGATCGTGTTGCTGGTGGCGCTGTCGATCTTGGCCGGCGCGGGTGTGCTGCACTATCACGACAACACCAAACTCATCATGATCGGCCTTCTTGCGGTGACGTTCGGTCTGCAGCACTCGAGTGCCCGCCAGTTCGGGATTCAAGAACTCTCCACCACGGTGTTGACGTCCACGATCGTCAGCCTCGGTCTGGACAGCCATCTGGCCGGCGGCACCGGCGCCCGCGAAAAACTGCGCTTCAGCGTCGTTTTCACGATGTGTGCCGGCGCTTTCGTCGGCGCGACGATGTCACGATTCGTCGTGGCTCCGGTGTTCGCGGTGACGGCGGCGGTGGTGGCGGCGAGCATGCTGATCTTCCGCTTCGGCCGGGCCTGACGCTCGGCTGAGCCGCGCGGCCGCTAGTTGAAGGCGAGCCAGCTGGGCAGACCCCGCTCGTGAGAATCGCAGAGAACTTGCCGGGTGTCGCACGAGCCCTTCGGCGATCCGGCGCCGGCCCACATGCCTCCAGAGTCGCGGCGCACGACGATGGCCGACGATCCACCGCCGTCGAGCAGGATTGCCGTGTCGCTGCCCAGGCCGCGGAACAGGTCCTGGATGTTGTCCGGCGTGTAATTGCCCCCTTCGAAGATGTACATCTCGTCACGCTGCTTCACGTAGGCCAGCGCGGTTCGCGCGGCGCTGGGACCGCCGTCGTGGAGCTGGCCGGTGTTGCCAGGGCTCAATAGTCCGATCCCGGCCACCGCCACGAACCGTTCGTTCTTGTTGAGCAGGTCCTGGATTACCGGAGTGGCCTCGTCATAGTCTTGGGTTCCCTTGGGCCGCAACACATACGGCGCACCGCCGGCGGGCAGGATCATCGTCGTCAACGACGTCCAGCTCTCACCCCCGCCGGAAAGGCCTTGCTTGCCGGGATAGGCGACCGTGCCCGTCACCGCCTGGTTGGCGCGGCCCTGGCCGTGGGTGTTGTCGACGAACGCTCCCAGCGGCGAACTGCACCCGGTCGACCGCCAGGAGCCGCCCTTCTGCGGACGCACGTCGAAGAAGTTCGCGTTGATCGCGATGGTCGGTTGCCCCATGCGCTGCCACGCCTGCAACGGCGGGTAGATCTCCGACGCCTGCCACAGGCCCTCGCCGGTGCGGGCCCCCGCGTTGCTCTCGCAGCGGGCCTGGTCGCCTTGGTGCGTGTCGACCAGCAGGTGCGGCTGCAGCCGTTGCGACGCATTCTTGATGACCATCAGATGGCCGCCGTTGTTCATCTCGTACCAGCCCCCGCCGCCGTTGAGCATCGGCGTGGGGTGACCGGGGCCGAAGTTGTAGACCAGGTAGGAGCCCTTGGTAGTCGCGATGGCGCTCTCGAGCATCTCCCGCCCGTCGGCGGCGCGTGCCAGCGGC
>Ga0335083_10003862_pt1 | contig 19277 bp, 17 predicted proteins | sample Lox_Sample_42_FD_206716 | JGI IMG/M metagenome (GOLD analysis project Ga0335083, IMG submission 206716) | Soil microbial communities from Loxahatchee National Wildlife Refuge, Florida, United States - Lox_Sample_4.2 | ecosystem: Environmental > Terrestrial > Soil > Wetlands | place: USA...
TACTTTATCCTTCCCATCGTCCTGCTGTTGGCTTTCATCGCCCGCTACCATCAGTTCAGCCTGCATGTCGCTGAAGTGGAACACCAGCATGAGCTCGAATTGCAGCAGAAGCAGGCCGAAGACCAAGCCGCCAAAGAAGCGGCGATCAAAAAGGCCGCGGCCGACGCCGCACAGCGCGAGGAGGAACAGCGCAAGGCCGATGAACAGGCGCTGGCCGATCATCTCGCCAAATATCAAGCCAGCATGAAGCAGATGGCCGACGAAAAAGCCAAATATCAGGCCGAGGCCGACCGCTACGCCAAGCAAGTCGGCGACCTCGATATCAAGCTCGACCAGCTGCATGATGCCCATTCCAAGGCGTCGGAGGAGCTCTTTGACCTGCAGAAGCAAATCGAGCAGGCCAAAATCGACCGCCAGCTGGCCGACCTGGAGATTCAGCGCACCTACGACATGGTGACGCAGAAAATCACGGCCAGCAATCTGGCGAGCTACACCCCGCCGCAGATCAAGAAGTAACCCCGCGCGGGCGGCGTGGATTCTTTTCCCGGCAAGTAAGCGTCGTTGCGGCCATGAGCGCTCTGCGGCTTGCCCTCCTGCCCCTCCTCCTTGCGCTTTCGGCCGGGGCCGCCGCCGGCGCGCTGACTTGGTCCACCACCAAGGTCGAGGCGACCGCCAAAGGCGGCCAGGAATCGTTCGCCACCGTCTTCCCCTTCAAAAACACCGGCGACAAGCCGGTCAAGATCACCGGCGTCCAGACCAGCTGCGGTTGCACGACCGCGACGCTGGCCAAAACCACCTACGCTCCGGGCGAAAGCGGCGAGGTCAAGGCCCAGATGGATCTGCGGGAACGCATCGGCTGGCAGGAACGGACGGTCACGATCACGACCGATGACGCGCCGGCTGCGCCCACCGTCCTCACCCTGCGGGTCAACATTCCGCAAGTGATCGAGATCGCCCCGCGGATGGTGGTCTGGAGCCACGACGGCCAGCGCGAACCCCGGGAAGTCACCATCACCGCCGGCACGGATGTCGCCATCACCCTCCGCGACGTCGTTTACAGCCCGCAGTTCACCGTTCAGCAGATTACCGACGTTCCCGGACGCCGCTATCGCCTGCGGATCACGCCCCGCTCCACCGATTCCCACTACCGCGACGAAATTCTGGTGCAATACGAGGCGGTGCTGGGCCAGCCCCAGGAAATGATCGTTTACGCCATCGTGCAGTAGGACTCGGCCGGCGACGGCCGCGCGCCGCCGATTCTTCTTGCTGGCGGCTGCAAGCCATGCCTGCATTTCCCTTCCGGCATTTTCCGGACCAAGGTTCCTTTCATTGATCCTGCTCCCTCGGGAGCGTCATTTTCCCATCGGGGCGTAGCTTAGCCTGGTAGAGCGCTACGTTCGGGACGTAGAGGTCGTGAGTTCGAATCTCACCGCCCCGACCATTCCAGCCGGCGCCGGTCAGACCACGAACGGGTTGAATTGCCGTTCGTTTTTGATTGTGGTCAACGGTCCGTGGCCGGGCGCCACCACCGTGTCGGGCGGGACCGCCTCCATGATGCGGCGCAACTGCGCCAGCAAACGGCGCGGGCAAAAATAACCGCCGCCGACCGAGCCGGCGAAAAGCAGATCGCCCGAAACGAGCAGCGCCGGCGCGTCCGGCCGGGCGCGGGAACGGACGAGGTAGCAGTTGTGCGCCTCGCAATGGCCAGGGGTGCGGAAAGCCCTCACCTCGAGATGTCCGAAGACGCGGCTGGACCCTTCGCCAAGGGGATCGGTGCAGGGCACGGTCGCGCCCTCGGGCACGAAGGCCTGAGTCGCGCCGAAGGCCGCGAGCGCCTCGCACCATCCGCCGGTATGCTCGGTCTCGACGTGGGTGAGGAAAATGGCGTCGATCTTTTCGATCGCGCGCGGCCAGTTCCGGCGGAGGGCGGAAAAATCCGCGCCCGCATCAAAGAGCAGGCCGTGACTCGCGCCGGTCTCGGCCACGAGATAGGCGTTGGCCACGCCGATGCCGTGGGCCATGTGCAGCGCGTGCAGATCGAACGGCAGGCCGGAAATCTCGGGCCGCGGATAACGCCCCGCGCCGAGCGCGCAAAGCCCCACTTCGTTGAGGCCGAGCGCGGCGGCGATCCGCCGCAGCTCGTCGCAGCTGAGGTCGGAGCGATAGTCCATGGCGTCGCGAATGCGCGCCGCATCCACCCGGGCGCGGTCGGCCAGCGTGCGGGCGGTCATTTCCGCGCCGCGCAACGCCTTTTCCAGCACGTCGCCCAGCTCGTCTTCGAGCGGAAGTGCAGCTGTGACCATGAGACAAGCCTACCGCAAACCCGGCGCACTGCAAAAATGATTTTGTTTTTCCCTCCGGGATGCGCAGCGTCAGGAGGCATGGATGAAGTCCAAAAGGAAGTGCTCGGGATTTTCAACCGCACGAAGGCCCTGCTGCAGGGGCACTTCGTGCTGCGTTCGGGGCTGCACAGCGGCCACTATTTCCAGTGTGCCCAGGCCTGCCAGCACATGGACGCGGTGGAACGCCTCGCCGAGCTGCTGCTGGCCAAATTGCGCGGCCTCGCGTTTCAGACCGTGCTGGCGCCGGCGATGGGCGGCCTTGTCATCGGCCAAGAGGTGGCCCGGCGGGCCCAGGCCCGGTTTGTTTTCGCGGAAAAGGAAAACAATGTCCTGGTCATGCGGCGCGGCTTCACCTTCGCGCCGGGCGAGCGCGTGCTCGTGGTCGAAGACGTGGTGACACGCGGCGGGCGGGTGCTGGAGTGCCTCGAAATCCTGCGGCGGGCGGGCGCGGCGCCGGCGGGCATCGCCATGCTGGTGGACCGCAGCGGCGGCGCGACGCGGTTCGACGTGCCGGCGGTCTCGCTGCTGGAATTGAGCTTTCCGACCTATCCGGCCGACCAGCTGCCCGACTGGCTGGCCCGCCTGCCAATCGAAAAACCCGGCAGTTGAAAGAAAATGGCCGCCTGCGGCGGCGGGGGCGCGGCCATCGGCTGATCGCACCCCAGCGGCCTCCCCGCGGCTATTTCACCTCGATGCGCAGGAAACGGTAGACGCCCTGGTAATAAACCAGGAAGAGATTCGGTCCGTTGACGAGCTGCTGTTTGGCCGATTGCACGTCGGTGATGGGGGTGCGGTTGATTTCGATGATGACGGCGCCTTCGGCCAGACGGTCGCTGTAGGGCGAACTGTCGTCGACATGCGTGATGAGCACTCCCGTCACCTGGTCGTCGATGTTGAGCTCACGGCGCTTGTCCGGCGTGAGATTGGTGACGGTGACGCCGGGCAGCAGCTCATCCTGGGCGACTTCGCTGTTGAGCGTGCCCAAGGCGGCCTCGACGGTCTTTTCCTTGCCGTCGCGCATGAACTTCACCGGCACTTTCGTGCCGGGCGGCTCTTCGGCGACGAACAGGCGGAAATCCTCCAGGGAGGCGACCGGCCGGCCCGCGACGGCGACGATCACGTCGCGGCGTTTCAGTCCCGCCTTGGCCGCCGGGCTGTCGGGCCTGACGTCCGTGATGACCACGCCCTTCGTATCCTTGGTGACACCGAGCTGGTCGGCGAGTTCGGGCGTGACCGCCTCGGCCGTGACGCCAAGATAGCCGCGCGAGACTTTTCCGGTTTCGATCAGGCTGCGCATGATATGCGAGGCCAGATTGACGGGGATGGCGAAGCCGATGCCGATGCTGCCGCGCGAAGTGGAAATGATAGCGCTGTTGATGCCGACGAGACGGCCCTTGGCGTCGATGAGCGCGCCGCCGGAATTACCCATGTTAATGGCGGCGTCGGTCTGGATGAAATCCTCATAACCGGCGACATTGTCGAGCAGGCCAAGGTTTTTGCGGCCGGTGGCGGAGACAATGCCCATGGTGACAGTCTGGCCGACGGCGAGCGGGTTGCCGATGGCGAAGACGACGTCGCCGACGCGAAGCTTGTCGCTGTCGGCCAGCGTGACGGTCGGCAGGTGGTCCGCGTCGATCTTGATCACGGCGACGTCCGTCTGCGGGTCCGCGCCGATGACCTTGGCCTTGAATTCGCGGTCGTCGGGCAGCATCACGTTGAGCTCGTCCGCCCCTTCGACCACATGATTGTTGGTGAGAATATAGCCGTCGGGGGAGACGATGACGCCCGAGCCCAGCCCCTCCTGCTTGCTTTCGCGTTCCGGGACGTTGCCCCCGAAAAAGAACTGGCGGAACATCGGGTCCATCGGAATGCTCTCGCGGACGATTTTGGTCGAATAGACGGAAACGACCGCTTTTTGCACCGGCGCGACGACATCGGCGTAGCTCGTGACCACCGCCGATTTCCCCTCGGAGACCGGGGTGTCATCGACGTGCAGGACGGGCATGGGACGGGAGGACGCGGCGTCCTTGGCACCGATCAACAGCCCCGCCGCGCCCGCCGCCAAGGCCACCGTGACAACGCTGGAAATAGTTTTGAATTTCATGGGAAGAAAAACATGACACACCCACCCCGCCAAAGGTTCCGCGAGTTCAGGCGCTAAAACCCTTTGACCCTGAACAAGCTGGTGACGCTTTCGTTGTTGTGGATGCGCATGATGGCCTCGCCGAGGATGCCGGCGACGGGAAGCACCCGGATGGGGAGGCCGCGTGGGTCGATGGGAATGGTGTTGGTCGTGACCAGCTCGTCGATGTACCCCTGCGCGAGGCGCTCGTAGGCCACCGGGCTGAGCAGGCTGTGGCTGACGGCGGCGCGCACGCTGAGGGCGCCGCTTTCGCGCATGAGCTTGGCGGCATTGACGAGCGTGCCAGCCGTCTCGGTGATGTCATCGACGATCAGCACGTCCTTGCCCGCAATCTCCCCGACGATGCTGATCGATTCGACGGTGGTGGCGCTGGTGCGTTTTTTCCAGACCATGCCCAGGCTGGCGCCGAGAATGCTGGCGTAAGCCGCCGCCATCTTCATGCCGCCGACGTCCGGCGAGATCACGACCGTGTTTTCGCCCTTGAGCTTTTCGAAATGCTTGAAAAAAACCGGCGAAGCGTAGAGATGGTCGACCGGTATGTCGAAGAAGCCCTGGATCTGCTGGCTGTGCAGGTCCATCGTGAGCACGCGGGCGGTGCCAGCGGCGACGAGGAGATTGGCGACGAGCTTGGCCGTGATCGGCACGCGGGGCTGATCTTTGCGGTCCTGGCGCGCGTAGCCGTAAAACGGAATGACGGCGGTGATGCGCAGGGCGGAGGCGCGCCGGGCTGCGTCGATCATGATGAGCAGCTCCATCAGGTTGTGATTGGTCGGCGTGCAGGTAGACTGGACGATGTACACGTCCTGGCCGCGGATGTTTTCGTTGATTTTCACGAACGACTCCCCGTCGGGAAACGTCGAGACGGAAGCCTCGCCCAGGGGGACATCGATGGCCTTGCAGATTTGCTCCGCCAGCGGCCGGTTGGAAGTGCCAGAAAAGATTTTCAGGCCGGTAGTACTGCTCATAAGGGCATGGTTGCGCAGTTCACGGCAGGGCGGAAGATTTTTTTAACTGTTCTTCCAGCGCCTCCACCCGGCGGAAAAGCTCGGGCAGGCGGTTGCGCAAAACGGTGAGACGCTGCTCGAGCATATACGGCATGCCGGGCGTGCCGCGGACGTGAGCTTTGGCGGGCAGGCTCTCGTTGACGCCGGCCTGCGCGCCGACCTTGGCTTCGCGCCCGATCGTGATGTGACCGACGAGTCCGACCTGCCCTCCGAGCACGACGTAGTCCTCGAGCGTGGTGCTGCCGGAGATGCCGGCCTGCGCGCAGATCAGGCAGTGCTTGCCGATGGTCACGTTGTGCGCGATCTGGACGAGATTGTCGATTTTGGTGCCCTCGCCAATGAAGGTGCGGCTGAAGCGGGCGCGGTCGATCGTGGTGTTGGCGCCGATTTCGACGTCGTCCCCGATGACGACGTTGCCGATCTGCGGGACTTTTTCGTGGCGCCCGGCGACAAATTCGTAGCCGAAGCCGTCGGAGCCGACAATCACGCCGGGCTGCAGGCGCACCCCCCGGCCGAGCACGCATTCGGCCGCGACGATGGTTCCCGGCATCAGCCAGCAATCCTCGCCCAGCTGCGCGCCGCGGCCGACAAAGACCTGAGCCTGCAGATGGACGCGGTCGCCAACCACCGCGCCGTCCTCGACCAGGCAGAGCGGGCCGATGGTGGCGGAGGCGGCGATCCGGGCGCCGGACGCGACGCAGGCCGAGGGATGCACGCCGGGCGCCGGGCGCGGCCAGAGCCGCTGCTCGATCCGCGAACACAGGCGGGCCAGCGCAACCGAAGGATTTTCCACCAGGAAAAAAACCTGCTCCGGATGCGGTTCGCCGGGATAGTCGGCGGGCAGAAGCACCACGGAGGCGGCGGTCGTCGCGACTTCATTTTTGTACCGGGAGTTGCCCAAAAAGGAAAGGTCGCCCGGCTGGGCGGCGGTGAGCGCGGCAATTCCGCGGACGGTCGCGGTGGTCGCGCCCCGCGTGGCGCGGGGCTGGAGAAGTGCGGCCAGTTCGGCCACCGTAAAGGCAATCTGCATGGAAGCAGCCTGGGCAATTTTGCGGTGCGGCGCAACGCGCGAGCGAGGCAAGAAAAAGCCCCGCTCGCGCGAGCGGGGCCGAAGACAGGGAAGGCCTAGGGTTGGTTGGGGGTCAGGCCGGGAACGCTGACTTTCGGGGTGGAGTCCGCCGGGCCCGGTGCGGGAGTCGTGCCGCCGGCCGCAGGCGTGGCCTGGGGCTGGTCCTTGTTCACCTCCTTGATCACTTCGTCGGTGATGTCGTAGGCGGGATCCGAATAGATGACCATGTTGGCGCGGTACAACGAGACGGCGGACTTGTCGAGCACCAGCGTGGCCCCGTGACGCTTGGCGACGTCCGCGGCGGTGCGGGTGATTTCATCGATGAGCAGGCTGCGGAAATTCTCGATGCGCTGCTGGAACTCGCGCTGGACGTTGACCTTGAAATCATCCACGTCTTTCTGCTTCTTCTGAATCTCCTCCAGCTTCGCCTTGGCGTCGGTGTCCGCCTTGGCCTGGGCTTCGTGGGTGAGGGCGGGATTTTTGGATTGATCGACCAAGTCCTTGTACTGGCTGACCAGGTCGTTGCCCTCCTTGTTCAGCTCCTGCAGCTGGGCCTCGGCCTTCTGCTGGTCGCTTTGCAGTTCCGCCTCCTTTTCCTTTCTTTCGTAATGATTGTCATAAACCTTGCCGATATCCACGACGGCGATCTTCAGCGCCGGCTGGGCGTGGACCAGAGGCGTCGCGACGGCGCTGATGAGCGCCAGCGCCAACAAAAAGGGGAGATATTTTTTCATAAGAGGATGAGTTTAGTGGGATCAAAAACGCGTTCCAAAGGAAAAATTGAACTGGCCGCCTTTGCGATTGGTGGTGTCACCCCGGATGGGGATGCCATAATCAAGGCTGAGGGGAGCACCGAGGACAAACAAGCGCAAGCCCAGCCCCCAGTCGTCGTTATAGGAAGTCGGACTGAAATCGAACGCGCCCTTGTTGACATAGCCGGCGTCGTAAAAGAGCGCAAAGCGCAGAGGGCCGGCGATGTCCACGCCGTATTCGAGACTGAGCAGGCCATAGGACTTGCCGCCGATGGGCTCGTCGTTGAGGTCCTTCGGGCCGACATCGCGATATTCAAATCCGCGCAGGGTGTAGGGCCCGCCGAGGAAAAAGCGGTCAAAATATGGCACCAGCTTCGTGTCGCCGTAATTCTCAATCACCCCGCCGCGCAGGATGACGCTGATGACCTGATTTTGCGTCTCGAAGATCGGGTAAAATTGCGCGCCGCGGTATTCCAGCGCGTAATAGTTGATGTTGCCGCCGAGCGCGTCGGTGGCCAGCGTGGTGTCGAACTCGATGCGGTTGCCGTTGGTCGTATTGATGATCTTGTCGCGCGTATCGCGCACAAACTGCAGGCCGACCTTGGATTCCTTCGTCGTTCCGGCAAATTCCTGGATGATCGGCGAGGCGTCGGGCGTCACATTTTTGATTTCCGTGGCCTGGAAGGTGTAGGAAAGCTGGGCGTCGACGAGTTCGAAGAGCCGTTTGCGCAGATAAACCTCAAGGCCCAGGTCGACCTCGTCATAGAAGGAGCTCTGGTAGTCGGAACTGGTGCGGAAAAGCTCGATGCCAAAATCGAGCTGGCGCTGGAAAAGCCAGGGCTCTTCGAAGGAAATCACGGCGTCGTTGAACTCCGTGCCCACCTCGAGACGGATGCGGAACTTCTGCCCGGCGCCCTGAAAATAGGAATGCGGATTGGTGATGTCGAAGTTCGATTGGGAAAGCTGGACGTAGACGGAAGCCTTCTCGAGCGAGTTGAAGCCGGCGCCGAACTCGACCTGGCCGGTGCGGGCCTCCTTGACCGCGATCTTCATGTCGCGGCGCTGGGGAATGTTGGTGGATTCGGGCGTGACGTTCACGTCATCGAAGAAGCGCGTGTTGTCTAGGCGCTGTTTGCTGATTTTCATCCGCACGGTGTCGAAGACATCGCCCGGGCCGAGCAGCAGCTCGCGCAGGATGACCGTGCTCTTGGTCTTGGTGTTGCCTTCGATTTTGATCGATTCGACGTAGAACTTCTCGCTTTCATCGACCTGGTACTCGATGTCGATGTTGCCGGTGGCGATGTTGGGCTTGCGCTGGAGGTGGACCCTGGTTTCGAGATAGCCGTCGCGACCATAGAAGTCCTCCATCGTGGTGACATCCTTGTCGAGTCTGGAAGGCGAGAAAACCATGCCGGGTTTCTGCCGCAGGGCGAGGCGGAGAATGCGGTCCGAGTAGATTTTATTGCCCGAGAATGAAATCGTCCCGATGTGATACTGGCGGCCCTCGGTGACCTGGATGGTCACGACCAGGCGCCCGGGCGCCGGGTAGTCATAAATCACCTTCTCCTCGGGAATGTCGACGTCGAGGTAGCCCTGATCGCGGTAATAATCGCGCAGCTTGTCGAGGTCGTCTTCAAACTGGTCCGCCTTCAAGCGTCCGCCGCCGGTGATCCAGGAATAAAGCCAGTGCCAGCGGCTGGTTTCCATCTGGCCGCGGAGCTTCCGGGCGGAGATGTGATCGTTGCCGATGAAGCGGATGTCGGAGATGTGGACCTTGTTGCCCTCATGAATCTTGAAAACGACGGTGCCCATGCCGGTGGTGCGGTCGCGCTGAATGTCATAGGTCACCGTGGCCTGGTTGTAGCCGTGCTTTTCGTAGTAGTCGTGAATTTTCTCCGAGTCCTCCTTCACCTGCCGCTCGTCGAGCGTCGCGCCGTCCGCCGTCTTGACCTGCTTGCCGAGGGTGCGGATTTTGACCTTCTGGTTGCCTTCATACCGGACCGCGAGCACGCGGTATTTCGGCGTGATCTCCACCACCAGATTCACGGTCGTGCCGTCGGACTGGATCTCGCGCTTGACCTCGATGTATTCAAAAAGGCCGGTCTTGTAGAGCGAACGGATGTCGTGGTCGATCATTGTCTCGTCGAGCGGACCACCCTCGTGCAACTGCATGTTGGCGAGGACGACCTGTTCGTCGACGTTGGCGGTGCCGACAAATTTGACCGTGATGGTCCCGACCTTGTAGGATGGAGCGGGCGTCTCGCCCGGCGTCTGCGCCTCCCCCCGCAATGCCCAGGCGGCCATAAGCCAGAATACGAACAAAAGTTGCGCGGCCCCGCGCGCTGGGTTACGGAGTATGGTTTTCAAAGCGGGTGATGTCTCTTTTGAAGGTGAGCTTCAGTTCTCCTACCGGCCCATTGCGCTGCTTGGCAACGATTAAGTCAGCCGAATCGGCGGCAACCTGGTAGGTTTCGTCGGCATCCTTCGGGCGGGCAAGCATGAGCACAACATCGGCGTCTTGCTCGATTGAACCGGATTCGCGCAAATCCGACAGCCGGGGCACGCGGTTTTCCTTTTCAGACGAGCGGTTCAACTGACTTAATACAAGCACGGGCAGGTCAAGTTCCTTGGCCAGCGCTTTTAATCCGCGCGAAGCCTCGGCCACCTGCTGCTCGCGCGGCACCTTCGGATCGCTCGGGTTGAGGAGCTGGAGGTAGTCGACGATGATGAACCCGAGCTTGTGGCGGGCGTGGACGCGGCGGGCCTTGGCGCGCAGCTCCATGATCGTGAGGTGGCTGGAATCGTCGATGAAGAGCGGGGCCTTGGAGAATTCGTCCGCCGCATGCAGCAGTTGCGACTGCTCCTCGCCGTTTTTCGAGAGCAGGCCGTCGCGGAGCAGCTTCATGTTGACCCTGGCGCGGGCGCAGAGCATGCGCAGCGCGAGCTGCGGGGCGCTCATTTCCAGGCTGAAAATCAGTGTCGGCACCGGTTCGCCGCGCTTGGGCAGGGCGGCGGTCTCGGCGACATTGAGCGCCAGGCTGGTCTTGCCGATGGACGGGCGCGCGGCCAGCACGATCATTTCCTGACGCTGAAAGCCCCAGGTCAAGCGGTCGAGATCGGTGAAGCCGGAGGGCACGCCGGTCAGCTCGCCTTTTTTCATCATCATTTTCGTGATGACGTTCATGGCCTCGCGGGTCGGCTCCTTCATCGGCTTGGCCGCGTCGCTGATGCGCGCTTGCGTGACGCTGAAAATCTCCTGTTCGACCTTGTCGACGAACTCCTCCAGCCCGCCCTGGTAGTTGAAGCATTGCTCGACCGCGCCGGTCGCCGCCTTGATCAGTTCGCGCAGCAGGTACAGCTCGCGGACTTTTTCCAGAAAATACACCGCCTGCGCCGTGGTCGGAATGCTGGCGCTGATCTGGGTGAGGTAGGCGTACCCGCCGACGGCTTCGAGCTGCTGCGCGCTCTTCAATTCCTCGGCCAGCACGGCGAGCTCGACCGGCGGATTTTTTTGATAAATCTCGCAGAGCTTTTCGTAAACGATCCGGTTGGCCGGGGAATAAAACGCGGCCGGCGGAAGCCGGGCTTCGAGGCAGCGCGCGATGGTGTCGGAGCCGTCGAGCAGGCAGCAGGAAAGCAGGTACTGCTCGGCCTCGGGGCTGTGCGGGGGCGCGCGGCCGGCGATGGGTGCGGCGGCTTCGCCGGCCACGCGCGGCCGGCGGGATTGCAGGGAAACGTCTTCAACCATCGGAAAGAGGCTAAGGCAAGAAGCGGGCGGGAAAAAAGCAACCAAGAGTCATCGAGAAACTATTCGCAAAAGCTATTCTCAAGTTCTTCGCAGGTTTTTCCCAAAACAAAAGGCCGCGCGTGGTGTGCGCGGCCAGAGTTTTGTCAGCGCCGGAAAAATGTCGGCGGCTCAGGCTTTTTCGCTCTTCGGGCTTTTGGCCGAGCGCGTCCGTTTTTCCGTCTTGGCGGGTTTTTCGTTTTTGGCCGGCTCTTCCTCGGCCGCCACCGGCTCGATCGGGTTTTCCGAGACCACGTCGAAGGCCAGATCGACGGTGACGTCGGCGTGAAGCTTGATTTTGACAGTGTGCTGGCCGAGCGTTTTGACCGGCGTGTAGAGGTGGATGCGCTTTTTCTCCACGGCGAAGCCGGCGGCGGCGAGCTTGTCGTGCAGGTCGTTGGTCGTGATGGCGCCGAACATTTTGCCGCCTTCCCCGGTCTTCACGGCGAAAGCCAGCGAGGCCTTTTCAAGTTTTTTGGCCAGCTCCTGCGCGCCGGCCAGCTCCTGCGCCTCGCGCGCGGCCCGGCGATGTTTGAGCGCTTCGATCTGGCGGCGGTTCGCCCGCGTCACCGGGACGGCAAATTTGTGCGGGAGCAGAAAATTCCGGGCGTAGCCGGCGCGGACCTTGACTTGGTCGCCTTCGCCGCCGAGGCCGTCGACGGGCTTAAGCAGAAGAATTTCACTGTGGGCCATGGAAGCTCAAAAAGGTTGAAGATTTACGGGCATCAAATCATCCCGGCGCAGATGCGCGGGATTCGAACGGAGCCCGTTCAATTCCCACACGCGGCGAGACGTGTCAATGCCGGATTCATTTCATGCGTGACCCCGACCTGAAAATCGGTATTTATCCTGCCGAATGCAGCCGGCCAGCAGGGGGCTTTGTTTCAAAGCAACTTATTGGCAGTAAAAAATTTATATATATAACCCGAATTCCGTTGATGCATTTTCCCCCGCCCGTCTAGTTAGGGGATCGAAATTCATCTCATCATTATCCGCCAACTTTATTTTTCCAGTGAATACTTCCCGCGCCGTCCTCGTCGTCGATGACTCCGTAGCGATCCGGAGCGTCATGGCCGGCATTCTCCGCCAGAATGCCTATGTGGTTTATGAAGCCGAGTCCGGTATGGCGGCGCTGACCGAATGGCAGCGCCACAAGGACGAAATCGGCCTGGTCCTGGCCGATGTGGTCATGCCGGAAATGGACGGCCTGACCCTGGCCCAGCAACTGCGGAAGCAGGCCTCCCATCTCGCGATTGTCCTGCTCAGCGGCCACATCAACGAGGACACGCAATGGGTCGCTGATGAGGCCAACTTCTCCTTTCTGCCCAAGCCGTTTGAAAGCACGCAACTCCTCGAAACGGTACGCTCGATGCTTGGTTAGCAAGGCAAAGGGCCGCCGGCTCATCCGTTCTTGTCCCGATGAATGAATCCCTGCTGCTCACTGCCGAGAAGTTGTCGTTGAACCGGGATTTGCGTTTTGGCCGCAGCTGCAAGGGCGCTTTCGTGGTCAAAAATGTGCCGGCCCAGACTTATTTGACCGTTACCCCCCGGCAATGGGCGGTCATCCAGGAATTCAACGAGCCGGTCTCGGTGCCCGATGTGCTGGGCAAGATGATCCAGGAACGCACCTGCCCTGCCCTCAACGAGTTTTACGAGGTCGTTCTCAAGGCCCATCGCGCCGGCATCCTGCACGAGGGGCAAAACGTGCCTTTCCGCCGCAACGCCGTCCGCTGGTTCGTGCCGCTTCCCACCCATCTCACGCTCACGTTTGCCATCGCCATCATGGTCGCGGCCATCGGGCTGATCTTTTTCCGGCAAATCCCGGGTTACAACGCGGCGCACTGGCAGCTCACCTGGCAGGACTTCGTTGCGGGATGGCTGGCCGTGAGCGCGGGCCTGAGCGCAGGCTACGCCGTGACGGCCTCGGTCCTGCGCTCGAGCGGAAACGAGGTTTATCGGCCGCGGCTGCACTGGCAGACCCTCGTTCCGCACTTTGCGCTCGATGTCCGCGACATTTGCATGGCCGATCCGGCCACCCAGATGGCCGCCTGGTGCGGATTCCTCGCCCCGCTTGGGGCCATTGCCGGGCTCGCGCTTTTTCTCCAGAAACCGTGGGCGCTCTTTCCCCTCCTTGGCTTTTTTATCGGCCTGCGACCGGTCGACGGTCTGTTTGGCCAGATGTCGGCCCTGTTGCGGCGCCGTCCCCGCCTCGACGTCGATCACCACCTGCTCTTCTCGCTCAACCATGAACCGATGCGGCGGCTGCAAATCATCTGGCGGCAGTTTGACTGGCGCGCCACGGCCATGGAGCTCGTTCTCGGCGTGGGCTGGGCGCTGCTCGGGGCGGGCTTTGTCTTCAATTTTCTCAACCTTTCCTTCCGTGCGACGCTCTCCGACGCCGCCTACTGGCGCCGGAGCATTCCCTACCTGGCGGGAGCGGTGATCCTGGTCGCAGCGGCCTGGTGCGTCTACCAGTTCTGGCAGACCATGCGTCTGACCGTCCGCAACTTTGTCCGCCGCTGGCAGCGCCGCTGGCAGCGCTGGCACGCCAGCGCCGAGCCGACGTACACCGAGGGCAATCTTCGGCAGGCCATCACCCGCAGCACCCTGCTGCGGCGCCTCGACGTGGATACGCAGACGGAACTCTCCACCTTGCTCCGGCCGCTGACCGTGAAAGCCTGGCGCACCGTCATTTCTTTCGATGAGCCGTCCGATCAGATCGGGCTGATCGCCTCAGGTTCGGCGGCGGTCTACCGCCGGCTGAAATCGGGCCGGCGGGCTTTCGCCTTTCAGCTCTCGGAAGGCGACGTTTTCGGAACCAGGGAAATCGTCGATCCGCACAATCCGCAGCTGGAGGTCCGGAGCCGGACGCCGCTCTTCGCCTATGCGCTCCCCGCGGCCGAGTTTGAACGGCTGGTCGGGACGAAGCTCGGAGCCGAGACCGTCTACAATCTCACCCACAAGCTGGCCTTTCTCCGGCGTCTGCCAATCTGCTCGCATTGGGGCAGCCAGGCGACGGCGCGCTTCGCACAGCTCTCTCAAATCGTCAAATATCCCGAGGGCGAGATGATCATGCACGAAGGCGACAATGTCCAGGCCTTCTACATCATTTATGACGGCAGCGTCCAGGCCATGCGCGGCTCCAAGCGTGTGGGCCGGATCCGCCGGGGCGGCTTCTTCGGCGAAATCAGCCTCCTGCAAAACGGCGTGGCCACGGCCTCGCTGATCGCCCGTGAGGAAACGCTCTGCCTCGCCCTCAGCCGGGCGGACTTTCTGCGCTTCGTCCGCCACAATTATTACGTGGCCATGGAGCTCGAGCGCGTCAGCTCCCGGCGGCTGGGCCGGCCGGTTTTCCCGCTCAACCCCCTCTCCATCGGCGATTATTACGCCTCCTACTCGCCGTCCGAGCCCAACCAAGCCGTCTGATCGGGCGGCGCGCGTCCGGGCGGCGGGCCGGCTGTTCCGTCACCGCCTGTCGTATCAATTTTTTTGATACACATCCAGCCCGGCACGGATGCCGGGCCGGCGGGCGGCCGGCGCCCTCGCGTTACGAAACGGCTACAATCTGGCAACAACCGGCTCTCCCGTGTGAAATCGAGGCAACGCCGGGATCGGCAGTTGACGCGGCATTTTGCACCCGATTTGCACACTCCGTCCGCTTATTTCACGGCCTTCTTTCGAAAATCAACCCGCCTTCTTGTCGCTTCCAACCCATGAAAATAAAGCTTCGCCTCGCCCCTCGCGCGTTCACCCCGTCGAAAATTTCCGCCCTTTCTGCTTTATCGCCCCGCCTGCTGCTGGCAGGCGCGGCTTTGTGCGCCGCCACCGCGACTCCGGTTTTGGCGCAAGCGTTTGATGCCGGCGACCTGCTGGTGAGCCGCAGCGTCTACACTGGCAATGCGTCCACCGTCACGATCGGACAGGCGCTGCCGGGCGGGGGCACGGCCGTCGCCAATGGAAGCTACCCCAATGTCTGGCAGAATGAAACGCCGGATCCGAGCTTCGGGGTGACCTCGCCCATCTATCTCGACCAGCTCACCACCGGCGGAACTCTGGTCAGCAGCACCAACGTGACCAGCGCCCTGGCCGGCGAGGGCATCAGCCTGAGCACGAGTTTCTCCTCGAAGTCCGAGCTGGCGTTGAATCTTTCGACCGACGGCAGCGCCGTGACCTTCATGGGTTATGTGTCGGCGCCGAACACGCTCGACGTTTCGAACTCCAACACGCCCGGCCACGTCGACCCCACCAATCCGGTCGCCTCGACCTTCCAGCGCGCCGTGGCGCAGGTCAATGCGAACGGCAGCATCGAGGTCACGCCCGTCAACACCTACAGCGGCAACAACGGCCGCGCCGCCATCCTGGCCAACGGCAATTACTACATGGTGGGCAATGCCGGCAACGGCTCGGGCACGGAGCCGACCAACATCGTCAACAACACCGGCGTGCAGATGACCACGCCGGGCGGCAGCGCCAACACCACCGTGGTCGGGCAGCAGCAGGGCACGCCGGGCAGCAAGAACGGCTTCCAGTACGGCTTTTCAGTCACGCAGGTCGGAGACGCCGCGGACAAGTCCGGCAAGGACAACAACTTCCGCGGCGTGACGGTCTTCAACAACACCCTCTACGTGACCAAGGGCAGCGGCGGCAACGGCATCAACACCGTATACCAGGTTGGAACCTCCGGAACTCTGCCGACCGCCGGCACCGCCGCCAGCACCGCGTTCAGCATCCTGCCGGGCTTCTCCACCACGCTGGCCAGCGCCTCCTCCGGCGTCTCCCACCCCTTCGGCCTCTGGTTCGCGAATGCCAACACGCTTTATGTCGCCGATGAAGGCGACGGCACCCTGACCGACCTGACCAACGGCAAGGATCCGAATTCCGGCCTGCAAAAATGGAGCCTCGTGGGCGGCACCTGGCATCTCGATTACACGCTTCAGACCGGACTGAATCTCGGCCAGCAGTACGGCGTGGCCAACGGTCCGGACGGCGAGGTTTATCCGACCAGCCTGGATCCCGCGACGGACGGACTGCGCAACATCACCGGCAAAGTGAATGCCGACGGCACGGTCACCATCTTTGGCGTGACCTCCACCGTGAGCAGCGCGACCGACCAGGGCGCGGATCCGAACAAGCTGGTGGCGATCACCGATGACCTCGCGTTCACCACCCTCGCCCAGGCGAATGGCGAATCGTTCAGCACCTTGGAAACCGCGGGCTACGGCAATGTCCTGCGCGGTGTGGTCTTTGCCCCGATCCCCGAACTCGAAACGAATGCCATGCTCCTCGGGGCGCTGGCCGGGGCGCTGGTTCTGGCGCGGCGCTTCCGCCAGCGGAAAACCGCCTGATCAAAACCGATCGTGCCGCTAAAACGGCACGTCTTCGTCGATGCCGGGGGCGGCCGGCGCGGCGGGCTTGGCACCGCCGGTGCGCGGCGGCGGTGAATGGCGTTCGGGCGAGGCCGGCTCGCCGCCCTCCTCCGGAGCCGCGGCGGCCGCACCGCCCGCGCCGCCGGGGCGGCCGAGAAACTGGACGTTGTCGAGGACGATCTTGAGCTTGCTGCGCTTCTGGCCGGACTGCTTGTCCTCCCACTGGTCGAGCTTGAGGCGGCCCTCGACCATGGCCGGGCTGCCCTTGGTCAGATATTTCGAGACGAGCTCGCCCTGCTTGCCCCAGGCTTCGATGTCGACGAAGGTGGTTTCGTCGCGCGTCTGGCCGGATTCGTCCTTGAACTGGCGGTTGACGGCGAGGCCGAACTGGCAGATGGCGGTGCCCTTGGGCGTGACGCGCAGTTCAGGATCGCGGGTGAGGTTTCCGATGAGGAAAACTTTGTTGAGGTAAGCCATGGGAGAGGCGCAGCGCGCCGGGGCGGCGCTCAGACCGTCTCGACGAAGGTGCGGTAGACGTTTTGGTTGAGCCGGAGCCGTTCGCGGAGCTGCGCGGGGCCGTCGGCCGGCGCGCTGAAGCTGACCTGAACGTAAATGCCGTTGGGAAACTTGCGGTCGGTGACGCGCACGAAGTCCTTTTTGCCGAGGTTCTCGACGCCGGAGATTTCGCCCTGCACGGCGGCGATCTCCTGCTTCACGCTGTCGATGATCTGCTCGACGGAGTCTTCCTTGCCGCGGTTGTCGAGGATGAAGGTGGCGCGGTAATTACGTTTGGTCTGGGTCATTTTTGTCTCTGCGGTTGAGTTGATTCATGGCCTGCGCCGGGCCGCTGTCAATGAGCAGCTCGAGGCCGGCCAGGTAGTGGTTGAGGTTGTTTTCAACGAGAATGGATTCTGCGGGGGAAAATTTTCCGAGGACGAAGTCCTTGAGGTCGATCTGGGAGGGCGCCTTCGGGCCGATGCCGAGACGGTAGCGGGCGAAGCCGTCGCCGAGATGGGTCAGCAGGCTGGCGACGCCGTTGTGGCCGCCGTCGCTGCCGGTGACGGTGACCTTGATGCGGCCGAGCTCGATGGTGAGATCGTCGTAGACGGCGATGACGGCGGGCGGCGCAAGCTTGTGGAAACGGGCCAGCGCGCCGATGGCGCGGCCGCTTTCATTCACGTAGGTCTGCGGCTTGACGAGGAGCCAGGTGGCGCCGCGGGCCTTGTCCCAACGCGCGACGAGGGCGTCGAATTGCGGCTGCGGCTGCCAGACGAGGCCGAGCTTGCGGGCGAAGGCGTCGAGCACGAAGAACCCGAGATTGTGGCGGGTGTTTTCGTATTCGCGGCCCGGATTGCCGAGGCCGGCGACCAGCGCGATGGACATGACTCAAAGAACGCGCGCCCGCGCCGCGGGGGTCAAGCCGCGGGCGGAGGCGGCGGGAATTATTTCTTGGCGGGGGGAGCGGCGGGGGCCTTGGCATCGCCCTTGGCGGGCGCGGCGGCGGCTTTCGCGTCGCCTTTGGCCGGGGCGGCGCCGGCCTTGGCGTCGCCGGCGGCGGGAGCCGCGGCCTTCGCATCGCCGGCGGCGGGAGTGGCGCCGGCGGCAGCGGGAGCCGCAGCCGCACCCTCGACGGGCGCAGCCACCTGGGCAACGGCCGCGACGATTTCCTCGACGGGCTCGACACAGGAGACGACGGGCTGGTTCTTGTTGTCCAGAAATTCGACGCCAGCGACGGCCTTGAGTTCGCCGACATGGAGGGTGTCGCCGATTTTCAGCTCGGTGACGTCCACCTCGATCACGGGCGGAAGGTCCTTCGGCAGGCAGCGGATGCGCACCTGCTGGGTCGGCGTCTCGAGCACGCCGCTCTGGTTTTTCACGCCGAAGGATTCGCCGACGACGCGCACGGCGACGCGGATCTCGAATTTTTCATCGGCCTTCACCTCGTGGAGGTCGACGTGGAGATAGCGGTCGGTCAGCGGGTCGCGCTGCACCTCCTGGAGAAAAGAAAGAGCGCGATCCGGCTTGTCCTGGCGCTGGAGCTCGATGAGGACGGCGCGGCCGGCGACGGACTTGATCAGGCGGACGAACTCCGGCACTTCGACCGAGAGTTTCTCCGGGTTGGCGTGCTTCCCGTAAAGGATGGCGGGAATGCGGTTGACCTTGCGCAGGCGGCGCGAGGCGCTGCGGCCCGTCTGGGCGCGGGGCGTGACGTTGAGCGTGAGGTGAGTATTCATGGTTTTCGTTCCCCCTGGTCGCTCCCGGATGGGAGGCAGGCGTAGTGGAAAAGGGGCGGATTGAATACGACCGGGGCCGTCGAAAGCAACAAAAACTTTGCGGAGCGGCCGAATCACCCCCGGCCGGCCCGCGGAGGCGTCATGTCGCGCAACGTTTTGCCTGGATTCCAGCGGCTTTCAATCATGAGCGTGACCGATTGCTCGGGCAGCCCTTTTTCATTGCGTTCGATCATGCTGATCAGCGCATCCATGGCGGTGGCGCCGGCCAGTTTTCCATTCTGGTAACAACCGCTGATGCGCTCCCCGTACTCCGGGCAGGCGAGGTTGGCCACGCCGATGTCCTCGGGAATGCGCCAGCCATTCTTCTGCAGGATCGAAAAAACCCGTTCGCCGATGGAGGTGATGATCACGTCGGGTTTATGCTTCTTCAGCCAGGCGTGCAAAAAGTCGTAATCCTTCCAATCGTCTTCCACCAGCAGCAGGCGCGTCGGCTCCACGCCGGAGAGAAAGCGTTGCTCCAGCACGAAGGCCGCCTCCCACCGGCCCTGCATGCGGTCGTGCTGGGACTTCAAAACAACCAGGC
>Ga0335083_10003863_pt1 | contig 19274 bp, 12 predicted proteins | sample Lox_Sample_42_FD_206716 | JGI IMG/M metagenome (GOLD analysis project Ga0335083, IMG submission 206716) | Soil microbial communities from Loxahatchee National Wildlife Refuge, Florida, United States - Lox_Sample_4.2 | ecosystem: Environmental > Terrestrial > Soil > Wetlands | place: USA...
CAAGATGCGCCTCGCGCAGGCGCTGCTCGAGCTCGGGTTCGGCACCAGCGCGCGCAAGCTCGCCGACGACGCGACGAAGATCGCACCGGACGACCTCGAGCTGTGGAACTACGCCGGCTACATCCGCACGAGCGACACGCTGGGACGCTGGCACAAGACGGGCTGGGATCGCGACGGCGCGATCGCCGCGTTCCGCCAGTCGCTGCGGATCGAGCCGACGAGCATCTATGCCGCGACGCAGCTCGCCGCGCTCTACGAGTACAACCCGACGGGTCACCGCTACCAGTCCGGGAGCAACCTCGAGGACGCGGCGAGGGTCCTCGACGGGCTCGATCAGGAGACCCTCGCGGCGTACGAGAAGGGCGACTGGGCCTACAACGCGGTCTTCGACCTGACCTACGCACGCCACTTCGACGACGTGCACGCCCGCATCGCCAAGATGGACGCGAAGAAGGCCCCGGTGGTGCCGGCGATCGTCTCCGCCGGCATGCTGAGCGGCGTCAACGCGGCCCTGTCCGAGGCGCAGCGCCTCGTGACGCAGGGATCCCAGCGCGCGGCGGTGCTCGAAGGGGCCGCCGACATGTTCATCGCGTTCAGGCACTACCCCGAGGCGACGGCGCTTCTCTCGGCGGCGGCCGCCGGATCGAGCGACGCCAACCTGCGCCACCGGGTGGACGTCATCGGCAAGTCCAAGGTCCTCGATCCGGCGAAGATGCCCGTCGCCAAGCCGGAGGACGCGGTGCGCAAGGTGCTCGCCATCTGCACCCTGCGCGCGCCGACGATGAAGGACGACCTCCGGCCGCTCCTGTCGAAGCGCGAGATCGACCCGGCGGGCGTGTCCCTGTTCTCTTCGTTCTGCGAGGGCATGGGCGTCACCCCGTCGAACGCGCAGGACGTGCCGCGTGAGGCGCTCGCCGACATCGTCGCCGCATCGATGGACTCCAAGACGGAGGGCAGCGACGCGCTGGGATACCGAGTCGCGGTCACGATGGGCGAATCGAAGTTCAGCTTCTTCGTGGTCCGCGAGGGCAGCAGCTACCAGCTCCGCACCTCCTCGTTCTCTCCCCCGGACGTGGGCTGCGAGGCGCTGACGATGCAGCGAGCCGGGCGCAAGCCGGCGGCCGCGAAGTGGCTCGGGTGGGCGCGCGAGCTCCTGACGCCGGCGGGAGGAGACGATCCGCTGCGCGACCCTCCGTTCCTCCAGATCTGGACGGACGACAAGGGCGACGTCGAGCTCGCCGCGGCGACGCTGTGCGCAGCGAGGGGACGCTTCGATCTCACGGCGTCCACGCTGAACGCGGCGCGGGCGAACGCGTCGGGGGACCGGCTGACCGCCGTCGACCACGCGATTGCCCTCTCGTACACGGGCAAGGGCCACGAGGCCGACCTGCTGGCCGCCGCGACGCAGCTCCGGCGCGACGCGCCGTCGTCGGAGAGCGCGTGGCTCCTCGAACGCAGCGCCCTGGCGGAGCTCGGTCGCTTCCAGCAGCTGCGCGACGAGTCCGCGGCCTGGCTGGCGAAGGCTCCGAACGATCCGCAGCGCTTGTGGGATCTCGCCGACGCCGAGGACCGCCTCGGGCACTTCAAGGAGGCCCACGCCGTCGGCGAGCGGTGGATTGCCACCGGCAAGGGGGGCGCCTGGGCCTACAACCAGCAAGCCTGGCGCAGCCTGTATCTGGGCGTCACCGACAAGGACCTCGAGTACGCCCTGAAGGCGGTGAACGCGGAGCCCAACGAGGCGACGTACCTCAACACCCTTGCAGCCGTCGACATCGCCCTCGGCCACACGGCCGACGCGCGCGAGCGCTTCGTGAAGTCCATCGAGCTGCGGAAGGACGAGTCCCCGAACGACGGCGACTGGTACGTCCTCGGCCGCATCGCCGAGCAGCTCGGGCTCCCCGACGAGGCGAAGGCCGCCTACGCGAAGGTGTCCCCGGGAGACAAGGCGAAGGGGCAATATACGATCGCGCATCTGGCGCAAGCGCGCCTGCGTGGCCTGCATTGAACCGAGAGCGAGACCGGGAGGCGCGCCCCCTCGCGAGACGCCCTGCCGACTCCTCGCCAGCCGCGAGTCTGCGTGCGTCTGGCGCGGTGGAGCCTGCCGTGCGGTCTGTCCCGACGAAGGGAGCCACGGGCGGCAGGGGCTGAAGCGGTCCCCTTTCTGCCGAGCGCGAGCGGGGAAACACGAGAAGGGGGTGTGCGTCGACGAGGCTGCCACGCGATTCTCGGTCGGCCGCGGGCGTTCGACGTTCACCCGCTCGCGGCCCCATCGCAATCGTGTGTCGCCGTCCGTCGCTCACGCGTCGCTGTCGCGGAGCCGCACGTGCCTCTGCTTCGCTCGCAGGCGGCTTGGGTACGCCCGCGTGCGGCTCTGCTGGAATCGCACACGGCTCCGGCTCAATCGTGCACGGCTCCGCTCCGCCCGCGCACCGCCGCGCCCCGCCCGCACGCGGCTCTGGCTCGCTCGTGCACCGCCGCGCCTCGCCCGCACGCGGCTCTGGCCCGCCCGCGCACCGGCGCGCCTCGCCCGCACGCGGCTCTGGCCCGCTCGTGCACCGCCGCGCCTCGCTCGCACACGGCTCTGGCTCGCCCGTGCACCGCCGCGCCTCGCCCGCACGTCGCTCTCGCTCGCCCGTACGCGGCTCCGCCTCGCACCACCACGGGTCCTCGTCGCCCGCGTCCGTCTCCACATCGCACACGCACGGCCGTGGCTCGCGGGCATGCGTTCCCGTCAAGCTCGCGCGCCGGCTTGCGTGGCTCGCTCGCCGCACTGGCTTGCTCGCGCGTAGCTCTCGTCGGCGCGCGCACCGTTCCCCGGCAGCAGCACGCGGTCCACGCCGGCCCGTCCGCCGGTCTTCGTCGCGGCCGATCCGCTCGGCTTCGCCCTTTCGCGGTCGCGCCTGGGAGAAGCGTCACACCGCGCGCATGCCGCGGCGGTAGCCCACCTTCGTCAGCGCTTCGTCGACGACGCGTTCGCGGGCCTTCGGCTCGGCCTCGGCGTCCGCGGTCATCACGAGGCGGTGCGCCAGGACGCTCTGGGCGACGGCGCGCACGTCGTCGGGGGCGACGAAGGGGCGCCCTCCGATCATGGCCCACGCCTTGGCGGCCTGCACCAGGCCCAGGGTGGCTCGCGGGCTCGCGCCGAGGGCGACGCGCGGGTGGCCGCGCGTGAAGGAGGTGATCGCGACGGCGTAGTCGAGGAGGTCGTCCTCCATGTAGACGCGCGACGCGATGGCCTGGAGCTGCACGACGTCGCGCGCGTCGAGCACGGGGCGAGCGACCGGCGCGTCGAATCCGTGCGACTTGAGCATCTGCGCCTCTTCGCGCGCGCCCGGGTAGCCCATCGACACGCGCACGAGGAAGCGATCGATCTGCGCCTCGGGCAGCGGGTAGGTGCCCTCCAGATCGATGGGGTTCTGCGTCGCGAGCACGAGGAACGGGAGCGGCAGCTCGAAGCGGTCGCCCTCGATGGTGACCTGTCGCTCCTGCATCGCCTCGAGCAGCGCGCTCTGGGTCTTCGCCGGGGCGCGGTTGATCTCGTCGGCGAGCACGATGTTCGCGAACACCGGGCCGGCGCGCAGCGCGAAGGTGCCGTCCTTGGGCGAGAGGACGTAGGTGCCCGTGATGTCCGCCGGCAGCAGGTCCGGCGTGAACTGAATGCGACGCGCGCTGCAGCCGAGCGCCGTCGCGAACGCCTTCACCAGCGTCGTCTTGGCGACGCCGGGCACGCCCTCGAGGAGCGCATGCCCACGCGCGAGGAGCGCCACGAGCATGGTGTCCACCGGGCGGGAAGAGCCGATGTAGACCCGAGCCACCTCACGCCGCACGTCGTCGATGCGTTCGCGCGCGGCAGCGATCTCGTTCGTGGCGGCTGCGGTCACGGTTGCTGGTTCGAATGTACCACGACGGCCTCGCGCAGCTCCCGGACGCGCGCCGCGATGGCGAAGACGTCCGCGTCGCGCACGCGCCCCCCGGGCGGGCGCCCGGCGGGCCACCCGCCGCCGGCGCGGGCCTGCGTCTGCAGCGACAGCTCGACTCGCGCCAGGGTCCCGAGGACGCGCACGAGCGACTGGGTCTGCTGCGCGTCGAGCAGGCCCGCCGCGTGCGCCTTCGCCGCGAGCTCCTCGGGAGAAGGCACCCGGTCGAGCCCCAGGCGCATCGCGAGATCCTCCTCGAGAGCGCTCTTCATCTCGAGGAGCGCGAGGGCCCGCCGCGTCCCGGGCGCCGCGAGCACCGCAGCGTGCCCTGCGACGCCTCCCTGGGCGACTCCCGGCACCGGGCGCATGAAGCGCGGCGTCGCCGACCTGTGGGTTCGCCCCGCGCGCACGCTGGTCCAGACGATGACGCCGAGCCCCACCGCGAGCGCGAGCAGGTACGCGGCGAGCGGCGGCATCCCTCCGTGCCGCAGCGTCTCGATGGCCTCCTCGAAGGCGCGCCGCGCCTCGTCGAGCTGCGACTCGTCCGCGCCGCCGCCGCGATAGCTGCCGGTCTGCCCGAAGTCGTTGGCGAGGACGTAGAGCTTGCCCCCGCGCTTGCCCCACACGTCGTCCTCGATGGCGTAGCGGATGACCGACATCGCGAGCGAGTGGTTGCCCGGGTAGCGCAGCATCGAGTTCATGAGAACGGACGAGTCCCCGATCGCCATGAGCCTTCCCTGGCCCACCGCACCGGCGACGCCGACGAGCACGTCCGGCTCGCCGTCGCCGCGCACGACGAGCACGGGCGAGAGGGCCTTGTGCTCGAGCCCCGTCGCGTGGTTGGTCACGACGCGGCCGACGTCGCGCACCGTCGCGTGGGCGCTCGCTCCTTCGGCGATCGCGAGGGCCGGGTTGCCTCGGAGCATCGCCAGCGGTCTCTGCGGCAGCGGCACGCGTCGGATCCCGAAGCGCGCGAGGAGCGCGTCCCCGGTCCCGTAGTCGTCGAGCAGGATGACGCGCCCGCCCGCGCGCATGAATGCCGAGAGCTCGTCGACGTCGAGGGCGTTCTCGGGATGGACGAGGACGACGCCGTCGGTTCGGTCGAGCTTGTGGTAGTCGAGAGCCGCGGGCGCGAGCACGTGAGAAGCCCCGAGCTCGTCTCGCGCCATCTGGACGAGCTGGGCGTATCCCTCCCAGTCCTGCCCCTTCGGATCTAACGGTGCCGCGGATGCGGGCTGCGGGGCGGCGACGCCGATCGCGATGACCAGAGCTCCGAGACACGCACGGAACACTGCGTCACGGTAGCATCGGATGGCGCGCGTTTGCCTTGACCCTGGCACCTGCGTTGCTACTTTTTGCTACGTAGACGGCCGAAGGCGTAGAATCCGATCAACGCTTGCCCTAGGAGGTGTTCATGCTGCCTCCGTTCATCATCGAGCAGATCCGGCGGCGAGAAGAGGAAGAGCGGGCTCGCCAAGAGCAACCGCAGCTCGACATCCCCGTGGATCGTCCCGCCCCCAGGGCGCCGGCCGCTCCGGAGGAGAAGGGCGAGCGCGGGGTCGTCATCATCGACCTGATGGGCTGACGTCTGGGCCGAGAGAGGCGCCTTAGTCCCTCCTCGACACACACGCTCGCGCTTACTAGGCTCGGCGCGTCATGGCGCTTGCGCTTGTCCTGCGGGCCAGGAAGATGGCCCGCTGGCTGGTCCTACCTGCGGCCGGCCTGGCCACGGCCGTTGCGGCCGGCTGCTTCACGGCAGGGCAGGGGACACAGCCGCCCCTCGACAAGTTCTATTTCCCGACGGGCCTCGCGGTCTCGCCGGACGGCCAGTACCTGTACGCGATCAACTCGGACTTCGACCTGCAGTGGAACGGCGGGACCCTGCAGACGTACGACCTGGCGAGCATCCGGCGGAACGCAGGGACGCTGGTCCAGGCGAACGCTTCGCACGCGCAGAAGGCTCCCGACTTCGGCAAGTCCAAGCTCGGCGTGGCGCTCAACGTGCCGTTCAACAAGGGCTGCCAGTATTCCGCGCCGCAGAGCCTCGGCAACCAGCTGGGCGTACACGTCGGCGCGAACTGCGCCCCGCCCGTGGACTCGACGCAGTACGTTCTCGACCGCGCCATCGTCGGCGCCTTCGCCGAGGACCTGAAGATCGTCGAGCTGCCGTCCGCGGACTGCCCGGGCTGTCTGCGACTCCTCGCGCCCATGGCTGGCAACTCGACGGTCACGTGGGCGGACGTCGGCAGCATCACGAAGCCGGCCTACAAGATCTCGTGCGGTCAGGGGGCCGACAACCGCTGTGACGGCGCCCACCAGACGGGCAACGACCCCAACTCGCCCGGCAACACGCGCAACCTGACGATGCCCGGCGAGCCCTACGGCATCGGGGTCAGCGAGGACAGCACGGCGCTCGCCGTGACGAGCGAGACGGACACGAAGGCGTCCCTGCTCACCACGAGCTCGAAGTACTCGTGCGGCAGCTCTTCGACTTGCCCCACGATGCAGTTCGTCGTCGAGAATCTTCCCTCGGGCGGAATCGCGATGAACGCCGTCCCGCACGACAAGAACGCCGTGCTGCGCTGCGAGGACGTCAGCGACAAGGAGTACTGCATCCGCCCGGCGTTCCTCGAGACGTTCGTGGGCGCCGCGGAGGTCGATCTCCTCCGCTACTACGACGACGACAACTCCGGCACGTTCCGTCCGTTCCTCGTCCGGGAGCGCGCCGTGTCGATTCCGACGAACATCGGCAGCGACTTCCGCGGCTTCGCCATCGATCCGACGCCCAGGTACCGCTGCGAAGCCAGCGCGACGACCCAGGATCAGCGCCTGCAATGCGGGCGCTTGTCGGCCCGCGTCTTCCTCGCCAGCCGCACGCCGCCGTCGATCGTCTACGCGGACCTCGGAATCTACGCGGGTCCGCAGTACGACCCCGACGCGCTCGTGTTCCTCGGCAACATCCCGCTCCCCGCCGGTCCGTCGAAGGTGTACCTGGCCCCGGTCATCATCCAGGACACAGCGGGTGCCCACTACGAACCGCGCATCTTCGTGACCCTCTTCGACACGGGCGCCATCGTCATCATCAATCCGGAGCTCCAGCCGCCCGCCGTCGAGAACTACGTGTTCGTGGGGCAGAACCCGTACTCGATGACGTTCGATCCGTGGGGCGACCTCGCCGTTGCCGCGAAGAACGCGGACGCGCCGTCGATGGCGGACGTCGCCACGCACAAGCCCGTGCCGAGGCTCTCTGCGGGCGGCACGAACCGGTACCGGTTCGCGTACGTGGGCATCTTCACGCAGAGCTACGTGCAGATGATCGATCTCGACGACAGCGCCTTCACCGGCACGTTCGAGCAGGTCGTCTTCAACCTGGGTCAGCCGACGATCCCCAAGGGACAGGCGAACAACAACAACGGGAGCTTCCTTTGAGGCGCGCCCCGGTGCTCGTGGCGGCGGCGGCCGCCATTGCAGTGGTTGCGGGGGTCTCGGCGGCGGCCACGAGCTGCTCGCAGACGCCGACCAACATCCCGGTGCGCACCTTCCAGCAGGCGACGAAGATGGACGTCGTCTGCATCGAGGTGAACGACGCGAACGGGAACCCCCTGAAGGCTTCGCAGATGAAGCTGGTCGACCGCGACACGTGCACCATCGTGGCGACGGGCGGCAACGGATACACGCAGCAGTACCACCTCTACGCCGTCGTCGTTCAGTCGACCCCGGGCGAGGTGGCGGCCGTGGATCTCACGAACGGCAACGTGGTCGACGAGGACCACGCCACGCCGGGCGTCAACTTCATCCCGGTCGGAGCCGTGCCGACCGACATCGCGGTGCCCCGCGCCGGAACGATGACGTTCGTGTCCAGCGCCGACCCGAACAAGCCGGCGATCTACGCGATCGACAACCGGCGCGTCCTCGGAGACTCGACCGGGTTGAACCCCCCGCGACCGCTGACCATCGCCGACCTGCCCGCGTGCCAGCTGCCCCAGCCGCCGGGCGCGCTGGCGATCGCGCAGCTGTCGCCCGAGAGCTTCGTGCTCCTCGTACAGCTGCGGAGCTGGGGCATGCAGCCGGCGCAGGTCGTCGCGATCGACCCCGGTCCGCTGATGCGCGGAGCAGGGATCGACGCCGGCGCGACGGTGGACGGCGGGAGCACGGGCGTCGTCGCGCCCGGCTCGCTCGCGCCGTGCACCGCGCTCGGAGAGGTGACGCTCTCGGGCATGCTCCCATCGTCGTGGACGCCCGCGCCGCCGTGGCCCGACGGGGTGCCGTACTACGCGCCAGCACCGGCGATGCCGGTTGGGGACGCCGGCCCCGATGCTCCGCCGCCGATGCAAGGGGCACCGGAGGCGGGTGGCGTCGTCATTCCAGACGACGCCGAGCCGCCCGCCGTGCCCCCCGGAGCTCAGTGCGTGAGCACGGTCGACGTGCCCGACGGAGGCGTCCCCCTGACGCCGCCGCTCGGAGCCGAGGGACCCGCGCCGAGCGCGATGACGATGCGGAACGACCGGCCCATCCTCTACGTGGCCGACGGGGCGCTCCCGTTGATTCACGTGATCGACGTGGCCGATCCGGCGCATCCCGTCGAGCAGCAGCCGCTGCTCGCGACCAGTCTGCGCAGCCCCGGGAAACCCATCGGCGTCGGCCCGCTGGCCGTGAGCCCGGCGACCCGCGAGGGCACCGTGTACCTCTACGCGACCGACATGAGCGACGGCACCCTCATGGTGTTCGACGTGACCGATCCCGCGAGCACCGTGCGCACGCCGCTGCTACGCCCCCACCCCGAGCTCAATCCGTTCCAGCCGCTCGACCGCATCGCCTTCTCGGCGCCCGTCGCGTCCGTCATCTTCGTGGAGCACGACTGGCAGCTGCCCTCGCAGGCGCCGGGCGACAACAACCACTACTACGGCGGGATCCTCTGCAACCCCAATCCGGGCGCTCGCCCCTCGACCGATTCCACGAAGTGGCTCAAGGGGGCCTTCTACCGGGCCGACCAGGCCGGGACCATCGAGACCAACGGGACGGCGGAGGGCTTCCCCCAGCGACTGCGAGGCATCTTCGCTTTTGCGACGCTGTCGAACGGCAACGTCGTCGCCGTCGACGTCGACGACTGGGACGCGCCATGCCGCCGCCCCGATCCCATGGTCCTCGGCACGCCGGAAGTCAACTACGGGCAAACGGGGTTGCTCGCCGTTCCCCAGGAGGCGGGACCCCCTGATGGCGGCGAATACAAGGCGCCGTACACGTACCAGAACGACGGCGGTCTGAGCGGGACCGCGGCCGTCACGATCGAGTCGTTCTTCCCCGTGTCGGCGCCGCACAGGACACGTTCGAACTTCCTCCTGGAGAACGATCCCAACACGGGCAATCACGCTCCGAACCTGGTCAGTCCGCCCACGCTCACCGACGTGACGGGGGCCGCCGTCCAGACGGGGGCGCAGAGCCCCGGCACTCCGCTGATTCAGCCGACCGCGCTTCCGCCGGGCTGGGTCGACCCGACGACTCTCCAGAACCCCACGCTGCCCGATCCCTCGGGGCGCCTGCAGATCATGTCCTCGGCCGGCGTACCGAGCGTGCGGCTGTCGCTCGACGATCCCACGGCGCACATCGATCAAGACTGGACCGTCACCTTCGAGGGCGTCCTGCCCGGCGCCGACCAGATCGAGACCGACGTCAGCTCGACCGACGGTTATCACTCGCTCATCCTCTCGACCGGGACGCAGGCGGCCCCCTCGGGGCCGGCCAACGGTCTGAGCACCCCTGGCTACTGTAGCCTCGGCATCGAGGACTGGACCCTCGGCCAGGCGCGGGCGGAGGCGATCGAGGCGCACAACCCGGCGGACGCGTGGACGTCCGATTACATCGAGATCACCGACGACCTCCTGCCCGAGGACGACCCGTACTGGGGGCAGCCGAGCGCTTGCTGGGATTCGAGCCTCTCCAGCGCGCAGGAACGGTACGACGCGTGCTCGACGCGCTTCGGCGCGAACGGGACGGACGCCGGCGCCACCGGCGTGGGAACCCTGGCGGACACGTACCTGTCGCGCGACTTCCCGATCATCCACGCGTACGACGACCACCTCGTGCTCGGTCGCTTCGGCTGGGACCCGAACAAGTCGCCGGAGGAACAGACCACCACGCGCGTGGTCGTCGGGCCCGACCCGAGCAACGCCCCGTTCCTCAAGATCGCCCAGTGCTGCTTCCACAACCAGATCGGGTTCAAGGTGCGCACCGGTGGAGAGTGGGTGACCGTCGGGACGAACGGCATCAATCTGCTCCACCACGTTCGCGTCGCCGGGGACGGTTCGTGCACCCTATCGTGTGATTCGCAAGACGCGCTGCTCAACGGCCGTCTTCTCGATACCCCCCCTTTGGTGCCCATGCCCCATCAGACCTGCGGCACCGCCGACGGAGGAGGCGGCGGAGACGGTGGGACGCAGCAGGTCCCGGACCGCAACGCGGCCAACGGGATGCGAAACCCGATGTTCTCCTTCTACATGCAGGCGGCGTGCGTCCCCAAGGTGCCCGACGGAGCGCACACCACGACCGCGCGCGATCTGCAGTGGCACTTCTCCGTGCGCGGTGGGTTCAACCCGCTGACGCTCTCGATCACGCAAGGGGCCAACGTCGCCGTGAGCCCCCGGTCGATGTACTTCATCGAGCCGCTCAGCCGCCTCGCGGTGATCGACGGAGAGCAGCAGGGGCTCGTCGTGTTCGACCTCTACACGCTCGAGTTCGCAGAAGGCCCCTTCTACTGACGAGGGCGACCCGGATGTCGAAGGCCTCGCAGACGCCGGTGATGCGGCAGTATCTGGCCGCCAAGGAGGCGCACCGCGACGCCCTCCTCTTCTTCCGGATGGGGGACTTCTACGAGCTGTTCTACGACGACGCGGTCGTCGCGGCGCGTGCGCTCGATCTGACGCTGACCGCGCGCAACAAGGGTGCCGAGGACGAGGTGCCGATGGCGGGTGTGCCGTACCACGCGGCGAGCTCGTACGTGCAGCGGCTGCTCGAGCAAGGATTCAAGGTGGCCATCTGCGAGCAGATGGCCGACCCGTCCAAGGTCAAGGGCATCGTGCCGCGCGAGGTCGTGCGCGTGGCGTCGCCCGGCATCGCGTACGACGACGCCGGGATCGACGCGCGGCAGAACCATTACCTCGTCGCGGTGGAGCGCGCGGCGGCGGTGGGGCCGTTCGGCATCGCGGCGCTCGATTTGTCGACCGGGGAGCTCTCGGCGTGCGAGGCGCCCGACGTCGCCGCGGCCGTCGCGGAGCTCGTGAGGCTCGCACCGCGGGAGGTGCTGCTCGGGCCGGAAGCCGCGGGGGAGCTCGCGAAGCCGCTCTCCGAGGGGCGTGCCGTGGTGAGGACACCGAGCGACGCCCTGGAGGCAGCCGGCGCCGATGCGGTGCTCGATTCACAGCTCGGAGCGGGGGAAGCGCGCGCGTCGTGTCCCTCGGTCGTCGCCCGACGCGCGGCGGCTCGGTGCGTCGCCACGGCGCGCGCCTGCGAGGCAGGGAGGCCGCTGCCCGTCGCGAGGCTCTCGGTCTACGCGCTGGGCGACACGCTGATCCTCGACGAGGCGACGCAGGGGCACCTGGAGCTCGTGCGCGCCGTGGACGGCGGAGAGCGCGGCTCGCTCCTGGAGCAGATCGACGTGACCAAGACGGCTCCGGGGGCGCGCTTGCTGCGCAGGCGCCTGCTCGCCCCGCTCGCGAGCGTCGCGGACATCCGACGGCGCCATGACGGGGTCGAGCTCTTCGTGCGCCAGCCCGGGATGCGCACCGAGGTGCGCGAGCTCCTGGAAGAAGTGGGCGACGTCGAGCGCCTGGCGGTCAAGCTCGCGCTCGATCGCGCCGCGCCGAGGGACCTCGTGGCCCTGCGCCGGTCGCTCGCGGCCCTTCCGAAGCTCGTCGACGTGCTCGACCGCTGCCCCGACGTCGATGCGCGCGAGGCGCTCGCCATCGGCCATGCAGAACCGTGGATAGATGCGTGCGCCGAGATCCACGAGCTGCTCGCGAAGGGCGTTGCGGACGATCCTCCGGCACGGGCCAGCGACGGTGGCGTGATCCGCGACGCCTTCGACGCCGTGCTCGACGAGGCACGCTCGCTGATGCGCGGCGGCCAGCGCCTGATGGTGGAGCTCGAGGCGCGCCTCCGAGAGACCTCCGGCATACCGAGCCTGAAGCTGCGCTTCACACGCGTGTTCGGCTGGTACATCGAGGTCACCAAGACGCACCTGTCCAAGGCGCCTCCCGAGTGGCGCCGCAAGCAGACCATCGCCAGCGGCGAGCGATTCACGTGCGACGCCCTCGACGAGCTCGCCGACAAGGTGGCCCACGCCGAGGAGCGCGCGACGTCGCGCGAGGGCGAGCTCTTCGCGGGGCTCGTCCGTCAGCTGGCGGCGCACACCGAGAGACTCCGCGGCGTCGCGTCCCGCCTCGCCGCTTGGGACGTCGCCGCGGCCCTCGCCGAGGTGGCGCACCGCGACGACTGGACGCGACCCGCCGTGGACGACTCGCTGGAGCTCGTGCTCGAGGACGGCAGGCACCCGGTGGTCGAGAAGCTCGCGGCTGCCGGGAGATTCGTTCCCAACGACGTGGCGCTCGGGGCCGGGGATGGCCGCCCGCGGCTCTGGCTGGTGACGGGACCCAACATGGCGGGCAAGTCGACCCTGATGCGCCAGGCGGCCCTCGCGGTGATCCTGGCGCAGATGGGGGCGTTCGTCCCTGCGCGCAAGGCGCGCATCGGCGTGGTCGATCGCGTGCTCACGCGCGTGGGCGCGAGCGACAACCTCTCGCGAGGCGAGAGCACCTTCATGGTCGAGATGAAGGAGACCGCGAACGTCCTCCGCCGGGCGACCCGCCGGTCGCTGGTGGTGCTCGACGAGATCGGTCGTGGCACGAGCACCTACGACGGCCTGGCGATCGCATGGGCAGTGGCCGAGCACTTGCACGACGTCATCGCCTGCCGAGCGATGTTCGCCACCCACTACCACGAGCTCACCGACCTGGCCGACACGCGCTCGCCCACCTGCGAGAACTGGAGCGTCAGCGCGCGCGAGCACGAAGGCGACCTCGTCTTCTTCCACAAGCTGCAGCACGGAGCCGCGTCGCGTAGCTACGGGGTGGCCTGCGCGAGGCTCGCGGGTGTGCCCGAGCCGGTCCTCGCGAGGGCACGCGCGGTGCTAGGCGAGCTGGAGCATGGCGGACGGTCGACCGGCCGGCGGCAGCTCGACCTATTCGAAGCGCCCGCCACGCTCCCCACCGAGGAGCAGGCGGTGCTCGACACGCTGCGCGAGGTGGACGTCGACCGGCTGACGCCGCTGGATGCCTTGCAGCTCGTGGCCAGCCTGAAGCGCATGGCGCAGGCCAAGTGACTCGCAGGCAGTTGTCGCGCGGCCTTCCGTACGCGGCCGTCGCGCTGGCCGCGTGCGCGTGGGGAACCTGGGGGCTCGTGATCCGGCACACCGAGGCGCTCGGCCCGATGCCGACGACGCTCGAGTCCACCATCGTGATGGCCGTCATCACGGCGGTCTCGGGGGTGGCCTCGCTGCGCGACCGGATCGCCCGCCCGGCGCCCTGGAGAGCGCGCGCATGCGTGGCGTGGCTCGGCGTGAGCGACTCCATGAACGTGCTGCTCTTCTTCGCCGCTTACAAGCTGACCATCGCAGTCTCGGTTCTCACGCACTATCTGACGCCGATCTTCGTCGCCATCGCGGCCCCGCTGCTGCTGCGCGAGCGGATGACGCCGCGGACCGCGCTCGCCATCGCCGTCTCCTTCGCCGGCCTCGCGGTGATGCTCGTCCCCGCAGGCTCGGGCGGTGCGATGTGGACGAGCGCGGCGCTGGGCGCGGGAAGCGCGGTCTTCTACGCGTCGAACGTGATCACGAACAAGTTCGTCGTCGATACCTTCTCGACGAGCGAGACCATGTTCTGGCACGGCGTCGTCGCGACCCCGTTCCTCGCCGCATTCGTCCCTCCCTCGGCGTGGTCGGCCGTCGATCCCCGCGCGGCGACCTTCCTGACCCTGGCGTCGATCGGCCCGGGAGCCCTCGCTGGCCTCCTCTTCGTCTGGGGGCTGCGCAAGATGCCCGCCGCTCACGCCTCGACCCTGACCCTGCTCGAGCCGCTCGTGTCGATCGTTACGGGCGCGGCGCTGCTCGGAGAGCCGCTCGGCCCCCGCTCCGTCGCCGGTGGTGCCCTGATCCTCGCAGGGTCGCTGACGGTGATGACGGCCCCCGTCAGTGCTGCCGTCCCGTCCCCGCGCTCGACGCGTCCAGGCACGTCGCCGCGTCCTCGGTGACCGGCTTGCGATCGTCGGGCAGACCCACGTCCGCCGCGGAGCCTCTGTCGCCGTCCATCGCTCCGCGGAGCGCCTCGATGGCGACGTCGCGGAAGACGGCGAGCTTCGCCTCGTCACCCAGCACGAAGGTCACCCGCTTGAGTCGCGAGCCCCCGAGCACCAGCCGCCACCGCAGGGCGCTCGCCATCGCGTTGGCGCAGGTCTCCATGCTCACGCGGGCCGCCCCCGTGCCGAGCGCCGGCATGGCGAGCGTGCGCACCCCGAGGCGGTCGGCCTCTGCCAGCGCCCGCATCATCGCTCGCCCGACGCACGACGTTTCGTCCCACGCGCTCACCGCGTGCAGCACCCACTCGGTCTTCAGGGTGCCGGCGCGCGTGACCACGCACTCGCCGAGCGCGTGCTCGCCGTCCTTCGCCGCCTCCTGCTCGATCGGGTCGCCGCCGCGCCGGCGCAGAGCGTCGCTCACCCCCGAGCGCATCTGCATGTCGTAGCGGGCGCTCGACATGATGGCGCCCACCTCCTCCTCGGCGATGTCCCCTGCGCGCATCGTGATCTCGCAGTCGGCGAACGCGAAGCGGTTCTTGCCGAGGGTCATGAGCGCCGCGCCGGGCCCCCTGGGCCGCAGTGATTCGTAAAGCGTCGCGAAGTGGGCCGCGGGCTCGCAGAGGTCCTGCGGCCGATCCGCCTTGCGCTTGGCGAGCATGCTCCGGATCGTCTCCTGGAAGTACGCCTCGGCGGGGCTGCGCGGCGCCGGCAGGTGCGGCGTCTTGTCCTCGTCGAGCACGTCGTTCATCTCGGCGAAGGGCGCGTGCCCGTAGCGCAGGTCGCACGCCGTCGCTCCGGCGCCGTAGACGTCGGTCGTCCGCTCCGCCGGTTCGCCGCGGAGCTGCTCGGGCGCCATGAACTTGAGCGTCCCGCTGATCTCCTTGGGCGCCCCCTCCTCGCGCGCCACGGCGATGCCGAAGTCGCCGAGCCTCACGCCCGTCTCGGGCGCGGCGAAGAGGTTCGACGGCTTCACGTCGCGGTGGATGACTCCCGCCTGGTGCGCCGCATGGAGGGCGCGGCAGGTCTCCTCCATCACGTGGCACACCGTCCACAGCGGCAAGCCCACCCCCAGCGCCGCCCGCCGCTCCCGGTCGAGCTCCGCCATGTCGACCCCGTCCACGTACTCCTGCACGAGGTACGGGCCGCCCCCGACCGACTCGGCATCGATGGCGCGCACGACACGCGGGCTCGTCACCCGCGCCATGAGGCGGGCCTCGTCGAACATGCGCTTCGCCCCCGCCTCGCCGACCGCGTCGGCGACCGTCTTACGCAGGGTCTTGATGATGACCGGGATGCAGAGGACGGCGTGCTTCGCGAGCCACACCTCGCTCATGCCCCCTTCGCCGAGCTTGCCCCAGACCTCGTAGCCGTGGATGCGCGCGCCGCGCGTGAGCATCGAAGCTCACACTACTGCTTACTGCGTCGGCTGGCAGTTCGTCTCTTTGCTCGTGAAGCACGGCGCCTGGGGGCACGAGCCGACCGGCGTCTCGAGCGGAGCGGGGCAGCAGAAATCGCCCCCACGACCGTTCACCGACTGGCACTGGAGCTGGCCGCCGCAGTCGTTGCCCGAGCAGCCGTCGCCCTCGCCCTTGCCGGTCTCGCCGGCGCAGCCTGCGAGCACGCCCGCCGCCACCAGCATCGCCGCAACCATCACGCCTGCCATCTTGCGAACCATTTCTGCTCTCTCCTCAGTGCGCCGCGGTCTTCAAATACTCCCCGTAGCTCTTCGCGTCCATCAGGCTTTCCAGGGCCTTGGGGTCCACGGGAGCGATGGCGATCATCCACGCCTTCCCGTAGCAGTCGTCGTTCACGAGCTCAGGCTTGTTCGCCAGGTCCCCGTTGACCCCCACCACCTTGCCGGTGAGGGGGGCATAGAGGTCGCTCAGCGTCTTGACGCTCTCGATCGTGCCGAACGTCTTGCCCGCCGTGATCTGGTCGCCGACCTTCACGTCCAGGTTGACCAGCGTGATGTCCCCGAGCTGCTCGACCGCGAAGCCGGTGATCCCCACCTGGACCTCGGCGCCGGGCCGGGCCCACTCGTGGTCCTTCGTGTATCGCAGATCGCCCGGAAGCTCGCTCATTTCGCTCTCTTGTAGAAGGGGGTCTTCACGACGACGGCTTCGATGTTCTTGCCCCGGCAATCGACCAGGAACTGCGTCCCGATTGCAGTCATGTCGCGGGGCCCCTCCCCCGCGACCTCCGCCATGGCCGTCGGCAAATACCCGAGACCGATGTTCTTGCCAACCGTTGGTCCCGGACTGCCGCTCGTGCAGATGCCCACCTCCTGTCCATCGAGGCCACGCAGGGGATACCCGTGCCTGGCCACGCCCCTTCCTGTCACTTCGAAGCCCACGAGCTTGCGAGGAAGTGGCCGGGCCTTGATCTCCATCAATGCCGCCCGTCCGATGAAATCGCCTTTTTCCACCTTGACCACCCAGCCCAGCCCGGCCTCGATGGGGTTGGTCGTCTCGTCGATGTCGTTCCCGTAGAGCGACAGCCGCGCCTCCAGCCGGAGCGTGTCGCGGGCGCCCAGGCCGGTCGGCTTGATGCCGAGGGGCTTGCCCGCCTCCATGAGCGTCCGCCAGAGGGCCGGCGCATCGTCCCAGGCGCAGAAGATCTCCACGCCGTCCTCGCCGGTGTACCCCGTGCGCGCGGCGGTGCAGCGCACGCTGCCGACGGTGGCCGTGCGGAAGTGGAAGGACTTGAGCTCCACCAGGCCGCCCGCGTCCCCGCCGGCGCGGGCGAGGATCTCGAAGGCGCGCGGACCCTGCAGCGCGACGAGCGCCGTCTGGTCGCTCTCGTCCTCGAACTGACAGTGGTCCTTCGCGGCGCGCGCGAAGTGGGCGCTCATCTTCTCGCGGTTCGACGCGTTGCAGACGATCAGCCAGTCGTCCTGCGTGTGCCTGTAGACGATCAGGTCGTCCAGGATCACGCCGCGCTCGTTGCACGAGCACGTGTACATCGCCTGGCCGTCGACGAGCTTCTTCGCGTCGTTCGTCACGAGGTAGTCGACCACGTGCGCCGCGTACTCCCCGCGCAGACGCAGCTCGCCCATGTGGCTCACGTCGAAGATCCCCGCGGCCGTGCGTACGGCCTGGTGCTCGTCGACGATGCCCGTGTACTGGACGGGCATCTCCCAGCCCGCGAAGGGCACGAGGCGTGCGCCGAGCGCGACGTGCTCGGCGTACAGCGACGTGCGGCGCAGGGGCGCGTCGTTCATGGGGCGCGCACAGTACCCGGGCGCGCCTCTTCTGTCAGGTGCCTCCGTCGCTGCTCGGCGGGGGGCACTGCACGGGGTGCGGCGGCGGCGGGTTGAGGATCACCTTGCCCGGGCCGGGCCGGTTGATGCGCCGCTCGGGGAACCAGGTGCACGTGCCGTCCGGATTGTGCTCGACCCGGCCTCCGGGCGGAGCGGGCGGAAGCGCGGCGATGGCGACGGAGCCCGACGGCGAGGGCGAGGCCGTGCTGTCGGCCGGTGCGGCAGAGGCGCTCGCGGTCGCAGCCGCCGGGGAAGGTGCGGGACCGACGTCGACGGTCGGCGCTGCAGGCGGCTGCGATGGCTTGCTGTCGCAACCGGAGGCGAACGTCACCACGAACGACGCTGCCAGAGCCTTCTTCCGCGCTCTCATGGGCGGCCACCATACTACGACCTGCTCCGCTCAGCTCGGTCGAGCGAGCTCAGGCGACTCCCACCGTGGCAAACCATCTCGATCTGCAGCAGGATCGAGTCCGCCTTGCAGAACTTTCGTAGCGAGACGGAAGAACCCGCGACGACGCGCCCTCAGCGCGGCGTGGAGGAGTCCGTCCGCCTGCTCTCGCGATTGCTCGCAATCAGCGGCTCGATGGCTGCCGCACGCACGCCCGCGGAGGTCGCCGCCACCATCGTGAGGGAGGGCTCCGAGGCGCTGCGAGCCGGGATGGGGCTGTTCGTGCAGCCCGCCGAGGACGGCCTCCTCGAGATCGTCGCCTGCCACGGTCTCGCGGACCCGGTGGCGCGGACGTGGAGCCGCTTCTCGCCTGACGACGCCACGCCGGCCGCCATCGCCTACAGGACTGGCGAGCCTCTGTGGGTCGAGAGCTCCGACGAGTTCGAGGGCCTCTTCGGCCGGCAGCCTCACGCGCGCGACGGGTCGTCCGCGGCGGCGCTTCCACTCGTGCTCGACGGGCGCGTGCTCGGAGTCGTCGCGTTTCGCTTCGACGGGCCGCGCGCCTTCGCCGCCGACGAGCGCGCCCTGCTGCTCACGATGGCCGCGCAGGCGGCCCAGGCGCTCGAGCGCTCGCGGGCATACGCGGGCGAGATCGCCGCGCGCCTGAAGGTCGAGGCCCTCCGGTGCCTCTCGGAGGCGCTCTCGGGCGCGCCCGGGACGAACGACGTGGCAGCCGTCGTGATCGACCGCGGCATGCAAATGGCCGGGGCGGACATATGCACCCTCTACGTGCTCGACGCCGCCAATGGCGTCCTGGAGCTCGTGGGCGAGCGCGGGTGCAGCCCGCAAGTCGCCGATCGCATACGCCGCATCACCCCGGGGTCAGGAGACCCGGCGTATGCACCGATTGCGACCGGCGACCCCCTCTGGGCCGAGACGCCCGAGGAGTATGCGGCGGTGCTGCCGTTGCTCGCGACGATGCGCGCCGAGGGCCGCCGTGCACGCGCGTTCTGGAGCATGCCCCTCATCGTCGAGGGTCGAACGATCGGCCTGCTCGGCATGGGCTTCCACGAGGCGCGCCGCTTCCCGCCCGAGGAGCGCGAGTTCATCGGTCTCTTCTGCCGGCAGTGCGCCGAGGCGGTGCTGCGCGCCAGCAGACTCGACGCCGAGCGCCGTGCTCACGAGCTGGCCCGGCGCATGAACGCCGAGCGCAAGCTCGAGGAGGTGCGTCGCGCATTCCTCGCCGACGCGACGGTGGCCCTCGCCCAGTCGCTCGACTACGAGTCGACGCTCGCGAAGGTGGCGCATCTGGCCGTGCCGGGTCTCGCCGACTGGTGCGCCGTCGACGTCCTGCACGAAGGCGATC
>Ga0335083_10003864_pt1 | contig 19272 bp, 14 predicted proteins | sample Lox_Sample_42_FD_206716 | JGI IMG/M metagenome (GOLD analysis project Ga0335083, IMG submission 206716) | Soil microbial communities from Loxahatchee National Wildlife Refuge, Florida, United States - Lox_Sample_4.2 | ecosystem: Environmental > Terrestrial > Soil > Wetlands | place: USA...
ATGTCGAGATTCCAGCCCCACCAGCGCGGTTCTCCCCAACGCGGCGGTCGGCGTGGCCCGCCCAGCTACACAGAGCCGCGGCGAGCTAGGACCCGATGAACGAGCGCCCGGGAGGCCTCTTGTCGCAGCCCTAGGACGCCCACCAGCGAGGTCACAGCTCTGATCACACGTCGCAATTGGTTGCAGTCTGAAATAGGACGGTATGCTACATCGGGAGAGCCCCCGTGCTACGGGTTTCATCGCGACTGGCTTGGCCAGCCGCTAGGTTGCGGGCCGTGAGGCTGGGCTGCACCACCGGGCGAGTGACCACTGCCAGGAAACTGACCTCCAGTCGATTGCCGAGCTTTCACGCCGCGACCTCTGCGCGACCCTCCGCGGACGCGGGCTCCTCGTTGGGTGTGAGCGCGTCCTCGATGCGCCGGGCGAGACGGTCGATCGTCTCGGCGAATCCACGGATCGCATCGAGCTCACCGTGCTCCCCCCAGCCCGCGACGTACGGGACGCTCGAGGCGGAAGTGTCCAGGCCGACAGCGCCGCAGACGACGAAGGTGACCGTGTCCACGAGCACCTCCGCGCGGCTGCGACCGTACTCGCCGTAGCCGACACCGAGGGCGTGCGCGATCTCGTGCACGAGCACCCGCACACGGGCGTTCGCGGACAGGTGCGCGTTCACGACGATCACCTTCTTGGTCGCGTCACACCGGCCGTCGGCGGGACCGTCGAGCGCACGCGTATGCACCACGTAGCCGAGCTCGCGTGCGAGCTGCTGCAGCGGGGCGAACAGGTGCGCATGGCTGTCGCCCTCGAGGGGCTGTGACGGCGGCTGCAGCGGCAGCGGTTCGCGACCCGGGAGCGGGTCGGTCTGGGACACGTCGAACACGGACACCGCGCGGAAGACCATGCGACGCGACTCGTCGGCGGCCGTTTCGGCATCCCGGTGGGACCTCTCGCTATGGGCGCGGACGCTCATCGGCGCGAGGATCCGGATCGCACGCTCGCCCTTGCGCACGCACCGGTTCAGATCCAGGAACGCACGGAAGCCGGCGACGTAGGTGGCGTCGGGGCACTGCAGCGCGATCAGCAGCTGGTTGTGAAACGAGTAGCGCGAGAGGCCGTTGCTGGAGCGCACCCGCACCCACTGGCGCCAACCATCGGAGCTCAGCAGCGCACGCGCGGCGGCGTCCAGGCGCTCTCGGTCGGCACGGCGGCGCTCGGCACGCTCAGCCTCCGTCAGTGCTCGCTTGGTCACGACTGGAACCTCCTGATGTGCTCGGGGGCCGCGGCGCCCCGATCCCCGATCAGCGCGCACGCCGACAGGCGTGCGAACATCGCGGCGGGGTCGGGCGGCGTAAGTCGCAGAGGCAGACTTGGCGGTCTCACAGCTCGACCTCGAACGGGGCGACGCCGAGCCCGTCACGGGCGATCAGGGCCAACGTCTGCGAGTGGACCCACGGTGTCGGGTCGGACTGGCCTGCGTCGGCCAGCAGACCGATGCGCCGCGCAAGCCAGCTCGTTTCACCGCTGCGCCTGCCACGACGGTCGCGTTTGACGCGCCCGCAGCGCATCGCGATCTCGCTCATGCTCACCCCGGAGGAGACCTCGCGGGCGACCGCTTCGCGCAGCCCGCGGTTCAGCACGATGCGGCTGCGATCGAGGCGCACCAGCTCCGCCCGCAGGCGCCCCAGCCACAGCGCCGGACCGACGCCACCCGCAGTCAGTGCGAGCCCGGTCATCGCCCGCGCCGGCTCATACGCCTGCAGCGCCCCGACGACATCCCGCAACGACAGCGCCTCGCAGCCGCCGTTGGGCTCGCCGGGCCGCCAGCGCACCCAGCGCAACTCCGAGGCGCACGCGCCGCACGCCACCAGCCGGATCGCGTAGCGCCAACCGCGCACATCCACCAAAGCCGCATCGACAGGCACGCCGCCCGCCTGCTTCTGCGGGCAGTCGGCGAGCAGGTCCTGCTGCACCAAGCGCCGACCGCCCGCCTGCTTCTGCGGGCAGTCGGCGAGCAGGTCCTGCTGCACCAAGCGCCGGCAGCGTCCGCGAGTCGCATCAGCCACATACATGCGGCACAGCAGCCGCGCATTGCCGGGCGGCTCCTCGCGGCCGAAGACCCCGACCACCCGGGCATCGCCGCCGAGCCGCCGGTCGCGGTCAAGCAACAGCGTCGAGCCATCACGGCGCGCCAGCGCGACGAGCTCGCGGGGACCCTCGAGGCCCTCGTAGCCGCCAAGTCTGCGGACATGCACCGTGCGGGCCGCGCTGCGGACCGGTGCGTCAGACGCATTCGCAGGGCCACACGCGCGGCCTGCGGGGTCAGGGCTGCGCGCGGCGGCCGGGACACGCACGCTAGACATCGGCGTCTCCAGCGCGTGTGCGCCACTGTGCCGAGGACCCGTACCCGGACACCTCGTGCGGATGCACAGCGGTGGCGTAGACCAGCGCCTCTGTCTGATCGCCGGCGAACTGGTCGCGTGGCCGGCGCGCAAGCCTGCGCATTCGCGCGATCTCCGCGCTCGCCTGGGGACGGGTCGTCGGGTACACGAACGTGCTCGCCGTGCGCGCGGCTAGGTCCCTCAGGAAGCGCAGCTGGCGGGCTGTCGGTCGACTCTGTGGTGCGCTCATTCTTGGTCTCCTTTGCTGTCGGGGTTGAGCACACCCCGGCCAGAGCAGACCGGCGTGCGGGTCAAGCCCTCTCTCGACAGGGAGCGCCGCAGGCGACGCGCAGCGGAGGGCTTGACGCACGGGCACAAGCCGGTCTGCTGGCCTCAGGGGGTGGGCGTCAACCCCGGCGGAACGGCAGCCGCGTCCGGCGGACATGCGTCACCGCGTGCATCCATCGCCAGCACCTCGCTCAGGCGTCTGCGCAGCTCCAGGAACCCCGCCCCCCGCGGCGTGATCCCCCACAGGCGCGAGGCGAAGTCGAAGATGCTGCCCCCGGCGCCGCAGCCCGCGCCGAAGCAGTAGAAGCCGCCATCCCCGTACAGCTGCAGGCTCGGGTGCCGGTCTTCGTGGAACGGGCAGCGGATCTTGCCCTCGCGGTCAGGCACGCGGCCGCTCAGGACGCGTACGTACTGTGCGGCAGGAACCGCCAGCAGATCGCGGTCGACCTCGCTGCGCACCAAGCGACGCTCGCGCTCGCTGCGGCCCCCGTCGTGGGGATCCTCTGGGAGCCCGTGGCTGAGCGCGGCGAGCGAGTAGGTCAGCTCGCGACGTGAGGCGAGCAGCCTTACCGGCGCTGGTGGCGTGTGCTTGTAGTTAGAGGTCCCCGGCGGGCGCAAGATGCGCGCCGCGTCGGCTGAGCTCGGGTCGCCCTGTAGGGCGAGTGCCAGGCGACGGTTGGCGGCCTCGACCAACAAGGCCGGATAGAGCCGGTCGAGCTGCCAGTAGACGTGGACGTGGCCGGAGCTGCCCGAGGCGACGATCATGCTTGGTGGCCGCGGGAAGGCCAGCAGTCGCTGGCCCGTCGCCACTGAGTCAGACTCGAGGAACGCCAGGTGCGTCGAGCCGATCGAGGCCCGGCCGCCATGGGAGCTGCTCTCGCGCAGCGCGACACCGACGTAGACGTCGCCGCGAGCGCCCATGCGCGAGATGACACGGACGAGCGCCGGCGGGCTCGACGTTGCGGGCAGGAAGCGGCGGCGCATTCGGCCCGCCGATGTGCGCCAGCGCAGATCGAAGAAGCGCCCGGCGGGCGCGGCGCCGCGCAGCATCGAGAGGTATGCCGATAGCTCCTCGGCGGAGTTGTCCTGCTCTGTGGACATGGTTCTCTGCTCCGTTTCTGGGCGGGCGTTACCCACGGCCCCGGGCCGGGGTCGCGGGTAACGCGCTGGGATGCTCAGGCGGCCGCGCGCTCGCGGCGGCGCGCCCGCGGTGCCGGCTCCTCGGGCTCGCTGCTCGAGCGAGGAGCGGCCAGGAACTCGACGTTGCCGATCACCGCGTGCTCGCGGCGTTTCTCGCCCGTGTCTGTCTCCCACTCGCCGAACACCAAGCGGCCGTCGACAGCGACCAGCCAGCCCTTGGCGAGCACCTCGGCGGCGGCCTCACCCGGCCGCCCGTAGACGCTGACGTTGATGAAGCCCGGTTCGCTGGCGCGGCCCATCGCCTCCACGGCGATGCGCATCTCACAGACGGTGTTGCCGGACGGGAGCTCTCGCAGCTCGGGGTCCCTCGTCAGACGGCCCGTGCACGTGTATCTGTTGACGTTCACCTTGGTGCTCTCCTTCGCTGGTCGGTGTGCGTTGTTGCGCAGGCCCACGACGCCGCCCGGCGGCGTCGAGAATCGGGCAAGTAACGACGCACGACCGGCCCGTCCCACGGACCGCGACGACGGCCTGCGGGGTTTCGTGCTCGAGTCTGTTGGCGCATCGTCCCTGACCCACTGCGCGCCACAACCGTGCTGGCGTGGCCAGCCCTAAAGACCACGAGCCGGCTCGCGCGGCCAGCACATCCACACGCCGTGGCGTGCCGGAAGGGCACGGGTCGCGACGGCACCCTAACGGTCAACAGGGGACATGCAGCGGACCCACACCCCGCCGCCGCTACCACCAAGCGGCGCCCGTCACAGCCGGAGGACGACATGAGGGTCAACGCGGCCGGCCCGCGGCGCGCACGTCTCACGCTCGCCTGCGTTCTCGCCACGGCGCTGTGCGCCACCAGCAGCGGAGCGGGCGCCTGGTGCTGGACGCAGGCGGCGACGCTCCTCTCGCTGCGAGCACCACTGCGACTGCCGCTACGCGACGCCGCCGCAGCGAGCTGGCGGCTGATCCTCCACGGCCCATGGGACACCCCCGCACGCGCGTTCCCGACCGCCGCCGAGCGAACCGGCGCGCCCGCGGCCGGCGCCTACCTGCTCGTCGGTGTGGCGGCCATCGCGCTCGCCGCGTGCTGCACGTGGGCGCTGCGGCGCGCCAGGCGGCGGCTGCGGTCCCGCTCACCGCTCGGGATCGAGCAGGGCACGCTGGCACGCCACGCGGTCGAGCGCGGCTGGGTGCGCCAGCACACCTGGGCCCAGGCAGGCGACCTGCGCCGGCTGTGGGTCGCTGGCCCGGCGGCGGGCCGACCGTACCTCGGCAGCATCGGACGGACGCGTGCCAGGATGCTTGCCGCCGAGGTCGAGGTGCAACCGATGGTGATCGCACCGCCACGCGCCGGCAAGTCCAGCGGCTATGTGGTCCCGTGGCTACTCGACCACGACGGCCCCGCGCTCGCGCTCTCGACCAAGCGCGACGTCTACGAGGCGACTGTTGCGCACCGGCGCGGGCTCGGGCGCGTGTGGGTGTACGACCCATTCGGGGACCCCGCGAGCGCCGCGTTCACCCCGCTGATCCCCGCGACCAGCTGGCCCGGGGCGATCCGCGCCGGCGAGGCGCTCGCGTCCGCCGCACACCCCGATCAGGCGAATGCCGCCAACGAGTTCTGGGACAAGGAGGCGGCCAGCATGCTCGCGCCGCTGCTGCATGCCGCCGCGCTCCAGCACGCCGGGATCACACAGGTCCTGCGCTGGCTGGACGCACGCGACCTGGGCGACGCGGCCGAGATCCTCAAGTGCAACGGCGCGGACGCCGCCGCCGACCAGCTCGAGGGGGTCGCCCGCCGCGACGAGCGAAACCGCGAGACGACGGTCATGAGCGCGCTGAACCTGCTGCGCGCCTACCGCTACCCGCAACTCGCCACGACCAACACCACCGACCTCACACCCGAGCGTTTCCTCGACGGCAACGCCAACACGATCTACGTGATCGCCGCCGGGCACGACCAGGAGCTGTTGCGGCCGATCATCCTCGCGCTGCTCGCCGCGAGCTACGAGACGGCCGTCACCCGCGCACGAGCGCACGGGCCACTGCAGCCACGCCTGCTCATCCTGATGGACGAGGCGGCGAACATCGCGCCCGTACGCAACCTCGCCTCGTGGCTGTCCCAGTGCGCCGACTACGGCATCGTGATCGCGACCATCTGGCAGTCGATCGCGCAGATCGACCAGCGCTACGGCAGGCCCGCGCGCGACGCGATCTGCGCCGCCTCCACCGCCCAGCTGTTCATCCCGCCGCTCGCCGACCCCACCACCAGCGGCTACCTGACCAGCCTGCTGGGCGAAGAGGTCGTCACGAACTCGAGCGGCGACGGTCAGCTGACCGTCGGGCACCGCGACGCCGGGCCCGCACCCTGGCTCAGACAGATCCCGCGCGGACAGGCGATTCTCATCTACCGCGACCTGCCGCCGGCGATCGTGCGCGCGCCCGGGTGGTTCGAGGACCCGCGGTTCGCGGGACAGAGCGATCGCAGCTGAAGCGCTCCTTCGAGCGCTTGAGACGCCGGCAAGGGCTTGCTAGGTCGGCTGACGCAGCCAGGGCGGTGCGGCTCGCGGGTATCTCTTGGCGACATTCGACGCGCCCTTAAGGGGCGTTGATCACCAACGTCGGGGTGTGGAGCGCACTCGCATCGTCGAGCCAGCCCGTCCACACCGCGGCAGCACCTACCAGGGAGCGCGAGCGGTCGGCCGTGATTCGCGTCGAGGGGTCGGGGAGCGCGCTCACGAACCGGTCGACGGCCAGGCCTAACGCGAACTCGCTGGCCGCCCGCGCCGCTCCGCGCACAGAACACGGCGATGGGCCAAGCAACGCTTGCCGACACGCGCCCCACGGCCTCGCCCGGGCAGGTGGAGGTCGACGACTACGTCGGCCGTCCCGCCGAGGAGGCCGGGTGGCTCGTACGGCGGCTCGGGCTCCGGCCCGGGATGTGCCAATCCTTCGGATGCGAGCCCGAGCAGCACGGGCGCGTCGTCGCACAGCAGCCGCCCGCCGGTGAGACGACAGCACGCAACACCTTCGTCGACCTCTACATCGGGATCGCCGAGGTGCCACCGGACAGCGACACCGCGAGCGAGCAACGCGAGCAGTCCAGCGACCAGATGCACACCACGCCGGCGCGTGCGAGCGAACGCAGACCGCGCAAGACGCGACGCGCGCGCACAACCACGAGCTACACGTTCGACACCCCTCCCCCACCGGTACTCCCCGTGCTCACAGACGACGCCCCGCCACACCGGGCGCACGACGAGCGGCTGCCGAGCGGGAAGCCGGGCGCGTACATGGCGGAGCTCGAGGACACCGCGACGCTCAACGCCGCCCAGACCGACTTCCTAGACGAAGAGATCCTCGCCGCGAGCGACCTGTTCACGCAGGGCACGAACAGGCCGGGGACCGCACTCCGCGGGCCACGAAGGCGGGTGCTCGGCTGGGGACGCCGACACCCCGTGCTGGGCGTCACACTCGTCGTCGCGCTCGGGGCCTGGAGCGCGGTGGCCCTCGGCGTGACCCGCGCCCGCCCGCAGGCACCTCCCGCCTCTCGCTCGGCCCGGCCCACAGCGGAGCCACGATCGAAACACCGCAGCCCGAACAGCTCGGTCACGGCGCGTCGCGAGCGGCGCACCAGCTACCCGACACCGGAGCATCGCCGAGCGCAGCGTCAGACCACGCGGCGGACGGACACGCCGGGCGGCGCGAAAGCGACCGGGTCGCCACGAACCACAGCCGCGAACGCGACGGCGAGGACAGCGTCGCCGCGGCCGACACCAGCGCCGTCGCCGAGCAGCGGCGGACCGTTCTCGCCATGAGTGCCGACCGAGCACAACGACAGGAGGTCACACGCGTGAGCGCACCGACACCGCCACCCGCCGACGAGACATCCAGCAGGCGGATCGCTGGGCTCGTGTGGGCGCTCGCCACGATCGCGATCGGCGCCGCCGCAGTGCTGGCGCCCGACGGGCATCTGCATGCGCTCGAGGCCGCCGGGGCGTTCAAGGGCGAAGCAATCGGCGGCGTCGCCGACTTCGTCAGCAAGCTCAAGGGCAACCTCGTGTGGCTAGGCGGGACCGCCATGGGGCTCGTGATCGCGGTCGTCGGGATCATGTTCATGGCCGGGCACTCGCGTGCACACGACCTCGCGATCCGCACGCTCGTCGGCCTCGCGATCCTCGCCTCGATCAGCGGCATCGTCGCCTGAAACACGACCCGTGGCGAGCCTGAACACAGCGGACCTGCCGTTGCCCACAGGGCTCCTCGGGCTCCCCTCACTTCACAGCATCATTCAGGCGATCGCCGGCGGGTTCTTCGGCGCGCTCGCCGAAGCGCTCGTGCCCAGCTGGCTCAAGCACGGGACCGTCGCCACCATCCAGCACCTCGTCGCGCTTCCTGACCCGGGCACGTGGAGCCACGTCAGGGCGCTGCAGGGCGAGATGACCTACCTCGCGATCATGCTGCTGCCCGTCACGCTCGCCGTTGGCGCGACGCGATACTGGCTCGTCGGGCTGACAGGCAGCGCACACCCCGCCACCGCGGTGGTGCGTGCAAGCGTCAGCAGCGGGGTGCTCGTCACGTATCGCTGGCTGGTCGAGCAGACAGTCGCCGCGGCCAACACGCTCACCCACGGCATCCTCGGGCTGCCCGTCGTCTCGGCGGGGCTGGGGCGAATCATCGGCGTGCTGTTCGGCGGCGCCCTGCTCGCCGGCGGCGGCGGGGTGTTCGGCGCGTTCCTAGTGATCATCGGCGTCGTCTTCGCCGCCGGGCTGTTCGCCGCTCAGGTGCTGCTCACCGTCGCGCTCGCGCTGCTGTGCGTGACAGGTCCCCCACTGATCGCGCTCTCGGCGATCCCCGAGCTCTCGCACCTGGCGCGCGGGTGGGCGGACGCGCTGCTCGCCGTGGCGCTCGTGCCGATCGGTTGGACCGTCCTGTTCGCAACAGCCGGAGCCCTGTGCCTGGACGCCACCAGCATCACCGGTGCCGGCGGGAACCTGCCCGCGCATGTCGCAGCCGCGTTCGCCGGACTGATCACGTTCGTGCTCGCAGTGCGGCTCCCGTTCATCGCCGTCGGCGAGCTGCGCGGGATCCTCACGCGGGCGGCGACACGGGCGCCCGCCGCCAGCACACAGGCCGGTCCGAGCGCGATCGCTGGCGCCGAGCGCGTCCGCGCCGCGCACTCGCGGCTGCGCGCCATCGGGCTGCAGGTCGTGCCCTCAATCGGCGCGAGCGTCGGGAGAGCGGCCGGGGCGCTCGGGGCGCCTGCCGGTGGGCCGCTCGGGGGCGCCAGACGGCGAGTCGCCGCGATGGCAGGCCGCGCCGCGAGAAGCCCCGGCGCGCCGACGCCTACGCGCCAGCGGACAGCCAGGCAGGTGGGGCGCAAAGCGCCGGTGCCGGCGCCGCGTGGGGTGCGCCAGCGGCTCGCCGAGGCGCGAACGATCCTCGCAGCCGCACCCGGCGAGGCGATAAGGAGCATGAACGCGAACACGCGTCGCAGCACACCCGTCAGGCAACGCGCCCAGGCGAGCGCCGCGAGCGGCTCCCCAAGACCGGCTGGCAGCGACAGCGCAGCGACGAGCGGGCCCAGCGGGCACGTGCAGAGCGCCGACGAGACACGGCCAGCCGCCGCCCGCGCCGCGCGGGCACCCAACACGCGCAAGGCCCAAACGACGACAGGACGATGGCAGGCACCCGGGACGGGGCCCAAGGGCAGCCACCGGTCGGCGCAGGTCACACACCGCCAGAAGCAAGCAAAGGGCACCGCCAAAGCGCAGACACCCGCAGCCCCCCACCCCGCCAGCAAGCTCACCACCAGCACACGACAGCAGGACGCCGCGCAGGCGGGCATACAGACCCAGCGAAAGTCACCGCCCGCCCCTCGCCAGGGCTCCGGCCGGCCCAAGACGCGCCCCGCCACACCCACCTCTGAGCGTTCAGCCAGCCGCAAACCCCGCGGCCCCAAACGCAAGCCCCGGCCGAGGCGTAAGCCGTGATCCACCGCACCTTCCGCTCGCTCGACCAGGCCCCGAAGCTGCTCGGGTTCACGATCCGCCAGTGGGCATGCCTGATCGCCGCCGCCAGCGGTGAGCTCGCGCTCATACGCGCCACGCACCTCCCCGGAAAGGCTGCGATCACACTGCTCACGTTCACGATCGGGCTGCCGGCTGCGCTCGCATACGTATCCGAGGCGGGCGGCCTCGAAATCGGCAGACTGCTCGCCGACATAGGACGCTGGCGCCTGCAGCACAAGACGCTCGGCCCGCACGCAGATGCCGGCGCGCTGCTCGGCGTCGCCGCGATCCACCCCGACGGGCTGCTCGTGCGGCGCGACGGCACACACGTCCGCTACCTGGAAAGCGAGACCGTCAACCCGCTCGTGCTCGACAACGACGACGGGGAGCGGCTCTCAAGCGCGTTTGCGCAGCTCGCCGCGCGCCTGCAGGACCGCCAGGCGCTGCAGATCTACGTACACGCCACGCCGCTGGCACTAGAGGAGCTGCTCGCACAGGAAAGCCAGCGCTGCGAGCAGGCAGCAGGCGCGGCGGAGGACCACGGCGAGCGCGAGCTCGCTCGAGCAATCCGCCGGCTCGGCGAGGCACAGGAGCAGTCGATCCGCGCCAGCGCGAGCGCGATCGCCGCGCTGCAGATCCGGTACCTGCTCGTGTGCCCCCACGCGCCCACACGGCAGGGCTGGCGGCCCGCCCGGCGCAGCCAACCCACCCCTGGGCAACACGAGGCGCACGCGCGCGAGTCGCTGCGCCACAGCGAAGGCATATGCGCCGACCTACAGGCGATCGGGCTCGACGCACGGCCGCTCAACGGCACCGAAGTGCTCGACCTGCTCCACAGCCGGCTCGACCCGAACCGGCTCGATAGCGGAGTGCCGCCCGCCAGCTTCACCCACCCCCACGTGCTCAACGACAACGCCGGCGGACAGGAGGAGGAGAAACAGCAGTCGGACGCGGCGCTCGCGGATGCGATCTGCACCGCGCCAGTCAGCCTCGAGCAGCCGACGTGCATACGGATCGGCTCCTCGCTGGAGCAGGTGCTGCACATCTCGCTGCCGCCCGAGCAGACATGGCCCGGGTGGCTGCTGCACATGACCCAGGCGCCACGGCCGTTCACCGTCGCTGTGCACATCCAGGCTCGCGAACGCCACCGCGAGCGGGCCGCGCAGAAGCGTCGCTACAAGCGGCTGTACGGAGTCAACCGGGGCGTCGAGCAGCGCGGACGGCCGCTGGACCCCGACGCGAGGCTCGCCGAGCAGGAGGCCGCCGAGCTCACCGAACAGCTGTCCTGCTCGACCGGCGCAGGCATCTACCAGCTGGCGATCTACCTCTCGTTGCGCGAACCCGCGGGAGACACCGACGCGCTGCGCGAGCTGACGGGCGGCATCGCACGCGAGGTCTCCACCACGAGCGACGCGCGCGCCCAACCCGGGCCCTTCGCCCAACGGGCCCTGTGGCGCTCCACGCTCCCGCTCGGCCACGACGCGGCACGCCGCACGCGAAAGTACATATCCGCCAACGTCGGCGACAGCGTCCCGCTCACCGGCAACCGCTGCGGCAGCCCCGACGGCATCCCGCTCGGCTACGCGCTCCCCGGACGCACACTCGAGCGCCTAGACCCCTTCGACGAGCGCCACCCCAACCACCTGCTCCTGATCAACGGCATGTCCGGGGCCGGCAAGACGATGAGCGCGATCATCCTGCTCGCCCGCGCGATCGCCCACGGCGCCAGCGGGTTCATCATCGACCGTGCCGGGCACTTCGCCTACCTCGCCTCGCTGATCCCCGGCTCGGTGTCCGTGCAGATCGGCGCCGACGGCCACGCGATCAACGCGTGGGACGTCAGCGACCCCAGCCAGCCCGGCACCGAGAAGATCGACTACCTGCTCGCGCTGCACGCGCTCCTGCTGGGCGAGCACAACCCCGCCCGCGACAGCTACGGCCTGAGCGACCTCGAGAGCAACCTGCTCGGCCTCGCGATCGGCGCGGTGTATGAGCGCTGTGCGCTCACCGGCGAGGAACCCCGCGAGCTGCTGCTGCAGGACGAGCTCGAGCGTCGCTACCACGCAGAACGCGCCGAAGGCTCCATCGGGATCGCCGAGGCGCTGCGCAACCTCTCGATGCGCATCAACAACTACCTGCAGGACGGGCCCTATGGCTACCTCGGCGACCGGCCCACCACGATCCCCGCCGGCAGCCCGCTCGTCGTCTTCGACACCCGCCTGATCCCCGACGCCAAGGCACCAGCCGCGCTGTTCGTGATCTGCGAGCACGTCAAGAGCCAGATCAACACACTGCGCCGCGCCCACCTCGCCGGGCAAACAGGCGCCCACGAATGGTCCGGGCGCAGCTTCCTGGTCATCGACGAGGCGTGGAAGCTGATCGAACGGCCCGCGACCGGGCGCTGGTTCAACGAGTTCTGCCGCCGCAGCCGCCACTACGCACTGTGGCTCGTCGCGATCAGCCAACAACTCTCGGACTTCGACAACGAGCACGGACGGGCACTGCTCGCCAACGCCGCGATGCGACTGTTCCTGCGCCAGGAAGCACGCGAGCTGGGCTACGCCAAACAAGCGCTCGGGCTCTCAGACCAGGCCGTCGAGGCCATCAGTCAGCTACAGACGCGGCGCGGGCGCTACGCCACCGCCTACCTGATGAACGGCACCCGCGGACAGGCGACGATCCAGATCGCCGTCGGCGCGCGCGAGTACTGGATCGCCACCAGCGACCCGGCACGCGACGAGCGCACCCGCCAACAAGCACTCGCCGAGGCCAACAACGACCCATGGGCAGCACTCGAACTCCTCGCCGACGAAAACCAGGCGCAGAACCCAGCGAAGCAGGGCACGGCAGCGACGTGAACCAGACGAAGCTCGCATACGCACTATTGCGAGACCGCACGATCCCGTGGCTGCTCCTGGGCGCTCTGGCGCTGATCGTGCTCAGCCCCGTGATCCTGGGCGCTGCGGTCGCCGGGGTCCTCGCCGAACAGGAAGCATCCGGCTGCACCAGCGGGCCCGCGAATCTCGCCGCCGGCGGCGGCGAGATCGCCGGCGGACAGTACGCCGCGCCGCTGCAGCTCACACCCGGACGCAGCTACCTCGTCGGCGCGACCGAGTACGGCGGACCGGGCGACCCAACCTCAAGCGACAACGGGTCGATCCCCGATCCCAGCCAGTCATATCTCCCCGCACACCCCGACACGTTCGCCGAGCTATCCCTGCTCGAGCACAACCCGGCCAACAGCGGCCACTTCACCTTCGCCGAGGCCGACGCGCTCGACCGTCTCCCCTACCTCACCCCCCTGCGCGTCACCTACGACGGGCGCACGATGCTGGTCTACAAGCGCGACATCGGCTACGGGCAGGGCCCCGGCCAACAGATCGAAAACGGGGAACCGTACCGGCTCGACGTCTGGTGGCAGGCGGCGCAACCGCTGCACATCACGAAGAGCGCCGTGCGCATCCAGCTCGCGCCCACCACGGGCGCTGCCGGCACGCTCGAACAGCTTGCACAAACAACCGAACAAGCGGACCGGGGCGGCGGTCAGGAAGCCTGCAGCGAAAGCGGCGGGAGCATCCCGCTCCCGCTCGTCCCCGGCACAGACACCCGGATCCTGCCCAGCGGCCTCGCCGCCGCAGGCCAACAGGCGCCCCAGCAGGTCAAACAGATGGTCGCCGCCGGCAACCGCCTGCACGGCACCGCCTACCTTTACGGCGCCGGACATGGCCCCAGCCTGAACACGGTGCAGGCCGCCTACGACTGCTCATCCGCAGTCTCCTATGTGCTGCACGCCGGCGGGCAACTCGGGGCAGGCGCGCTCGACTCGACGCAGCTCGCCAGCTACGGGCAACCCGGCCCCGGACGCTACATCACGATCTACGCCAACAGCGCGCACGCGTTCATGTACGTCGCCGGACTTCGATTCGACACCGTCGAAGACCGCGCCTACGACACCGGCCCCAACGCCGGCCAGCCCGGCCCCCGGTGGCGGGTGTCCCCCACCGTCCCCGACTGGGCCGCCTGGAGCGTCCGCCACCCCACCGGGCTATGAGCGCCATCCGACACGCGACCATCCCGGCCCTCGCGGCCACGCTGACGCTCGCCGCCGCCGGCTGCAGCAACCCCGACGCACCCGCCACACAGACTCCCGCCAGCCAGGCGCAGAACAGTGGGGAGCCGCCCGCACCCGCGCCACCCGCAGCGGCCGACGAGACGTCAACCGACCCGCAAGCCACTCCGCAGCGAGCGCTCGCAACCTTCGCTGACATGTACATCAACTGGGACTACCGCACCTTGACCGCCACCCAGCGGGCGCTCGCGGCGAGGTCCGTCGGTGCCGCACGACTGGCCGAGCAGCAGGCGGCGGCGAGCAGCGGCGCCGACAGCACCATCCAGCGGGCACAGATCCACAACAGCGGACAGCTCGCGAGCGTCGCGCGCGAGCAGACCCAACCCGGGAAATGGCTGGTCGTCACGCGTGAGCAGACGACCGGCGACAGCGAATACGAGGGGCTGCCCGCGAGCTACCACGTCACACTCGCGCGCGTGCAGCACGTTCGCGGCGGCTGGGCGGTGAGCGAATGGCTGCCGCAGAGCTGACCCGGGCGGCGCCACCGCGGACCCGGTCATCGCACGGACCGGCTGGCGCCTTCCTCGCCACCTACACGGCGCTGTGGGCGAGCACCCTCATCGCCGCGACACTCACGGCGGCCGTCCCCTGCGTCGCCCACACCGCGCGCGGCGCGCTTGGGCTCACGCTCATTCCCGCGCAGAACCCGCCGGCGACGCTCGGGCGCGTACTGAGGCTCGGCGCACACAACCTGCCGATCGCCGCCTGGCCCCTGCTGCTCGGGCTCGCCGGTATCGCGCGCAGCCGGCCCGCACGACACGCGACGGACATGCTGCTCGCCGGCTGCACGCTCGCGAACACACTGCCCGTCGGGGGTGCAATCGGTGCGTACGGCGGTCGCCTGCTCCCCTACATCCCCCAGCTGCCGCTCGAGTGGGCGGCGCTCGCCGCCGGATACTGCAGCTGGCTCGTGCAACGACAGCACCCCATCAGCGGACGGCAACGAGTCGCGTGGCTGGCGCTCACCGCCGTGCTCGTGGTCACCTCGGCTGCCGTCGAGACCTCCGCAGTCCCCCGCCGGGCGCCAACACACACCTCAGCAGCCACGGTGGTCCAGCCTGTCCACCAGCTGCGCATGAAGGGTGCGAGCGTCCTCGACGCCGAGCACCGCGCCGCGGCGGCGAAGATAACCCGTGAGCATGCGGCCCGGCAGGAGCACGACGCCCCGCTGACGCGACGGCGCACGGTCGAGGTAGGCGTCGCTGAACACCAGCAGACACTCGACCTTGGCGCCCACGAGGCGTTCGACGTGCCGCGCCTGCGCATAGGCCTGGCGCAGCCAGCGTGGACTCACGCTCGCCACCCGAACGCGCCCACGGTGGCTCTTCGTCTCCACCGTGAACAAGCCACCCGGACCAATCGCCACGTGATCCACGTTGCCGCGGCCCGTGTCGATGTCGTGCAGAGCGACCCAGCCCTCGGCGGACAATCGGTCGAGAATCCCGCCTACGAGCCGCTCACCCTCATTGCCACGCTCACGACGCTCGAGCACCCCCGTGACACGGCGATCAGCCACCAGCACCGCCGCGATCAGCAGCAGCGTGCACAGATCGAAGAGCGCCGCATGCCAGGCGGGAAGCACACGAGGCCAGGCCGACAGCGTCAGCACCGTCACGGGCAGAACTCCCGCCGCAAACGCCAGCAAGGCGAACACCAACGCGATTCGGCGAACCACCCCACGACCATGCTGCGCCGGCGCTCTAGACACCACACTCCCTCGTCGCGCCGCCACACCCCCCGATCGACACCACGGCACCCCAGCTTGACCAAACCACGACACCAACGCCGAGGCGACACCGATCACAACGAACAGGAGCCACGCCGATAGCACAGAGCGATCAGTGGAAATGACGCCGGTACCCCCTATGAGCGGGCCTGCAAGGGAGCTTGCAACAGCCAGCTTGCTTTGCATGGAGGCCGGCTTTATGGAACATTCGCAACGGTCAAGGTTGACTGGAGGAAACGAGCATGGAGGTTCGACAGACGTCCGGCGGACGGGGTGCCGCCGACGGCACAAACGGCGGCGCAGCCACGCCAGGACGCGCCGCACAGCTCTCCGGCGCACCCGTCGGGGTAGCGCTCGGCGCCTGGCAAGCCGCTGAGCTCAGACTCGCGCGTTCCTTCCCAGAGTGCCGCGGGCTCCCACCAGAGCAACTCGAGGACCTCTACCAGGACACCGCGGTGGCGCTACTCGGACGCACCTTCCACAGCGACGAGCACCTACGCAACGCGCTGCGCTGGGGGATCAGGCACCGCGCACTTCACCAGCACCGCGACCAGCGCCGGCGCAGCGAGATCCTGGGCCAACACGCCCCCGAAATCCAGCTCGCCGCGCAGCAGCGCCAACACGGCCACACCCCCGAAGACGCGGCCATCCTCGACGGCGACCGGATCATCGTCAGCGAGTTCCTCACCGAGCTCGACCAGCTCGAGCGACGAATCTTCTGGCTCACCGCCGAGGGGCTGCGCTACCGCTCCATTGCGCCCATCCTCGGGCTACCCGTCAACCAGGCACGAAAAGCCGCCCGCTCGTGCGAGCGAAAGCGCGAACGCTTCCAGATCCTCTACGAGTCAGGGCGTCTATGCGGCTACCGCGCACAGACCATCACCGCCATCAAGACAGGCGAACAGGTGACAGAGGAGCTCGCTCAGCGCGCCTATGCACACCTGCACGCTTGCGCGGCCTGCCGCGCCCAACACAACACCAACGCCCACAGGCTCAAAGCAGCCTTCCAAGCCAACGCCGCCGCGCTCGCGCCGCTGCCGCTGCTCGCCGGGCGCCTGCCATGGATCACGCGCCTGGAGCTCCGCGCCCGCACGCTCGCGACACGCCTGCCGACCCACACCACACCAGGCGCCGGCGCGCTACGCGAACGCGTGCTGGCCACGCTCGCGACCGGGGCCGGCGCCGGCAAGCTCGCCGCCGGCGTGGCGAGCGTCGCGGTTATCGCCGGCGGCACGCTCGGCGCCACCCACACCCTCCAGTACCACCACAAACACCACCCCCACAGGGCGGCGAGACCCGCCGCGAGCATCGCGGCCACAGCAGCGCCGACGGGCAGCGCGCCCAGCGCAACCGGCCAGCAGCAGCCGGTGCCCCACACGCACGCCGCCACGCGGACAGCAAGGAGCAGCCGCGGGGCAGCCGGACCGCAGACAGGGGGATTCTCCTACCTCGGGGTCCCGGGTCACACCACGACCACCGAGACCGCCGGAACCCAGGACGCGAGTGCGGCGAGCACCAGCCGGCCGGCGCGGACAGAACAGCCAGCCACAAACCAGGAAGAGCAGCACGGCGGAGGACCGTTCACCCCATGAGCCGAGCACAGACGCTGGCCGCCACGCGGACGCCGCGGTCATACACCACGCGAGCCCCCGCCGCGACCGGCCCGGGACGGAGACCACGGCCAAACATGCCAACAGCAACACCCCCAGCCCCGGTCGGCGCGAGAGGCGCCCCGAGCCGCGAGACGGCTCGGGGACGCCTCCCCCGGACGCTTGCGCCGCTCGCCGGCGTGCTCGCGCTCGCGCTCGCGCTCGCGACCCCCGCGCGCGCCGGCGAATGGGTGCAGGTCTCATGCATCAACCCCGACCAGACCGCCGCCGGCAGCGCCGGCTGGAGCAGCTTCGCCGCAAACACAGGCTACGGGTCCAACAACAGCACCCAGTGCGGCCCCGGTGCCAGCGCATACGCGCTGCTCTCAAGCGGCGCCGCCGCACCCGCCGGAGCGCACGAGACGCTCCAGTACACACCACCCGCGGGGTCCACACTGAACGGCGGTCTGCTCGACCTGCGCATGCAGGCCAACGGGCACGGCTACAACGCCTCCGGCACCGCCGTCGCCTACACACCCGAATACGCCTACAACGCCAGCAACGTGATCTTCCAATGCGCCGCCGGCCTCGCCCCCTGCGGCAACCTCGGCAACGAATATATCGGCGAGCTGACGATCCCCGCCGGGCGCGGCGGGGACCTGTACCTCGAAGCGGGCTGCGGCGGCAACAGCGGCTACAGCTGCACCGAAGGCGCCACCGAAGGGGCCTGGTCACAGCTGCAGCTGTGGTGGGCGAACCTCAGGCTCACCAACAACGCCACACCCGCCGCCACCAACATCGCCGGCACGCTGCTCACGCCCGAAGCACGCGAAATCCGCGAACTACTGCTCACCGCCACCGACCCGGCGGGACCCGGAATCCACACCATCACGGTCCAGGCCGACGGGCAGACCTTGTACAGCGGCACACCCAACAGCAACGGCGGACAGTGCGCCGCCGTCGGCGAAAGCGCCGGGGCGCTGATGTTCGACTCGAGCCAACCCTGCAAGCAGAGCGAGAACGTCGACCTGCAAATCGCAACCACCGCACTGCACGACGGACAGCACACACTCAAGATCACGCTCGCCGACGCCGCCGCCAACACGAGCGTCGTATACGACGACACCATCAGCACACACAACGCGCCCGAGAACGCCACGCCACCAACGCTCACAGGAACACCCTTGCTCGACGAAACACTGCTCGCGGGGCACGGTGAATGGAGCGCGCCCGCCGCCACCGGCGCCACCACCTACAGCTACCAGTGGCAGCAGTGCAACAGCGACGGGAGCGAATGCGAACCGATCCCAGGAGCCGAAGGCGCCACCCACACAACCAGCGGCGCCGACGTCGGACACACACTGCGCGTGCTCGTGAGAGCCACCGACGCCGACGGATCCACCACCCTGCAGAGCAACCCCAGCGGCGTGATCACCGCGCCAGCACCCAACACGACGACAAACACGAGCCTACCCGCCCCCACCACACCCGCCGCCATCCTCGGCGCAGCCGCCCCCGCCCCCCAGCCAAACGGCAAGCCAGCCAGCGAGAACGCACAAGTGCGCCTCCACGGTCCCGCACACATCACCCGCAGCTACCAACAGAGGGCGCTGACCATAACCGGAACGCTCACGACCCCCACCGGCCAGCCAATCACCGGTGCCGCCCTGCAAGCCAGCGAACAACATGGACGGCTATTGACCGATGTGACGAGCGGGGCCGCCGGCACCTTCACCATCCATCTCCCCGCCGGGCCCTCGCGCACCGTCACGATCGGCTACCGCGCGCACACCGGCGACCCCAACTACGCCGCCCAGGCGCACATCACCGAGACCGTCAGCGCGGGCGTCGCACTACGCATCACCCCGCGCCACACGCGGGCGACCGGGACGATCACGATCAGCGGCCAGGCCGCCGGGCCGATCCCCGGCGGCGGCGTACTCGTCGAGCTACAGGTCCACTACCGCGGCCAGTGGGTGCCATTCCGCGCACCACGAACAAACAGCGACGGACAGTT
>Ga0335083_10003865_pt1 | contig 19271 bp, 16 predicted proteins | sample Lox_Sample_42_FD_206716 | JGI IMG/M metagenome (GOLD analysis project Ga0335083, IMG submission 206716) | Soil microbial communities from Loxahatchee National Wildlife Refuge, Florida, United States - Lox_Sample_4.2 | ecosystem: Environmental > Terrestrial > Soil > Wetlands | place: USA...
TCGGCCAACGGCAAGGCCAATCCGATCGAGATCGGCGTCGAGCCCCGGCCACAGGCGAGACCAAGCAAGACCACCAATGCGGTGGCGCTCTGGGGCCGCAGGCGCCTTCCCTGCGGGCGGTCCTGCTTGGCGATAGGGCCATGGCGAGTCATATTGGCAACATACCAACCGTTATTCGGCCCAGCAATTCAACCGGCGGCCCGCGCGGCCACCGGGTCCCCGCCATCTGATGCCCGATTCCTCTTCCTACGATCTCGTCGTGATCGGTGCCGGACCCGCCGGTGAGAAGGGCGCCGCCGCCGCGGCCTATTTCGGCAAGCGAGTCGCCATCGTCGAGCGAATGCCGTATCCCGGCGGAGCGGGGATCAATACCGGCACCGTGCCGTCGAAGACGTTGCGGGAGACCGCCCTCTACTTCTCGGGACTCCGACAGCGCGGATTGTACGGCATCGACTATTCGCTGAAGGAAGGACTGACCGTCGCGGAGTTTCTGTTCCGCGAGCGGCAGGTGGTCGAGAACGAGCGCCTCATCGTCCAGGCCAACCTGGAGCGCCACGGCATCGACCTGATTCAGGGAGAGGGGAGCCTGCTCGATTCCCACACGGTTCGGGTCCGCCGTCCCGACGGCACCGACCTGGATCTGGCCACCGAGATCGTCCTGCTGGCAACCGGATCCTCACCCTTTCGCCCCGCCGACGTTCCGTTCGACGATACGGTGATCTATGACTCGGACTCGATTCTCCGGATAAAGCGGCTTCCGGCCCGCCTCGCGGTAGTCGGCGGCGGTGTCATCGGCGTCGAGTACGCCTCGATCTTCAGTGCGCTGGGCGTGACGGTCACGGTGGTCGATGGCCGTGAACGGCTCCTCTCCTTCATCGACCGCGAGATCGCGCTCCGCCTGCAGGAGCGGCTTGGCACCCTCGGCGTCCACTTCAGATTCTCGAGCACGGTCAGCGGGATCGACAAGGGCGGCGGTGTCGTCCGGCTCACCCTTTCCGAGGGAGAAACGGTCGAGGTCGACACCGCGTTGTTCGCCGCTGGACGGCAGAGCAACGTCGCCGGCCTCGGCCTCGAGCGCGTCGGCGTCGCGACCAAGGAGCGAGGCCTGATCGAGGTCAACGAGAAGTACCAGACCACCGTGCCCAACATCTATGCGGCCGGTGACGTGATCGGCTTCCCCGCCCTGGCCTCCACGTCCATGGAGCAGGCCCGGGTGGCGATCGTCAACGCCTTCGAGCTCCAGTACCGACTGCGGCTCGCCTCGGTCCATCCGCTGGCCGTTTACTCGGTCCCCGAGATTGCCATGGTGGGATTGACCGAAGAAGAGTGCCGCGCCGCCGGGCGGCCGTACCTGGTCGGGCGGACCAGCTACGCCCAGAATCCCCGGGGTCAGATCATCGGGGACAGCACCGGGATGCTCAAGCTGGTCTTCTCTCCCGAAGACAACCGCTTGCTGGGAGTCCACATCATCGGCGAGCAGGCATCGGAACTGATCCACCTGGGCGCCCACGTGCTGGCCCGTGGCGAGTCCATCGATGTCTTCGTCCAGACGGTTTTCAACTATCCGAGTCTCTCCGACTGCTACAAGTACGCGGCCTACGACGGTCTCGGGAACCGTGGTCGCTGGCTGGCTACCGGCGGAGCGGGAGCGGATTGAGCCGGAAGAAGAACCGAACCTGCACCGCACCCGCGATTCCCCAACCTCACAAAGCGTCGCTTCGATTTTCGCCGAGCAGCCAAGATCGTCGATTGGTGTACGGATTGCAGATCTCCGCTACCAGGGACCTACTGCCCAATGGGCAAAGGAGATAGCCGAGAGTATGCGCAATGGAATCAGGCAATCCGCACTGGTTGCGGCGATCACGCTCCTGGGAATGGGGTTGCTTGCCCGGGCGGCGTCGGCCCAATCGACACCTGCCCCTCAATCCTCATCCACCGCGGTGAAGACGGCCGAAGAGGGGCAGAAGGTAGCGACCGGAACCGGGCAGCATCCGCACCACAAAGCCGCGCTCGAGCACCGGGGCGAGCAGCAGGAACGCCGCGGCGAGCACCTGGAGCACAAGGGCGAGCGGCAGGAACGCCAGGGTGAACACCTGGAGCACCGCGGGGAGCATCTGGAACAGCGCGGTGAGCATCAGGAAGCGATGGGCCACGAGCACGAGGGCGAGCACCTCGAACACAAAGGCGAGCGCGTGGAGAACCGCGGTGATCGGCGCGAGGCCCACGGGGAGCATCTCGAGCACAAGGGCGAGCGCAAGGAACACGGGGGTGAGCGCAAGGAGCATCGCGCCCAGGGAGAAGGCCCCGGTCATTGAGCTCCGCGTGAGAACCAGAGGGAAGGAGAGCCCCGTCCGGGGCTCTCTTCGTTTTCGGCCCGCCGTCCCGCCACTCCCCGCCCTCTTGCAAGGCTCCATTTCAGGGCCGGTGGCGTGACCAGCGTCGTAATCATCACCATGAGCACCACGGCGGAGTAGGTCACCGGATCGACCACCCGCTCCCCGTGAACCGTCAGGCTCAGTCCGATGGAGGCGAAGATCAGCCCGACTTCCCCTCTGGGGATCATCCCGATCCCGATCGATAGCGCATCCAGGCCGCCACCCAACCCGCCCAAGGCACAGGCCTGCTTTCCGGCGATCGCGACCAGGGCAAGCAGGAGGGCGAGCCACGCCGCCGCCGGGTTGAGCACCGCACCCAGATCAACCCGGATCCCCATCAACACGAAGAAGACCGGCACCAGGAAGCTGGAAACCGGGCTCACCAGATCGGGCAGGGACCGGTCCCGTCCCAGGAACCCGAGGTAGTGCGGCTCTTCGAGTACCAGACCCGCCGTATATGCGCCTACGATGGGAGCCAGGCCAATGTTCGAAGCCAGACAGGCGAGGAGAAAGCAGAAGGTGAGTGAAGTGCTGAGGAGGACCCCGGAGCCCCGGAGACGGGCCGACACGCGAAACAGGTACGGCGTCAGCAGCACGCCGAGCGTCAGCGCCCCGACCATGAACGCAACCGCCTTGAGGATCACCACGCCAGTCTCGGCCAGGGAGGCGCTCGATCCCAGATCGGCAGCCTTGATCACGCTCGCCACCACCGCGAGGACCACCAGGCCCAGGACGTCGTCGATGACCGCCGCTCCGAGAATGATCCGCGCCTCACGGGTCTGCGCATGCCCGAGATCCTTGAGCACCCGCGCGGTGATACCGACGCTGGTGGCCGTGAGTGTGGCGCCCAGAAAGGCGTGGACATAGACGCTCCGGTCTGGAAGCAGCAGGGCCCCCAACCCCCAGCCCAGAATCCAGGGGGTAATGACCCCCAGAACGGCGACCAGCAAGGCGCGGCCACCCACCTGGAGTACGTCGACCACCCTGGATTCGAGCCCGACCTCGAAGAGCAGGAGCACCACACCGACCTGCGCGAACAGGTCAACCGCCGGGTCGGTTCCTAGGCCGTGAAGCCAGGCTATTCCACAGTTCCCCAGCAGCACCCCCGCCAAGAGCTCCCCCAGCACGGCCGGCTGCCTTAGCCACTCGGCGAGGTGCCCACCCACTTTGGCCGCAACCAGGATCACGGCCAGCGCCAGTAGCAGCGCCCCGACGTGATTGACCGGGATGGCAGGAGCGGGGTCCAGGCTCGCAGCGCTGATCGGGCTCAGGCCGGGAACTGCAGCCCCCGCAAGCAGATAGAGTCCGGCTAGCTGGTGCATTATGAAATCTACCTATTCTGCACGATATCAGTTACATAGTTCCATGATCTGCGACTATCCTGCATAACTGTACATCATAGTTTGCAGAAAGCGCAAGAATTGCTTGACACGATCGCAAGCACATGTTACCGTGAGATCCGCGGACTTGGCTTTCGTGTCGCCACGGCGGCTCACCCCCAACCTCCACCCGGAGAGGCAATGACTCCTCGATTCCTTCGATTCGTCCCGTTGCTCGTGCTGGCGGTCCCCGCTGTACTTGCGGCCCAGGCCGCGCCAGCCGCGCCCAACGCCGATTCCCTGCTCAAGGCCACCGCCGACGCCACGACCGCCAACGGCGTGTCGATCAACTTCACGTGGACGCTGGTCTGCGGATTCCTGGTGATGTTCATGCAGGCCGGGTTCGCCATGGTCGAAACCGGCTTCACGCGCGCCAAGAACGCGTCTCACACCATCGCCATGAACTTCATGGTCTACGGCCTGGCCATGATGGGCTATTGGGTGATCGGGTTCGCGCTCCAGGCCGGGGGAATCGGAGCGCTGAGTACGCTCGGTGGGTACGACAAGCTCTCCACCGAGTTCACGATTCACGCCTTCGGCAAGGACTTCGGCCTCTTCGGCACCACCGGGCTCTTCCTCACGGGAGTCGCCTACTCTGCGCCGGTGTTCACTTTCTTCCTGTTCCAGATGGTGTTCATGGACACCACCGCCACGATCCCAACCGGCGCCATGGCGGAACGGTGGAAGTTCTCGGCCTTCGCGATCTTCAGCGTCTTCATCGGCGCATTCATCTACCCGATCTATGCCAACTGGGTCTGGGGCGGGGGCTGGCTGGCAACCCTGGGTAAGAACTTCGGGCTGGGCCACGGGCACGTGGACTTCGCGGGCTCCTCGGTGGTCCACATGACCGGCGGGGTGATCGCCCTGGTGGGAGCCAAGCTGCTTGGAGCTCGCCGCGGGAAGTACAACGCCGATGGGACCGCCAATGTGATCCCCGGGCACAACATCCCGATGGCGATCATCGGCACCTTCATCCTCTGCTTCGGCTGGTTCGGGTTCAACCCCGGCTCGACCCTGGCCGCCACCGATCTCCGGATCGGCGTCATCGCCACCAACACCATGCTGGCGGGGGCAGCCGGAAGCATTACCGCCATGCTCTACATGTGGCGCCGCTATGGAAAGCCTGATCCCTCGATGCTGGCCAACGGAGCCCTGGCCGGACTGGTGGCCATCACGGCACCATGCGCGTTCGTCACCGCGCCCAGCGCCGTCCTCATCGGCGGCATTGCGGGCGTCCTGGTCTGCTGGTCGGTGTTCTTCTTCGAGCGGACCGCCAAGATCGACGATCCGGTGGGAGCCATCTCAGTCCACGGCGTCAACGGGCTCTGGGGAATCCTCTCGCTCGGGCTCCTGGCGGACGGGACCTACGGCGCCGGGTGGAACGGGGTCGATGGCAACGTCACCGGCCTCTTCTATGGAGACCCACGCCAATTCGTAGCCCAGTGCATCGGCGGGCTCACCAACTTCGTCGCGGTCGGCTTGATGACGCTCGCGTTCTACTACATCACCGCCAAACTGACCAACGGACATCGCGTTTCCGCCGAGGCCGAGGAGCTGGGTCTGGACCTGCCTGAAATGGGCGCCATCGCCTACCCCGACACCGCGGATATTTCCACGGCCGTGGTCCTCCAGCGGCCCTCCCACTCTCTGAAGGAGGCGGCGTAGCCAGCTATGAAACTGATCAGCACGATCGTCCGCCCGGATCGGCTCCCCGAGGTCAAGGCGGCCCTGTTCCGGGCCGGCGTCACCGGCATCACCATCTCGCGGGTGAGCGGGCATGGAGGCGAAGGGGAGTTGCTCGAGCACTACCGCGGTGGCAGCGTGATTCTGGAATTTCGGGAGAAGGTCAAGATCGAGATGGCGGTTTCGGAACCGTTCGTCGAAGCCACGATCAAGGCGATCCTCTCATCGGCGCGCACCGGCGCCGTGGGAGACGGCAAGATCTTCGTTCAGCCGCTCGATGCGGTGATCCGGATCCGCACCGGTGAGAAGGACAATGCGGCGCTCACCCCGGTGACGGCCGACGCGGTGCAGAAACAGGAGCTTCAGAAGGTCGGACACTAGCGAAGGGCAGTTCGACAGCGCAGGAAGCCACGGGCCGCGCCCATCGCGGCCCGTGGCGTTCTTACCCCCCCGACGCCGATCGCGCGGGCCCCGCCCTCGCCAGGCTCCACTTGAGAGCCGGCGGGGTGACCAGCGTGGTGATGAAAACCATCAGGATCACCGCCGAATACAATCCCTGGTCGATGATCCGCTCGCCCTGGACCGCCAGGGTGAGGCCAATATTAGCGAAGATGAGGCCGACTTCCCCTCGGGGGATCATGCCGATCCCGACCGAGAGCGCGTCCAGGCCTCCTCCCAGCGCGCCCAGCGAACAGGCTTGCTTCCCCAGAACCGCCACCAGCGTCAAGGCCAGGCTCAGGATCGCGATCCGGGGATCCAGTATCGAGTGCAGGTCCAGCCGCAGACCCATGAGCACGAAGAACACGGGACCGGTAAACGAGGCGATCGGGCCGACCAGGTCGGACAGGGATCGCTCTCCGCGGGAGACGAACGGCGCGAAGTGTGATTCCTCGAGAATGAGCCCCGCCGCATAGGCCCCGACGATCGGCGCCAGCCCAACGGCGGACGCGGCATAGGAGAGCAGAAAGCACACCGCCAGACCGGTCGTAAGCAGCAATGCCGAGCCCTTGAGCCTGGCGGTGAGCCGGAAGATTCTCGGCATCACGGCCGTGCCGATGGTGAAGGTCACGACGAGGAAGAGCGCCGCCCGCTCGAAGAGAAGCAGGACTTGTGAGAAGGAAACGCTCCCACCCAGGTCGGCGGCTTGAATGATCCCGCTCACCAGCGCCAGGATCAGCAAGCCGAGGATGTCATCGATGACGGCGGCACCGAGGATTACGCGAGCTTCGCGCGTCTGGGCGCGGCCAAGGTCTTTGAGCACGCGGGCGGTGATACCCACGCTAGTAGCGGTGAGGACCGCTCCCAGGAACAGGTGGACGTAGACGCTGTGCTGCGGGAGCAGAATCGCTCCCAGCCCCCAGCCCAGAAACCACGGGGTCGCCACGCCCAGGACGGCGACACTGAGGGAACGGGTGCCCACCGCCAGGAGGTCGCTCACCCTGGACTCCAACCCCACCTCAAACAACAGGAGCACGACGCCGATCTCGGCCAACACCTCGAGCGATGGGTCCGACCCGAGCCCGCCCAGCCAGGCGATCCCGCAATTGCCCAGCAGAACCCCCACGACGAGCTCGCCCAGCACGGCCGGCTGACCGAGACGGTCCGCTACATGGCCTCCGAGCCTGGCGCCGGAGAGGATCACCGCCAGGCCCAGGAAGACCTCTCCCACGGGGTGACCGGTCATGGGGCTGGCTCCGTTGGGGGTAAACCCGGGATACGGCCTGGAGTGGGAGGTTTCAGGAGCACGCGGGGCTCTCTTGCAGATTCGTCTGGAGTGGGTTCTCAGCGGTCGAGAATCGAGGCCTGGCTAACAATAGTCGACCCGGTCCACCCCCGTATCCTACCTAGAGTTAGCCCCATTGAGGACCCGGCCCACCCCGGTCCCCCGTCCGTCCGGCCAGACGGCATCCCTCTTGCGCTTGCTGTCCCTGATAACGGAGTTTCCTGACCCCCTGAGGGACCCAAGGAGCGACCCCGGGTGATCCACTGGGAACAAGCCACCTCGACACTCTTCCGGGCGCTCCGCCTGGAGACCATCCGGAGCAAGCTGCTCGCGGTCGCCGTGCTGGCTACCCTGATTCCCTCGGTCACGACCGCCTATCTCTCCTACGAGCAGAACAAGGTGTCGCTGACCGAAAAGATCGGCCAGGCGCTGCGCACCTCGAGCTCACAGGCCTCCCGCGAGCTGGATCTCTGGCTCAAGGACCGCCTCATCGATCTGCGGGTCTTCGCCAACTCCGAAATCTCCGAGAATCTCGCTTCGCTTCGCCCCGGTGCCGAGGGCAGTCCGGCACAGGTGCGCATGAGCGGCTATCTCAATTCAGTGCGGGGGCGCTTCCTCGATTACGAGGAGTTGATGGTGCTCGACGCTCAGGGGCATGAGGTCGCCACCAGCGGCAAGCGTGGCGGCCCCACTCAGTTTCCCAACAACTGGCTGGCGGACATCCGGGGCAACAGCTCCGTGATGGGTGCGCCCTACCGCGATAATCTGCTCGGCAAGACCATCATGGTGCTCGCCGTTCCGATCCACCAGGCCGGCGGGCGACTCCTGGGCGCCATCGCCGCGCGGGTCAATCTCACCACCGTAGACGAGATCCTGCTCCGCTCTTCGCCCGGTGAATCGGGCGAGGTCTACCTGTTGGTCGGAGGCAGGGGGCTCATCACCACGACGAACACCGGATCGGCCGAGCTGAGCAAGACGGCGCTCCCGCCCGAGGCCAGCAAGAAGCTCCTCGAACACGAGGGGCTGGCCGTGGAGTACATCAACCCCAGGTCCGAGGTCGCGCTGGGCGCCCTCAACCGGATTCCCCTGCTGGGATGGTCCGTGGTCGCCGAGATCCCGTCCTCTCAGGCGTACCGGCAGGTCAACCATCTGCGCAACGTCACCATCGCGATCGTCCTGGCCCTCCTCCTCGGCGTAGGCCTCCTCGCCTATTTCCTGGGTACGGTCATCATCCGGCCGCTGGATCGCCTCACCAAGGGGGCGGCGGAAGTGGCCGGCGGCGACCTGGCCGTGGACCTGCCACTGGTGGGCGGCGGCGAAGTCGCCGATCTCACCAAGGTCTTCAACCACATGGTGGCGCGCCTGCGCCAGGGCCGGGAAGAGCTCGAGCGCCTCTCCGTGACCGACGGGCTCACGGGCCTCTTCAACCGTCGTCACCTGATCGAGCATCTGGCCAGCGAGGTCAGCCGATCCCGGCGTAATCACCACAGCTTTGCCGTGCTCATGATGGACGTGGACCACTTCAAGACCTACAACGACACTCACGGCCACCTGGCCGGCGACGAAGTCCTGGTCCGCGTATCCAGAATCCTCAAGGAGTCGATCCGCGACATCGATTTCCCCACTCGCTACGGCGGCGAGGAGTTCCTGGTTCTCCTCCCGGAGACCAGCATCGACCGCGCGGTGGAGGTGGCCGAGCGGATCCGGACCCGGCTCGCCAGCGAGACCTTCGCCGGCGGAAGGATCACGTTGAGTGCCGGGGTCGCGTCATTCCCCGAGTTCGGTGAGACCGCCGAGGCGGTCATCATGTGCGCCGACGTGGCGTTGTACGAAGCGAAAAGAGAGGGGCGGGACCGAGTGGTCCGCGCCTCCTCTCAACAGGGTACTCTGGCTTTGAAGGAATCGGCCTGATTCTTCCTGACCGGCCGGCTCGGTCGAATTAGTTGTCCTTCCCCCGCCCCACCAGTCCTCGCGCCACCCACCCGCTGCGACCCTTGGCGTCACTCACCTTGACCCACGTCTCGAGGTAGGAGTAGCCAGTCACGTCCGCCCCCGACTCCAGGGTGAACAGGACCCTGAAGTTGGTCCCCGGACCGTCCCGGATGTTGCTCTTGCCGGAGGTCTGAAGCTTGATCGGCACGACGAAGGCCACCTCACCCTTCCGCTGCGGCCCCGTGTCACCCGGAGTGGCCCGATCCCGTCCAGCCAGTTGCTTCACCTGATTGGCCAGGTACAGCGCACCACCGTAGTTCTGTTTGTTGAACTCGACGCTCCCCTGCTGGAGCAGCTGGGTCGCCTGGGTGTATTCCGGAGATGGCTTGCCGGTGGTGCTCTTCAGGGATTGGGCGGCGACCTCAGCCTCGGCCATACCCGACGCGGCCTCGGCCCGCGTAGCCATGGTCTGCAGCTTGGCCATCGCGCGCACCACTTCTTGCCGGGCCTCATCCAGCCTCGTCTGAAGCTGGTCGACCTGGGCTTCGCGCTCGAGCAGCTTGAGCTCGAACCGGTCCGCGCGGTCCTCTGCTTGGGGGTCCTTCACCACCACCGTGTCGTGCACCACGCTCGGCCCGTGGGCCACGCTGTCCGCCTTGGGCTTCGGCGTGGTTTCCGGGTTGTTGCCGGCGCAGGCCGCGGAGAGCACACCGATCCCACCCCAGAGTGCGATACGGGTCCACGTCGAATTAGTCATGCCTCACCCCCCTCGCGTCGTTTGCACGCCGGAACCGAGACCCCCCGCCGGCGTGGCAGGGGGGATGAATCAACAACAAATGTGCCAATTGGTTGGGGGAAGTTTCGGGCACCTGGGGAGGGCTGGATCGCGGCGGCCGCCTGCCTCGGATCGGGCCCCGAAGACGTTCCAGAGGAATGTCTTAGGTGCGGCTTGGGTGAGTTGCGGTCGCACCACAGCCGCGAACCCCCCGACTTGGGGGCGGACCGGGCGACCCCGGGCCGGTGAGAGCCATCTGCAGACTGGGCCTAGGGATCCGCACGATGCCAATGATATCCGCAACTGCTGGCTTCTAGTCTTCTGCCAAGTTCAAGCAGGTACGATAGTTGCGCCCCTCATTCCCGGCCACCGCTGCTGGGTGTTCGAACGGCTCGGCCCGCGAGCGGCACTGGCCGACGCGTAGTGGCCTTTGGCCCCGTGATGGTCAGGAGAGTCTCGAGGAAATGCAGGCGTTCGTCATCAATCACGCCGGTCGGCTGGTCTTCCCCGGAAACTTCCTGCCCGATCTCGACCCCTCGGCGTTTGCCACGCTGGAGCAATACTCTGCGCTGATCCGCCAAGCCTTCGATGGAAAGGCGGTCGCCGAGGCCGAGATTCAAGCTCGCCTCGACGCTGGTCGGTATCGGAGCCGATACCACCTGCTGCACGACTTGACCCGACATCTCTTCTGGGTTAACCGGTTCGTGCTGACCCTGTATCAACCGGAGCCGGTCCGCTGGCGCGACGTTCCCCGTCGCCGCACCGACGTGTTCCTGCCTGTCTACGCGCCCGATCACGAAGACTCGGTCGCCACCACGGTCGATCTCGTCTACCAGACGCTCCCCCCGGCCTGGGACCAGTCGACCGAGGATCGGATCGGTCGAATCCTCCGGGATCTGTTCCGGAACCAGCGGGCTCCGGTGAAGGAGGGCCCCGTCGAAACCGTGGTGGGAGAGGTGCTGGCGCAACCGCGAGGGCAGGTCTGCCGGCTCCTGGCCTACGACCCTGACCATCCGCGCCATGGCCTCGAGGGGCTGATCGAGTACACCCACGCGGTGCCCGAGCTCGAGGCGCTCATGCGGCAGGCCATGGTCCTGGGCGATCAGTTCCCCTGGGATCATCGCACGGTCCGGTTCACGCCGGTGGGCGAGCTGGAGGATGACGACGTCGTGGTCCTGCACCGCCCGCGCAGTGAAGAGGTCGCGCGGTTTCTGCAGCGGGTACGCGCCAATGGCTCCAGCACCAACGGCTCAGGAACCAATGGCGCTCGACCCAAGCCGGCCCCGGTTCCGGTCCACCGGCCGCGGTCCCCGGTGCCCCCGATCGAAGTGCGCCGGCGCTTCTCGGTGATGCCTCGCCTGGAGGCCCTGGCGGTACGGAAGGGGGAGCTGGCCTGCACCAACGAGGACCTGATCCGGAACGCGGCCTACTGCTGGTCGCCGATGACCGCCGAGGAGATCAGAGAGAAGACCGGGATCGAGCAGCGCCGCTACACGACGCGGAGCCTGGAAGAGATCGCGCTCGAGGCGGCACGGGCAGCCCTCGAGAAATCGGGGCGCCGGCCGGAGGAGATTGGGGCGGTGGTGTTCTGTTCCGGCACCAGCACCAAGATGATGCCTTCCCTCGCCAGCTGGGTCTCAGGACAGCTGGGCCTCTATCAGACCCACGCCTCGTATGACCTGGTGGCGGCATGTGCCGGTCTCTCCTACGGGCTCTCCGCGGCGGTCAGGCTCCTCCAGGAAGTCCAGCGACCGGTGCTGGTCGTCTGCGGCGAGAAGTTCTCGGACAAGATCGGCACGGTGCGGCCCTCCCGGATGATCTTCTCGGATGGTGCTGCGGCGTTGGTCATTGGGCCGGCGGCGACGGGGGAACCTCCCGACATCGAAATCTTCCAGACCTACGCCAGCGGGCCAATGAGTGAGGTGGATTCCATCATCCTCCCCAACCCCGCCTTCGGTAACGCCGTGACGGTCTACGGGCCCGAGGTGAGGGCCCTGGTCAAACGGTATCTGTCCCAGATGCGGGAGGAGCTGCTCGCCCTGCCCCACCCCGAGAATGGAAAGGGGTGCTTGCTTGACGCCATCGATATGATCGTCCCTCACCAGGCCAATCGGACCATGGTCGTGGAGCTCGCCACGGCGGCAGGGCTCCCGGCGGACAAGCTCTACTTCGACATCGCGCACGAGGGAAACACCTCCTCCGCCAGCATTCCGATCGCTTTGCGGGACGCGGTGGCGGAAGGGGTCATCGACCGCCCGATGCGAATCTTCGCGCCGGGGTTCGGGGCGGGCGCCGTGGCGGGCTACGCCGTGGTCCGGCTCGACCCGGAGATCGTTGCGGTGTGAGCGTCCCGAACCCGAGTTGACGTGGTTTCGCCCCGCTGATAGCGTTCGTCGAAAGGGGTGATGGGGCTCACCCGGAACCGCCGAGGCTTGGCTGATGGCTCCTACGCAGAACGAGCGTGGGGGCTTTTCTTATGGCGCAGGATCCTTCCGGGGCCGTTCTTCTCACCGAGGGTCAGCGGCGTCACTTGACGACGACCCTGGCGCAACTCGAGGACCACCTTTCTGAGATCGTGGCGCTTACCAGGGGGGCAAGGTCACCAGGAGCGCGGATCCTGCTCAAGGTATTGAACGATCTGCCGCACGGCTTTGGAGAAGCCACCAGGGAGGACATCTCCAGGGCCAAGGCGACGCTGGCCGAACTGGTGGCCACGTTCGATCTCGCTCCTCCGACTGCCTCGCCTCGACAGACAGTCCAGGCGCTGGTAACGCATGGACTGGTGATGGTGGAAGATTCAGTTTCCCGACGCCTGCGGAGCTACGGTCCCGTCCACCCCGATCTACCCCGAGTACTGGACCCGCTGCTGGAACGCCTGCACGAGCACTTTCTGGGTCTGGCCAGGGTGCTTCCTGCACCGATTTTCGAGGAAAGTCCTTCGGATCTGCCGTGAACACTCTGTCGGCGGTGGGCGACGACCGCCGCCGGAGCCGGCCAAGGAGGGGCGGAGATGCATGGATTCAAGGGGGAACGCACCCTCATGCGGATCCATATCGGAGAGCGCGACAAGTACCAGGGCAAGCCACTCTATCAGGCGATCGTCGAGCTGCTCCGTCAGCGCCACAATGCGGGTGCCACGGTCATCCGCGCGATCATGGGCTTTGGGCCGACCTCGCGCCTGCAAACCGATCGGATCGAAGTGCTGTCTCTCGACCTGCCGATCGTCATTGAATGCACCGACACGGAGGAGAAGATCGCGGAGATTCTGCCCGACCTGGATGAGATGATCGGCGGCGGGCTGATCACCCTGGAGCGAGCCCGGGTCATCATGTACCGGCCGGACTTGCGGGTGGAAGATCGGACGGGCAGCTGGCCGATCGACCGACGCAGGCCCTAGGGGGTGTCAGGCGGCCGCCCGATCGCCCAGCGGTTCGAGCAGACGGCGCAGCTCTCCGAGAAGTTGATCCAGCTGCTGGACCTGGCGGTCTATTTCGTCGGCGCCGCGAGCCCGGATCGCGCGAGCCCATTCCAGCGCGCCAGCCGCCGACTGGCTGACCCGCCGCAGTGCCTCCCTGACCTCGGCCTCCACCTCCCGCCGGCTCTCCCGTACCCGCTCGCTGAGATCGCCGGCTACCCTGCTCGAGTTTACGGTGAGGAGGTCCATCAGATAGGCCTCGGCTCGCCTCTGTCTCCGCTGTTGACGGAGCCGCCGTGAAACGAGCCTATCAATCAGCCCTGGCCAGGGCGACCGGGGATAGTGAAAGCCCAGGCGATCGTTAAACGCGAAGTGGCGTCCAATGCGGAAGTCCGCCGCCTCCGGCACGATGAGCGGAATCGCCTGATGACCCAGGTCTGCCGCAGCCGTGAGCCGAGCCACCTGATCATTGGCAAGCCGGCTGAAGTGACCAACCGCTTCGCGATACAGCCCCTCAGCCTCGCGCTCCGACCGATGCAGCCAGGGGAAGATCAGATCCCGCGCCGATTCGTTTGCAAACTCCAGGCTCTCGCGCCGTGAGGCATGGTCGAATCGCCCGCTGGCCCACGCGGCCCGGAGCCGCGCCAGGCCAGTCGGCCCCGCCTGCTCGAGAAATCGCTCCGCCAGCTCGGTGAACCGGGCGCACAGTCGCTGCTCCTCGGCCCCGAGCAGCGGGCTCAACTCACGGAGCGCCTGGTCGGTGGACTCGCCCAGCCGGCGTAGCTCATCGACACGCCGTTCGGCCTGGTCCACCGGCCGAACCAAGGCAGCTCGGCGTTCCTGGAGGCCTCGGGTCAGGTTGGCTCCTATGCGGGCAATTCCCCGTCGCAGCGCCTGTCGCACCAGGTCTTCCCGCCGCTCTTGTGTGAGCGACCGGAGTCGGGAGACGAGGTCCACCCACTCTGCACTCGCCGGGTTCACGGCCGTTACTCGAATGAGGCGGTCGACTCCGAGGCCCAGCCGGGAGTTCAGGGTCTCACGAATGAAGGCACTCGCCTCATCCAACTCCCCGGGACTCACCCGGTCCGCCTTGTTCATGACGAAGATGAGGTCCTGGACGTCGGCCGAGATGGCCTCAATCAGGTGGAGTTCTTCCCCCGAGAGCGGTGGATCGGCGCCCAGCACAACCAGGGCCGCGTCCACTTGCGGGACGAACTCCCGGGTGGCCGTCGCGTTACTCTCCCAGATCGAACCCAGGCCCGGTGTATCCACCAGGCAAAGTCCACCCTCGAGGATCTCCGCTGGCGCCGTAACCTCGACGAGCTGAATTTGCTTCGCATTCCCCGGATTCCGCTGCTCGGTCACGTAGTCCGCGAGACTCTCGACGGGGACCACCTTCCACCCCTCTCTCCCGCGGACCCGGGCGGCCGGCTCCCCATGCCGGACCACCGTGGGGATCGAAGTGACCGGAATGACCCCGGTCGGAAGAAGGGATCGGCCCAGGAGCGCGTTAATCAGGGTCGACTTGCCCCGCTTGAACTGCCCCACGCAGGCGACGTGGAAGCGCTGTGCCCGGACCCGTTCCTCGAGTGCCCCTGCCTCGGCCACGAGGTCGGCGGCACTGGCCTTCCCAGCCAGGTCGCGCAGGCGCGCGACAGTGGCCTCGGTCATCGAACCACCAGAACCGCGCAGTGGGCCCGCTCGACCACCCGGTCCGCAGTCGAGCCCAGGAAAAGGTGGTGCAAGCGGGAATGCCCGGTATGGCCGAGGACGATCAGATCGCAACCGCGTTCCGCCGCCAGGCGAGCGAGGGCCACCGCCGGATGACCGGGCACCACTTCCAGATGGATCCGAACCCCGCGGGACTCGGCCAGCTGCTGGGCGTCGCGCTGAATCGGCCCGAAGTAGTCGTGCTCGTAGCGCTCCTCGTCCTCCACTTCCCCGACCGTGGCAGCGTAGGCCGGCAATTTCTCCTCCACCGAGACAATCAGCATGTCGGCGTGGCAGAGAGCGGCCAGCTCCACCGCACTTTCCAGGGCTCGTCGCCCCCCCTCGGACCCATCGAGGCCCACGAGAATCCGGTGGAACATTGCGGACCTCCTTTCGGCTAGGCTCCCCCCACAGGGGCGGCAATCGCCGGCGCCGGCGGTGAGGGTTCGGTGATCGCGTGGGCGGGAGGAGGCTCGAAGAAACGCTGGGCGATGAGGGTCGGGATCACGGCGCTCCCGATGACCACCGTCACCAGGACGGTGTACTGGGCCTGATCGATGATGTGATTGGTCAGGCCGAACAGAGCGGAAATGGTACCGAACGTAAGCCCGGTGCTCATCAGGAGCGTCGTATAGATGCCCTCCCGCTGTTCGAACCGGAACGCCCGGGTGATGGGCCAGATACTGACGATCTTGCTGCCCATCTTGACCAGCAGAAGAGCGCCAATCAGGAGCGCCCCGGTGGCTACGGCCGGAAGTGACACATACAGGCCTGCCTTCAGGAAATAGAACGGCGTCAGCATGGTGAATGCGATGGCGCGCATGCGCTCCATCAGGACGCGGTCGCGGACGAAGACACCGGCAATCACCAGCCCCACCAGGTACGCAGGGAGCACGGCCTCGCTCTGGGCCAGCTTGGCGAGTCCACCCAACAGGAAAAGGACCAGGAAGATGAACTTGACCTCAGGCTCACTCACCCGGTGACCCACCCTGGTGATCACCATTCGGGTCAGGCGCGGGAGCTGCCAGAGCACCGCCGCCGTGACGGCCACGAACAGGAGCATCCAGGCATTGAAGTTGGCGAACAGGATACCCAAGGCGAGCACGGTGCCCAGATCGGTGATGAAGCAGGCCGCCAGAATCAGCTTGCCGAGCTCGGTCCGGTTGAGCCCGGTCTCGAGCATGACGGCGTAGACCACCGCGACCGAAGTCGTCGATAGCGAGACCCCCGCGATCCACGCCGCTTGCCGATCCCAACCACCGACCCAATGGGCAAACGCGGCCGCGGCCACGAAGGGGGCAAGAAAACTGACCACGCCGATCGCCATGGCAGGCCTGAAGTGACGGCGGAGGGAGTCGGGGTCGATCTCGGCCCCCGCCAGGAAGGTGAGCAGGCCGGAGCCAAAGGTGGCGAGGAAGTCGATCCATGGAGTCGTATGGACGCCGAGAAAGTTGCCGGCCGCGACCCCGATCAGGATCTCGATCAGCGCCACCGACACGCCCAATCGAATCGAGAACAGACTTGCGGCCAGAGCCAGCGCCATCCAGGCAGCTGCAGTCAACCAGACATTGGAATCCACCGGTCACCTCCGTCGGGTGGCGGAGCGCACGGCGGGCGTAAAAAAACTCCTGCCGGCCGCTCACGGGCCTTGCAGGAGTCATCAGCTGCACCGGAGTGCAGCGGTTCCGGGCGAACTCCATCGCCTGGTTGCTGATGAAACCGTAATCCCCCCGGCCGCTCGGCGTCAAGGTGGCGGGCGTGGGGGAGGGTTTCTGCCGGTTCGCAGCAACTGGGTGAGGTCGCGAACGGCCTCGGCGCCCACCCCAGATCGTTCCAACGCGGCAACCGTCCGCTCGATATCGTAGGCCGCTCGTTTCAACCTCAGCACACCATCGTCGAGGACGGCATAGGCGGCGCGGGGATCGCCATCCTTGGGCTGACCGACGCTTCCGGGATTGATGACCCGGGTGCCCCCACAGTCCAGGTCGAACTGCAGATGCGTATGGCCCACCAAGACCAGATCCGCGTCTAGGCCGGCCACCTCGGCGGCCCATTCCTCGAGGTCCGGGCCCAGATAGCGGTAGAGCGGGTCGGAGGGCGTGGCGTGAACGAAGAGGCACCTTACCCCGTCATACGTGCGTTGTGCGGTCAGTGGGAACCCGCCGAGTCCCCGGATCTCATCCTGCCTGAGCTGGGAGCGGCCCAGTGGCGCCAGCGCAGCGGCGAGCCACTCGAATGAGGGTCGGCAGCGGGGAGGGACGCCAGCGGCCAGGGCCCGATCGTGGTTTCCCTGGACCGTCACCTCCGAGTGCTGCACGATCCACCGGGCGGTCGTGCCAGGCTCGGGGCCGTAACCCACGACGTCTCCGAGACAGACCACCACGTCGTGCGGTTCCCGGACGACCGCCTCGAGAGCGGCGGCGTTGCCATGGATATCGGAGAGGATGAGTACGCGCACGCAGGCAGATTGTAGCCCCACGCGGCAAAGCGCCAGATAAGCAGGTGCTGGGGGCGGCGAACCATCCCCAACGCGGGGTCTTCTTCCGTTCCCCAGGGTTAGTATGCAGTAGCGGGGGAACTTCGGGCCGGCAGAACCGGACCGGCCCAGGCGACGTTAGTATGGTGACTTCAACGGGGAACCTTTCCGTGCTTCAGCGTAACGCATTCCGAGTCCTCGGCGCCCTGGCCTTGCTGTCCGCCATGGGGATGGCGACTGCTCGGGCCTCGGAGCCGATTCGTTCTCCCGAGACCCCGCTCAGCACTGCACATGCCGATACAGCGGTTTTCGCCGGTGGCTGCTTCTGGGGTGTCGAGGCGGTGTTCGAGCACCTGAAGGGAGTCACCTCCGCCGTCTCGGGCTATGCCGGTGGCGCGAAGGCATCGCCCTCCTATGAGGAGGTGAGCTCGGGAACCACGGGTCACGCGGAGTCGGTCCAGGTCATTTACGATCCGGCCAAGATCAGCTACGAGCAGTTGCTGGAGGTGTTCTTCACCGTGGCCCACGATCCCACTCAGCTGAATCGTCAGGGGCCCGACTGGGGCACCCAGTATCGCTCCATCGCGTTCTATCGCAACCCCGAGCAGCAGAAGGCGATCGAGTCCTACATCGCGGAGCTGAGCCACGCCAGGAAATACAGCAAGCCGATCGTAACCCAGGTGGTGGCATTGAAGGACTTCTACCCCGCGGAGGGGTATCACCAGGGGTTCATGGCCAAGCACCCGACCAATCCCTACATCGTGGTCAACGATGCTCCCAAGCTCGACCACCTTCAGCGCGAGTTCCCGGCGCTGTACCGCGACTAGCCGGCGGCGATCGAGAGATGTGGGTCTATCTGTTGGCGTTCCTCGGCGGGATCCTGACCATCGTCAGCCCCTGTATCCTGCCCGTTCTGCCCCTGGTCTTCTCCCGAGCGGATCAACCCTTCCGGCGTAGCGGCCTCCCGCTGCTCCTGGGGATGGCCGGCACGTTCGCGCTGGTGGCCAGCGTGGCCACCTATGCCGGGGGCTGGATTGTGCAGGCCAACCAGATCGGCCGCGGGATTGCGATGGCGGTGTTCGCGGTGTTCGGCCTGGCCCTGCTGTCACCCACGGTGGCTCAGTATCTCACGGTCCCCCTGGTTCGCCTCGGCGCACGCGTCGAGAGTTCGGCCGGCCCCGAGGCGCCTGGCATCGGACGGTCGGTGCTGCTGGGTGTATCCACGGGATTACTCTGGGCGCCCTGTGCGGGCCCGATCCTGGGGCTGATCCTGGCGGGGGCCGCGCTCGAGGGCCCCAGTGCTAGGACGACAGTTCTCCTGCTCGCATTCTCCGCCGGTGCGGCCCTTTCGCTGGCCCTGGCCCTGCTGGCCGGGCGCAAGGTGTTCGCCCTGATGAAACGCTCACTCGCCGCCGAGGTGTGGATCCGGCGCGGGCTCGGCGTCGCGGTGCTGGTGGGAGTGGTCGCGATCGGGTTGGGTTGGGACACCGGAGTCCTGCGGAGAATCTCGCTGGCCAGCACCTCGGGGATCGAGCAGAGCCTGGTGGACCGGGTCAGGCCCGCCACCGCCGGTGCCAGCGAGGCCCCGGGATCGGCGCCCAAGGAAATGGCGCTGGCCAATGAGGGGACTTTCCCCGGTCTGGATGGGGTGGAAGGGTGGCTCAATTCACCGCCGCTCACGGCCGCAGGGCTCAAGGGCAAGGTGGTCCTGATCGACTTCTGGACCTACTCCTGCATCAACTGCCTGCGCGCCATCCCCTACGTCGAGGCCTGGGCCCAGAAGTACAAGGATGATGGCCTGGT
>Ga0335083_10003866_pt1 | contig 19270 bp, 14 predicted proteins | sample Lox_Sample_42_FD_206716 | JGI IMG/M metagenome (GOLD analysis project Ga0335083, IMG submission 206716) | Soil microbial communities from Loxahatchee National Wildlife Refuge, Florida, United States - Lox_Sample_4.2 | ecosystem: Environmental > Terrestrial > Soil > Wetlands | place: USA...
CAAATTCCCGGCCGCGGGCGGTTGTCACGGCCACGCCGCGAGCGCGACTATCGCAACCCGTGGGGGAGGCCATCGTAAGCACCGGGCGCCGCCTGACACGCGGCCCATCGCCAAAGACGCTCGTGAGCTCCGCGACCGGGCGCGATCACAGCAGTCGTCACCGGCACCAAGAGCCGACGGCTGCATCACGCCTCGAGCAGTCGTCCGGAGGGGGTGACCCCTCTCGATGGAGAGCAGTAGCGCCGTCTCGGCGGCAGACATCGCTGCTTCACCTGGCGAAGCCGGTGGCCGCAGAGGTCGAGGGACCCGCTCTTCCAATTCGTGCAACTCACCTGTCTGCCCTCCGCCGTCCGGAGCTTCCGGTTCGCGATCTGAATGCGGAAGCCTCAATCCCCGTGGACTGGCTCCTCCGGTTCGTGCCGCATGACAACGCCGCCACCGATGGGCGATGCGCTCGCAATCCCTGGCAAAGCATCGGTACTGGCCCCTTGCCGGACGGCGCCTCCTCTTGGGCGGGGGAGGAGGCTTTGGGCGCCCACCTGCGGGAAGTCTTGCGTCTGATATTTCGTGAATCCATGCACGGCACTGACTTAGCGGAGATTCTCTAGGTCGACGAGACTGCTAGGTTCCGACTGCCAAGAACTGCTTGGCATGCTCGCTAACCCCGAAGTCCTGGTGCGTGCAGCTCGAATCTTTGGGCGGCTGGTTGCGTGGTGTGCGGCGGTCATGGTCCCGTTGCTAGCGGCCGGCTGTGGTGGCGGCTCCCCGAGCGCGGCGAAAACCGGCTCCTCCTCGACAGCCACGGTCACGATCGACGCTGCCACGCAGTATCAGCGGATCGCCGGGTTCGGTGTGTCGGAGGGGGTCGGGCAGGCCGAAACGCTGATGAACATGCCGGCCTTGGTCCAGCAGCAGGTCCTGAGCCTGCTCTACAGCCCGACCCGCGGGGCGGGGCTGACGATCCTGCGCAACGAGATCAGCGCGGACAAGGGGTTCACGATCTAGCCGAAGGCGCCGAGCAGCCCGACCGCGACGCCGTCCTATCTGACGCTCGCGGAGGTGGATCAGGATCAGGGGCAGCTGTGGTTCGCCAGGCAGATCAGTGCGAGCGCATAACCCATCGGCGGCGGCGCTGTCGCCCGGGACGAGTTGGAAAGAAGGCGCGCTCGAACTCCGCAGGCGCCTGCTCCGCCAGGTGAAGCAGCGACGTCGCGATCGACCGGGCGCTACCGCGGAGGTTGTCCCGCAACCACGGAGGTCGTCGCGTAACCGATTGGCATTGTGGTCGGCTCACAAGGTCGCGAGGGGCTGTGACCGACCCCCGATGGTGCGACCCCCGGTCACTGGCGATTTACCCCTCAAAAATGAGGGGTAAATCGCCAAACTTCGGCGAGCGCCTCTGTGACGCGCCCGGTGCGTTATGACCTCGACACAACGGATCCCACACTCGCCGGGTTTGTACGACCGCCTCCACGGAAAGCAGGACCGCTGCGCCGGTCATCGCGCCGGGACCGTCGATGGCCCGGGGATGCGCACCTTTGGCGAGAACCAGGACGTGACCGCCAGAGGAGGCGCGAGAGACCGGCTATTGCGTCAACTCGAGAACGGCGCGTCGTCATTCTGGCGATGTGCCGCATAGCGGCCCGTCACGGCAACTGAGCACCGAACTAGCCTTACGGCGCACCCGGTCGTCGCGAGGGAGCAAAGTCGCTGCTCATCGGCTCAAGTGTGCCGTAGATCGTTCCTCAACTGCGACGCCGTCGCGGTGCTCGGCGCGCCGAAGCACCTGCTAGCCGATCGGCTAATGCGACGCCTGCCGCGCCGCCAAATCCGCCAAATCCCCGGTAAACAAAGGGAATCTCCGCAAACGACTCGACGCCGGAGGAGGTGCCGGAGGAGGTGTCTGGGTTCAGGACATTTGTCTCAGGTGATACGTCTCTCATGAGTCGGGACATTCACTAGGCCCACTCTCAGCCGCGCGCTGCCGTCACTGGCCGCCGCTTCACCAGACATCAGCGTACGCGGACCGTACGGCGCAACTCCGTCGTCTGACTTCCGTGACTTCTCGGCGCGCCCATCCGTGGTTTACCAAGCGTCACAGCTGCACGTTCTTGCACGATCTCGATGCAGGTAGGACACTATCGATCGTGACGAACATCACGCTCATCGGCGCGGGCAGCGTCGAGTTCACACGCATCCTCCTCGCGGACATGAGCAAGTTCCCCGAACTTGCGGGCACAACGATCACGCTCCACGACATCGACGAACAGCGGCTCGACACGGCCGAGCGGCTCGCCCGCTACGTCAACGACCAGACCGGCGCGCGGTTTCAGATCCGCACTCACCGCGCTCGACGTGCCGCACTCGACCACGCCGACTACGTCGTCAACGAGATCCAGGTCGGCGGCTTCGACGCCACGCTGCGCGACTTCGAGATCCCCAAGCGGTACGGGCTCCGCCAGACAATCGGCGACACGATCGGGGTTGGGGGTGTGTTTCGCGGGCTGCGGACGATCCCCGTGCTGGTCGAGATCGCGAACGATATGGCCGAGCTGTGCCCGGACGCGATCCTGCTCAACTACGCCAACCCGATGGCGATGCTCCCGTGGTCGGTGTGGGAGGGTTCGCCGCTCGCGAACGCGATCGGCCTCTGCCACTCCGTGCAGAACACTCACGAGCAGCTGGCCGAGATGGTCGGCGTCGCGGTCGACGAGATCGAGTTCTTCACCGCCGGTCTCAACCACCAAGCGTTCGTGCTCCGATTCGAGCGCGACGGCGAGAGCCTCTATCCCCTACTCGACGAGGCGATCGAGCGCGATCCCGATGGTCTCGCCCGCCGGGTGCGCATCGAGCTCTATCGACGGTTGCGGTTCTTTCCCACCGAGTCAAGCGAGCACAGCGCGGAGTATGTGCCCTGGTTCATGCACCACGACGACGAGATCGAGCGCTACCGGATCCCAGTCGACGAGTACATCCGCCGCTCGATCGAGAACCTCGAGGAGTACGAGCAGACGCGCACGAGTCTGGCCGAGGGCACGCCTATCCCGATGCAGGGAGAGGGCGAGCTGGCCCCGCGCTACATCCACTCGTTCGTCACCGGCGAGCGCCGGCTCGAGTACGGCAACGTCCGCAACGACGGGCTGATCGACGATCTCCCCCAGGGATGTTGCGTCGAGGTGCCGTGCTGGGTCGACGGCGACGGCGTCCACCCGATTTCGGTCGGCAAGCTCCCGCCGCAATGCGCCGCGCTGAACCGGACGTTCGTGAACGTCGCCGAGCTGACGGTGCGCGCCGCCCTAGAAGAGCGTCGCGACCACGTCTACCAGGCCGTGATGATGGACCCCAACGCCGGCGCCACGCTGACGATCGGTCAGATCGAGGCGATGGTCGACGAGTTGATCGAGGCACACGGCGAGCTGATGCCGGCCGGCATCAGCGCCCGGTCGCGGCGTCGGCCGGCGTGGCAGGGTCCACACATCGTGGCGGACGCTCGCTAGACCCTCGTCACGCGGACGCCGGCGTCCTCGATCGCGGCGATCGCGTCGTCATCGGCGCCCACGTCGGTGATCAGCTCGTCAACGTCGGTGAGCTCGCAGATCCGGGCGAAGGCGACCTTGCCGATCTTCGAGCTGTCGGCCACGACCGTCACCTGGGCGGCCCGGTCGACCAGCGCGCGGTTGGTGTGAGCCTCGATCTCGTGATGCGTCGTCAACCCGGCCCGCCTCGAGATCCCGTCGACCGCGAGGAACATCATGTCGAGGTTCAGCCCCTCGAGGCTGGCCTCCGCGATCGGGCCGACCAGCTCGTAGGACTGGGCACGCGCGACGCCCCCGGTCACCACGAGCTTCAGGTTGGGGCGCACGGCGAGCTCGGAGGCGATGTTCAGCGCGTTCGTGACGATCGTGAGCTCCCGGCGCTCGACCAGCACGCGCGACACCTCGGTCGTCGTCGTCCCGCCGGTGAGCCCGATCGCCCAGCCTTCGGCCACCCGGGTCGCCGCCTCGCGGGCGATCCGAAGCTTCTCCTGCGGCTGGCGAGCGCTCTTGTAACGCAGCGGCAGTTCGTAGAGAACCCCCTGGGGCACGGCACCTCCGTGGGTGCGGCCGAGCAGGCGCTGACTCTCGAGCAGTCGCAGGTCGCGCCGGATCGTCGCCGGAGAGACGTCGAGCGACGTAGCGGCCTCGGCCACGCTGACGCTCCCGTCCGCCGACAGCCGCTCGAGGATCGCGCCGAGGCGCTCAGATTGCTGCATGGACGGAGTCTATGCCCAAGATCGGTAGAAGCGCGCAATAAACACCCCGATTTGCTGTTGCATCTTGCTCACCTCAGACATATATTGCGCATAAATGAGCGGGACGCTCGAGGAGATCGAAAGCCAGCCCTTCGTCTGGCGTGAGGCGGTCAAGACGGCCGTTCACGTCGCGCCGCGGCTCCCGCCCGCAGGCCGACGAATCGCGATCGTCGGCTGCGGGACGTCGTACTACATCGGCCAGTCCGTAGCGGTCGCACGCGAGTCGGCGGGCCAGGGCGAGAGCGACGCGTTCGTCGCCTCCGAGATGCCGACGACGCGGACATATGACGCCGTGCTGGCCATCTCGCGCTCCGGCACGACCACCGAGGTCTTCCGCGCGCTGACGTCGCTCCCGGCAGGCACGCCGTCGCTCGCGATCTCAGCGGTCCCGCATACCCCGGTCGTCGAGGCCGCGAGTGACGCCGTCCTTCTCCCCTTTGCCGACGAGACCTCAATCGTCCAGACCCGGTTCGCAACGGCAGCGCTCGCTCTGATGCGGGCAGCGCTCGGACATGACCTCGCGCCCGCGATCAGCGACGCCGAGGCGTCGCTGGCATCGCCGCTGCCCGTCGACCCGACCGATTTCGAGCACTTCGTGTTCCTGGGCCACGGGTGGACCGTCGGGCTGGCGTTCGAGGCCGCCCTGAAGTTCCGGGAGACGAGCGGCGCATGGGCCGAGGCGTACCCCGGGATGGAGTATCGCCACGGGCCGATCAGCGTCGCGGGCCCGAACACGCTGGTGTGGTTTCTGGGCGCCGCCCCGCCAGATCTTGTCGCGGCGATCCGCGTCACTGGCGCGACCGTCGAGGGAAGCGGCGCAGACCCGATGGCGGAGCTCGTCACGCTCCAGCGGATGGCCGTGGCGCTCGCTCTGTCACGCGGCCTGGACCCCGATCGGCCCCGACACCTGACCAGATCCGTCGTGCTGCCATGAGTGACGGGAGGAAGAGATGAAGCGCATTTGCCTGTTGATCGTCACCAGCGCCCTGATCGTGGCCGGGTGCGGAGGCAGCGGCAGTTCGAGCAGCGCCAGCAGCACAGGCTCGGCCTCCGCGTCGGGCTCCTCCGGCGGTCACGTCAACATCACGCTCTGGCACGGATACACCGACGTCGAGGGGACGGCGATCAAGGCGCTGGCCACGCAGTTCAACGCCACCCATCCGAACATCACGGTCACGCCGCAGTTCTACGGCAACTCCGATTACGCGCTGCAGAAGGTGCTGGCCGCGGTCGCCGGCGGCAAGCCGCCCGACATCTCCTACCTGTACGGCTCGTGGGCGGCGAACATCGCCACCAACCCGACGACGGTGAACCTCGCTCCGTACATCCAGAAGGATCCGTCCTGGAACTGGAACGACTTCTGGCTGGCGGCGCGCAATGTCACCACCGTGAACGGCAAGATCATCGGCGTCCCGGCGCTGATCGACAACCTGGCGCTCGTCTACAACAAGAAGCTGTTCGCTGAGGCCGGGATCCCCCTGCCGACCACCGACTGGACGTGGACCGACTTCGAGAACGCCGCGCTCAAGCTCACCGATCCGTCAAAGAAGCAGTTCGGCTGGGCGTACGTCAACGACGCCAGCGAGGACACGGTGTGGCGATTCTGGGCGATGCTGTGGCAGGCGGGCGGCTCGATCCTCAGCCCCGACGGCAAGCAGGCCGCCTTCAATTCCGCCGCCGGACTGAAGGCGATGACGCTGCTGCAGACGCTCGCCAAGCACAACGCGATCTACCTCGACGACGGCAGTGATGTGTATCCCGGCGTGTTCAACTCCGGCCACATCGGCATGCTGTGGACCGGGCCGTGGGATCTCAGCCAGATCACCGGCCACCAGCCCTACGGCGTGACGATCCTCCCCGCCGATCAGAACCACCAGACGATCTCCGGGCCGGATAACTGGGTCGTGTTCAACAATGGCTCGGCTCGCGTCAACGCCGCGGTCACATTCCTGAAGTGGTTCACCTCACCGGCGATCGATCTCAAGTGGGCGACGATGACCGGCGACCTGCCGCTCCGGGCGTCCGTCGCCAAGCTCCCCGGCTATAACGCGTTCGTGCAGAAGTACCCCGGCATCGGCGAATGGGCGGCGAACCTCGCCAACGCGACCCAGTCGCGTCCGGTGACGACCACCTACCCGAAGATCTCGACCGTCGTCGGCCAGGCCGTCCAGTCGGTGCTGCTCGGCAAGGCCGACCCCCAGCAGGCGCTGAGCCAGGCCGCCCAGCAGGTGAACGGCATCCTGTCGGCGCCGAGCTGAGCACGCCGGGTCGGGGATGACCGCGCGGGCTGAGGTGACGCGAGGGGTCGATTACCGGCGGCCCTCTCTCTGGCAGCGAATCATCGCCTCCGAGCACCTGGCGGGCTGGGCGTTCGTGGCTCCCGCGGTGATCCTGATCGCGGTGTTCGCGCTCATCCCGATCGGATGGTCGTTGCTCCTCTCCTTCCAGGCCAACAACCTGCTCGCGCCCGGTCATTACATCGGCCTGGCCAACTACAAGGCGCTCAGCAAGGACCCGCAGTTCCGGGCGGCGATCGGCCACACGATCGTCTACACGGTCATATTCGTCCCCGTATCGGTGCTCGGCGCGCTCGGGCTGGCGGTCGCGCTCAACCGCAAGCTCCGCGGCATACGCTTCTACCGCCTGGCGGTGTTCATCCCGCTCGTGACCTCGACCGTCGCGACCGGGATCGTGTTCCTCTGGCTGCTCGACCCGACGTTCGGGCTCGTGAACTACGCCCTACACGCACTCGGCCTACCCCAGCAGGGGTTCCTCCAGAACCCCAACCAGGCGCTCTACTGCATCGTCGTGATGACCGTGTGGGGGTGGCTCGGGTTCGACGTGATCGTCTATCTCGCCGCGCTTCAGGGCATCCCCCAGGACCTGCTCGAGGCGTCCGAGATCGACGGCGCGAGCAAGTGGGCGACGTTTCGCAGCGTCGTGCTGCCGCTGCTCGGCCCAGCGACGCTGTTCCTCGTCGTGTGGTCGACGATCAACGCGCTGCAACTGTTCGATGAGATCTACGTCACCACGCGCGGCGGGCCGCTCGGCGCCACGACGGTGCTCGTCTTCTACCTCTACCAGCAGGCGTTCCAGTTCTTCAACGCCGGCTACGGCGCGGCGATCGCCTACGTGCTGTTCGTGGGGATCCTGATCATCACGCTGTTCCAGCTGTGGGTCGGCCGCAAGCGCGTCTACTACACCTCGTAAGCGATGGCGAGCACGTCCACAGCCACCGTCGACCGCCTCGTGAGGCTCGATGCACCCGAGGAGCCCAGGCGCCGTCTGCCGTTGAGCCCGTGGCACCTGTTCCTGGGGCCGGTCGCGGTGATCATGCTACTCCCGCTCATCTGGATGGTGATCCTCTCGCTCGAGACGAGCTCCGAGGCGCAGAGCTTCCCGCCGGTGGTGCTGCCCACCGGCCTGCACTTCCACAACTACGTGACGACGTGGAACTCGGAGCCGTTTGGCAACTTCTTCCTGAACAGCGCGATCTACTCGCTTACGACGGTCGCGGGCAACCTGCTGTTCTGCAGCCTCGCCGGGTACGCTTTCGCGCGCCTGAAGTTCTGGGGCCGCGACGTGCTGTTCATCGTGCTGCTGGCGACGCTGATGGTCCCGTTCCAGGTGCTGCTGATCCCTACGTTCCTGATCGTCAAGCACCTCGGGCTGGTCGACAGCGTCGGTGGGCTGATCATGCCGAACCTGTGCAGCGCGTTCGGGATCTTCATGTTGCGGCAGTTCTTCCGTACGCTGCCGATCGAGCTCGAGGAAGCTGCCCGCATCGACGGGACGTCCCGGCTGGGGATCCTGTTCAAGATCGTGTTGCCGCTATCGCTGCCGGCCCTGGCGACGCTCGGGATCATCCAGTTCATGTGGTCGTGGAACGACTTCTTGTGGCCGCTGATCATCATCGACACCGCGAGCCATGACCCGCTCCAACTCGGGCTCTCCGCGCTGCAGGGCGCCCATCGCAGCCACTGGAATCTCGTGATGGCGGGCACGGTGATGAGCCAGATTCCGATGATCGTCGCGTTCCTCATCGCCCAGCGATGGTTCATCCGCTCGATCGCCTTCACCGGAATCAAGCAATGACGCGCGAGAGGATGAGCTGAGATTCCCGGCGTCGTGTTCGATGACGTGACGAAGGTGTTCCCGGGCGGGACCGTCGCCGTCGACGGCCTGTCGCTCGAGATCGAGGACGGCGAGTTCATGATCCTCGTCGGGTCCTCGGGCTGCGGAAAGACGACCGCGCTTCGGATGGTCGCCGGCCTGGAGAAGCCGACCAAGGGGACGATCCGGATCGGCGAGCGAATCGTCAACCAGCTGTCCGCGCGCGATCGCGACGTTGCCATGGTGTTCCAGAACTATGCGCTGTACCCGCACATGACGGTCTACCGAAACCTCGCGTATCCCCTGCGCCAGCAGCGTCTGCCGAAGGATGTAGTCAGGCACCGCGTGCAAGAGGTCGCGGAGATGCTGAGCCTCGAGCCGCTGATGAACCGCCGCCCCGCGCAGCTTTCGGGCGGGCAGCGCCAGCGAGTCGCCATGGGGCGGGCACTCGTGCGCGAACCCGCGGTGTTCCTGCTCGATGAGCCGCTCTCGAACCTCGACGCAAGGCTGCGCGTGCAGATGCGGGCGGGGCTCAAGCGGCTGCACGGGCGCCTCGGCGTGACCACCTTGTATGTCACCCACGATCAGGTGGAGGCGATGACACTCGGAGACCGCATCGCGGTGCTCTCGGAGGGCAGGCTGCAGCAGCTCGGGCCTCCGCAGGAGCTCTACGACCGACCGGCGAACGTGTTCGTGGCGGGCTTCATCGGCAGCCCGCCGATGAATCTTCTGCGGGCGTCGGCCCGCGATGGGCGTGTCAGCGCCGGCGACTTCCTGCTCGAGCGCGCGGGACTGCCCGATGGCGCGCTGATCGTCGGGCTGCGGCCCGAGGCGCTCCGCCCCGCTGTCGACGGCATGCCGTCCATCGATTTCCGCGTCGACGTGGTCGAGCCGCTCGGCGACGAGCTCATCGTCCACGGATCGCTGGCGGCCGAGCTGATCGCGGCTTCGTCGGACAGCGACGTCGCGGAGGGCGCGTTGCCGGTGGCGAACGGGACCAGCGTGGAGGCTGTGGCGCGGCTCGCTCCGCGCGACCGGCCGGCCGAAGGAAGCGTGATCCGCCTGGGCATCGAACCGGAGAACGTCTATGTGTTCGACGCCAAGACCGGGGTCGCTATTCGCTGAGCTCGCGGATGTCGGCTTGCGCCGCTAGCTGGCGCGCGCGGGCCGGATCCAGATGACCGGCGCCCGGAGTCTCCGCGTTGGCGGCCGCCGCGCCGAGCGCCAGCGCGAGCGCTACAGGCCACGGATCGCCGCGCTCGAGGGCGACGAGCAGCCCTGCGAGCAACGCGTCGCCGCTGCCCACGGGGTAGCGACCGCGCGCGTGGGTCCGTGCGTGGCGCACGGTTCCGGCTGGATCGATCGCGACGAGGCCCTGCTCCCCCATCGTGACGACCGTGGCGTGGCCGCTGCCACCGGCGCGGCGATTGATCGCGAGAGCCGCGTCGTGCGCCTCGTCAATGCTCGAGATCGACCGGTCAAGCAGCTGAGCTGCCTCGTGGGCGTTGATCTTGACGAGCTTCGGATGGTCGTCGATCGAGCGTGCCAGGGCTTCGCCGCGGGAGTCGAGCGCGGTGGCAACACCGGCTCGGCGGGCGACCGAGATCAGGCGGCCGTAACCGTCATCGGGGGCTCCGGGCGGAAGCGATCCCGCGAGCGCGAGCCACGAGGCATCCTCCAGGAGGCCAGACGCGAGCTCCTCGAGCTCGCGCCACGCGTCGGCCGAGACCGGGGTGCCGGACTCGTAGAACTCGGTCAGCCGCCCCGTCTCGCGGTCTGCCACCGAAAGGCTCGAACGCGTCTCGCCGGCCGACCACACAAACCGTGTGCTGACTCCCTCTGCCACAAGCTCCTCGACGAGCCAGCGTCCCGCGTGCCCGGCCAGGATGCCCGTCGCGATTGCCTCTGATCCGAGCGCGGTGGCGACCTGCGCGACGTGGATCCCCTTGCCCCCGGGCAGCGCAACGAAGTGTTGCGGTCGGTGGATGTCACCATGGGCGAGCCGGTCGACCTCGAAGAGCCTGTCGATCGAGGGGTTGCCGGCAACGCATACGATCATCCGATGTCCTCGGCGGCCGCGAGCAACTCCACCGCCTCAAGCGCCTCGGCCAGCGTCGGCTGGGCGCTCGTTCCTCCGACCGCTCGGGTGGAGAGTGCGCCGCAGGCACAACCGAGCGACAGCGCCCGCTCGATGGTCCAACCGCTCAGAAGGCCCGTGAGGAAACCAGCATCGAACGAGTCGCCGGCCCCGACCGCATCGACCGGCTCGACTCCGGCTAGGCCGGGGATTTGCACGCTGTGCCCGCCGTTTTCGACGGCGAGCGCTCCGGCCGCGCCGAGTTTGACCGCCGTGAGTGGACCATGGGCGGCCAGTGCCCGGGCCGCGTCGGGGGCATCTTGGACGCCGCCGATGCGAATTGCCTCCTCGCCGTTCGGAAGGAACACGTCCACCAACCCAAGCAGCTCGCGAATGCCGCTGTCCCACCGCTCCTGTGGATCCCAGTTGGGATCGACTGAGGTCGTGGCCCCGGCCTGATGCGCCCGTTCGAAGAGAGTCGGGAGGCTCGGGGCAAGCGACGTCTGAAGGAAGTAGGAGGCGACGTGCACGTGCCGAGCCGTGGTGAGCAGCTTCCCGTCCACGTCGGCTGCGGCGAACGCCGCGATCGTGCCGGGGAATGTGAGAATGGCGCGATCGCCTGGGCGACTTAGGATCACCGTAACCCCGGTTCTCAAGCTCGGCTCGACCACGATGCTGCTGGTGTCGACTCCCCGTTGGGTGAGCGCGTCGCACATGAAGTTGCCGAACAGGTCATCCCCGACCATCCCGACCAGCGCAGTGCGGAGCCCGAGCCGCGCAGCCCCGCAGGCGACGATGCTGCCGGACCCGCCGATCATCAGGTCGGCAGCGTCCACGAAGCGCTCGACCTGACCGAACGAGGGCACAATTTCGTCCCCGGTCAGGACCAGGTCGGGGTTGCAGTCGCCCAGGACAACGAGATCGAACTGCGAGTCCGCGGGCATCCGTGCATTCAATCCGCTCATCGACGCCGCCCGCTCAGGAGCAGGTCAATCCGGCGCGTCTTCGCCGCAACCATGCCGCCTGGAGGTTGTCAGCTTGGTGTCGTAATCGCTCTCGCGCCCAGGAGACGCTACAGGTGCTGTCCGCGAGTCGGGGAGTCAGGACTTGAACCTGCGACCGCCCGGCCCTCAGCCGGAAAATCTACTCTTCCTCAATCTTGTATATCGTGATTAGCAGGGCTTGCTGTTTGAGCGGGTGCAGCGGCGGACGGTCTCGCGGGGCGTCAGGCCAAGTCCGAGCGGCTGCTGGCCCGCTTGGGGGTGCTGCGCTGCGGGACGTGCGGGTCGCGGATGATCATCAACTCCGACAGCGGCAGCTACCGCTGTGGTGATACGAGCGCGAACCGGTGTCAGCGACGGGCGGCGGTCAAGGCTGACTGGGGTCGAGGGGATGGTGCTGGACGCGGTCCGGGTGTACTGGGCCACGGCCAACGTGCATGGACACGCGTCGCGGAGGCAGCAGATCCGCGAGGCGGACGACGCGATCGAACGTGCCAGCGCGGATCTCGATAACACGATCCGGCAGTTCGTTTAGGCGGTCGAGGAACAGGCTAACTCGATCGCTCGGTCGAGGTCGTCCGCGGCGAGTCCGCGATGATCGGTCGTGTCCCGATACCGGCAGCGCGACCGCCGGCGGGATGGCTGCTGCTCTGATGCTTGCAACCTCCAGACTCCTGGGTATCACCGGGCCCCCCGAGTTCGGCCGTGGAGCGCTCGCTGGCGTCGAACGCGCCTTCCGCGCGGAGCGGGGATGGCGCCGACGGCGTGGAGATGCCCGTGCCAGGCACAAGAGGGGGTCTCCTTAGTAGGCACCCGGAGGGACCGGGGGGCTCGTGGCGCTTTGGGTTCGCATAGAGTCCTCGTGCGATGCGGGCCGTCGTGATCACCAAGCACGGGGGCCCCGAGGTCCTCCAGGTCCAGGAGCGGCCCGACCCGCCCGTGGGACCCGGTGAGGTTCGGATCGCGGTGAAGGCGGCGGGGATCAACTTTGCCGACACGCTTGCCCGAACCGGGCTGTACCCGGACTCGCCGAAGGTGCCCTGCGTGGTCGGGTACGAGGTGGCGGGTGAGGTGGAGTCGGTGGGCGACGCGGTCGAGTCGGTCAAGCCGGGTGATCGGGTGCTCGCAGGTACGCGCTTCAACGGCCAGGCAGAGCTGGTCACGGTGCGGGAGAACATGGTCTACATGTTGCCCGTGCAGCTTTCCTTCGAGGAGGGTGCGGCTTTCCCCGTCAACTACGCGACCGCCCAGGCGGGGCTTGTCGTGATGGGAGGGCTTAAAGAGGGCGAGCGCGTCCTGATCCACGCTGCGGCTGGCGGGGTCGGGATCTCGGCAACGCAGATCGCCAAGCGCATCGGCGCTGAGGTGTTCGGCACCGCGTCGGCCTCAAAACACGACGCGATCCGAGAGCAGGGAGTCGACCACGCGATCGACTACCGCAGCCACGACTTCGCCGAGGAGGTACGCCGGCTCACGCACGGCGAAGGGATCGACGTCGCCTTCGACGCCCTTGGCCCGTCGAGCTTCCGCAAGGACTACCAGCTGCTCCGTCAAGGGGGGCGGCTGATCATGTACGGCGCCTCGGAGGTGCAGACCGGGGAGAGGCGCAGCGTACCGGCCGCGCTCAGAACGCTTGCCAAGAGCCCGTTCTCGTCGATGCCATGGTGGAAGGGGCTAGGCGTGATGAACGAGAACAAGGGCGTCTTCGGCCTCAACATGCTCTCCTGGTGGGACGCCGAGGGAAGCCTCGACCGGGTGATTGAGCCGCTGATATTGGGGCTCAAAGAGGGGGAGCTGAAGCCAGTCGTTGCCGCGGCGTTCGCATTCGACCAAGCGCCCGACGCGCACCGCTTCATCGCCGAGCGGCGGAACGTCGGCAAGGTCGTCCTGGTCCCCTAATAGCGCCTAGGAGCTTGCGGAGGATCGGACCGACGATTCGGCAGCAGCGAGCTCCAGCAGTACAGGACCCCGCGCACGGCACTTCTGCGATCTGATCGGTCCCGAGTTGCGCGGGAAGACGAAAGCAGGGCTGGCACCGAGCGAAGCCATCGGCGCGCAGGACACCCAAGCCTTCCATGGCTTCAACCTCGCAAGTCATCCCCTGCCGACCGGGCGTGGAGGCGTCGAGGTCGGAGCGTAGCGCTGCGCCGGCCAAATGAGGACGCGGCCTCAGCTCCGGGATCGGCCGCCCGCCGGTTTGCGGCGGGCAGCGAATAGAGGGCCGTCGCACTCAGGGCAATAGCCCTCCCAGCCGGGACGACCGTTGGGCAGGGTCACCTCCCGCGCGGCGGCGATCGTGACCTTCTCGCCGCAGACGCACCACGCCTGCGGGCCGGGGTCCTGACCTTCTGAGGGCTGCGAGCCCTGCTCAACCACGCCCGACAAGCATAATCGCGGCTAGATGGCTTTCATGCGGGCAGGCAGCTCGAGCAAGCAGAAGGAGCGTTAGCGCTGCTCCCGCTCATGGGCCGCCCGGCGTCTAGTGACCCCCGTGACCTCGCAGCAGGCGACACCATCCTGAGCGCGGCCAATCCTGCCCGAGTGGCCCCCATCCCGCGCATTGGGGAACTGCCGGCGCGGGCTCCGGGAAGTCAAGTCGGATGTTGTGGTGTGACGAGCTCTACCCGTTACACCACAAGATCCGACTTGACTGCCAGCTAGCGAGCGCAACTCGGTCCTTCTGTGGCCGCGTCGATTATGTTGAGGGACTCGGGCACGGATTTCGTCCTGAGCAGGTGAAACGCTACCCGAGCATGGTCCGGTCAACATGACCGGACACTCAACATGGTTTCGCGACCGTAGTCGCACGCAGGAGAGTTGCGTGTTTATGCGGATGGCGAGGCTGGTCGCTGAGTCTAGAACTATCGCTGGCTCGGACCAATGTCGACCGTTTCTCTTATCCGTCCTCGTCGCGATTGCGCTCCCCGCTTACAGGATGTCGACGTCGAACGCGACAGGTATTACGTCGAGGTGCCCGAGCGCTTCAACGCTGTGCTCGACATCGTCGATGCTTGGGCGTCTGAGGACCCAGACGCGCTCGCGGTACTGTCCGTCGATGCGGTCGGGGAGGTTGTCGCCGAGCAGTCAGCGGCTGATCTGGCGCGCGCCTCGCGCGAGGCAGCGCGCGTGCTGTTGGATTTGGGTGTGGGCAAGGGTGATCATGTATTCGTGATGCTGCCGCGGGTGCCGGAGTGGTACGCGGCGCTGCTCGGCGCGATTCGGATCGGGGCGATCCCGATGCCCGGGCCGAACCTGCTGACGGCGAAGGACATCGCCTACCGGTTCGCTCAGACTGGAGCGACCGCGGCGATCACCGACGCGGACGGCGCGGGTAAGGTCGACGCAGCCGTCCCGGGGCTCGCGACTCGCCTATGTGTCGGGCGCGCGCCCGACGGCTGGTTGTCGCTCGAGGAGCGCTGCCGTGAACTTGGCGACGGGGACACGCCGGTCGACCCGACCGATCGCGGCGATCCGCTCCTGTTGTACTTCACGAGCGGCACGGTCTCCTACCCGAAGATGGTCGAGCACTCGCAGTCCTATGCGCTTGGCCATATCGGAACCGCGCGCTTCTGGCAGGACCTGCGCCCTGGCGACCTGCATTGGACGATCACTGATACTGGTTGGGCCAAGGCGGCGTGGGGTGGGCTGTTCGGGCAGATGCACGAGCGCGCGGCGATCCTGAACGTGGCGCTCGGTCGCCCTGATCCCGACACGATCTTCGGCATACTTGCCCGGCATCGCGTCACGTCGTTCTGCGCGCCGCCCACTCTCTACCGGCGTCTGATCCTCCAGGACGCCTCGAAATTCGATCTCCACGCGCTGCGGCATTGCACCAGCGCCGGCGAGCCGCTCAATCCCGAGGTCATCCGCGAGTGGCGTCGGCGTACGGGCGGCCTGACCATCTATGACGGGTATGGCCAGACGGAGACGACCTGCCTCGTGGCCAACTACCGAACGATGGAGGTTCGGCCTGGATCGATGGGCCGCCCGGTTCCCGGCTACGACGTGACGATCGTCGATGATGATGGCGAGCCGGCCGAGCCGGGTGAGGTGGGAAACATCGTCGTGCGCTGCCAACCGGAGCGCCCGATCGGGCTGTTCCCGGGCTACCACAACAACCCCGACGCTACCGCCGAGGCGTTCCGCGGACCGTTCTACTTCACCGGCGACAAGGCCGCGGTCGACGAGGATGGCTACTTCTGGTTCGAGGGTCGTGACGACGACGTCATCACCTCCAGCGCGTACCGCATCGGACCGTTCGAAGTCGAAAGCGTTCTCGTCCAGCATCCAGCCGTCGTGGAGGCTGCCGTCGTAGGCCGGGACGACCCAGAGCGAACGCAGATCGTCACTGCCTTCTGCATTTTGGCCCCGGGGTGGACAGGGTCACCCGAGCTCGCCACAGAGCTGCAGGATTTCGTGAAGCGCGCCACCGCTCCCTACAAATACCCCCGGGAAATCTACTTCGTCGACGAACTGCCCAAGACCATCAGCGGCAAGATCCGGCGCTCCGAACTGCGCGGCGCGCTGCGCCCCTGACAAGACAACAGCTAAGTGGCCCGTTTCACAAAGTACGTCAACCGCCCGAAAGTCACAGGAGCCAGGTATGACGGCATTACACGGCCGTGAAGTAGTGATCGTCGAAGCCGTCCGCACGCCGATCGGCCGCGGGCACAAGGAGAAGGGCTACTACAAGGACACCCACGCGAACGAGCTGCTCGGTCGCTGCTACACCGAGGTGATCGAGCGCGCCGGAATCCCCGCCGGCGAAGTGGAGGACGTGGTCGCTGGCTGCGTCCAGCAGTACGGCGAGCAATCGTGGAACGTCGGCCGCAACGCCTGGCTCCAGGCCGGCCTACCGATCGAGACGCCGGCCACCACGGTCGACCGCCAATGCGGCTCGGCCCAGCAGGCGGTCAACTTCGCCGCCGCGCTGATCGCCGCCGGCGTACACGACGTTGCCATCGGCTCGGGCGTCGAGCACATGGGGCACGTGCCGATGGGGATCGGCTTGAAGTGGGTCGGCGAGGTCGGCACGCCGTATCCGCCGGCGCTGATGGAGCGCCACAACCTGATCCCGCAGGGGCTGTCGGCCGAGATGATCGCCGACCAGTGGGAGATCCCGCGCTCGGAGCTCGACGAGCTCGCGCTGCGCTCACACCAGCTCGCCCACCGTGCCACCGAGGAGGGCCGGTTCGAGCGGGAGGTCATCCCGTTCAAGGTCAACGGCTCGATCTATATCTCAGATCAAGGGATCCGCCCCGACACCTCGATCGAGGCGCTTTCGCGGCTCAAGCCGGCGTTCAAGCCAGACGGCAAGGTCACCGCCGGCAACAGCTCCCAGATCTCCGACGCGGCCGCTGCGGTGCTGCTGATGGCGCGCGAGAAGGCCGACGCGCTGGGGCTAAAGCCGCGGGCGCGGATCATGGACCAGACGACGGTGGGCGTCGACCCGGTGATCATGCTGACCGGCCCGATCCCGGCCACCCGGAAGCTGCTCGAGCGCAACGGGATGAAGATGGACGACATCGATCTGGTCGAGATCAACGAGGCGTTCGCGCCGGTGATCGCGGCCTGGCGGCGCGAGCTCGAGCCCGACATGGACCGTGTCAACGTCAACGGCGGCGCGATGGCGCTCGGTCACCCGCTCGGCTCGACCGGGGCGCGATTGATCACGACGCTATTACACGAGCTGGAGCGCTCCGACACCGAGATCGGGCTCGTGACGATGTGCTGCGGCGGCGGGCTCGGGACCGGGACGCTGATCCAGCGCGTGTGAAACCGTCCGCCCGCTCTCGCGGCATAGACGGCTCTCGGAGGGTCGGTCGGCGGCGTGGCCGCGGCCCCGCTTCACCTCGGCGAGCCACAGCCAACGTCGCCAGCGATCTCGTGCCTGAGATGGACGACCAGGAGCGGCTTTCGGCGGCCGGGAGATGCCCACGGTGTGCATGTGCACTCCGTCGACGCAAGCGAACACACACATGCGTCCGCCATGAGTCGCGCCGTTTCGTCCCAACAGAAGCCGTCCCAGATGAAGGCCTACGACGGCCAAGACGGGCACCGCGCCGGACAAACGCGACTGCGGATCTCACGAAGCTCAAGCTGTCTGAGGGGTGCGGCCGGCCCGGCTCTGAGGCCTCCGCTTCGGTCCCGCGAGTGCCCCAAGCAGAAGTCGAGACACCCCGCTTATCGGCCGCGACCGGAGCGTCGCGTCAGCAGTCGGCCGTAGCGGCTCATTGATGAGCCGGTCGTTACGACCGCGGGACGGATTCGCGGTTGGAGTCGCAGGGGACCGCGAAGTGAGCGTTCACATCGGATTCAAATCGGAGCAATCGCCTCCACGGCGGCGTCAGCTTCCGCATCTGCAGCTCGCCCGCTGTTAGGATCGGCCCGCTGTTGACCCCGTCAGCCGGGGGACGCTGCGTCGTCGGACCGGTATGCGCGAGCTTCAGATCGACCCTCGGCCGTGCCGGCGGGAGTCCTATCACCTATCGGTAGTCCAACGATGAGCCAGCACCAATATTGGCGTCGCCGCGCGGTCGACCGGGTCATCGATCAGCTCCGGCGCAGCGATCCGCCTCCGCGCAAGGATTCGGAGCTCCGCGGCGTTCCCGGTTTCAGTGAGGACCAAGCGGCCGCGTCGTGGCGGCTGCTCCGGGGCGATCAGCCGCGCCACACGCCAAACTCAGCTTCATCCGGCCGCAAGCCAGAGGCCCGCGCGACCGACACCCGTATCCGTCATCGCGGCCCAGGACAGGACCCCATAACCAGTGCGCTCAAGCTAGCGCACACTGAAACTCAGATGGACGTCGCCGTGCTCGGCGAGGTATGTGACGGACGCGAAGTCGTGCGCTACCTGGCAGGTGACGGCGACTCGTTCGGACTGAGTCCTGGCGCGTCGATGCCGATCGAAGACACCTATTGTCACCGCCTGCTCACGGGGAGACTCTCGAATGTGGTGCCAGATGCGCTGGCCAACGAGCAGGTGAGGAATCTCGAGATCACGCGCGCTGCTCGCGTCGGCGCGTACATCGGGGTCCCCTTGACCAGGCTCGATGCCCGCGTCTACGTGCTCTGCTGTCTGGCGCACGAGCAGCGGCCGCAACTGCGCCAGCGAGACGTGCTGTTCCTGCGCGGTCTCGGACAAGCGGTCCTTGCCGCCCTCTCGTAACGCCGCGACCGCGACGGCCGACATCACGGCACTGCGTCGGAGGGCTCGAGACGCGGGTGATCCGAGGGTTACGCGCGGCCGGGGTTCGAAATGGAGGTGGCAGGCCGTCGGCGCTAGCCATGACGAGTTCACGTGCCGCGGAACGCCGGCACGAACGCGCCCGCGCAGATAAACGCGGCGATTCGCCATGTCAACGGCCCGGCCGCCTGGACAAGACAGGAGGCGAGATGTTCACGAACATCCTCATCGGAATCGACGGCCGCGACGGCGGCCTGAGTTCGGCGAGTTCGATCTCACCTCGTTGCGAACCGGGATTATGGCCGGCTCCCCGTGCCCGATCGAGGTGATGCGCAAGGTGATCGATCGCATGCACATGCGCGAGGTGACGATCTGCCACGGCATGACCGAGACCTCGCCCGTGTCGACCCAAACGACTGCCGATGACGACATCGATCACCGCACCTCCACGGTCGGACGAGTGCACCCCACGTCGAATAAAGATCATCGACCCGGTCACCGGCGAGTGCGTTGCGTGCAACACACGCGGCGAGCTATGCACCCGAGGCTATAGCGTTATGCTCGGCTACTGGAACGACGCCGAGCAGACGGCCGAAGCGATC
>Ga0335083_10003867_pt1 | contig 19268 bp, 20 predicted proteins | sample Lox_Sample_42_FD_206716 | JGI IMG/M metagenome (GOLD analysis project Ga0335083, IMG submission 206716) | Soil microbial communities from Loxahatchee National Wildlife Refuge, Florida, United States - Lox_Sample_4.2 | ecosystem: Environmental > Terrestrial > Soil > Wetlands | place: USA...
GCAGGCGGTCCCCCAGCACCGCGTCCGGCTGGCGCAGATCGCCGAACACGAACGTGGTGAACCGGCCGGTCAGCAGTTCGCTGGCGAAGGCCCGGACCATGGGATCGTTGTCCACGTAGACCACCCGGGCCACCGGCGTGACCGCCCCGACCACCTCATGGGTGTTGCCCTGGGTGGGCAGGCCGGACCCGATGTCGAGGAACTGGGTGATCCCAGCGCTCTGCGCCAGCCACTTCGCCGCCCGCTGGTGGAAACCACGGTTCGCCCACGCCATGTCGGAGATCTCGGGCAGGCCCGCGCGGATCCGCTCGGCGGCTTCCCGGTCGGCCCGGTAGTTGATCCGGCCGCCCAGGTAGTAGTCATAGAGCCGGGCCGGGCTGGGCACCTCAGGGTCGACACCAGGCGGGACGGGCGGCTCCTCCACGGGTCCGTCTGTCATTCAGCCTCCAGTAACTCTCTGCTCACATTGTGACACCGCCTGTGTGATTCGCGAAGAGCGATGGGCCAACTAGTGGTACGCGCCACGCCGGAAGCAGTCCCGCAAATGGTCGTCGACCACACCACAGGCCTGGAAGGTGGCGTAAACCGTCACCGGTCCAGTGAACCGGAAACCCCGGCCGCGCAGCTCCTTGGCCAGCGCGGTGGACGCCGGTGTCGAAGCGGGCAGGTCGGCCAGGCTGACCGGGGCCACCGGCGCCGGATCCCCCGCGTAGCTCCAGACCAGGGCCGCGAGCCCGCCTGGGATGTCCAGCGCGGCACTGGCGTTATGAATCGTGGCCTGAATCTTGGCCCGGTTCCTGATGATGCCGGTGTCGCTGAGCAGCCGGTCCACATCCGGCTGGCCGAAGCTGGCCACCTGCGCCGGGTCGAAGCCGCGGAACGCCGCCCGGAAGTTGTCCCGCTTGCGCAGGATGGTGAGCCAGGACAGGCCGGACTGGAAGCCCTCCAGGCACAGCCGCTCGAAGATGCCCTGGTCGCTGCGGACCGGCCGGCCCCATTCCTCGTCGTGGTAGCCGAGGTATTCGGGGCTGCTCATGGCCCACGGGCAGCGCAGCTGCCCATCTGGGCCGGACTGCGCGGCGCCGGGCCGGTCACTCATCGCCGGGCGCGACCGCCTCGTCGCCTGCCGCCGCCGGCGCCGCCGGGGTCTCGTCCCGGGCCGCGGCATCGGGGTCGTCCGTCGCCGCGGCGGCATCGGCCGTGGCCGGCGGGGGCTCGTCCACCGCAACAACCGCTGGCGCGGGCTCGTCCACCCCAGCAGGCGCTGGCGCGGGCCGGCTCGCGCTGGCCGGCGGGACGCCACCGGGCTCCGGCCGTAGGCCGGCCAGCTGCTGGCGCAGCACGGCGATCTCCACGTCCCGTTCGGTGACGATCTGCGCGATCCGGCTCAGCGCCTCATCAGTCACTTGCGTGTTGTATCCCCACAGCGCCGACGGCGGCCGCAGCATGGCCACGTCGGCGGCGGTGAGCAGGTCGCCCAGCGTGGGCGGGATGTAGTCGCTGGGGAACTCGGCCATCTCGCCGCCGTGGCCCATGGCCACGGCGACCACGCCGGCGAGGATGACTGCCCCGGCAAGCAGCAACAGAACGGACACAGTATGCATCGTGCCACGCGCGGCGAGCGCGCAGGCCGGCGAACCGCTGGCTCAGCTCACTCCGGGGGCCGGATCGGCGCCGTTACGCTGCGCGTGCGCCCGCTGGATGATGCTGACGGCTTCGGCCGGGTCGTCCACCACGGCCAGCAGGTCCTCGTCGCCGGCCGAGATCTTCCCGCCGCCGAGCACGCTCTGCTGGATCCAGGACAGCAGGCCGGACCAGTACTCGCTGCCCACCAGCACGATGGGGAACCTGGTGATCTTGCCCGTCTGCACCAGGGTGAGCGCCTCGAACAGCTCGTCCAGCGTGCCGAACCCGCCCGGCAGGACCACGAATGCCTGCGAGTACTTGATGAAGACGGTCTTGCGGACGAAGAAGTAGCGGAACTCCAGGCCGATCTCGACGTAGTCGTTCAGGCCCATTTCCGTGGGCAGCTCGATACCCAGGCCAACCGAGACGCCACCCGCGGTGGCCGCGCCCTTGTTGGCCGCCTCCATGACGCCCGGGCCGCCGCCTGTGATCACCGCGTACCCGGCCTCAGCCAGGCCCTTCCCAATCGCCTCGGCCTGGTCACATTCCACGCTGCCCGGCTCGGCCCGCGCGCTGCCGAACACCGACACGGCCGGGCCCAGCTCGGCGAGCAGCCCGAAGCCCTCCACGAACTCGGCCTGGATCCGCAGCACCCGCCATGGGTCGGTATGCACCCAGTCGCCCGGTCCGCGCCGGTCGAGCAGCCGCTGGTCGGTGGTGGTCTTGGGAATGAAGTCGCCGCGCAGCATGGCCGGTCCCTGACGGCGAACGCGGCGACGTGATTCTGGTTGCACTCTCCCGATCCTGCCATGCACACTGGCCTGCTCAGCGCACTGAGGGCGGGCTGTCTCCGGGGGTGCGCCACGGCGGCGATCACTGGCGGCTTGTCCCCGTTATTCCGCACGCACCGGTAACTTCGGCTTGTGCCAAGAAGCCGGCCCACCGCGCGGTCACGTCATCGTGGCCGCCGCGCGCTCACCGTGACCGCCGTGCTCGCCGTTCTCGCGGGCGGCGGGTACCTGGTGGTACGCGCGTTCGCGCCGGTGATCGCCCCGGTGCTGACCGGATCGGGCTGCGTGGCCACCGGCGACCATCAGAGCATCCTGCTGGACACCGAGCAGGGATCCATCGCCGCCACCATCGCGGGCGTGGCCCACCAGCAGGCCATGCCCCGCGTGGCGGTCACCATCGCCTACGCGACCGCCATGCAGGAGTCCAAGCTGCACAACCTGAGCTACGGCGACCTGGACTCGGTCGGCGTCTTCCAGCAGCGGCCTTCGGAAGGCTGGGGACCGCGCAAGGATCTGGAGGACCCGACCTACGCCAGCACCAAGTTCTTCCGCGCGCTCAAGGCCATCCCCGGCTACCGGAAGATGCCGGTGTACCAGGCGGCCCAGGACGTGCAGCACAGCGCCGACGGGACGGCCTACACCCAGTACGCCAAGATGGCCGCGGCCATGACCCCCGCGTTCACCGGGCAGCGCGGGCACGCCGTCTACTGCTGGTCGAGTTCGGCCAGCCGGGCCCCGGCCAATGTGAGCGGGATCACTGGCGGGCTCGGCACCACGTTCGGCCCAGCGGTCGCTCGCGAGGTCACCGAGCTGCGCAGCAGCCGGGGCAGCGTGGCCGACGGGAGCAGCACCCGGGTGCAGCTGCGGATCGGGAAGCAGCGGCTCGGCTGGGAGGTGGCGACGTGGCTGGTTACCCACGCCGGCACGTATCACATCCACCAGATCCGGTTCAGTGGGTACCAGTGGCGCGACACCGCGAGCAGCAAAGGCTGGAACCGCGACGCGACCGCACCGCCCGCAGGTGAGCTGGAGCTGAGCTGATAGCCTGCGGCCGGCTGGGAATCTCGCCGCCAGGGTGCGCTGACGCCCGCCGGCCCGGGATACTTACCAGCACCGGGATACTGGGAGCCCAGTCCCTCACCGGGACGGCCGGCCCCCCACCGGGACAGCGCGGGAAAGAGGAGTTCCGAACGTGACGTACATCATCGCGCAGCCCTGCGTCGACGTACTCGACAAGTCGTGCATCGAGGAATGCCCCGTCGACTGCATCTACGAGGGCGAGCGCATGCTCTATATACACCCGGACGAGTGCGTGGACTGCGGTGCATGCGAACCGGTATGCCCGGTCGAGGCGATCTTCTACGAAGACGACGTGCCGGACCAGTGGAAGGACTACTACAAGGCCAACGTGGAGTTCTTCGAGGACCTCGGCTCACCGGGCGGCGCGGCCAAGGTTGGCAAGATCAACAAGGATCATCCGCTGATCTCCGCGCTGCCGCCCCAGGCCGAAGAGAGCTGACCCTGGCGCCGCGGCTGCCGCGCTTCCCCTGGGACCTGCTCGCCCCGTACGGCGACAAGGCACGGGCCCATCCCGGCGGGATCGTGGATCTGTCCGTCGGCACCCCCGTGGACCCGGTGCCGCGGGTCGTGACCGACGCGCTGCAGGCCGCCGCCAACGCCCCGGGCTATCCAGCCACGCACGGCACCCCCCAGCTCCGCCAGGCGGCGGCCGGATGGCTGGCCCGGCGGCACGGGGTGGCGGTGGCGCCGGAGTCCGTGCTCCCGGTCATCGGCACCAAGGAGTTCATCGCCGGGCTGCCCACGCTGCTCGGGTGCGGCCCGGGCGACGTGGTGGTGTACCCGGAACTGGCCTACCCGACCTACGACGTGGGCGCCCGGCTGGCCGGGGCCCAGAGCGTCGCCGCGGACGGCCTGACCACGCTAGGCCCGGAACGGGTCCGGCTGGCCTGGGTCAACTCCCCGGCCAACCCGACCGGGCGGGTGCTGCCGCCCGCCCACCTGGCCAAGATGGTGAGCTGGGCCCGGGAGCGCGGGACGGTGCTCGCGTCCGACGAGTGCTATCTCGGCCTCGGCTGGACGGCGGAGCCGCTCTCGATCCTGCATCCGGACGTGTCCGGGGGGTCCGCCGCAGGTGTCCTGGCGGTGCACTCGCTGTCCAAGCGGTCCAACCTCGCGGGCTACCGGGCCGGGTTCGTCACCGGCGACCCCGCCCTCATCGCCCAGTTGCTGGAGGTCCGCCGGCACGCCGGGATGATGCTGCCGGCCCCGGTGCAGGCGGCGATGACCGCCGCGCTGGACGACGACGCGCACGCCGACCAGCAGCGCGCGGTGTATGGCGCCCGCCGTGACCGGCTGCTGGCCGCGTTCCAGGCGGCCGGCTGGGAGATCAGCCACTCCGCGGCCGGGCTGTACCTGTGGGCGCAGCGGCCCGGCCAGGACGGCTGGGGCTCGGTTGAGCTACTGGCCGGCCTGGGCATCCTGGTCGCCCCGGGCGAGTTCTACGGCCCGGCCGGGCGCCAGCACGTCCGCATCGCGCTCACTGCCACCGACGAGCGCGTGGACGCGGCGGTCGCGCGCCTGGCCGCGCTGTCGTAACCCAGTGGCACAGTTGCTGACCGGACTACAAGCAGGTCTCGCACGTGACCGGCGACCAGGCCTGGGACGCGGCCCGGCCGTTCCCGGTGCGGGTGGTGCCCGCCGACCTTGTGCGGGGGCTGCGCCCCTGACCCGGCGCGCGCCCCTAGGCTGGGGGCGTGCTGCGGCTCTTTGACACCCAGACCCAGCAGGTGGCGCCGGTCGAGCCGGCCCATCGCGGCAGCCTGCGTATCTACACCTGCGGTCCCACTACCTCCCGCGCCGCGCACGTCGGCGACCTGCGCTCCTACCTGCTGGCCGACCTGATCCGGCGGACCGCGGAACGGGCCCAACTGCTCGTCACCAGCAGCCAGAACTTCACCGACGTGCGGCTGGCGGACGGCGATGAGCCAGGCCCGGACGGCGTGCGGCAGCATGAGGCGGCGTTCCGCGCCGACTGTGCCGCGCTGAACATCCGGCCGGCCGACAGCACGCCGCGGGCCAGCGAGTCCATCGAGCTGATGATCGAGCTGATCAGCAAGCTGCTGGAGACCGGTCACGCGCACCTGACCCCGGCCGGCTCGGTGTACTTCGACGCTCGTTCCTTCCCCGGCTACGGCGAGCTGTCCGGGAACCGGCTCGCGCCTCACACGGACTGGGTGCTGTGGCAGGCCGCGCCGGCCGGCCAGGAGCTGACCTGGACGGCGCCCTGGGGCACCGGGATCCCGGGCTGGCACGCCGAGTGCTCCGCCATGTCCCTGCACGACCTGGGCGACCCCATCGACGTGCTCATCGGCGGGATCGGCCTGTGCTTCCCGCACCATGAGAACGTGCGGGCCCAGTCGGACAGCGTCACCGGCCACGAAGTGGTCCGGAACTGGGTGCACGGCGGGCGAGTGCGGTTCGAAGGCCAGAAGATGGCCAGCTCCACCGGGAACGTTCTGCTGCTCGGCGATCTGGCCGATCGCGGTCTTGATCCGCTGGCGCTGCGGCTGGCGTTCGCCGAGCACCCGTACCGGCAGGAGATCGACCTGACCTGGACCGCCCTGGAAACGGCCGACGCCACGGTGCGCCGCTGGCGGCAGCGGGTGGCCGAGTGGGCCAACTCGCCCAGCCGGCCAATGTGCGCGCAGTACGTGGCCGACTTCCTCGGCGCGTTCGACGACGACCTGAACACCCCGGCCGCGCTGCGCGTGCTGAGTGCGCTAGAGGAGGACAGCGAGATCCCGCCGGGCGCCAAGTTCGAGACGTTCGCCTACGCCGACCAGTTGCTCGCCCTGGACCTGGCCCGGGACATCGGCCGCGCGCCAGTCCCGCCGGCCCTGCCCTAGCCCGCTGCCCACTGCCCGCTGCTGCCCTAGCCCACTGCTGCCTAGCCCCGGCGCACGCAACGATCAGCCGTTCTAGCCGAATCTTCGCAACGAATCGACGGCCAGACGCAGCTCGCACGCATTTATCCCATTGGACGCAGCTCTTACGCTGGATTAGCTGATCATCCGCACCCCCGTACCGAGAGGAGTTCGATGACCGCTACCTATCCCGCCACCGGCCTGGCCGCGCAGCCGACTACCCGGACGCCGCTGCCGAGGACCTACCTGATGTGCCGTCCCGAGCACTTCACCGTGCGGTACGCCATCAACCCGTGGATGGCCAGCGGCGCCGCGGTGGACACGGCACTGGCCATCCGCCAGTGGCAGGGGCTGTACGACGCCTACACCAGCCTGGGTCATTCGGTGCAGCTCATCGACGGCCACCCGGAGCTGCCGGACATGGTGTTCGCGGCCAACGGGGCCACCGTGATCGGCGGCACCGTGCTGGGCGCCCGGTTCCGCTATCCCGAGCGGGCCGCAGAAGGCCCGGCCTACCTGGACTGGTTCCGCCGTCACGGGTACCGGTCGGTACATGAGCCGGGCCAGGTCAACGAGGGTGAGGGCGACATCGTGCCCGCAGGCCAGGTCATTCTGGCCGGGCACGGCTTCCGCACCGACCCGGGCGTCCGCCCCGAACTCGAAGCGCTGTTCGGGCTGCCGGTGATCAGCCTGCGCCTGGTCGATCCGCGGTTCTACCACCTGGACACGGCGCTGTGCGTGCTCGCCCCACATACGGCCGCGTACTACCCGGCGGCGTTCGACGCGGCCGGGCGCGCCGCGCTGGCCGCCCAGTTTCCCGAGCTGATCGAGGCCAGCGACGAAGACGCTGGGGTGCTCGGGCTGAACGCGGTCAGCGACGGCCGCCACGTCATCCTGCCCGCCCAGGCCACCGGGCTGGCCGCCGAACTGGCCGCCCGCGGGTTCACGCCGGTGCCGGTGGACGTGTCGGAGTTCCGCAAGGCCGGCGGCGGGCCGAAGTGCTGCACACTGGAACTGCGGCCATGACCGGGGGAACAGCCGTGCGAGGGGGAACCACCGTGACCACATCGGCAGCCAGCCTGCACGCCCTGGCCGAAGCGCACAGCGCGCACAACTACCATCCGCTGCCCGTCGTCATCGCCGAGGGCGAGGGCTCCTGGGTGACCGATACCGAAGGCCGCCGCTACCTGGACATGCTGGCGGCCTATTCGGCACTGAACTTCGGGCACCGCCATCCCGCGCTGGTCGCCGCGGCCCAGCGCCAGCTGGACCGGGTCACCCTGGTCAGCCGGGCGTTCGAGCACGACCAGTTCGGCCCGTTCTGCGCCGAGCTGGCCGAGCTGGCGGGCATGGAAATGGTGCTGCCGATGAACACCGGCGCGGAAGCCGTGGAAACCGCCATCAAGACCGCCCGCAAGTGGGGTTACGAGGTCAAGGGGGTCCCACCGGACCAGGCCGTCATCGTGGCCTTCGAGGGCAACTTCCACGGCCGGACCACAACCATCGTCAGCTTCTCCACCGACCCCGACGCCCGGGCCTCGTTCGGCCCGTACACGCCGGGATTCCGGGTGGTGCCCTACGGGGACGCGGCCGCGCTGGCCGCGGCCATGGACGAGGTCGTGGTCGGCGTGCTGGTCGAGCCCATCCAGGGTGAGGCCGGTGTGGTCGTGCCGCCGCCAGGCTTCCTGGCCACGGTGCGCGAGCTGTGCTCGTCGTACGGCGCGCTGATGATCGCCGACGAGATCCAGTCCGGGCTGGGCCGGGCCGGCACCACGTTCGCCTGCGAGGCCGAGCAGGTGATCCCGGACATGTACCTGCTCGGCAAGGCGCTCGGCGGGGGCATCGTGCCGGTCTCCGCGGTGGTGTCGTCCCGTGAGATTCTCGGGGTGTTCCAGCCTGGGCAGCACGGGTCGACGTTCGGCGGCAACCCGCTGGCCTGCGCGGTGGGCCGGGAGGTCATCGCCATGCTGGCCACCGGCGAATACCAGGACCGGTCGGCCAAGCTGGGCGCGCACCTGCACGGCCGGCTGGCCACGCTGCCGGCCGGCGTGGTCCGCGAGGTACGCGGACGGGGCCTGTGGGCCGGCCTGGAGTTCACCTCGCTGCCGGGCCGGGTTGCCTGCGAACGGCTGGCCGCCCGCGGCGTGCTGGCCAAGGACACCCACGGCACCGCGATCCGGCTCGCGCCGCCGCTGGTCATCAGCGAGCCCGATCTGGACTGGGGCATCGACCAGCTGGAGCTGGCCATCCGGGACTGACCGGCCGGGACGACTGGCCGGTGACGACTGGCCGGGCCTGACCGGCTGGGACTCACCGGCTGAGACTCACCGGCGGCGTCAGCCGTCGTCGAGGGTGCGGTACCGGCCGCTGTAGTGGATCAGCGGCCGGCCGCCCGGTCTCGGCTCGGCCACCCCGACGACCTCGCCGACCACGATGCTGTGGTCGCCGCCGTCATGCACCGCGGTAGTCCGGCATTCCAGCGCGCCCAGGGCGTCGGCCAGCACCGGCGCGCCAGTCACCGGGCCCGGAAAGTGCTCGATCCCGGCCAGCTGGCCGTCGAGTGGGCGGCCCCGGCTGGCCAGCCAGCGCGCGGTCTTCTCCGCGTCCTCGTCGAGCACGGACACGGCCCAGGTCCCGGTGCGCAGCACGGTGTCGTGGAAGCGGGCGATCTTCTCCGCGCAGAACAGCACCCGCTGCGGGCGCAGCGACACCGAGCAGAACGCGGACACGGTCATCGCGTGGTCGGCCCCGTCCAGCGTGGTCGTCACGATCATGATGCCGCTGGCGAACCGACCGGCCACGCGCCGGTAATCGGCGTCGTCGACCGGGGTCATGAGCGGCGCATCCGGGCCCGGCTCCGGCTGACGAAGGCGTAGACCACGGCGGCGGCCGCGCACACAGACCCGCCGTACAGGTACCAGGCGCCCGCGGTGGTGCTGGTCACGACCACGCTGCCGCCGGGTGTCGGCAGGGTGAGCACCACCGACACCAGCAGCCAGCCGGCCGCGGGGACGAGCGCGCCGGCCGCGGAGCCCATGCCCGCGGCGCCCAGCACGCAGGTGACCAGGATCAGCAGGGCCAGGATGAGGGCAGCCACCGGGATGGGCCCGGCACCGCGGCTGAACTGGAAGCAGCCGATCAGGCCCTGCGCCGCGCCGAGCAGGAACAGCAGGGCGTACGCGCCACCGGTCACGAACGCCTGGCTGTCCCGCGCCGGGCGCGGCTGCGGCAAGCTGTCCACGGATTGCAGGTTATACGTAGGCGCCGGGCGGCCAGGCGAGCAGATCGGTCTCTGGCCCAGCCAGTCCGGCCAGTCCTGCCCGCCGGGCCCGCCCGGCCGGGGCCGGCTCACCCCGCGGCCCGGCCAGCAGCGTGTAGTACTCGAGGCCCAGGATGCGCTGGCCGACACCGTTGGACAGCGCGAAGAACGGCTCGTGCACCGCGATCTGGGTGGCGTGCGCGCGCATGGCCGCGGTCTTGGCGGCCAGGTACCCGGTGCCGTCGATCTCGGTCGTCACCTGCTCGTCAGGGACGCCAAACGGCAGCTCGTCGAGGGCAGCCGCCTCGGTGAAGCCGGGCGGTGGCGCCGCACCGGCGCCCGGGCCCGCGGCCTCGCCGGTCAGCCGGATCGCGCTGCCCAGCACCGAGCGGGGCAGGGCCGTCGCGTACAGCTTGTCCACCCCGCAAGCGGCCCCGGCCAGCTGGAACGCGCGCCAGGTCACCCGGTGCGCCTGGATGTGGTCCGGGTGGCCATAGAAGCCGTTGTCGTCGTAGCTGATCATCACCCGGGGCCGCACCTCGCGGATGACGGCAACCAGCTCGGCCGCAGCCTGGTCCAGGTCGGCCTGCCAGAAGCAGCGCGGGTCGGCGTTGCTGGGCAGCCCCATCATCCCGGAGTCGCGCCACCGGCCCGGGCCGCCCAGGAAACGGCGGTCGGTCACGCCGAGCGCGGCGCAGGCCGCGGCCAGCTCGCCGATCCGGTACGGGCCCAGCCGGTCCTCCTGGTCCGCGGCCAGCTGCCGCAGGCCGGCCGGGATGACCTCGCCCAGCTCGCCCAGCGTGCAGGTGACCAGGGTGACCGGTACGCCCTCGGCCGCGTACCGGGCCATGGTGGCCCCGGTATGGATCGATTCATCATCTGGATGGGCGTGCACTAGCAGCAGCCCGCCGCCCGGATTACCAGCTGACGAGGCGGCTGACTGGTGTGGGCTGGCGCTGGGCATACCCGAGAGGCTAGCTGGCGGCCGCGTGTGCCCGGCCGGGCCCGGCCCCGCCGAGCAGCTCGGCCAGCTTCTGCACCGTGACCCGCGACTCCCGGTGCAGCCGGCCGGTGTCCAGGCCCTCGTCGCCGACGACGGCGAGCAGCGCCACCGTGCCTATCGGGTAGACGGCGACGCAGCCGCCGCTGCCCCGGGTCAGCGCCTCGCGCAGCGCGCCCTTCCCGGCCTCGGCCGCCATCCGCTGGGCCAGTCCCTGCGCCGCCGCGGCCAGGGCAGCCAGGTTATCCGGGTTGATGTCCACCGTGTCCGCGGTGATGATCAGCCCGTCCCGGCTGGCCAGCGCGGTATCGGTGATGCCCACTACCCGGTCCCGCAGTGCCCGCAACTCGGCCAGCAGCGCATCCTCGGCCATTTGCCGCCCTCCCCTATCGTGACTACATCAGCTGCCTTGATCATTTTCGGCGCCCGAGCCTGGGCGGAGCAGGCGGAGCAGCGCCGACCGGTCGGCCAGGCCGGCCACCGGGCGGCTGGGCGCGGTGCCTGGCCTCGTGCTGGCGCCCCGCTTACGCCGCGGCAGCAGGCCTGCCTGGCCGCGGGCCGGCCCGGCTTCGCCGCGGGCCGGGCCGGGGCCGGCTGGCGCCGGGTCCGGGGCGGCCGGGCCGGCCGCGCGCCGCGACTCGATCACCAGCACGCCGCTGGCCAGCATCCGGGCTACCTGCAGCGTCACCGCGTACACCCCGCGCCCAGTCGCGAACGCGATGTCCCGCGACGTGCGCCGCCCGTTGGCCAGCGCGAGCACCTGGTCCTGACCATCGCCCAGGGCGGCGCCCGGCACCCGGCCGGGCGCCGGGGCCAGCCGGTCACGGTCGTGCCCGATGGCGGGGGGCAGCGCCCCCAGGACCTGGATCCGGCGGGATGCCTCGGCCAGCAGCCAGCCGACCCCGCCCGGCGGGACCAGCGGGAGGAGGACGTCAGCTGACGGCGGGGCCAGCTCGCACCCTGTCACCTGCCCGCAGGCCAGCACGAACATCGCGTCGGCCAGTGCGGCCCGTAGCAGCACCTCCAGCTCGCCCGTCCCGACCAGATCCCGTTTGATCAGTTCGGGGGCCAGCTCGCCGTCCGGCGCGGCCGCGGTGAACGCGGCCGCCCAGCCCGGCTCGGGGACCCGGCCGGACCGTAGTAGCAGCACCTCCGGGCCGGGCGCACCGGGCGTCTCGATGGCGGTCACAGCGCCCTCGGCCAGGTGGATGGCGCCCCCGGGATCGCCGGTCACCCTGATTACTCCCGACACCCGGCGGGCCGCGCAGTCCAGCAGCGCCTCGAACAGCGGGCCGGGCAGGCTGGGCTGGGCTGCCGCCGCACTCGCGCCTCCACCCGCCGCAGCACCCGGCCCACTAGCAGGTCCGGCCGCCGACCTGGGCGTCAGGATGGGCGCACCGGTCCGGTCCGCCGCGGCTGGATCTTTACGCCGGGGTGCAGTCATGGCTAGGCCAGCAACTCCGGCGCGGACCGGCCCACCTGCAACGTGGCCAGCGCCATGTTGGTCCTGGACCGGTCGAGGTCAACGAACAGCAGGGTGCCCTCGCCGGGCCGCGCGTCCAGCACCGTGAGCAGCTGGAACCGGCTGGCGGTGACCACCGCCACCTCGGCCAGCTCGCCGCCGGGGCAGGCCGGGCCGAGCGCGGTGGCAGCCAGCCGGGCCTCATCGGCCAGGCAGGCCGCGGCGGCCGGCAGCTCGGCCCCCTCTTCGCCCGCAGAACGCAGCACCATCCCGGTGGCGGCATCGACCAGCGCCGCCGTACGGGCGCCCTCGATCTCCAGAATGCCGCGAAGTGAGTCAATAAGGCTCGGCACATTTCCCCCCTGCGGAAACTCTGCGGCAGGATACATATACCTGGTGGGCAGCCGCAACAAGGGGCTCAAATGAGCACTCACCCCGGGTAGTGCAATCATCACGGAGGCGTCACGCAATGGACTCCACGTAGGGTAGTAGCACCGTTACGTGACGTGAGTAATTCATTTTTTGGACAGTAGTGACGGCACTGGACACGTGTGTCCGCTATGGTGACTCGCGGATAATCAGCGGAGCGGGAGGGGACCGCAATGAACATTGAGACGGCACTCAAAGAGGCGATGACCGTCGAGGGTGCGCTCGGGGTTGCGCTGGTCGACTGGGAGAGCGGCCTGACGCTCGGCACTCTCGGTGGCGGCAAGTACCTGGACCTCGAAGTGGCCGCGGCCGGCAACACCGAAGTGATCCGGGCCAAGATGCGGACCATGGAGTCGCTCCGCCTTAACGACCAGATCGAGGACATCCTGATCACGCTGAGCAAGCAATACCACGTGATCCGTTTGCTGAAGAGCCAGTCAACCGGCAGCGGCCTGTTCCTCTATCTCGTGCTCGACCGGGCGAAGTCCAATCTGGCCCTGGCCCGGCACGCCCTGCGGAAAATCGAGGGCGAGCTCACCGTCTGACGAATTCCGGCCAGCGCGCCCGCCACGGGGAATTTCTTTCCGAGTCCCCGTGGTAGGCATGCCGCATTTTATGCGCACCTTTTCCCACGGCATTACGGCCATGTTTAGCCATGCCGCGGTCGCGGCGCGGGTGGCAGGATCGGGGCATGACCGAGAGCTTCCCCCGACAGCAGGCCAGGACCCGGCGGTTCAGCCTGGGCGTGCCCCGCTCGTTCCGCGTCTCGCCCGACGGCAGCCGGGTCGTATTCCTGCGCACCAAGACCGGCACCGACCCGCTGACCTGCCTGTGGCAGGTGCATGTGGCGGCCAGCCCGGCAGGACCAGCGCACGAGGAGCTGGTCGCCGACCCGGCCGCACTGGGCGCGGCCGAAGGTGACCTCCCGGCGGCGGAGAAGGCCCGCCGCGAGCGGGCCCGCGAGCAGGCCGGCGGCGTCGTCAGTTACGCCACCGACCGTGAGCTGCGGGTGGCCGTGTTCGCCCTGGGCGGCCGCGTCTACCTGGCCGAGCTAGCTGATCTCGGCCACCCGGCCGGCCCGCCCCGTGAGGTCCCGGTCCGGTCGCCGGCCCTGGACCCGCGGCCGGACCCGGCCGGCGGCCGGATCGGCTATGTGTCCGCGGGCGCGCTGCATGTGATCGACGTCGCGACCGGCCAGGACCAGGTGCTGGCCGACCCGGCCGGTCAGCCAGGCGTGACCTACGGGCTGGCCGAATTCATCGCGGCCGAGGAGATGGGCCGGCTGCGCGGCTACTGGTGGGCGCCGGACGGCTCGGCCATCCTCACCGCCCGGGTGGACGAGAGCCCGGTGCTGCGCTGGCACATCGCCGACCCGGCCCACCCGGACCGCCCGGCGGCGGACATCGGCTACCCGGCCGCGGGCACCGCCAACGCGGACGTGTCGCTGCTGCTCGCGCGGCTGGACGGCAGCCAGGCCGAGGTGAGCTGGGACCGCGGCACGTTCCCCTACCTGGCCACCGTGAGCTGGGCGGAAGAGGGAGGCGCGGCCGGGCCGCTGCTCGTGGTGCAGAGCCGGGACCAGCGCCGGATGCGCCTGCTGCAGGCCGACCCGGCCACCGGCGAAACCACGCTGATCCGCGAGGACACCGACCCGAAGTGGCTGGACATCGTGTCCGGGGTGCCCGCCTGGACCCGCGGCGGGCAGATCGTCTGGACGGCCGGCGCCGACGGCGCGCGCCGCCTGGTGCTGGGCACCGCCGCCGAGCATCAGGCCGGTACCGCCGTGGCCGTCACTCCCGCCACCATGCAGGTCCGGGACGTCCTCGGTGCCAACGCAGACAGCGTGCTGTTCACCGCGTCCGGGGCTGACCCGGCCGAGATCGGCCTCTGGCTGCACCATCCGCGCAGCGGACTGCACCGGCTCAGCCCGCCCGGCGGCGTGCACGGTGGCACCCAGTCCGGCCGCACCACGGTCCTGGTCAGCCGCACCCTGGACGAGCCTGGCCCCACGGTCCAGATCCTGCAGGCTGCCCAGGACGCCAGCCCGGCGGCCAGCACGGCCAGCACGGCCAGCACGCCGATCGCGGTCCACGCCGAGCAGCCCAACCTGCCGGCCCCGCAGCCCGACCTGTTCCCGGCCGGCCCGGAGCAGATCCGCACCGCGCTGCTGCTGCCGTCCTGGCACCGGCCCGGCACGGCCCGGCTGCCGGTGCTGCTCGACCCGTACGGGGGCCCGGGCTCGCAGCGGGTGCTGGCCGCCCAGGGCGCGTTCCACACCTCACAGTGGCTGGCCGAGCAGGGCTTCGCGGTGCTGGTCGCGGATGGCCGGGGTACTCCGGGCCGCGGGCCGGACTGGGACCGGGCGGTCTGGCTCGACCTGGCCGGCCCGGTGCTGGAAGACCAGGTCACCGCGTTGCAGGCGGCCGCCGAGCGGTACCCGGAAGACCTGGACCTCGGCCGGGTGGCCATCCGCGGCTGGTCGTTCGGCGGCTACCTGGCCGCGCTGGCCGTGCTCCGGCAGCCCGACGTGTTCCATGCCGCGGTGGCGGGCGCGCCGGTCACCGACTGGACCCTGTACGACACCCACTACACCGAGCGCTACCTGGGCAACCCAGCCCTGGACCCGGCGCCCTACGACACCAGCTCGGTCATCGTGGACGCGGCCAAGCTGAGCCGCCCGCTCATGCTGATCCACGGCCTGGCCGACGACAACGTGGTGGTGGCGCACACGCTGCGGCTGTCCAGCGCGCTGCTGGCCGCCGGGCGGCCGCACAGCGTGCTGCCGCTGTCCGGCGTGACGCACATGACACCGCAGGAAGAGGTGGCCGAAAACCTGCTCTTGCTCCAGGTGGACTTCCTCTACCAGGCCCTCGGAATGGATCCGGCCCAGGCCAGGGCCCAGGCCAGGGCCCAGAGTAAGCAGGCGATGTAGTGAGAGTCACACGGATGGAAACACCCTGACCCGCTTCATGGTGGTATTCAGTTGACTAAAGTTTCGCTTCGCTTTCCGCGAACCCCGCCGGGCGCGAAACCACGCCGCTGCGGCGCGAGACGACCTCACTGAGTTGCAAGGGCGGAGACGTCACCGATGACGCAGGTAAGTCAGGCGCCGGCCAGCACCCGGGCGCAGATCAAAGAAGCCACCCTGCGCAAGGACCCCTGGTGGCGCCAGCCGGCCATCAACGCCGCCGCGCTCGCCGTGGTGGTCATCTACCTGACCTGGGCCTCCCTGGTCAACGCGGACTACTTCTGGAAGCCGTACATCTCGCCGCTGTACTCGCCGTGCCTGGCCACCACCTGCGCCAAGGGATCCGGCTTCGACTGGATTCCGTGGCTGACCTGGCTGACCCCGGCCATCATCATCATCGGCGGGCCGATGGGCTTCCGGCTGACCTGCTACTACTACCGGAAGGCCTACTACCGGGCGTTCTGGCGGGCGCCTGCCGCCTGCGCGGTGCGTGAGCCGCACGCCAAGTACACCGGCGAGACCCGGCTGCCGCTGATCCTGCAGAACGTGCACCGCTACTTCTTCTGGATCGCGATCGTGTTCAACGTGATCCTGTCCGCCGACGCGGTCATCGCGTTCCGCAACCACCAGGGCCAGTGGGGGCACATGGGCCTGGGCACGCTGATCCTCATCGTCAACGCCGCCCTGCTCTGGCTGTACTCGCTGTCCTGCCACGCCTGCCGGCACGCGGTCGGCGGACGGCTCAAGCACTTCTCCAAGCACCCAGCCCGGTACTGGATGTGGACCCAGGTCTCCAAGCTGAACGTCAAGCATCAGCAGTTCGCCTGGGTATCCCTGTTCTGGGTGCTGTTCACCGACCTGTACATCCGCTTGGTGGCCAGCGGCGCCATCTCCGATCCGCGGTTCTTCTAAGAAGGCCCACATGAGTGACACTGACATCGAACGGCTCTCCTACGACGTGGTGGTGATCGGCGCCGGCGGATCCGGCTTGCGGGCGGCGATCGAGGCCCGGCAGGCGGGCAAGAAGACCGCGGTGATCTCCAAGTCACTGTTCGGCAAGGCGCACACGGTGATGGCCGAGGGCGGCTGCGCCGCGGCCATGGGCAACGTCAACCCGAACGACAACTGGCAGGTGCACTTCCGCGACACCATGCGCGGCGGCAAGTTCCTGAACAACTGGCGCATGGCCGAACTGCACGCCAAGGAGGCCCCGGACCGGGTCTGGGAGCTGGAGGCGTGGGGCGCGCTGTTCGACCGCACCAAGGACGGCAAGATCAGCCAGCGGAACTTCGGCGGCCATGAGTACCCCCGCCTGGCTCACGTCGGCGACCGGACCGGCCTGGAGATGATCCGCACGCTCCAGCAGCGGGTCGTCGCCCTGCAGCAGGAGGACGCCAGGGAACTCGGCGACCCCGAGGCCATGCTCAAGGTGTACGCCGAGACCACGATCACCGAGTTGCTCAAGGACGGCGACCGGATCGCCGGGGCGTTCGGCTACTTCCGTGACCGTGGCCGGTTCGTGGTGTTCGAGGCGCCCGCTGTAGTGCTGGCGACCGGCGGGATCGGGAAGACGTTCAAGGTCACCTCGAACTCGTGGGAGTACACCGGGGACGGGCACGCGCTCGCCCTGCTGGCCGGGGCCAAGCTGCTGAACATGGAGTTCGTCCAGTTCCACCCCACCCATATGGTGTGGCCGATCTCGGTCCGCGGGCTGCTGGTCACCGAGTCGGTGCGCGGCGACGGCGGGGTGCTGCGCAACTCCGAGGGCAAGCGGTACATGTTCGGCTACGTGCCGGATGTGTTCCGGGCCCAGTACGCGGAGACCGAGGAAGAAGCCGACCGCTGGTACAGCGACCCGGACCACAACCGGCGGCCGCCCGAGCTGCTGCCACGGGACGAGGTGGCCCGGGCCAACAACGCCGAGGTCAAGGCGGGCCGCGGGTCACCGCACGGCGGCGTGTTCCTGGACATCGCATCCCGGCTGCCCGCCGAGGAGATCCTGCGCAGGCTGCCGTCCATGTACCACCAGTTCAAGGAACTGGCCGATGTGGACATCACCAAGGAACCGATGGAGGTCGGCCCGGCCCAGCACTACGTGATGGGCGGGGTGGAGGTGGACCCGGACACCGGGGCGTCCTGCGTGCCCGGCCTGTACGCGGCCGGCGAGGTGTCCGGCGGCATGCATGGGTCCAACCGGCTGGGCGGCAACTCCCTGTCCGACCTGCTGGTCTTCGGCCGCCGGGCCGGTATGGGCGCGGCCGGGTACGTGACCAGCCTGGACGGCGCCCGGCCGGTGGTCCGCGACGCCGACGTGACCGCCGCGCAGGCGGAAGCGGTGGCCCCGCTGGACCGGACCGGTGGGGAGAACCCGTACGCGGTGCACGCCGAGGTCCAGCAGACCATGAGCGACCTGGTCGGCATCATCCGCAAGGAAGACGAGATCAAGACGGCGCTGTCCGAGCTGGAGAAGCTCCGCGCCCGGGCCAACCAGGTCAGCTCGGAGGGAGGAACCGCCTACAACCCCGGCTGGCACCTGGCGCTGGACCTGCGCAACATCATGCTGATCGCGGACTGCGTGGCCCAGGCGGCCCTGGAGCGCCAGGAAAGCCGCGGCGGGCATACCCGGGACGACTTCCCCGGCATGAACCCGGAGTGGCGCAAGATCAACCTGATCTGCGAGCTGGACGGCGACCGGGTGTCGATCACCCAGCAGCCCATCCCGCCCATGCGTGACGACCTGATCTCACTGTTCGACCGGTCCGAACTCAAGAAGTACCTGACCGACGGGGAACTGGCCGCGCTGCCCGAGCCCGCGCCGCCGGCCGGCCAGGCCGCGTCAGAGGAGACACACTGATGAGCTACAAGGCCCAGCTGCGGGTGTGGCGCGGGGACGACGGCCAGGGCGGCCTGGCTGACTACACGGTCGAGGTCAACGACGGCGAGGTGGTGCTGGACATCCTGCACCGGCTGCAGGCCACCCAGGCCGGCGACCTCGCGGTCCGGTGGAACTGCAAGGCCGGCAAGTGCGGCTCCTGCTCGATGGAGATCAACGGTCGGCCCCGGCTGGCCTGCATGACCCGGATGAACACGTTCGCCGAGGACGAGACGATCACGCTGACCCCGCTGCGCACGTTCCCGGTGATCCGCGACCTGGTCACCGACGTGGCGTTCAACTACGAGAAGGCGCGGGAGATCCCGTCGTTCACCCCGGACCCGTCCATCGGCCTGGGCGAGTTCCGGATGCAGCAGGTGGACGTGAACCGGTCGCAGGAGTTCCGCAAGTGCATCGAGTGCTACCTGTGCCAGAACACCTGCCACGTGATCCGGGACCACCCGGAGAACGAGCGCGCGTTCGCCGGCCCGCGGTTCCTGATGCGCGTGGCCGAACTGGAGATGCACCCGGCCGACGAGGCCGACCGGCGGGAGATCGCCCAGGATGACTTCGGTCTCGGCTACTGCAACATCACCAAGTGCTGCACCGAGGTCTGCCCCGAGGGCATCAAGATCACGGACAATGCGCTCATCCCGATGAAGGAGCGCGTGATGAGCCGCAAGTACGACCCGCTGGTCTGGCTGGGCAGCAAGATCTCCCGCCGCCCCCACCACGACACCCCCGCGGTCCCAGGCAAAAAGCAATAACCCTTCTTCTTCTTAACGCCAGCGCCCGCCACCCGCCGTCGCCGGCGCGCCGCCACCCGCCGCGCAACCCAGCACCCGCCACCCGCCGTCGCCGGCGCGCCGCCGCCCCAGCGTGATCATCAGTTCGTGATCATGACTTTGCTGCCGTGG
>Ga0335083_10003868_pt1 | contig 19267 bp, 32 predicted proteins | sample Lox_Sample_42_FD_206716 | JGI IMG/M metagenome (GOLD analysis project Ga0335083, IMG submission 206716) | Soil microbial communities from Loxahatchee National Wildlife Refuge, Florida, United States - Lox_Sample_4.2 | ecosystem: Environmental > Terrestrial > Soil > Wetlands | place: USA...
CATGGTGTAAAATGAAAGCAATCATTGCAAGCGTTGTGTTTACCTCTCTTTGCCTTCCTGCCTTGGCGCAGGAGACGCAATCACAGTTAGATTCCGGCCTTGCCGCCATGGGCCAGGCGCAGGCTCAAGACCAGGCGCAGGCGCAGGCGCAGGAACAAGCGCAGGAAGAGGCAGAGCAAAGAGCTGAAGCCCACCAGGAGGCGATTGCGGCGGCTGAACAGCGCAAACGCGACGCCGCCAATGCCGCAGCTCAGGCTGAAGCTGAAGCCGACAAAAAGCGAGATCAGAATTTCCAGGATCAGGAAAGGCAGATTTTGCTAGAAGAGCAGCAAATCCAAATCCAGAAAGATCAGACTGACGCAAACCGCGAAAATGACCAGATTAACGCCAATCTGGCGGCGCAGCAGGCGCAAACCAATGTGACCCAATCTCAGGCGAATTCCACCAATATCACGGCTCAGGCCAATGCCACCGCCACTGTTGATGTGGCCAAGGGCGCTCAGGATTTGATGACTGACACGGGCAAGGCCAAGATGAAAAAAGCCAGCGGATTTTTGGGCATGGGCGGTGGAAATTGACCGCCCAACTTTTCATTGATCTTGAAATTATTGGAAATGCAATATTGCTCGGAATAAACGGCGCATTGCTTTTCAAACAGCAAACAAGCATCCACAGATTGGATAGTTTGATTTATCATGTAAATCTTAAATCCAAATTATTGGATGCAAAAATTTAGGTGAATATGAATCTAGGGCCTTACAAAGGCCCTTTTTTCATGCTTGGCGCAGTAATTACGGCCTATGCGCTTTTCACCGCAAAACCTGAAATCTGGTTTTTTTGGATCACCAATCGGCCAACAACAGCCTGTTGATTTATCATATTCCGGGATCACGTTGATTAAATTTTTATCCGGTACAGAAGGCGGTTTGATCAGAAAAACAGGTTCAATAGGTTTTTGTGCAATCGGTTTTGATACAATCGGTTGTTTGATAGTTTTTATCTTTTCAGGTTCTTTTTTTTCTGTTTTGACGAAAATCGGGGATACTCTGGCGGACAGACCTAGACGTTTTGCCTTTTTGTAAATTGCATTTGTTGGCGTTGGCATCTTTTTTTCAGCCATGATTTTTGCAATTTGCGCGCCCGTGAATTCTTGATTCCAAAGCTGCTTCAACAATGCAATTTTTTCTTCGCTCCATAGTTCATTTGTCATTTTTCAAAACCCTGCCGCATTGCTTGCATGTTTCACCAAATTCCAAAAAAACACATTCCGGGCATAAGTCTAGATTTGTCGAAAACGGTTTAAATTCAGCCGCAGCACGATTTATAGAAGCAGTGTTTGGTTTTGGATTATATCGGCGCCGATTTTTCATGGTTTGATTTCTCGAATTACAACCTTAGTTTTTTGTTCTGCGAGTGTCTTGACTTGGATATGATGAATTTCGCTTATCAAGTGTTCGGGATCGTCGCCGGCAATGATGCCAAGCCCATATGGATGGCGATGGCTTCTTGGTTGCAAAACGTCCAAAATACCTTTTAACGATCCGACGATGTTGTCATGGTCAGGTTCCTGGATACCATACCGGAAAACCTTTACATGGGCTTTAGGGATCGGCTGCGGCGGTCCTTGGCCTATGGCCTGAGCTACCTCCTGACTGAGAGCATGGATCAATTGAGATTGCTTTGCCCAATGGAGCGTTTTTTTTCGATTTGGCAGCATCAATGGCTTTTTGAGAATGAAGCTGTAATCCCCGATATGTGGCGGTTCTGGCGCGGTATGCTGCGCCTGGCGACGTTGATAGTCCCGAAGCCAGCTCTCATCAAACCCCTTCACCGGCCTTTTCCCTGCGCTTTTCGATCCGCTTTCCAGTTGCAGATTTGGAAAGGTCTATTGCCGATATAGACCAGCCTTTTTCCTTGGAAATTTCTTCAGCCAAAATCCAAAACCGTGATGGAATACCTCGTTTTTTCCAATGGCTTATACAAATCCTGGAAACGTTGAAGAGCTTTGCGGCATCTCCAGGTTCAAATCTTTCAAGAAAAGATTTATGGTCCATTTTGGATGTTTCCATTTTTTGGCGGATTTACATTTTAGCAAGAAAATTTGGAAATGTCCATTTTGGATTGCGCTATCGTAAAAAAAAGAATATCGTTGCTTCCCTCGAACAACTGAGAGTCTAAAGCAAGCATTTGTCATAATGCGTTGAAAGGTCTCCATATGTTGGAAAATATAGACGACGAAATATCTGATTCCGATAAGAAACAGATAGAAGAAATACAATCAAAAATGGAAATGGCTTTAGACAATGCAATTGACGATCTTGAGCTGGAAGGTGTGTGCATCATGTGCCTCTACCAGGCGGAAGTCGGATTGAGGATGGCGCATATATCCAACATCCACAAAAAATTTCTGGTGGAAGCGATGAAAGTTTGGATCAGCAAACAGGAATCTCTGGATGAACGAGATAGCATCAATTGATTCTGAAAAGCCTGTATCTCTGCTGAACATCATAGCGGAAGCGGCGAGAAATCCAGATACAAATATCGCCAATCTCCAAGCGCTTTTGCAGATGCAGCGTGAGGTTATGGCTGACCAGGCCAAGATTGCCTTTGCCCGCGCCGAATGGCGGTTGAGGAAAGACCTTCCTCAAATTCCAAAAAACGGGACCATTGATCTTGGATCAAAGGGGAAAATCAAATTCGCCCGTTGGGAAGATATGGCTGAAGTCATCCAACCGCTCATGGATCGTGAGGGATTCACGCTGTCGTTTGATACCGAGGAGCGCGCCCGCGACGGCGGGGGAAGCATCGTCATTGGCACGCTGACGCATATAGACGGGCACCACAAGACAGCTCGGTTTAGCCTGCCCCTGGATAGCGGACCAGGCCGTAATAGCCTCCAGGCGGCAGGATCAACGCTCTCGTACGGCAAGCGCTACGTGACTGAGCTGCTTCTGAACATCGTGAGACGTGGGGAAGATGACGATGCTCATGCAGCCGGCATCCGATACATCACGGAAGCCCAGAAGAACGAGCTGGTTAACCTGATACGGGAAACAAAAGCAGACACGGTGGCTTATTTGCGGGCCATGGGCGTGAACAGTCTGGATGAAATTGAGCAGAAAAACGCGGCTGCGGCGTTGAACGCACTTCTTGCCAAAAAGACGAAAATGGGAGTTAAAAAAAATGAAGGAAATTCAAGTTGAACAAGGCAGCAATGAGTGGATTGCCGCCCGTCTTGGCCTGCCAACAGCCTCAAATTTTGAAAAAATCATCACGCCAGGCGGCAAGCTATCCACATCATCCAGGAAATACGCTTGTTTTCTAGCGGCTGAAAAAATCCTGAATCGCCAGCTCGAATCCCTGGATCATCTGGAGTGGGTCCAGCACGGAAAAATGCATGAGGAAGCTGCGGCTCAAAATTACGAATTTGTCCAAGACGTTAAAATCAGAAAATGCGGGTTTATAACTACGGATGATGGCCGTGTTGGCGCCAGTCCAGACCGTCTGATAATCGGTGCAAAAGGCGGGGTAGAAATTAAATGCCCAGCACCATGGACTCAGATTGGATATATCGTGGACGGTTTTGGCGATGCATATAAATGCCAAGTTCAGGGCCAAATGTGGGTATCTGAACTGGATTTTGTTGACCGCTATGCGTGGCATCCCGAACTGCCGCCAGCGCTACAGCGCACAGAACGAGATGAACCGTTTATCAAACTTATGTCAGACGCCATCACAAAATTTTGCGATGATCTTGATGAAATCATACGAAAAGCCAGATCATCTGGATTTTTCGAGGAACAAGAAAAAATATTAACGGCAGTCGATCAATCGTATCCATATACCTCATAAAATCGGGATTTGTGGGACTCAGGAGACTTGTGACGCAGCGTCGCGCTTCAGGCCGAAGTCGCGCAGCTTGATTTTGGCCATTCGGCCGTCATGGTGATGGAACACGATACCCTCAATATCCCTACCCTCAAGCCACCGTGCCAGGGCGGAGAAGTCGCGGGGTGGTTCTTCTGGCATAGCTAGAGAAGAGTGAGGTATGAGGCAGTGCCGGTCATATCGCTCTGGGTTTCCCTGCACCTTTGGACCGACAAGCTCATATGTGCCATCCGCAACCGTGATGGAAAACGCCTCTCGATGCAAGGCATCCTCCGGGCCTTCACCAACCGGCACCCAACCAACGGTTTTTCCCGTTTCCATGTCGGTTCCGGCACTTTCAAAGCCATCCGGCGCAGGCTGTCCCGGCTTCAGCTCACGTCGTTTGAATAGGATGCCATCACGTACCATACAGCAGGTGCCGTCAATCTTTCGCGTGGCAATACCCTCTCCGGCAAAGACCCAAGCGCAATCGGGGTGAGGCTTATCCACCACGCGGCTGCGGTCGCCGTTCCAGTCACGCTCAAAAATGGTTGGGATTTTCTTCATCTCAGCTCCGGGGGTTAGGTGGACTCGCGCGAAGCGAGGTTTTCAAGGGCGGTAATCCGCGCCTCTATGGCGCGATGGATACGCGGCGCACGACGCGGCAGTTCAGCCAACCCTGTACCGAGTCCGTCAGCCGGGATTGCCACATTTCGGCCCGAGATGAGCGCATTCTCCATCGCATGGAAGGCGCAGATAATTGGATCGCGGACCTGGAAAAGCTCCGCGTCATCATCTGTGAAATAGTCGCGTTCTGCACGCCCAGGCCTCCACTTGGTAGGCACGCCAATGGCATTCGGCTCGCCGCGCATGGCCTTAGCTTGGCCGCCGAGGCCTGTTCTGGCGATGTTGTCGCCAAAAACAAACAGCGTTTTGGGATCGGCGCGCACCATCTCCCGCGTGACGTACTGCAATCTGATGACTTTACCAGCAGGCATCGCGGACTCCGGGCGGTTGTGGGACTCAGGGGTTAATTAGGCTTCTGGCCAAAAATCTTCGGCCATGATCTTCTCAAACGACCAAGGGCAATCGGCCGGAAATGTGCTTTCAGCAAGTCCGGTTTCGGCCCCGGCCTCGATAATGGCGTTGCCGTAGGCGTCCGCGATAGCTTCAGAGAGCTTGCTTTTCAGGCTGGGATTATCAGCCAAATGACGACGCAAATCGCGGCGCTGAATTTTTATGGTGGCTTCCCAGCTTGAGCCGCGCCGCTTTGGCTGAAAGCGCCATTTGAGAAGGTGCAGGAGGAGGACCGCAAGACGGCTGGTAAGTTCGCGCTTTTCGGTTTTTCCCATGCTCTCTATCTCTTCAGCGATGTGTTCAATGTCCGCCTCGGAAAGTTTTCCCGCTCGCAGAAGCCCGGCCTGTTCATTGGCCCAAGCATAGAAATCTTGGTCATAAAGGCGGGCGCTCATGGTGTCATCTCCATTGTAAAGGCGATACGAGGAGAATCCTCATAAAGTCTGTTTACATCAGTCCATCAAACCTGTAAATAAATAAAAATGGGCATCGGCCCTAATATGTCAGGAAATTGGTGTTTAATAAGTTATGACAGATTGTGACCGTCCAATGGTGGGTTACGCGAGGATTTCGACCGGAGATCAGAAGCTCGATTTGCAGATTGACGCGCTGGCAAAATTCGGTGTTCCGCGTGACCGAATTTACACTGACCAAGCAAGCGGGGCGAGCTTCGACAGGCGCGGCCTGAAGGCGGTTTTGAAAGCCGTTCGGGGCGGCGACACTCTGGTTGTGTGGAAGCTCGACCGGCTGGGCCGCTCTCTTTGCGAGGTGGTTGGGCTGCTTGAGCGCCTCGAAAAGCGGGATATAAAGCTGGTAAGCATCACAGAAAGCCTCGACGCCAGGACGCCCATGGGAAAGGCCATGCTCCACATTCTGGCGGCGATGGCGCAGCTAGAGCGTGACCTGATCATCGAGCGGACCAAGGCCGGGCAAGCCGCCAGCCGAGCGCGTGGCAGGGTGCCTGGCCGGCGGGAAAAGATGACGCCTGAGATTGAGGCAAAGGTTGAGTCTCTCCTTGCTGAGAGTCCGCCCTTGGCGATGAACGAGATTGCTGAACTGATGAAGCCTCACATCAGCCGAACCAAGTTTTTCAACTGGAAAAAGGCTAGGGATGAACGCTTGGCCACAGACAGAAAGGACGAAATATGAGCCTGGAAGCAAGGGGTGATGAGGGCAACGATACCTATGGCCCGGATGAGATAGATGAGATACTGGCCGAAGTTCACGAGGAACTTGAGGCCGGCGCCACATCGGCGCGTATTCACGAGATTGCAGCCAAGCATCCCAGCCTTCAGGACATCATACTCGCGTTCGTTGGACAATGGGCGGTCTCACCTGGCAGCGATCTAACCGACGACATGCCCCTGACAGATGGAACCCGCAAATGAGCACCGATAGTTCACACGCCTGCGCAACCGCGATTGCCAAGGCATTTTTCGCAGACGTGAAGGACCGCAACCTCGATGCGGGCGATACACTCGTGGCCCTGGAGTCATTTCTGACCATCGCCGTGATCTATGTCGGAACCTCCATCGGGCAACCTGACATCCGTCGCTATGCGCAAGAAATCCTCGACACCATGACGGATCGAGCCATGGGCCGGATGAACGATTATCTGGAGAATGGAGCCACCAAATGAGCCTGTGGAAATCTATTGAAACGCTTCCCGATAGCGAGCACCATCGCGGGTTTTTCGTGATCGCACCATATCCGTCAAGTGGCGGCTGGAGCGACCCATGCTTTACGTGGAAGGCGCCTGACGGTTCTCTTCCGCGCTGGCATCACCCTTTCCCGCCGACTCACTGGCTGAAGCTTCCCCCGCTACCAAAGACAGAAGGATCAGACAAATGAGCATCAACCCCGACCACATTAGCCCAGCGGCCATTGAGCGCGTGGCTGAGGCGCTGATGAAGAATGATGCGAGATATAGTTTTTGCGAGTGGCGCCACGTTGGCAAGAAAACTCAAGACGCATTTCGGTCAGACGCTTTGGCGGCAATCATCGCTTATGAAACCGCACTGAGAATGGAGTCCAACCAATGAGCGAAGAATTAGTCAAAGTATGGTCTGCAATAAACAAACGCAAGATCGAAGGCCGACAGATATACCCGGATCCTATGGGTGATGCTTTCTTAGCTGGATATAATAGCGGCATCGCAACCGCCTGCGCGGAAATCAGCGCCCTCATTGCTGCCTCTAAAGTTGAAGTAACAAAGATAGATGGAGCCGACAAATAAGCACATGTTTTTTGAGGATGATGAGACATGCTGGCAATATCATGTTCCATCATCGGATCACATCAATATTCATCCGTACGTTTTGCACATTTGGCGCAAGCAAGATTTTGAAATGCCCATGCCTCCGGTGGAGATGGTCTAGCAGAAATTTAAGAACATCTTTCTAATTAGTATTGCATATTCATCTACGATGTGGTTTATTAACAATGTCGATGGAGGTGCGGAATGCCAGATCAAATACCTGAACTGACACCTGTTTCCAGTACGCATTTGGATGCGGTTGGATATGATTCAGCCTCACTAAAGCTGTATGTGAGGTGGAAAGATGGGCGGGTATCTAGCTATGACAATGTTCCTGCATCAATCGCCAGTGACCTTCAGAACGCGCCTAGCCCCGGAAAGGCTTTCAATTCCTTGATACGCGGCAAGTATTCTCATCAATACGTGGAGAGTTGAAATTGAGTATCATTTCGAAAGATGGAGATTTTGGATTAACTATAGAAGAATTGCGAAGGAGATTAGATTATGATCCTAAAACTGGAATTTTTAAATGGCGTCGAAATCCAGACATGGGACCAAGATGGAATGGACGTTTTCCAGGAAAGATTGCAGGATATATAAATTTGAGAGGTTATTGTTTGATAAATTTGAGTCACAGAGATTATTTGGCTCATAGGCTTGCTTGGTTTTATGTAACAGGAAGGTGGCCTGAAAATCTAATAGACCATAAAAACAGTGTAGTTAATGACAATCGTTTTGATAATCTACGAGAAAGCACGCAGTCTCAAAATATGATGAATAGAAAACCAAAAAAAGATTGTTTGAAAGGCGTATTTTGGGACAAAGCAAGAAATAAATGGCGTGCGTCAATTCAGTCTGGAGGCGTGTCAAAATATCTTGGTAGATTTGATAAAAAGCAAGATGCTTACAAGGCGTATTGTGAAGCAGCAGAAAAGTATCACGGACAATTTGCGAGGCTTATGTAATGACTAAATTGGCTAAAAAGACTGGACCCCTAAAGGCTTGTATCTATACAAGGGTAAGCACTGTGGGGCAAACTACAGAAAATCAAAAGAGAGAGCTTGTTGAGGTTGCAAAAAAACGCGGCTGGGATGTCGTGGATGAATACACAGATCAGGGTATCAGCGGGGGCAAGGGCCGCGAAGCGCGGCCGGGTCTGAATGCTATGCTGAAAGCGGCTGATGCGGGGGAATTCGATATTATCCTAGTTTGGGCAATTGATCGTCTTGGCCGATCTCTGGTTAATCTAATTCATACACTACAGGATTTAGACTCGGCTAAAGTGGGACTTTATCTGCACAATCAAAATATTGACACAACTACTCCATCTGGACGTGCGCTTTTCCAGATGCTAGGCGTTTTCGCGGAATTTGAGCGCTCCATGATCCAGACACGCATCAAGGCTGGTCTGGCACGCGTCAAAGAGGAAGGTCGCCGTCCTGGACCCAAGGGCATTGAGCATAGCGATCCTGAGCGTTATCGCCGTGTCGTGGAATTGCTGGCCAACGGAACGCGCCCGTGGGTTGTTCATAAGACTACTGGAACAGGACACTCTACTGTCCTGAGAATCCGTGATGAATTGAGAGCCGCAGCAGAATAATAATGGAGGGATGTCAATGAAGGACATATCTAAAATTCAAACGATTGAAGAATTTTGGAAGGCGTTCAAACATGAGGTTTTGGAAGGAGAGGAAAAACCTCATGTTGATTTAATTAGATCAATATTTTTCACGGCATGTAGTGTAATGTATGCCATGACAAAATTCAACGTTTTTGAATCTGGAAAATCCATGCCTGAGAAAATCGAATTCATGAAGTCAATTGAGAAAGAGATACGAGAATTCAATATTGACTTAGATGAATATGAAACCGATCAGATAAAGCACTGAGGAAATCATGCAGATTTTGAAAATTGTGATCCAGGGAGTCGGTGAGACGATTATGCTCCGATTCAATTCCAAGGAATTGGCAGAAAAATATCGTGAAAAAATTCAAGATGCATGTAATCCAAAAGATGGCGTTTATCCTGGAAACGTATATGTCGAAGATGATTTCGGATTTTCTGTATATGTTCCTCCTTATGGCGTTTTGCTGATGATGATGATTGATTTTGAGAAGGCCATGGAAGGAGATGCTGTCTGGCAGTACAACCAGAAGAAAATCCAGGAGCGCACAATCAATCGCCTGATGGCTGAATCTCCTATTATTCACAAGGCGTTCCAGTAGATTTTCCTTGATGGCTATGGAGATGCCTTGATAATGGCCGAAAATGGCCTCCAAATCTGGAAAATGGCTCAAGGCATTCTCGAAATTCATATCTAATCTACGGATTGACAGTAAGGAATCCGTAGCTGAGTCGCCCGAAGAGGGTACAAAGCTTGAATTATGGGAAAGCCAACAAAGAGCATTGGACTTCATCGGCAATGGGCTGGATGAAGATATCCATATTTTTCTGATACTTAAATCCCGGCAGCTCGGAATTTCCACAATAACTCTGGCCATTTTGCTGTTCTGGCTGGCCATTCATCCCCGAATTTTCGGCGCCCTGGTCATAGATAACGACAAAAACAGCCAGGCTTTCCGGGATATTTTGACGCGATATATGCGAAGCTTTCCAAAAGACTATTTTGGGAAAGCATTCACGATTACCAAAAATAACTCAGCGTTCCTGGAATTTTCCAATGGCTCACGTCTGGATTTCCTGGTTGCTGGCAAGTCAAAAACCACATGGGGTGAGTCCCGCGCCTATACCGTGGCGCTGCTATCAGAGGTTTCCAAATACGGTCGTGTCGAGGGCATAAATTCCTTTTTGGAAACTATGTCTATGACTAATCCTGACCGCCTCCTCATCATGGAATCAACCGCACACGGCCAAAATCACTGGCGTAGCATGTGGGATGATGCCGGGACTGATATATACGTCCAGCGCCGTCTATTCGCTGGATGGTGGAGCAAGCCCCTAAACCGGATTGAGAAAAAAGACCCAAGATTTAAAGTTTTTGGGTCATCTGGTCCGTCAATTCGTGAATCCGAAAAAATTAAAGAGGTGAAGGAAGCCTATGGGTGGACTATCAGTCAAGAACAGCTTGCGTGGATTAGATGGAAAGAATCAAACAAGACCGTATCCAAGGAAATGCTGGATGAAAATCAGCCTTGGACAGAAGATGATGCATTTGTTTCCACAGGTATGTCATTTTTCCAAATCAGAAAAGTCACCGATGATTTGGAGCATGCTCGGAATATACCATCCCTATGGTACAGATATTACCATGGAAACAGCTTCATGGCCTCAAAATGTGAGCAAATCGTCACGCCAGAGCGCTACAATGAAGTTGAATTGAGGGTATGGGAAGAGCCAGTTCAGGGCGCCAGGTACGCAATTGGTTTCGATCCGGCCTATGGAAGAAATGACAACGCGGACAATTCCGTAATATGCGTGGCGCGGTGTTTTGCGGATAAATGGGTACAGGTCGCGGAATACGCCAGCAATAATCATACGGCGGGGCAAGCTGCATGGGTCATGGCTCATCTTGCTGGCTGGTATTCAAACTGCATAGTTAATCTGGAAATCGGCGGGCCAGGAGATCAGGTGATGATGGAGTTGAATTCTGTCCGTCAGCAGCTCCGATCAGAAGAGTATCAGAAGGCGATGAATATGCCTCCTGGAGCCACGAATTTCTTGGAAACAATGCGGTGGTATCTCTATCACCGGCCTGATTCCATGGGTGCCGGGTTTGTCTATAACTGGCAGACCAGCGTTCGCACGAAATTCCGGCTATTGGGTGGGTTCCGGGATAGCCATGTCACAGATCAAATCGTGATCCATTCCGTATTCTGCCTGCGGGAAATGTATGAGGTTGTCCAGGAGGGAGCCGAAATCGGAGCGCCTGGCGGTCTGCACGATGACCGCGTATTTGCGGCGGCATTGGCGGATGAGTGTTGGAAAAGCTGGATTCGCCCGTCAATGATTGCCCAAGGTCTTACATATGAACGGGCTATGAAAGCCACGGATCACGTACAATCAAAAGTGTCCGATGTCCTGAATAATAGCGTCATGCGGGCACTAAACGCGCCAAAACCAGAACCGCCGATCAACAAATTTTTGTCAGAACGCGGATTGGCATAGAGAAAGGAAAAACCCATGCCACGTTGGCCAGCTCAACAGACTGAGAATCAAGAGCAGGAAAAAGCCCATGCTCCTCCTTCATCTACTGAACCGTCTAAGTCATCATATAATTACAAGGAATTGAATCCAGAAGACGCGGAAACCAGATCAGGTCCGTATAACGGAGAGACGGTCATTGTTTCCAACAGCCCAAACCATATTGGATGCGCGGCGAAATGGAGGGCAACCAGGAAGTTAAAAGGCTGGAGATGGGTAAAGACTGGCGCTTGGGTAACGCCAGTTTTAAATGTCTCTGTTCCGTTTGAACCGTTATACTGGCGAATAGTTTCCAATTTGGAAGATTCGGAAAATTAACCATGAAATTCTGGATCAAAAATCGGTGTCAGAATTGCTCTCACACTTACCGCTTTCAAGCGACAAGTGATCTGGATGATGCGTCAGATGTCCCGGATAAAGAATGCCCTAGGTGCAATGCGGTTCAGAAAACCCGTGGGTTAGACATATCAGCCGGAAAAGCTCCGTCCATAGGAGGATCAAACACCGTCAAGGCGATGGATATGGCCGCGAATCTGGTCATGGAAGATCATGGCATGACGGACCTTTCCTCCGATGGACGAGAAGGTGCGATCATGGCCCCTAAGCTGCCTCCCGCCCAGCAGCAAAGAGCAGATGCGATGTTCGGAAATCACAAGATTGGAAACAATGCTATTAGCTCCAGGGTGAGAGGAATGGTTCAGGCCGCAGCGCAGGGCAAGCCGCTGGGGGCATTTGCAATGCCGTCAGACCCAAGAGCGCCAAATCCAGTTGAAATGGTCCATAGAGCCAAACAAAAGTTGCCTGTAACGCTCATAAACCCTCGACGGCCAGATGGGAGCGTAATCTCATGATTATCCCTGACAGAGACCTAGAAGAATGGCTGTATGAGATTATCAGGCAATGCACTCCGGATAATCTGGATCGTTTGCAGCGTGGGGCATTTTTCAGAAATTTGTACTTGTCTGGAGATGAGAATGGCGATGCTGCTATTTACAATAAGACGTTTGACAGCATTGAGGACTTGACAAGTTATATTTGCACCACAACCGATCTTCGATATCTTGTGTCCTATCCTGGCGGCGGTTCGGCATTACAGAGGGCACAAGCTGAAGCCATTGGCCATGAGCTTATGGATAATTCTAGGGCCACAGAGTTAGACACGCTCTTTGAAGAAGCCACGCGCTGGGCATTGGTAAAGGGAATTACCTTCATTAAAATGCTTTGGACGGTAAACGGTCTTGAGCCGCATCTGGTTATGCCGGAATTTATGGGCGTTCTCAGGGCTGATATAAATAGCCTGGATCAGCAAGAGGCATTTGTTCACTCCACATATCTGACACGGGATCAATTCAGGATTTTGATAAAAGATCATCCTGACTCAAAACGCATCTATAAGCGTGCAATCCAGTTTTCAGCGCAGACAAGATCAGCCGATGGTCCAGACCAGGCGGCAATGTTGAAACAGGTCATTGTAGGTGGATTTCAGCCATACCAGGGCGTGGGCGGCGTGGGCGCTGCAAACCCCCAGACAACAAACGGCATGGTACAATGGCTGGCCGGTCCCTACCCTTCTTTTGATCCCAAGATCATCACAGAACTTGTCCGCGTGGATGAGCTTTGGATACGCGATGATTCCAGGATTGATGATGAGGGACGGCGTGAGTGGAGTACATTTCAGCTCGTCGGAAATATTGTCCTGTTCGGAAAAGAGCAGCGCATGAATATTTTCGCTGATGCGATTGATCCGGCGAACAAGCAACTATCTAGAAAACCATTTGAAGCAAACCCATTGGCATTTAAACAGCCATTTGTCGAATTTTGCCCAAATAGATTGCAGAATTATTTTTGGGGAAGGTCTGAAGTCGCAAATCTTGCGCTTTTGCAGAGACAACTAAATAAGCGTGTGAATGGCATCAATGGCCTTCTACGACTCCAGGAACAACCACCTATCGCGTTCCTTGGCGGATCAGGAATGGATCAGGACAAGAAATCAAAGCTGACAAAACCTGGAGGATGGATGCATGATCCCGATCCAACAGCAAAGCCTCCGATTGTCCTAGCTCCAACTTTGCCACCCGATCTATGGACAAGCTTGCAACAGACAGAACGCCTATTTGATGTTATGACCGGGATGACACCGACACTTCAGGGATTGGCATCTCCGTCAGTCAGAAGCCATGGGCAAACGGGGCAACTGACATCCAATGCCACACCAAGATTTAAAACAAAATCCTTGAGAATTGAGCGTTCAATTCAGGCATGCGCTGGTCTATTGCTTGATCTTCTGAAAGCAAAATCCAGCACGCTTCTGACGGCATGGGTTATGCCTGAAAAGGAATTTTCTCAGGAACTCATGGCTAAATTGATTGATCCATCTGTTCAGCCTCCGGTTCCTGGCATGAAAGCCTATCAATTCTATATGCATGAAATACCGTATAATATTCGCGTATCCGTGGATGCTCATAGCTCCTCGCCGGCATTTGGCGATGAGGCAGAACAAAAAGCAATCTTGCTCAAGAAAGCAAATGCCATGTCGTCAACTCAATTTGTGGAGCAAATCAACCCACCAAATGCTGATGTGGTTATTGCAGAGGTTAAAACGGCGGAAGTTGCAGCGATTGCTGCAAAACAACAAGAAGCACAACAGCAAGCCATAATACCTCAAGGAAAAGGGAAAAAATAATCCATGAAAAATATCAAAAATAATGCTGAAATTATCAAACCGTTTGGAGATTACAAAACTCCTGGTCCAAATGAAAATGTCATAGCTATTTTACGTCAAACATTGGAAGAAGCTGAAAGAGGTGAAATTGTAGCCGTTGCAATTTCTATGATAAACGCGGCTGCATTTGTCGGATCACGATTTGATACGGGAAGTCGTGGTATGTCAGAACTTGTTGGAGCGGTGACAATATTGCAGCACGATCTTCTTGCTGATTGGAAATTCCACGAAAATGACGCCGGCTGAATTGGAATTAAGAGGACAGCTTTTATACGGTCGCCAATGGCAAACGGCGTTGGCGGAAAATGTTGGAGTCAATAGTGAGACTGTCACAAATTGGAAATTTGGAAGGCAAAAAATAAAGCCTAAGATTGAGAAAAAAATAAACGAATTATTGGCAAAACGTGAATTGATGATTCGAAGTCTCATCGCCACTGAATCTGGAAAAGAACATAAAACATCAGAAAAATGCCGCCAACATGCGGCATAATATAAGAGTACATCGTATTATTTTGACGATTTAAGAATAACAGAAATAGTAAAGCCACGCCGATATGGGCGGACACAACGGGACCGGGAAATCCGGTGTCCCCTCAATAGAGGAGTGTGGATCATGGCAAAGCGCAAAATGCACCGTGGCAAGCGCAAGTAACTGATTTACAGCCGCATGCTGTATCTCCCCAAAATCGCCGTTTTAAAGGATTTTCAACATGGCTCGTCGTAAAGGACATCGCGGCAAACGTAAGTAATCCAGCCGTGGAAAAAAATGCCCCCCTTTGATGGACAAATCCCCCCTGCTTTGGCTGGCCTATTAAGTGCCGGTGGAGGCGCTTCACCCGCTCCGGGTGGGGCGCCTGCTCCTGTTCCTGGGGCGCATCCGCCTCTTCCGCCTGGTCTGATGGGTGGCCCCCCGGCCATAGGTCCGATGATGGCGCCGCAAGGCAATCCGGGGAATGCTCTGGCTGCGGCATCAAAGGTCAAATCTGCCGTGACCCTGCTTCAAGAGGCCCTGCCCGCTATCCCTATGGGTTCGGATGTCCATAATGACGTATTGAAAGCTGTTGGTATGCTGGCCAAGCATGCTGAAAATCAGCCGGCAACAGATCAATCTCAGATTACCCAATTGATGGCGCTGATTCAGAGGCTTGCCACGCAACAGCCAAATGCGGCTCTCCAACGCATGGCGCAGCCCGCATCGCCAAATGCCCCGCCCGCTTTACCCCCACCCCCTGCGCCAATGCCTGGAGGCCCTGCTGGGGCGCCTGGCGTAGGTGCTGCGGCTTAACCAGGAGCGAAGACAATGCCCAAAGGTCCAGGCCCTTACGTCAATACGGTTCCCGCTGAAGGTAAAGACCCAATCCAGAAAATCGTGCCGTTCGATACCATGGGTATTGGAGCGAATCCTGCTGGATTGCCCGCTGGAGCTAGGAATGCTGGCATGGGATTGCAGCATTATGGCACCACTACTGACGGCACTAATGGGAAGGGCAACTGATAATGCCCGGCACAGATGATACCGTTGAAATTTCGGCAGGCGATTTGGCGCTCTACAAGAAAGCCGTGGGATTGCTCAACCAGCTTACGAGCGACAAATCCAATGGAATTCAAATCCAGAGGAAGCTGAAAGAGCTTGATCCATCCCTAAATCTTCCTGGTATTGATGTGGGCGATGCGGTTGTGGCGCCAATCCGGGAAGAACTCAGCGCCACGCAAGCCCAGCTAAAAGCTATCCAGGATGAGCGTGCTGCTGAAAAAGAAGCAGCTCAAAATGCCAAGATGGAAAAACAGATTCGGGATTCCATCTCAAGAGCGCAGGAAAAATACAAGCTCACTCCTGAAGCCACTGACAATCTTCTGAAGTTTATGAACGATAAGAATATTGCTGATGCGGAAATCGCCGCCCCGGCATATATGGAAACCCTTCCCAAGCCCCCGGCGCCTATGAAGCCGAATGCCTATGCTCCCCAGCATGCTCATCTGTTTGGGACTGGCGATGACCGTGGCACGGATGAAAATATCGCAGCACTGCATCGTGATCCGGTGAAGTGGTTTGATAATGAAGTGATGAAGATTCTCAATGAGGACGCGGCCAGCGCCGCATAGGAGATAAACCGTGTCACAGACATTCTTCACGAGCGGTGTATCTGGCGGGTTGATGCCCGGTGGCGCGCTTGGCCAGCAACTTACGAACATAACTAACCGGGCTGTAATTCCTTCCTTATTCGTACAGATTTATCAGTCTCACCCTTTGCTGAGTTTGCTTCTTTCAAACGCTCAGTCAGCAAGAGGTGGTGCATCGCAAATCACCGTTCCGACTCAGGGAAGCAGCTTCACTACCTTCAATTGGGGTAGCTTCGCGGGCGACTTCCCGATGCCGGAAGATCAAGCGGCGATCAATGATGCCAGTTTTAATTTGAAAATCGGCATGGTCCCGATTGGCTTCTTCAACTTGGAAGCCATTGTGCAATCCTCGGATGTGATTATTCCCAAACTTCGCGCTGTAACGGCGGATGCTGCGGTAGTTATTAAGCAAGCCATCGCGCAAAGCCTGTTCACGAATAATACCGCCAATCTGAATGCTCTCGACAGCCTATATATGGCCTATGACAACGGCACAAATGTTGCCAGCTATGGTGGTATCAGCAAGTCAAATTCTTTCTGGCAGGGTCAATATTATCCGAACCAGGGCGGCATATCGAATATCGCTTCCCGTGTCGGCATGGCCACGATGCTAACCCGTGTGCAGACCGGCGCGGGCGGTGAAGATGCCGATTTTGCCGTTATGAACCCCGCAGATTGGTCAACGCTCATGGCGGATTTCATGGGATTTGAGCAATACCAAACCAATCCGCGAAGCCGCTATGGCAAGGGCGATGTGGTGAATTCTGGTTTCCGGGCCATCCAGGTTCTAAATACGCCGATCTTCCCCGATCCGTGGTGCCCGCGAGGGGAGATGTACATCATCAACTCGCGCTATCTCGCTATGTATATGTCCGAGGCCGCTCCGTTCATTTTCACGGGCTTTGAATCAATGATTCCGCTTGGCCAGCTCGCCAGCATCGGCGTTCTGCTCACGGCTCTTGATCTGGTCTGTTCCAAACCCTCTTCCGGCGCCCACATTACCGGCCTTGCCGCCCCGGCCTGGCCAAATGTTCAGGGGCCTCCGGCAGTGCTGTGATCCCATGACCATTTTTCAGGAGATTTAGGAAATGCCTATTCGCTTTGGCGGTCCTGGTGTCACAAACACCCTAGCGGACCTCACTTCTAACCAGTTTGCCCTCCAGGCAGGCGGTGTATGGACGCCGCCCGCAAATGGATACTGGGCCGTTCTGGGGCGTTATACTCAGCTCCAGCAATATGATCCCATTACCACAACGTGGATTCCAGTTTCTGGACCAAAGAAAGCGGTTTTCTTTTCCGCCGATGGCGTGAATCAGCGTCTTGCCAATACCAGCGGTTGCGTGACTGGTGCTTATCTGACTGCGGCTGGCTCCGGCTATACCTCTGCCCCCACTGTCACCACCACCACTGGCGCCACTCTTTTGGCGATTGTCGGCGGTGCGGTGAATACCACTGTGACCGTGGCTTATGGCGGCAGCAATTATACTCAACCGCCTGATGTTTTCTTCTCTGCGCCGCCTTCGCCTGGCGTGCCTGCCACTGGCTATGCCACCATCTCTGGCGGCGTTGTGACAGGCGTTACTGTCACGAACCAAGGCGCCGGATATACTTATCCTCCCACGGTTTCGTTCTTCAATGATCCGCGTGATACCACTGGCGCCAATGCCTCTGCTATTGCCACCCTGACCGGCGCCGGCACTGTTACTGCGGTTTTGGTGACAAACCACGGCAACCCCACCACTTCCGTTCCCACCCTCACCTTCTCCGGTGGCGGCGGTTCTGGTGCGGCGGCGACGGCGATCATGAATTTTGCCATCACCGCTTTTGGTATCAGCACCGCTGGCGCCGGATACACGGCGGCGGCTGGTTTTGTCACCCTGAGCGCCACCCCGACTCCGGTGGCTCTTGGTACGGCATCTGCCTATACCAATCCGGGGACTCAGCAAAACATCGTCACGATGCGACCGGCTATTGTTGCCACCACAACCAGCGCAGCCGGCGCGCTTTCTACCACGAACCAGACTGTGATTGATGGCGGTTCATACGAGAGCATTCCAGCCGTTGGCTCTCTCAATGTGCTTTCAAATGGCATCATCACCACTGCGGCGGTTCTGTCTGTTACCGTGGGCGGTCTGAATGACACGGAAAACTATATCTATCCGTCTTAACGTCCAATGAATCCACAATAAACCCGGCGTGCGTTGAATCGCCGCCGGGTTTTTTAATTGGAGACATGGAGTGCAGCTCAGCCAGTACATCACCGACACGCAATCTTTGCTCCACGACAATTTGGGGCTGCTTACGCCTGTTTCTCAGTTAACCACCTGGATCAATGAGGCAAGGCGTCAGATAGCGTACTCAACGGGATGTATTAACCTTTTGGCTACTGGCCTATCCCCAAACGGAAATGCCGCTCAGCCTGGCTCGATGGTCCCTGGTGGATTTACCCCTGGTAGCCCTCCTACCCCGCCTTTCAATACAATTGTGAACCAGGAGAAATACCCATTTTCCATGGCGCTGGCGATCATCCAGAACACCAATGCTGGCATTCAATACGTGACGGACATTACTTCCCTAGCGATCTCGTGGGGATCAATGCGGCCAGCACTGAATTACATGCCTTGGGATGATTTTCAGGCTTATGCCAGGTCATATAACTACATAGTCTCCAGCTATCCGCTTGTCTGGGCGACGGATGGCGATGGCGTGAATGCTAATGTTTGGCTTTGGCCAGTGCCAAGCCAGGCATTGGAAATGGAGTGGCAATGCAGATGCACACCTTCTCCACTTGTGACGGATAGCGATTATGATGCCATTCCTCACCCTTTCCAAAATACCGTGAAATTTTATGCCGCATATCTAAGCTATCTTGGAACACAGAGGCCGCAGCAAGCAGAAGTCATGTTCCAAATTTGGCAATCTACACTCGGACGCAGCCGTGGCGCCACAGAACATGGGCGTGTCGTAGATTGGTATAATGGTATGGGGTATTAATGGCACGTCAAAGCCAATCAGATGCGCTTGGTATTCCTCCAGGACTACAGATTTATTCATCGTTCCC
>Ga0335083_10003869_pt1 | contig 19262 bp, 15 predicted proteins | sample Lox_Sample_42_FD_206716 | JGI IMG/M metagenome (GOLD analysis project Ga0335083, IMG submission 206716) | Soil microbial communities from Loxahatchee National Wildlife Refuge, Florida, United States - Lox_Sample_4.2 | ecosystem: Environmental > Terrestrial > Soil > Wetlands | place: USA...
TTGCCGGGCTGCCGGCGAGAAGTGCTCGGGTGGGCGTTGGGCCGCCGTTGTTCTGAAGCGGCCCGAGCTTCGGCTCGGTGTTGACGAGGTCGCCGGTGGCGTTCAGGCCGCACGTGTTCCCGCTCTCCAGGTTGAACCCGGCGGACGCGAACGTGCCCGCTCCGGAGCAGTTGCCCGCCGATCCGGCCGTGTTGTCGGCAATGATCGTGTCCTTCAGATCGAAGGTCCCGCTGCTGCCGGCGAGGAACAACCCACCACCGGGCGCATTGATGCTGTTGCCGGCCATGGTCACGGCGCTGATCAGCCCGCCGTCGAAGCTGTGGACGGCGCCGCCGCCGTTGTTCTGCGTACCGTTGCCGGAAAGGGTGAGCTTGTTGTCCGAGATCGTGCTCGTCAGGTAGATGCTGTCGGAGCTGTCGTCGAACACCGCCCCGCCGCCGTTGCCGTTCCCGTTCACCGAGACGGTGGCCGTGTTCTGCGAGAGGCTCGAGAAGTCGGTGCCGACAGTGCCGCCGAAGCTGTAGATCGCGCCACCGCCGTCACCGCCGTCCGTGGAGCTGTCGCCCACCACGAGTCTGTTGGCGTCGATCGACGAGAGGACGATCGCCACGTCGCCGCCGTTCAAATACACGCCGCCGCCGCCGTTGTCCCCGGCGGTGCTGCCACCAAGCCCGAACGAGTTTCCATCGATCGTGGTGGCCCCGAGCGATATATCCCCCCCATCGCTGTAGATCCCCCCGCCTCCGTCGTCGCCGCTCGTACTCGAGTCGACGTTGTCACTGTTCCCTCGCATGGTGACGGAGGTGAGATCGAGATCGCCACCGTTTGTGTAGATGCCGCCGCCGCCGTCGTCGCCGGAGCTGATCGTTGCGTTCTGCTGCACCGTGTTGTCGCTGACGTCACTACCCGTGAGCGTCACGTCGCCGCCGTCGGTGTAGATCCCGCCGCCACCGTTGTTCTCGTCCGTCGCGCTCACGATGTTGACGGTGTTGTTGGTGATGCTGGTGTTGCTTACGGTCATGTCTTCGCCGTCGGCGTAGACGCCGCCCCCGCCGGCGAAGCCCGCCGAGCTGACTGACACCTGATTGCCGGTGATCGTGTCGCCGTCGAGCGTCAGGGTGCGTCCGGTGTCGAGCAGGATGCCGCCCCCGCCGCGTGGCGTCGTGGTGCCGCTGAACGAGCCTCCGGTGATCGTGAGCCCGGAGATCGTCACGTCGTCGGTGTTTGGCGCCGCGATGTCGAACACCCGGCTCGCGTGGTTGCCGCTGATCGTGAGGCTGCCCGCGCCGAGCCCGGAGATCGTCAGGGCGTGGGTGATGCTCAACACGCCGGTCGTCAGCGTGATCTCCTGGCCAGCCAGCGATGGGTCGAAGTTGATTGTCGTGCTGCTGCTGGAGTTCGCGATCGCGTCGCGGAGCGAGCCCGTCCCGCTGTCGTTTGTGTTCGTGACCGTCAGCGTGTCTGCGGCCGCCGGCGCGGCCAGCACCAGCATCACACCGAACACCGCGGCACCAAGGAGCAAACGCAGACCCCGCAGCGTCATCACAGCCCGGTCCCACATCACGATCTGCCCCCTATGAGCGAGTTTGCCCGGCGGTCCCGCCGAGCCGGGTAGGCAGCTTACTTACCGGGGGGACGTCGGGCAACTTCTTCGTCCGCGCCGCCCGCAACCTGCACGATGCCCGAAATCTCCCCGGTGTCCACCCGCCCCCGGGGACATAAGCATCCGCCACTTGCTTATGTCCCGTTGGTCGGTGGCTTGAGGCGAGCTTCCGGGCCTTGTACATGGTGTCGCGACCGGGGTCGGCGTGAGCGTTCGGCAACTACGCTTGAAACGACAGTCCTTCAGCACCTCCGACACCGACACAGGAGCGAAACCAGATGCCAGAAGCCGTGATTGTCGACGCCATACGAACGCCGATCGGGCGGGCGGGCAAGGGGTCGCTCAAGACCGTGCGCGCCGACGACCTGGCCGCGATTCCGATCCGGGCGCTGATCGAGCGCAACCCCGAGGTTGATTTCGCGCAGACCAACGACTTGATGATGGGCGCCGCTTCCGGGGTCGGCGAGCAGGGCTACAACGTCGGCCGGAACGCGGCGCTGCTGGCCGGGATCGATCATCACGTGCCCGCGTGCACGGTCAACCGTTTCTGCGCCTCGTCGCTGCAGACGATCCGGATGGCGTTTCACGCGATCACCGCCGGCGAGGGCGACCAGTACATCGCTGCCGGGGTCGAGGCGGTGTCGCGGGCGGGGCTCGGCGCGGGCATGATGGACGAGGCCAAACACCCGCACCTGAACGGCTCGAATGGGTCGGCGTACGACGTCTATATCCCCATGGGCATGACCGCCGAGAACGTCGCCGACCGCTGCCACGTCACCCGCGAGCAGCAGGACGAGTGGGCGGTGACCTCGCAGAGCCGCGCGGTTGACGCGCGCGACTCGGGCCATTTCGACCCGGAGATCGTGCCGGTGCCGGTGGCGGCGCACAAGGACACCGACAAGGACGGGAACGAAATCGACGTCCCCGACACGGTCGTGACCAGGGACGACGGGCCGCGGGCCGGCACGACGATGGAGGTGCTCGGGAAGCTCAAGCCCGCGTTCCGCCCCGACGGGACCGTCACCGCGGGCAACGCGTGTCCACTCAACGACGGCGCCGCGGCGGTCCTCGTCATGTCCGCGGACAAGGCCAAGAAGCGCGGTCTCACGCCCAAGGCGCGGATCATCGGCTCGACCGTCGCGGCGATCCGGCCCGAGATCATGGGCCTCGGCCCGATCCCGGCGATCCAGGCGCTGCTCGAGCAGACCGGCGTGAAGATCGACGACGTCGACGTGGTCGAGATCAACGAGGCGTTCGCCGCCCAGATCGTCCCGTGCAAGGCCGAGCTCGGCATCCCGGACGAGAAGCTGAACCCGTTCGGTGGTGCGATCGCGCTTGGGCACCCGTTCGGGATGACCGGCGCGCGGATCATGACCACGCTGATCAACGGCCTGTGCGCGCTCGACGGCACGCTCGGGATCGAGTCGATGTGCGTCGCCGGCGGGATGGGCCAGGCGATGCTGATCGAACGCCTGAACTAGGTAGCTACAACAGCTGACGGCTCTGCTTCGAGAGCCACCCGTCGTCCGCGAGCGCGATGTTCAGCGGCGTCGGCTTGCCGACGAAGTAACCCTGGGCGTAGTCGACCTGATGCTTCTGGAGCAGCCCGATCGTCTCCGCGTCGGCGACCGACTCGGCGACGGTCTTGATCCCGAGCGCCTGGGACACGCCGACAATCGCCTTGACCATGTGCTCGTCGACCTCGCTCCGCGGGAGGTTCTGGATGAACTCGCCATCGAGTTTGACGTAGCTCACCGGGAGGTGCTTGAGGTAGTAGAAGGAGCCGAATCCGGTGCCGAAGTCGTCGAGCGCGAGGCTGCAGCCGAGATCGGTCAGCCCCCGCGCGAACTCGGTCGCCTCGGGCATGTTGGCGATTGCGGCCGTCTCGGTGACCTCGAAGATCAGCTTTGCCGGATCGACCGACGAGCGCTCGAGCTCGCGCTCGATCATGCCCAGCAGCTCGGCATCGCCGACCACGGACTCGCCGCTCAGATTGATCCCGACCCGCGGGATCGAGCCCATCGACTCGCCGACGAGCTGGATCGCCCGCGCCACCACCCAGCGATCGATCGCGTGGATCAGGCCGAAGCGCTCGGCGGCCGGCAGGAACGCACCGGGGGCGATCAGCTTGCCGCGCTCTCCCTTCATGCGCAGCAGCAACTCGCCGTGCTTGATCTGGCCGGTGGCGAGCTCCAGGATCGGCTGGAGGTGGAGCACGAACCGGTCGCGGTCGAGCGCGTCCTGGATGCGCTGGGACCAGGACAGCTTTGCCATCGCGCGTGCCTTGCGCGCCTCGGGCGCGGTGTAAACGACGACCCGGTCGCGGCCGGAGGTCTTGGCCGCGTACATGGCGAGGTCGGCGTTAACCAGCACCTCGCCGGCGGTCGCGTCGTCTGACTCGAACGCGTTCACGCCGATGCTGGCGCTGATCCGGAACGGCCGGCCGCCATAATTCGCCGGGCTATTGCGAATCTCGGCGAGCAGATCCTCGGCGGCGGCGCGCGCCTCGTCGACACCCACCGCCGAGAGCAGCACAGCGAACTCGTCGCCGCCCAGCCTCGCCACCAGATCGGTCGAGCGGAACCGGTGGGCGAGCACGCGGGCCACCTGGACGAGCACGGCGTCGCCTGCGGCATGGCCGGCGGAGTCGTTGATGCCCTTGAAGTTGTCGATGTCGATGCTGAGCACGGCGCTGTGAGCGGCGTAGCGCCCGGCCCGAGCGAGCTCGCGCTTGAGCTGCTCGTCGAAGCGCCGGCGGTTGAACAGGCCGGTGAGCTGGTCGTGGTCGGCAAGTTGCCGTAGCCGTTCCTCGTAGCGGACGCGCTCGGTTGTGTCCCGCGCGATGATCGCCGTCGACACGATCCGGCCGTTCGCGTCGGTCACCGGCGAGACCGTGAGCGAGACCGTGATCACGCTCCCGTCCTTGCGAACGCCCTCGGTCTCGAAGTTGTCGATCGACTCGCCCGAGAGCAACGTCTGCAGGATCTTCTGCTGCTCGCCGGAGCGGTGGGCGGGCTCGATCAGTCCGATCGGCTGCCCGACGGCCTCCTCCTCGCGAAATCCATAGAGCTGTTCCGCCCCCTGGTTCCAGCTGGTGATCGTGCCGTCATGGGACTTGGTCACGATCGCGTCACGGGTCGACTGGACGACGTAGCTGAGGAGGTCGCGCGCGGACCGCGCCGCGGCTTCCTCGGTGACGTCCTGCATCGTCCCGACCACCTTGACCAGGCCGCCCTCGTCCTCCAGAACCGCCTCGCCGCGCGCGCGCACGACGCGCTCGGCGCCGTCGAACCGCGTCACGCGGAATTCGAAGTGCAAGGCCTCGTCCGTGGCGCAGGCGCGCTCGAACGACTTATCGAACAGCTCCCGGTCCTCGGGATGGACGCGCTCGAGCAGGCGCTCGTGGGTCAACTCGAGCTCCGGTGGCGTGGCGAAGATATGGCTGAGGCCGGCCGAGTAGTGGGCATCGCCGGTGTTGAGTTCCAGATCGAAGCTTCCCGTCTCCGCCGCCTGCTCGGCATCGGTGAGCAACTGCTCGCTGCGAGCCCGCTCCTCCGCCCGAGCGAGCGCATCGAGGATCAGGGGACCGGCCTCGGTCAGCGATTCGGATCGATCGAGCGCGTCGGTGACAGCGCGCTGAAGGTCGAGCCACTCACTGGCTCCGCGATTCTGTTCGGAGCGTGCCTCCATCACGACCATTCTGGCGATGTCCCTGCAGGGGACAAGGGTCGCCGTTCACCACCCTGCATGGTGAGCGCCAACGGGTACTCCCTTCCTGGATGGCGGGATTTTACCCCTGCAAAGGTCCGAAGAATCGCGTGTCGTACAAATGGCCAGGGAGACTCTTGGAGATTCCGACTGCGGCCGCGTGCACTAACGAGGCGGCATCCTGAGCGCGCCGTCGAGCCGGATGACCTCGCCATTCAGCATCTCGTTCTCGACGATGTGAGCGACGAGCGCGGCGAACTCCTCTGGGCGCCCGAGACGCGAGGGGAACGGGACGGCCTGGCCGAGCGCCTCGCGACTCTCGGCGGGAAGCGCGGCGAGCAGCGGCGTGTTGAACGTGCCCGGCGCGATCGCGCATACGCGGACGCCGACCGACGCCAGATCGCGGGCGGCCGGCAGGGTCATGCCGACGATCGCGCCCTTCGAGGCCGAGTAGGCGATCTGCCCGATCTGTCCGTCGAACGCCGCGATCGACGCGGTGTTGACGCACACTCCTCGTTCGCCCGACTCGGTCGGTTCGGTCTCGAGCATCGCCGTGGAGGCCAGCCGGAGCACGTTGAATGTGCCGATCAGGTTGACGCGGATGACGGTCTCGAACGGCTCGAGCGGGTGCGGCCCGCGCTTGCCGGCGACACGCGTGGCCCAGCCAATACCGGCGCACGACACAGCGATCCGGAACGTGACCGGCTGCGCCACCGCGGCGCCCACGGCCTCCTGCACGGCACCCTCGTCGGTGACGTCGGTCGGCACGAACGTGGCGCGCTCGCCAAGTTCGCCCGCGAGCGCCCGGCCGCGCTGCTCGTTCAGGTCCGCGATCACGACATGGGCGCCGCCCGCGTGGAGCCGGCGAACGGTGGCCTCACCGAGACCCGACGCGCCTCCGACAACGAGTGCCCCGTTGCCGTCGATTTGCATGGACGGGAACCCTACCGGGGGGCGGCCAGCGACAGCGCGAACAGCTCGTCCGGGTCGGTGTACCAGCAGTCGAGCTCGAGGCCGGCCGCGTGGAAGTCCTGCTCCACGCGCGCCCGGGTGAATTTTGCGCTGATCTCGGTGCGCAGCTCCTCGCCCGCGGCGAAGTCGACCCGCAGCCCGAGGTCCGACACCAGCACGCTGCACGGACGCTGGGACCGCAGTCGCATCTCGACCCATTCGTGCTTGCGATCGAAGAACGCGATGTGGTCGAACGCCTCGGGGGAGAAGTCAGCGTCGAGCTCGCGATTAATCACGTGCAGCATGTTGCGGTTGAATTCCGCGGTAACGCCCTCGGCGTCGTCGTAGGCGGCCTCGATCACCGCCGGCTCCTTGACCAGGTCGGTGCCGAGCAGCAGCCGGTCCTGCGGGCCGAGCAGCCTTCCGATCTCGCGGAGCAGGCGCCGGCGCGTGCCCGGCAGGAAGTTCCCGATCGTGCCGCCGAGCAGCGCGACGATCCGCGGCGTCCCGTCGGGGTCGGGGAGGTGGCCGAGGTGGCGCTCGAAGTCGCCGATCACGCCGTGGACCGCGAGCTCGTCGAACTCCTCGACGAGCTCCTCTGCCGCTGCTTCGAGCGCGCTCTCGGACACGTCGAGCGGAACGTAGCGGCGGAGCGTTCCCGCCCTCGACATCGCCCCCAACAGGATCCGCGCCTTCTCGGCCGACCCGGAGCCGAGTTCGACCAGCTCGCCGGCCCGGGTCCGTCGCACGATCCCGTCGGCGCGAGCGATCAGGATCGCGCGCTCGGTCCGCGTCGGGTAGTACTCGGGCAGCTCGCAGATCCGCTCGAACAGATCCGAGCCGCGCGCGTCGTAGAAGTGCTTGGGCGGGATCTCCTTGAACGGGCGGGTCAGCCCGTCGAGGACGTCGTTGGCGAGTGAGCGGTCGTCGGTCTCGGACAGGAACGACTCGATCCTGATGTCCCCGGTCTGCGTCGCCGGCCTCATGCGTCGCTCGCGATCCTGAACCTGCGGCTTCTGGGGACGAGCTTCATGCGTCTCTCGCGATTCTGAAGCCGGAGAAGATCTGGCGGCGCTGGGGGTAGTCCCAGTTGCGGAAGGTGGAGGTCGCGACGCGAGTGCGTGTCGCCCACGACCCGCCGCGGAGCACGCGGTAGTCGGGTCCGAAGAACACCTCCGAGTACTCCTTGTACGGGTGGGCGACGAACCCCGGGTAGCCGTCGAACAAGGTGCTCGTCCACTCCCAGACGTCGCCGATCATCCCGCGGCACCCGTACGCTGAACTGCCATCGGGGTAGGCGTCGACGGGCGCGGTCCCGCACCCGCGGTGGTCGAGGTTGGCATGCTGGCCGGGCGCCGGGCGCCGGTTACCCCACGGGTAGCGGCGCGCGATCTCCTTTTCCTGGTCCCAGGTCGCCGCCTTCTCCCACTCCGTTTCGGTCGGGAGGCGAGCGTCGTGAGCGCGAGCAAAGGCGTCGGCCTCGAACCAGGACACATGAACGACCGGCCTGTCCGGGTGAAGCGGCTCGAGCCCGCCGAGCCGCCACTCGGCGTCCAGGTCCGCCGTCCACGCGCCAGGGCGCGTGATGTCGTACTGCTCCTTCCACGCCCACCCTTCGTCGGTCCACCACTCACGGCGCTGGTAGCCGCCGCCCTCGACGAACGTCAGGTAGCTCGCGTTGGTGACCGGCGTGCGTCCGATCAAGTAGCCGGGCACGTCGGTCCGGTGGCGCGGGCGCTCGTTGTCATAGGCAAAGCCGTCGGGGGTGGCGCCGATCGTGCACTCGCCGGCGGCGATCTCGATCATGTCCAGTCCGGTCGCCGCGGACGGCAGCGATTCCGGCATCGGGCGCCGACCGGCCAACTCGTAGCCGTCGAGGCGCGCCAACATCAGTGTCTGCAGCATCGTCTCGTCGTGCTGGTGCTCGTGGCGGAGCACCATCTCGTGTAGCGAACCGTCGCCGATGCCGCGCTCGTCGATCACCTCGAGCGTTCTGGAGCGAACCTCATCGAGGTACTCGCGCGCCTGTGCGGGCCCCAGCAACGGAAGGTCACCCCGTACCGCGCGCGGTGTCTCGAACGCGTCGTACATAGCGGCGAGGTCGTCACGCAGCAGCGGCCGTTCGCCGTAACGATTAACGAGCCACAGGTCCTCGTAAGCCGCGATGTGCGCCAGGTCCCAGGCCAGCGGACTCATCAGCGGTGAATGGACGCGCTCGAGATCGTCGTCCGACACCGACGCGATCAACGCGAATGTCCGCCGGCGTGCCTCATGCAGCGCCTCGACGATCCGCGTCGCAGTCGGGGTCGCCGTGGCTGCGATCGAGCCGGTCACTGAATGGCATTGTAGGCACCCGGTCTATTAACTTCGCGCGAACTTGAGTCACTGCGCGAAAGTAACTCGTGGTTAACCGGTTCACTAGCGAGGTGAACCGGTTAACCATTTAAGGTGAAACGGTTCAGTGAAGCGCGTACCGCAGGTAGAGCGAGCTGTGGCTCTCGATCGCCCACACAAGCGTTAGCTGGCGTAGCTCTGAGAGCGGCTGCCCTCTGGTGATCCCCGGGGCGGTGCCACCCCCGACGAGCTTGGGTGCCAGCGACAGGAACAGCTCGTCGACGAGGTCCTCACCGAGCAGCGCTCCGAACATCGTCGGACCGCCCTCGCACAGCAGCGAGCGGACGTCGTAGGCCGACCGGAGGCGGCGCATCATCGTGGTCAGCGTGAACTCGCCGGGATCGAGGCGAACGACCTCGACCTGCGCGGCCATCCCCGCGGTGTCGAGCTCCGCTGGGGTGAACACGAGTACTCGGGCGTCGGGGTGGGAGAACAGGGGGATGTCGGTGGGCAGATCTCCACGCGAGAAGATGCAGGCAAGCGGTTCCGGCCTAAGCCCCGAGGCGGCCCGCCGGTGCCGGCGCTCGGGGTCGCGGACGAGCCTCCCGTAGCGCTCGGAGCGGAGCGTTCCGGTGCCGACCAGGATCGCATCGACGCGCTCGCGCAGCCCGTGGAACATCTCCCGATCGCCGGGGTCGCTGAGCTCGCGCGAGACCCCGTGGAACGCCGCCCGCCCGTCCGCGCTCGAGACGAAGTTGACGAGCACGTAGGGACGGTCGATGTGAGCACGCCCGGCGAGGTTGAGCGAGGAGAGGAGAACTCCGGCACGAACCGGTCCGGGCTCGGGCACGAGCTGACGCAGCTGCAGGCGCTGCCCGGACGAGGACTCCGCGGTCACGGAGCCGAACCTACCAGCAGGGTGATAAACACACACCGTTGAGGCCACGCCGGCTGTGAGGGAGGGACCATGCTCGACTGCACCTATCGCGTCCAGATCCGGCATCACGCTGGGCAGCTCGCCCGGGTCGCGCAGGCGATCGCCGACGGGGAGGGTCTGATCGGCGACGTCGTGACGGTGTCACTCGGTCGCGAGCACACGGTCAGGGACATAACCGTCGAGGTGCGCGACATCGCTCAGTCCGACCGGATCGCTGAGCTGCTGGTCGCCCTCGACAATGTCAACGTCCTCTGGCACCAGGACCGGGCGCTGCTCAGGCACGTCGGCGGCAAGCTCCGGATCGACGCATGCTGGCCGGTACGGACGGTTCAGGAGATGCGCGACGTCTACACCCCCGGGGTCGCACGCGTGTGTACGGCTATCGCGCAGCAGCCAGAGCTCGCCTCGCGGTACACGATGATCTCGCGGAGCGTCGCGATCTGCACGAACGGGTCCCGGGTGCTCGGACTGGGCAACATCGGGCCGGTGGCATCGATGCCCGTGATGGAGGGCAAGGCGGTGTTCTACGACCAGTTCGTTGGGATCTCTGCGATGCCGATCCTGATCGACGCCGCCGACGTCGACTCGTTCGTCAGCACGGTTCTGCGGATCGCGCCGACGTTCGGCGGCATCCATCTCGAGGACATCTCTGCGCCCGAGTGCTTCGAGATCGAGCGGCGTCTCAAACAGGAGCTGCCCCAGCCGGTCATGCACGACGACGTCCACGGCACGGCGGTGGTGTCGCTCGCGGCGGCGATCGTCGCGTGCCGGTATGCCGGACTCGAGCTGCGCGCGGCGACGGTCGGTCAGCTTGGGCTCGGCGCCGCCGGGTTCGGGATCGCATCGCTGATGGTCGAAGCCGGGGTGCGCCGGGTGCTCGCGTTCGATCCGCTCGAGGCGTCTCACGCCCGCGCGCGGGAGCACGGCGTCGAGATCAGCCCGATGGAACGGGTGATGGAGGAGGCCGACCTGGTCGTGGCCACGACCGGGCGCGCCGGGCTGATCCAGCCGGAGATGATCCGCCCGGGGCAGGTGATCCTGGCTCTCACCAACCCCGATCCCGAGATCGAGCCTGAGCAGGCCGAAGCCGCCGGCGCCGCGTTCGCCGCCGACGGCCGCAGCGTCAACAACGTGCTCGGCTACCCCGGCATCTTCGCCGGCGCGTTGAAGGCGGGAGCGGCCGGGATCAACGTCGAGATGAAGCTCGCGGCCGCCGCTGTTATCGCTGAGCTCGCCACGGACGGGGAGTTGGTGCCCAACGCGCTCGACAAGGGCGTTCACGACGCGGTCACCGAGGCGGTCAGGGTTGCGGCGGTTGAGAGCGGAATCGCCCGACCGGGGCGGGCTACGAGCAACCTCTAGGCCGGCGCCGGCCGGGCGCAAACCGGATAGGCTCCGCGCCGATGGATTTCAGGCAGCTCGACCGCGGGGAACTGATCGCGGTTCTCGGCGGGGCCATCTTGGGCCTCTCGGTGTTCCTGGCGTGGTACACGCTCGGCGACAGGTACACGGTGCTCGGAAACTGCCGGGGCCCGAACACCTCGTGCACAGCTTGGAACTCGCTGATGATCCTGCGCTTCCTCCTGCTGATAGCGGCGATCGCGCCCGCGGTGCTCGCCTGGATCATCCTGCGAGGCCACGCGCTCTCGTGGCCGCGCGGCGAGATGACCGCGATCATCGCGATCGCGGCGCTCACGTTCACCGTGTTTCGCGGACTGATCGACAAGCCCGGAACGCCGCCCGGCGAGATCGGCATCAGCGTGGGGTGGTGGATCGGGCTGCTCGGCGGGCTGCTGATCCTGGTCGGGTCGGTCGCTCGGACGAAGGAGAGCATGAAAACCCGCAAGCCACCGGGGCTGCCGTGAGCGACGGACCCGCCCGGCCCGACCGGAACCTGGCGCTCGAGCTCGTACGCGTGACCGAGGCGGCGGCGCTCGCCGCCGCCCGGATGGTCGGGCGCGGGGACAAGGAGGGCGCCGACCAGGCCGCGGTTGACGCGATGCGCCACGTCCTCGACTCGGTCTCGATGGACGGCGTAGTCGTGATCGGCGAGGGTGAGAAGGACCGGGCGCCGATGCTGTTCAACGGCGAGCAGATCGGCGACGGCACGCCGCCGCTCGTCGACATCGCGGTCGACCCGCTCGAGGGGACGCGGCTGACCGCGCTCGGGATGCCGAGCGCGATCTCGGTGATCGCGCTGTCCGAGCGCGGGTCGATGTTCAACCCCGGCCCGATCGTGTACATGGAGAAGATCGCCGGCGGTCCTGAGATCGCCGACCTGCTCGACCTCGACCGGCCGCTGCCCGAGACGCTCGCGCTGATCGCCGAGCGCAAGAAGATCGACATCCGCGACGTGATGGTCGTGATGCTCGACCGCGAGCGCCACCACGAGGCGATGGCGGAGATTCGCGATGCCGGCGCGCGCGTCCGTCTCATCCTCGACGGCGACGTGTCGGCGGCGCTGCTAGCGGTCAGCGACAACACCCCGGTCGACATCCTTTGGGGGATCGGCGGCACGCCCGAGGGCGTGATCACCGCGGCGGCGATCAAGTGCATCGGTGGCGAGATGAAGGGACGGCTCTGGCCGCGCAACGACGATGAGCGCACCGCCGCGATCGACGCCGGCTACGACCTCGACCGGGTGCTGACCTGCGACGACCTCGTGGCCGGCGAGGACGTGTTCTTCTCGGCGACCGGCGTCACCGACGGCGACGTGCTCCAGGGCGTTCGCTACCAGGGCGACCGGGGGGCCACGACCGAGTCGCTCGTAATGCGCTCGCGGTCTGGGACCGTTCGCCGGGTGTCGGCGCGCCACGACCGGGCGAAGCTGAGGACGCTGACAGGCGTCCGCTACGGCTGAACCCTCGCCGCGGCCCGGCCGCCTCGATAACCGCTCACTCGCCCGCCGGATAACCGCTCACTCGCCCGCCCCGATAACCGCTCACTCGGCGGCCGCGATCTGCCGAATGCATATTCGTCCCGGTATAGCACCGGTTTCTTGATACTCGGCGAACGTCCGACGTCGAGTGCGTGGTTATCGGTCCTGGAGGCTGCCGGCGAGGCGAGCGCCTCGCTCACAGCAAGCTCGAGGGTCGACCGAGACTGACAGGATGGGGAACCTGGCCCCACGGACGCCGCCGAAGGCGGCCCCAAATCAGTGTTGGGCGCGGTTGCGGATGTGGCGGGCGCGGTCGATCGCGGCGCTGGCGGCGGCACGGACGTCGGGCCGGTGGGCGGCGAAGCGGCCGACCTTCGAGGGCGCCAGGTCGAGCGTGGCGAGCGACCGCAGGAAGGCGTGCGTGACGAGCACATGGATCGCGGACTGCGTCGCCTCGTACACCGGGGTGCTGAACCCGACCGAGATCGCGGGATAGAAGTTCGCCACCTCGACCTCGATGCGAACTTTCACGCGGCCGTCGGGCTCGTCGCCGACATGCCTCACGTCGAGCGACAAGAAGCCGCAGCCACGACCCGAGCGCGCCACCAGCAGGCCGTCCCGGATCCGCCAGCTGACCTTGCCGTGGTCGCGCTCGATCTCGTACTGCGGCGCGTCGAAGCGGAGCAACGTGAGCGGCCGGCCGAGAAACACGACCGACCGCTGGTTCTCGTCGTAGATCACGCGGATCGTCCACGCGGTCACCCGGGAGAGGAACAGCCAATAGGTGCGGGCCAGGTTCTCGAGGTGGGTGGCGTTCCACATGCGCTTGAAATCGGCTTGGGCGAGCGTCAGCTCGGCCGACTGCGCCGAGCGCACGGCGCCGTCGCGCGCGATCACCGTCGACTCGGCCGGCGAGACGATCACGGCCTTGGCGGGCAGCTTGGCCGGCCGCCGGCGCCAGCGGCGCGATGCCACGAACGCGGTGAGCGCTGCGACGGCCGCGACGAACACAGGCACGGCGGGATCTTCTCAGCGCGGAAGGCGCTCGAGCGCCACGGCCGCGCCAGCCTCCAGCTCGCCCGTCCCGGCGGGAATGAACGCGAGCGCGTCCGCGCCAAGGAGCGAGGTCACGATGTGGGAACCCTGCGGGCCGTTGGGGATCGCGACGAGCTTCCCGTTGCTCCGCTCGAGGCGTACGCGCACCGCCTGCTCGCGGTCTGGGTTGCGGCGGACCGCGGCGCCGAGCACGGCTTCGGGCTCGAGCGAGGGCTCCTCGGTTCGGCCCTGGAGCGCGGCGAGCGCGGGGCGCACAAACAGCGAAAACGTCACGACGGCCGAGACCGGATTGCCCGGGAGTCCGAACACGAGCACGTCTCCGCGGCGGCCGAACCAGGTCGGCTTGCCGGGCTGGAGCGCGACCCGCCAGAACCCCTGCTCGACGCCGAGGCGGTCGAGCGCCGGCTTGACATGGTCGTGGGGGCCGACCGACACCCCGCCGGTGACGATCACGACGTCGGCGGTGTCGAGCGCGGCCGCCAGCCCGGCTTCGGTCGCCTCCGGGTCGTCGCGCAGACGGCGCGCTCCTCCGGCGATCGCGCCCTCCGCGGCCGCGAGCGCATCGAGCATGGGCGCGTTCGAGTTGTGGATCTCGCCCGGGCCGAGCGGCTCGCCGGGGGCGCGAAGCTCGTCCCCGGTGCACAGCACCTGCACCATCGGGCGTCGGTAGACGGTCAGTTCGGCGGCGCCGGCGGAAACCGCGGCGCCCAGCTCGGCAGCGCCCAGCGTGATCCCGGCGCGCAGCACGGTCTCGCCCGAGCTCATGTCCTCGCCGGCGCCGCGCACGTGGTCGCCGGGCATAACCGCGGCCCGCGTGAGGATCGTGCCGTCGTTCGCTTCGACGTCCTCCTGAGGGATCACCGCGGTGGCGCCGGCCGGGATCGCCGCGCCGGTGGAGATCCTGATCGCGTTGCCGTCGCCGAGCACCGTCGCCGACGGAGCTCCGGCGCGGGACTCGCCGACCACGGTCAGGGTGCGGTCGGCATCGCCCTCGAGGACCGCATACCCGTCCATCGCCGAGCACGCGAACGGCGGCACGTCGCCGGTCGCCCTCACATCGGCCGCGAGCACGCGACCGTGGGCATCGTCGATCGCGACCCGCTCGGTTCCGAGCGGCTGAGCGGCTCGCAGGACCCGCTCGCGGGCCTCGGCGATCGTGATCAGAGAGGCAGCCATCGGCTCATTTTCGCGAACGACGCCGATTCGTCGACGTGAATGCATATGGACAAGTCCCATGCATGGTAAAAGTGGCGGGATGGAGCGGGGTGTGCCACGGCGCCGGCGACCACGGCCGGTCGTATCAGCGGGAATCGAAGCGCTGTCACTGCGGGGCGAAGAGCTTGCCAAGGGCTGGCTGCTGGCGTTGGTCGAGGACGCGCCGCTCGAATCGACGGCCGCGATTCTGGCCGGCGACGTCGCGCGCGACGGCCCGCGCATCTGCGAGTCGGTGGTCCGCGCGATCTACGACGAGGCCGATCTGCGGCGAATCGAGGCCGGGGCGGTCCTCGAGCCGCTGGTCTCGCGCGCCGGCGAGCTCGCGGGCGTCCGCAGCGCCGAGAGTGCCGCCCATGCCGTCGACGCGCTCCGGAGCGTGATCTGGAGTGCCCTGCACACCGAGCTGGCGCGGACCGACCCCGATGTTCTGGCCGACGCCGGCGAGCGGCTGTCGCTGGTCACTGAGCTTGTGCGCGCCGCAGTGCTCCGCCGGCGCGAGCAGACCGAGCGAGGCAGCGCTCATCGAGCCCCGGTCGCGCCGCTGCGGGTCGCGCGCCCCGACGTGTCCGCATCAAGCGGGGTAGCCGTGCCCGCGCAGCGCGAGGAAGGACGTCCGCCGCCGGGGCATGAAGCGGCGATGGGACCGGGCGGCACACATGGGGGTTTCGAGAACGGCGGGGGGACGGGCGACGTTCCGGCGCGGGACATCAGCGATGCGCTCTGGATCGGCGCGCTCCGGGACGAGATCGTCCGGGCCGCCCGCGCCCGCGTCCCTCTGTCGCTTCTGCTCGTAGAGCTCGAGGAGGCCGAGCGGCTGCTCGCGGCCGAGCCTCCCGCCGCGGCGAGCGCGACGTTCGGCCGGTTCGCCCAGGTGGTGCGGACCGCGCTGCGGCACCGAGACGTGCTTGCGTGCGAGACCGAGAGCCGGGCCTGGATCATCGCGCGCGACACGGGCCGTGCCGGCGCCCAGGCGCTCGGATCTCGGATCGCCACCGCGGTGCCGATCGAGGAGTCCTGGCGCGGTGCTCCGCTGAACGTGAGCATCGGACTCGCGGTGCTCGGCGAGGACGGGCACAACGCGGCGGCCCTCATCGACGCGGCCGAGCAGATGAGGTTCGCGGCCGAGGCGAGCGGTATCGGGATCGTCACCGAGCAGCCCGGTGGCGGCGGCTCGGAATCACCCACGCCGGGTCCGCCGCCGGCGAGCTGACGCGACCTACCGGGCGGCGGCGGCTGCGGTCGCCGGCGGCTGGGCGCTGCCGGTGCTCGCGGCCGGGGCCGCGGCAGCGCCTATCACAACCGTCGTGAGCGCGCCGAGCGCGCGCCCGGTGGCCATTGTCAGATCCCAGTTCGCGCCGTGCGCATACGGTCCGCGGTCGATCACCGGAACCGTGATCACCCGACCCTTGTAATAGAGCTGGACCTGGGTCCCGCACGGCAGAGTCCGGTTCGCCACGCCGATCGTGCGGCGTCTGAGGATCACTCCGCAGGCGGTCCGGTGGCCCCAGAAACCGGGGCCGTACAGGGTCGCCTTCGAGCGGCGGTAGACCGTGAGCGACAACGTCGGCGCGGCGGCCGCGCTCGACGCCTGGCCGCCCTGGATGACCGCGCGGATCGTCAGCTGGCCGGCGCGGCTCGGGTGCCACGCCGCCGCGAACGAACCGCCCGGTTGGGCGCTCGTGTACGCGACCGGGCCCCATGTCGCGGTGGCGTTGGAGCTGAGCTGGTCGATCTCGACGGTGTCGCCGGAGTCGGACGCCGGGACGCTCCCGGATACCGACACGCCACCGCGGATGAACGCCGAGGCCTCCGTGGTGATCGTGATGCCGTCGCTGCTCGCGCTGACCGGGACGTTGCCCGAGGTGACGGGGACCGGTGGGTGCTGACTCGAGCCCGGGCTCGCAGGACCCGTCCCGGCACCGCCGGTTCCCGACCCGCCCGAGCCGGCCCACGCCAGCCCAGGGATCACCAGGGCGCCGGCAACGGCGGCCAACAACGGGGTCAGATAGCAGTTGGCGCGAACTCTCACGAGCAGCTTTGTCGGTCCTCTCGTGTCGTGCCTACGGGGTGAGCTGACGGGCTCGCGCCTTGTGAGCGCTACGGCCCTGTTGGGCCGATTCGCCCCTGCGGATCCGTGGACCCACAAGTGGTTCCCCCGCCGATCGTCCGCGGACGGATCAATCGCTCGGCGTGAACGGCGGGCATTCTAACCAGATGAGTCGGCGGCGGCGCCGCCCGGCGCCTACTAGGGGCGCGGGAGCCGGGAGACCGCGTTCCGCAGCACGCGGGCGCTGACCGAGAGCCCGATCTCCGCGAGTTCGGCCGCCGCCTGCGCGGCGATGCCGAGGACATCCCTGCTCGTCGAGGAGGCCGGAGGGTCGGCTCGCGGCGGAGTCGGGGGGACGCCGGCGGGCTGCGCGGGCTGGCGCAGGCGGTCGGGCCGCGGAGCCGACGTCTTGCGTGCGCCACGGGCCCGGGGCGCCGGCGAGGCTACCGCACGCCTCGACGAGGAGGACGATGGCGAGGAGGACGATGGCGAGGCGGACGACCCGTTGCTGGTGGTCGCGCCTCCGTTCTCGGTCCTTCGGGGGGAGGGGGATGTGGACCGCTGCGGCGTTGTCGGCGTCGCGCGTTTGTCACTGCGGCGCTGTGGCCGCCTGCGCGGTAACGCGCCGAGGACGTCTGAGGGGCGTTCGTCGCTCAACGGTCAACAATCATGGCGCAAGGCACCGCTCGGCGCCCGCGCGAGCGCTGTCTTAGCAAAATCCGAACAAGATCTGAAACCGCCGTCGCGTCTCCGCGTATACCTATACCTGGGCGGCGTGGCGACGCCCCTCGCCATTTTTGACTTCAAAAAATATAGCGACTAGACTTGCCTCATACGTTTAGCTAGCGGGCGTGCGCCCTCCGGGCACCCGCCCGTTTGTCATCCTCTCTTAGGCCGGCGGCGTCCAGGGCCGGCGGGTACGACGGGAAACGGATTCAGATGTCAGTAGCGGACCTGCAGGAACTAGAAGAGATCAAGGGCCTCGTCACGCGCGGCCAGCAACTCGGCGTCCTGACCTTCGCGGAGATCTCGGGCGCGGTTTCGGAGCTCGATCTCGATGAGGCGGATGTAGAGGAGCTCCACGGCTTCCTCGAGCGCGCTGAGATCGAGCTGGTCGAGGAGCTCGACCCGGCTCTCGCGGCGGCCGACCTCGAGCGCGCGCCCGACAAGCGCGGCCGGCGCAAGCCAAAGACGGCGCTGGACCTCAAGCCGGACATGACCACCGATTCCCTTCAGCTGTTCCTGAAGGACATCGGCAAGGTGCGGCTGCTCACCGCTCAGGAAGAGGTCGACCTCGCCAAGCGGATCGAGCGCGGGGATCTCGACGCCAAGCAGAAGATGGTTGAGTCGAACCTCCGGCTCGTCGTATCGATCGCCAAGAACTATCGCAACCAGGGCCTCCCGTTCCTGGATCTGATCCAGGAGGGAACGCTCGGGCTCGTCCGCGCGGCCGAGAAGTTCGACTACCGCAAGGGGTTCAAGTTCTCGACCTACGCCACCTGGTGGATCCGCCAGGCGATCGCGCGTGCGCTCGCCGACAAGGCGCGGACGATCCGTATCCCGGTGCACGTGGTCGAGAAGCTCAACAAGATCGGACGGGCCGAGCGCAAGCTCGTGACTGAGCTCGGGCGTGAGCCGACCGCCGAGGAGATCGCCGAGGTGACCGGGATCGAGCCCGAGGAGGTCGAGTCGATCAAGCGCTCGGCGCAGGCGCCGGTGTCGCTCGAGAAGCCGGTCGGCGACGAGGAGGAATCGGAGTTCGGGCAGTTCATCGCGGACGAGCGGGCCGAGTCGCCCTACGAGCGGGCGGCCGAGATCCTCACCAAGGAGGCGCTGCGCGAGGCTCTCGAGAACCTCAGTTACCGCGAGCGCCGGGTGCTCGAGCTGCGCTACGGGCTCGGTGGCGAGCATCCGCGCACGCTCGACGAGGTCGGCCGGACGTTCAACGTCACGCGCGAGCGGATCCGGCAGATCGAGAATCAGTCGCTCAAGAAGCTTCAGTCGCTGGCTGAGGCGCAGAAGCTCCGCGACGTAGCCTAGGTTTCAGATCGCCGGTTCGGGCGTCCACGCTTCGGGTGGACGCTCAAGCCGGCGATTGTTTGCGCCGATGCGGGATCGATGTTCGATCTCCAGGAGGCGCTCGCTTACGTCGTTCAGAACGAGGGTTCGGACCTTCACGTGAAGGTGCCGGCGCGTCCGATGGCGCGCTTCCGCGGCCAGCTCGAGCCGCTCGAGCACTACACCGAGCCACTGACGCCGGCGGACACCGAGCGCGTGCTGCGCGAGATGCTCGCCGCCCACTCGGACAAGATGGCGGCGTTCGACAGCGACAACGAGATCGACTTCTCGTACACGGTCGACGGCCTCGCGCGGTTCCGCGTCAACGCGTTCCGCCAGCGCGGGTCGGTCTCGATCGTCGCCCGCGTAATTCCCTTCACGGTCCGCACGATCCACGAACTCGGCCTGCCGAACGCGATCGAAGCGATCGCGGACGAGGAGCGCGGGCTGATCCTTCTGACCGGGACGACAGGCT
>Ga0335083_10003870_pt1 | contig 19258 bp, 23 predicted proteins | sample Lox_Sample_42_FD_206716 | JGI IMG/M metagenome (GOLD analysis project Ga0335083, IMG submission 206716) | Soil microbial communities from Loxahatchee National Wildlife Refuge, Florida, United States - Lox_Sample_4.2 | ecosystem: Environmental > Terrestrial > Soil > Wetlands | place: USA...
CTCGACAATCGCCAACATGTGCCGCAGGTCCTCCGAAACGGTCGAGCTGATCAATAGGTAATCGAAATGCTTCCATTCGGCGATTTCCTGCCGCGCAAAGGCGAGGCGTTTTTGAATCTCCTCCGGTGCATCCGTGTTGCGTTTGCTCAAGCGTTCCGCCAGCACGGCGACCGAGGACGGTGTCAAAAACACCGTCACCAGCGCGCGTTTCAGGTCCGGTTCCCCCTGGGCGCGTTCGCGGATCGCCGCGGCGCCCTGTATGTCCACATTCAGCAGGACATCCAGGCCCGCCCGCAATTTGTCCAGCACTTCGGAACGCAACGTGCCGTAACTCCGGCCAAATACGGTTGCGTGCTCGATGAAATCTCCCGTCTGGATATGTTTCTGAAATTCCGCCGGCTCGAAAAAGTGGTAATCCACGCCGTTCTTTTCACCCGGTCGCGGGGGACGGGTGGTGCAGGTAATCGCGCGCGTCATGTCCGGGCGCGCCGCGAGCAGTTGTTGGCTCAAAGTCGTCTTGCCGCCGCCGGACGGTGCGGAAATCAGGATGAGGAGCGGTCGGGAACCGGAAGCCGGAGGCCGGATTCCCGTCTTCTGACTTCTGGCTTCTGGCTTCCGGCTTCTCATTCCACATTCTGCGCCTGTTCCCGGAACTTCTCCAGTTCGGCCTTCAATGTCACGACTTCGCGCGAGATGACGGCGTCATTGGCTTTTGAGCCGATGGTGTTGACTTCGCGGTTCATCTCCTGGGCCAGGAAATCCAGGGTGCGCCCGACCGGTTCCTGCGATTTCCGGCAATCTTCGAATTGCTGAAAATGGCTTTGCAACCGCGTCAGTTCCTCCGAGATGTCCGAGCGGTCGGCAAACAGGACGATTTCCTTCAATAACCGCTCGTCATCAGGCGCTGGAGATTCCAGCCCGGCGGTCTTGATCCGTTCCACCAGTTGCTGGCGGTAATTTTTTGCCGTCAGCGGCGCCTGCTTCTGAATGGTCCGGACGGCCTTGCGCATCACCGCAATGCGGCTGGCCAGATCCCGCGCAAGATGTTCACCTTCGCGTTCACGCATTTTCACCAGCGCCGCCAGTGCCTGCTTCAACGCCCGTTCCAGGACCGGCCAGATTTGTTCGGCTTCCACCAGTTCCTCGTCGGTCTGGAAGACGCCCGGAGCGCGAATCAACTGATCCAACGTTACTTGACCGGACAGCTTGAGTTGTTTGGCCAGGCGGTTCAGTTCCGTTGTGTACGCCCGGGCGAGCGGCAGATTGATGTGCATGCGCGCGGCCAACTGGCCCCCGCCGGCGTGGACCGAAACCCGTGCGATCACGCGGCCGCGCGCTATTTTGGCGTTGATCGCGTCGCGAAGGGGCGCTTCCAACATCTCCAATTCCCGCGGCAGGTTCAGAGAAATCTCGGATTGCCGGCGGTTCACCGCGCTCAACTCAACGGAAATTTTGAACCCGTTTTGGGCATGTCCGCCGCGACCGTAGCCCGTCATGGATTTCATCGCCGTGATGATGCAAGAATCACGCGCTGCAGGCGAATATATTTTCTGAGTTCCTGGATTATCCGATCCACGGACATTTCAGCGCCTCACGAAAATCATCCGGCAGAGGTGCTCTGAAGTTCATCAGCCTTTCTGTGCCTGGATACGCCAGCGAATGCCCGGCGCTTACGTGAACCGTTTCCCTGACGCATGATTATCTTATGCTGCCGGATGGGCAGACCAGCCCCGAGCAGTTCGCCGCGTTGTGCGAAATGACCGGCGCGCGGCGGCCGCATCTGGCTGAGTGGAACTGCGACTCGCCGAAGAAGCACGCCGGATTTTCGGTCATGCCCGAACCTGGACTGTTTCTGCTATTCGTCCCTCCGGTGAACCGCGCGGGCATCCGCTGTGTCGTCAATGGTAGCGTGGCCGCCATTTTCTACGGCGAATCGCGCCTGACCCACGACGTGGATTTTGTAGTGTTTCTCAACGCCGATGACATTCGGCGGCCGGCTGACAATTTTTCTGAAAAAATTTCCAACTTCGGCCATCGGAGACCACTTTGTGAAAACCGCGCGTGAACGTCACGGCCATTTCAATCGTATCCACAGGGATACCGATTTCAAAGCCGCAGTGATTTCGACGCCTCCTGGAAATCCTCCGGCGGCGGTACGGCAAAACTCATTTCTTTGCCTTTTTGCGGATGAACAAAGGAAAGTTCCCGCGCATGCAGCATCACCCGCGGCGCCTCGTACCCGGTCAATTGCCTGAGCTTCTGGTTTTGCCGCGCACCATAGGTTTCGTCGCCTACGAGGGGATGGCCGAGGAACTGGAAATGGACGCGGATCTGGTGGGTGCGGCCCGTGTGCAACCGAGCCTCCACCAAAGCGGCGGCGTTCAGCCGTTCGAGCACGCGCCAGCTCGTGTGCGCCGCGCGGCCGGCATCGTCGTCCCGCACGGCCATGCGTTTGCGATGCGACGGATGTCGGGCGATGGCGGCGTGGATCTCACCAGATTCCCGCGCGAGTTCGCCGCATATGATGGCGTGGTAAATTTTTTTGACCTTCCGTCCGGCGAACTGCGCGGAAAGCGCCACGTGCGTTTCATCGTTTTTGGCAATGACGAGACAGCCGCTCGTTTCCTTGTCGAGGCGGTGGACGATGCCCGGACGGGCGACGCCGCCAATGCCGCTGAGTTCGCCGTGGCAATGATGCAACAACGCGTTGACGAGTGTGTGGGCCTCATGTCCGGCGGCGGGATGCACCACCAGTCCGGCGGGTTTGTTGAGGACCAGCAGCGATCGGTCCTCGAACAGGATGTCGAGCAGGATTTCCTCCGGCTGCGCGGCGGCGGCCCGGGGCTCCGGCCAGCGGATTTCGATGGCCTCGCCGGCGCGCGGCGCGTGCGTCGGCTTGACCGGCCGGCCATTGAGGCGCACGTGTCCTTCTTCGATCAATCGTTTCAGGGCGACCCGCGAAACCGCTGGAAATTTGCGCCGCAAAAAGGTGTCCAATCGCTCGGAGGGCAGCGACTTTTCGACGGTAAAACTTTCCATGCGCATTTAGCGTGGCAGGTGACGCGTGGCGCGTGACGGGAAACGACCAGCGCGCGGCAACGGGAATATTTTCACGTCACCCGTCACTTGTTACCCGCCACGGTTTTGGGCATGTGCTCGGTTCGCCATGTGATGAGAAAAATCAGCGCCACGCCCGTGCAAATCGCGGAGTCGGCGATGTTGAACGCGGGGAAGCCGATTTCATCACCCCCGCGTTGCAACAGATAGAAGCGGAGGAAATCCACGACTTCGTGTTGGATCAAGCGGTCGGCAAGGTTTCCGGCGATGCCGCCAAAAATGAACCCAAAGGCAATCTGACCGGGAAGCGTATCGGAACCAAAATGATGCCGGGTGAGGAACAGGGCGACCAAGGCCAGCAAGGCGACCAGCATCAGCACGTTATTATTGCCGCTAAAAATACTCCAGGCCGCGCCGGTGTTTCCCCAATGAACAAATTTAAAAAAACCATCAATGACAATTTTTTCGTGGTAGGGCGGCAACCTCCGCAACACCAGCCATTTGGTGAATTGGTCCAGAACGAGAACAACCAACGCGACAATGGCAATACGGCGATTCGAGCTCTGAAAAATGAATCGGGCGGCTGACATTCACGTCTAAAGTCCAAGGTCCAAAGTCCAAAGTCAAGCCAGCCGCGGGTAGTGTCCTGATTGAGGACTCAATCCTCTTATCTCCAATCATGTGCCGGGCGACAACGGGAGTTGAAACCCGACCCAACGGTCATATCGCCAACCTTCCCATTTCAAATTTGGAACAGCCAATGCTGTGAAGGTCCCGGCATTATTGTCTGATGGACGATAACCGTTAATAGCAGTAGGATTTTTTTATGGCGTTCGTCCGGGTGTTAGTCGATGGCTACAGCCTGTTGCATCGTTGGCCGGAACTGGCTGCCGGCCAGGCCCGGCATTCATCGCGCGCCCGCGATGAGCTGATCCATGTCCTGACCCGTTATCATGACGCCACGGGTGAGTTGATTACGGTTTTTTTTGACGGAGCCGGGGCGCGTCCCGATGCGCCGCCGGGTGAACCTGGCACGGCCGTGGAGGTTCTATTTTCGCGCGCGGGCCGGACTGCCGATGAGATGATTGAGCGAGCGGCGCACCGGTTTCAGGCCTATGGTGAAGTGCTCGTCGTGACCGATGACCGCGCCGAACGCGACACGGTCACGGGCATGGGCGGCCTGACGTCAGGTTGCGCGAACTTTATCCGCAGGGTTGAAGAGGCGCTGACGGAATTGCAGGACGAATTACGAAGTCACAACCGGGCCGAGCGAAATCGTTTCGCCTGCCCGCCAAAGCCTAAAAGCCGATGATAAACATTTTTCACCCCTTCGTTTCGCGTGTGCGGGTTCTCACCGTGCTCTGCGCGGGAATTCTTTGGTCTGTGAGCGCGTCCGCCCAGCCCGCCGCTGGCAGCACGGACAGCCGCTTTCTATTCATTTTCGACACGTCGTCGGCGATGAAATCCCGGGTGCCGGCGACCCAATACGCGATCGAGCGGCTGTTTTTTTCGATGATGAACGGGCAGTTGTCTCCGAATGACAGCATCGGAGTGTGGACGTTCGACCGGGAATTGCGCACCGGTGGATTGCCGATACAACGCTGGCTGCCGCAAAATGCGGCGCCCATCGCGGCCGGCATCACCAACTTTGTGGCGCGCCAGCACTATTCCCGAAGCACGCGCTTCGACGTAATCATGCCGGCGGTCAATCAACTGGTGCGAAATTCGCAGCGGCTGACCGTGCTGATTTTCTGTGATGGTTCCGATAAAATCAAAGGGACACCCTACGACGACACTATCAATTCCAATTTTAAGCAAAACGGGCAAGCCTTGAGAAACGCAAGAGTGACGTTCATCGTCGTTCTACGGGCGCAGTCCGGCCAATACACCGGTTACTCGGTGAATTCATCAGTCTCAGGGGTTAATTTTCCTGAATTTCCTCCCTTGCCGGCGCCGCCTCCGCCCGTGGCTCCGCCCCAAACCAATCAACCCTCGCCGCCAGCCGCGCCGCCAGCCCCGGTGCCGGCTCCGGCACCGCCCCCGGTGGCCACCCTGCCGCCGCTCGTGATTATTGGGACGAAAGTCAGCACCAACCTGCTTCCTGCGATTCCAGCCCAAGCGCCGCCCTCCAACCCGCCCCCGGCCAAAGCAGTGTCAAGCCCGCCATCCACGGAATCCTTGTCCGGTCCGACAAATGCCCCTGCTACAAACGTGGCACCGTCGAAAATGACCGAAGCGTCTACCAACCGGATGGCCCCGCCGGCGGACAATTCCGGCTTGAGTCGCCAGGGCGCCTTGACGACGGGTGCGGTGCTCTTGACCGTGGCCGTGCTGGTGATCATTCTGGCACTGATCCGTTCGCGGAAGCCTCGAGGCAGCAGCCTTATCACCAAATCGATGAATAAAAAATAATTCCGGGCGTGACTTCGGGCCGTGTCCATGGAAGATTTAGCGGCCATGAAAACGATCAATTTGTTTTGTGCCCTCGCCCTGTTTGCCGCCGTGGGCGCGGCCCAGGCGCAAAATGCCAACCCGACCCCGAAACCGGCACCTGCTTCTCCGGGCTTTGCCGATCCGGCCAAGCTCACCGCGAAGGCCCCCGAAACTTTCAAGGTGCAATTCAACACGACCAAGGGGAAATTCACCGTTGCCGTCACCCGGTCGCTGGCACCCAACGGCGCCAACCGCTTTTACAATCTGGTTCGCTCCGGTTACTTCACGGACGTCGCTTTTTTTCGGGTAATCCCGGGCTTCATGTGCCAGTTCGGTATCCACGGCGACCCGAGCGTTTCTGCGAAGTGGCGCGAGGCGGCGATTCCCGATGATCCCGTGAAGGGCAGCAACACGCGCGGCACCATCACGTTTGCCACCGCCGGGCCCAACACGCGCACCTCGCAGTTGTTTATCAACTTTGGTGACAATACCGGCCTTGACGCGCAGGGTTTCGCACCGTTTGGCAAAGTGATTGAAGGGATGAGCGTGGTGGACAAGATTAATGGCGAGTATGGTGAAGGTGCTCCCTCTGGTAACGGGCCGGATCAAGGCCGCATCCAGATGGAAGGCAATGCTTACCTGGAAAAAAATTTCCCGGACCTTGATTACATCAAATCCGCGACCATGGTTCCGACCGATTCCGCGAAATAAATTTTAAAATTCTATGAGTGAACTTGCGCAAATTACAACTACCGAAGGCGACCTGATCATTGAATTCTGGCCCGACGTCGCGCCCAAAACCGTGGAGAATTTCAAGACCCTCGCCCAAAAAGGCTTCTACGACGGCACCTGCTTCCACCGCATCATCAAGGGATTTATGATTCAAGGGGGCGATCCGCTGACCAAGGATCCCGCCCGGGAAAGCCACTGGGGAACGGGCGGCCCGGGATATCAGATTAAGGCCGAGTTTAACGATCGTTCGCATCAGCGCGGCGTCGTTTCCATGGCGCGCAGCGCCAATCCCGATTCCGCCGGCAGCCAGTTTTTCATTTGCGATGGCGATGCTTCGTTTCTTGACCGTCAATACACTGCGTTTGGCAAATTGGTCAAAGGCGATGAGGTGCTGGCGAAAATCGCCGGTACACCGGTGGGTTCCGGTGGCTCAGGTGAACAGAGCAAGCCGCAAAAACGCATCGGTGTCATCAGCATCAAAATCGTTCCGGGTGACGCCTGAAATAATTTTCAAACCACGGATGAACACGGATGGACACGGATTTTTCAAGATGCGCGCGCTGACGCGTTTTTATCAGTGTTTATCCGTGTTCATCCGTGGTTAATTTTTCTGTGGAAATTTCCGAACTCGCCCGGGCTCTGGTGGCGCTGGGTTGTCCCGCCGAAAAATCCGCCGAGATGGCCGCGCAATTGGATAAACGCGCCCGCCAGCTCGCCGAACAAAAAGGCCGCACTTACGACGACGCGCTCAAACACTTGCTGAATCTCATGCGCCAGGGTTGGGCGGCGCCAAAAAATTTATGATTTACGATTGCCCCTGGTGACGGAAGCGGTTTGTGTTGACGTCAATCCTAAATCGGAAATCATCAATCGAAAATGGTTCAGCCTTGGAAAAAAATCCGCTCAACGCCTATCGGGGATTACCGCATCTTTCAGCTGCGCTCCGACGTCAGCATTTCGCCGCGCACCGGCAAGGAACACGATTTCTTTGTTCTCGACAGCGTCAACTGGGTCAACGTCATGGCCGTTACCCCCGATCAAAAGATCGTGATGGTCGAGCAATTCCGGCACGGCTCGAATACCGTCGAGCTGGAGATTCCCGGCGGCATGATGGACCCCGGCGAGACCGATCCGGTGGCGACCGCCGTGCGTGAATTGCGCGAAGAAACCGGCTACGCTGGCGAAAACGCGCGTCTCCTGGGCAAAATCTGGTCCAACCCGGCCATCATGAGCAACGTTACCTACACCGTGTTGATTGAAAACTGCCGGTTGCAGCACAAGGTGGATTGGGACCACGCCGAAGATCTGGTGACGCGGCTGGTGCCGGTGGCAGAACTGCCGAAACTTGTCGCCGACGAAAAAATCGGCCACAGCCTAGTTGTCGTCGCGCTGTATTATTTCGATTTGTGGCAAAGAGGAATAAAAAAATAAAGGAGGCACAGCGAAAGGCTGGGCCTCTGTGACTAAAGACATTTTAGACACGCTTTTGTTTAGATTTCGGCTCGTATTTAAGTCGCATATAAGCCGCAAGCCAAATTCACCGGATCAATATCCACAGCAATAAGCAATCAAGCTTGTTCCAGCCGGGTCAGCAAGCGATCACTGTAGCCGTCTTTGTGAAGTTTGTCGTAGTCCACGCGGCCTTCTTTCTTGAGAATTTTCCGTTTGACCGCGCGCAACAGGTTATTTGTGGCGTGATCCAGCAATTCGGCTTCGGATTTGCCGCGTCGCTTCGTGGTCTCTTTCACGCACTTAATATGACTCAAAGGCTGCGTGTTTCAATTTCGGATTCACCCCAAATTCACCGGATCAATGTCCACCGCCAGCGTCACGTCTTCCGGCAAGGCGAGTATCTCAACAATTTTTGCCAGCATCTGGCTGAGTTTGCTCATCGCGCGCGTGCGCAACATGATTTGGTAGCGGTAAAATTGTTCTGCGCGCAACAGCGGTGCCGGCGCCGGCCCGGCGATGATCAAATCTTTGAACGTACCTTTGGTTTCCCATTGGAGCGAGACTACTGGCGAGCCGGCGTTGGAATTTTCAAAACGGCTCGCGGGGACGCTTGCCGCACCTTGTGAAGCTGGCTGGAGATTTTTCTCAAGTTCCCTTTTCAAATGCTCGGCGGAAAATTTCACCTTGTCCTCGTTCCGGCCCTTGAGCGTGAGCAGCGCGACGCGGCTGACGGGCGGATATTTCAATTGTTCACGGAATTCGATCTCCTGCTCGTAAAATCCGGTGAAGTCGTGGCGGCGCGCGTATTGAATGGCGGGATGAAACGGCGAGAACGCCTGCACAAACACCTCACCCTCGACGTCGCCGCGTCCGGCGCGTCCGGCAACCTGGGTGAGCAGTTGGAAGGTCCGTTCGCCGGCCCGGAAATCCGGCTGATGCAGCGCGAGGTCGGCGTAAATGATGCCCACGAGTGTGACATTTGGGAAATGCAATCCTTTGGCAATCATCTGCGTGCCCACCAGGATATCGGTCTTGCCGGCACGAAAATCACCGAGGGTTTTGCGGTAATCATCCTTGCGCTTCATCGTGTCGGCGTCCATGCGCCGGACCCGCGCCTGGGGAAACAATTTCGCCAGGGTTTCTTCGACTCTTTGTGTGCCGGTGCCGGCAAAACGGATGGCCGGGTTTTTACACTTCTGGTTCGGACAGACGGACGGGGCCGTTTCACTGTGAGCACAGATGTGGCAACGGAGTCTTTGTTCCGGGCGATGGTAGGTGAGGGCGAGGCTGCAATTCGGACAACTCGCCACAAATCCGCATTTCGGGCATTGTAGTGCCGTCGAATAGCCGCGACGGTTTAAAAAAAGAATCGTCTGCTCACCGCGTTCCAGCCGTTGATGGATGGCTTCTTTGAGTTGCGGCGCAAATATCGGCGGGCCTTTTTCCCTGGTCGCCGCCTGGCGCATGTCCACGACGCGGACGCGCGGCATTTTCTGGTTGTCCACGCGTTCGGGCAGTTCGAGCAGAGTGTATTTGCCTTTTTTACAGTTGTAATAGCTTTCGAGCGACGGTGTGGCCGAGCCCAATACCACCACGGCGTTCTCCATCTGGCCGCGCATGATGGCCACGTCGCGGGCGTGATAGCGCGGCGCTTCCTCCTGTTTGTAAGTGTGTTCGTGTTCCTCATCCACGATAATGAGACCCAGTGGCTCAACCGGCGCAAAAATTGCCGAGCGCGCACCGATGACGATGCGCGCCCGGCCCTGTCGGATTTTATGCCATTCGTCATGGCGCTCGCCGGCGGAGAGATGCGAATGCAAGACTGCGACGAGCGTCTGCCATCTGCCGGTACTGAACCGCGCCTTGAATCGTTCGACGGTCTGCGGTGTGAGCGAGATTTCCGGCACAAGCACAATGGCGCCCTTGCCCTGTTCGAGGGCGTGGGCAAGGGCCTGGAGATAAACCTCGGTCTTGCCGGAACCAGTGACGCCGTGAAGCAGAAAGACAGAAGTCGGAGGCCGGGGATCGGAGGTCAGATTTACGGTTTCCGATTTTTGACTTCCCGCCTCTGACATGCGGTTTTTAATTTTCTCCAGCGCGGCGGATTGCGCCGGATTCAACGACAGCGGCTGCGTGGGCAAAATATGCTCGCGGGCATAGGGATCGCGCTCGGCAATGTCCGAGGTGATTTCCACCAGGCCGCGGTCCTCGAGCCTGCGAACGGTCGCCGCGGTGGTTTCGGCCAGCTCAAGCAGCTCGGCCAGCAGCACTTCGCGCCTTTCTTCAATGATGTTCCAGATTTCCTGCTGGCGCTTCGGCAGCCGGGGAAGCTCGCCGTTTACCGCCAGGGCGCGGACAAACAATTGTTTTTTCCAGCCTTCCTCCCGCTTGCGTACGGCCTCGGGCAGGACGGATTTCAAGGCGGTTTCGGGCGCACAGCAATAGTAATGGGCAATCCAGCGCGCCAGGTTCAGTACCCTGGGCGTGACCAGGGTCTGCGCGCCGATGACCTTGAAGATGGGCTTGAGGTTGGCGTGCGCGGACTCCCCGGCGAGCGCGGTGACGCAGCCGTAAATCTTGCGCGGTCCGAACGGCACCTGCACGCGGCTGCCAACTTCGATCCGGCCAATCAATCCCGGCGGAATCGAATAATCAAATTCCTTGCGCAAGGCGATTTCGAGGCTGACGCGGGCGATCATAATCCGGCAAATAGTGACAAGGAACCGGTGACAGGAACAAACAAAGTCGCGCAAGTGTTTTTCATGTTACGGGTCGACTCGCACGTGTCACATTTCAATCCTTCGAGATGGCGCGCAGCTCGGCTTCCAGTTGCTGGCGCAACGTTTCACGTTCGGCGTCGGTCGCTTCGCGCGGAATGCGAAAGACGCGTCCGCCGTTGACCTCACACAGCGCAAACGGGACGGGAATCTGAAAACGATCCCAGCTTTTCAGCAGGATTTTGTGTTTCAAGGAATAGGACACCGGCACGATTGGCAAGCCGGTGATTTGGGCCAACGACATGGCGCCTTCCTGCACCACGTAGCGCGGGCCGCGCGGGCCGTCGGGCGTGATGGCCAGATCGTAACCTTTTTCTGCCCAAGTAGTTAACTCCAGCAGTGCCTGGGGACCGCGCCGGCTGCTCGAACCGCGAACCGGCTGCACGCCGAACCGTTCAAGAACCGCTGCCAGAAACGCACCATCCTTGCTGGCGCTCACGATAGCGGCCATTCCGGGCGTATTGGCGTTCTTGCGCCCCAAGGTGAAATAGAGCTTCATGCATAGCGCGAGGCGGTTGTGCCAGATGCAGTAAATCACCGGCTCGCTGTCCTTTCGCGTGGTAAAATCGTGCGGATCATTGACGCGATAACGCAGGGTGGCTGCCAGCAGGCGCAACGCGGCCCAAAGGATCCACGCACCGAGCCGTTGATGCCATTTCGGAGAGTTGGGCACAATCACGCCTGATTTTCGGCGGTGGCGGCGGGCGCCGGGCGCCGAAGGCTGCGGGTTGCCGGTGTTCATCAGGCTCCTTTTTTCAGACAAGCGCGGACGAGTTCCTCCACGGTGGCCTTCACGCCGAGCATCGTGTGCACGGCACGAATGGCGTCATGGGCCTCAACCTGCTTGAAACCCAGCGCCATGAGCGCCAGCACGGCATCGTTGACCTTCTGGTCTTCCGGCGAAAGCGCGTGTCGGGCACTGGCAGCCTCCCACGCGCCAGCGGCGCCGATTTTATCGCGCAGCTCGACGATGATCCGTTCGGCCGTTTTCCTGCCGACCCCGGATACTTGCGAGAGCGATTTCACGTCGCCGTTGGCCACCGCGCCGCGAAACGTAACCGGGTTCATGCCGCTCAGGATGTTTAGCGCAATTTTGGGTCCGATCCCCGAGACGGTATTGACCAGCAGCCGGAACAGATCCCGTTCGGCCGCGGTCATGAAACCGTACAGCATATGGGCGTCCTCGCGAATAACGAGCTGCGTGAGCAGTTTCACCTCCTGGCCGGGCGGCGGTACCTTGTCGAAGGATGACAACGGAATCAGAACTTCGTAGCCGACCCCGTGGACATCGACGATGACCTGTGTGGGCAGCGCCTCAACGAGTTTGCCGTGGAGAAAGGTGATCATCGCGGAAAGGAAAACATCCAACAACCAACATCCAACATCGAACAGCCCCGGAACGACCGCCGGGCGCGACACGGCATATTGGTTGTGGGTTGTTGTTTGTTGGATGTTCCGTTCATTTTCAAATTCTTTTTGGCGGCGTCAGATTGTATCGTGAGTATTCCCGAGCATGAGCCAGGGCCAGAGCCAACGCGTCGGCGGCATCCGGTGCGGGCGGTTCCGGCAGGTTCAACAGGCGCCGGACCATATTGGCGACGGCGGATTTTTGCGCCGCGCCGTAACCCACCACCGCCTGTTTCATCTTGCGCGGCGCGATTTCAAAGATTTCCAGACCGGCTTCGGCCACGGTTGCCAGGGCCGCACCGCGCGCTTCACCCATGACGATGGCGGTTCGCAGATTTTGCGCGTAGAAAAGGCCCTCGACCACACAGACGGTCGGGTGATGTTGTTTCAGGACGTCGCGCAGGGTCTCCACGATTTTAACGAGACAACGCGATGGCTCCCAACCCTGCGGGCAGGAGACGGTGCCGTAATCGAGCGCGAGCGGATGTGGTTTGGCCAGGCGGATTACCCCGTAGCCCGTGCCGCGCAACGAGGGGTCCACGCCGAGAATCACGCCGCGTGCCGAGACCGTCATTCGCAGGCCGGCCGCAAACCCCGGCGTCACTGTGCGCGGAGCCTCGCCGCCAAGGCGCTGCTGCATTTGTTCATATTGCCGCCCGGTGATGCCCACGCGCTCAGTTTGCCTGCCACGGAAAAGTTGCGAAAGCAAAAAGCCGATCAGCATCGTCAACGATTGGCGCCCGAACGGAGAAATTCAGTGTGCATTTTGGCCATTGTTTCCGCCCTGGCCCGGTTTGTCGGATGATGAGGAAGAGGAATGGGAAACCTGAGGTTGAGGATTTGGCTGCGTCGCCCCGGGATGAAGAGCGGATTGATTGTTACTCCGAGACTCCTTCGGTGGCGCGGAGTAATGATGGTCAGGCGAAGCATTTGCATAAGGCTGTCCCACGGCCGTGTTGTCGTGAGGCTGAGAGTCGTAGGTGGTGCCGGGTGACAACGGCTCTCCGGAGCCAGACTGCCGGGGAGACTGCATCCGGCTGTCGGAGTGGTAAGGGTGAACCGGGGCCGGATTTTGGGCCGGCCAGTATTGGTCGTGTTGAGGTGGTGCCGCCGTGTTTTTATTACTGGCCTGCGGGGTGGGCGGGTCGACATACATTGTCTGCGGCTGCTGGTTCTGGGGCACGCGCGGCGGGGTCCGGTAGGGATTTTGATGCGGATTCTGGTTTATGTCCTGATGCGGAGGGTAGGTTTGCCCCGGATGCACCGGATGCTGAATTGTGTTGTTTCCGTTTCCATGGACGACCGGTTGAAATCCGGTTTGTCCGGAGTTAACGGTTGATGAGGTTCCGGGATGCAGCGACAGCACCGGAGTGCCTGTAAACGTCGGGCGGTTGACGATCAACGTGCTGCCATTGTGCGCAAATTGTTCGTGCGATCCACCCCACGCCGGACTTCCATTCCCGGTCTGAATTTTGACAGGATGGATTTCCTGGTGGGTGACCGCGGTGATGTGCTGTGGCGGGATGCCGCCATTGACGATGCCCTGCTGGTATTTGTCAAAGTTGAGGTTATTAATGAACGTGGTTTGATTGTAGACGCCGGTCACTTCGGTGCCGTTAACGCGATAGCGCCGCGGATGCGGGTCGCAGAAATTTTTCGTGGCCACAAAGGTGAAGGCACTTGCGTTTAAGCCAAAACTGAAACCGGCGGTAACCGCATGGCCTTGATAAATGAGACCGGCACCGGATTGATAAACCGTATGGGGCGGCAAGGGCGCCCAACCACAATAATTTTGATTATAACGCCAACACACCCACGATGGCGCCCAGGTGGTATCCGGCCACCAACACCAGCCGTAATGCGGATGATGGAACCAGCGACCGTAGTGAAACGTCGCCCATCCCCAGGAATAACCGGATACCCAATACCAACCGCAGTCGGAGTAAACCCAATGCCCGTTATTGCAATACGGTTGCCAGCCATTGCTGTAAACGACGATCGTCGGCCGCCAACACCAGCCGTATCCGTCCAGATTCACCCAACCGCCATAAGGCGCGAGAGTGTCATAAAAATAATTCACCGTCGTCTGGGCCGGCGGAGCCGTCGGCATTTCCGTGGCCTCGGGCGGCGGCGCGGCGGGCGCGTTCACCACCGCGCCCATCTGCTGCAGTTGCTGATCACGTTGCAGCATCGCATCGGCGATGGCCGACGGCGCTCCCAGGTCGTTGAGGTAAATGATTTCATCCGCATTGAGGTTAAAGGGGCTGGTGGAGTTGCTGATGTAAGTCAGAACGACGCTTTGCTCGACGCCGGCCTGCACCAAACGGATGACCTGGGCGAGCGGGCTGTTGGGATCCACTTGCGGTGGCAGTGCGCCGGCAATAGGTCCATCGTCCGCATTGTAGGGTGAGGTTGAGATCAATCCGGTTTCCGACGGCGGAGCAGAAGGTGTCTGAGCGTTGGAGTTTTGTATCGATAGACCCCCTATCAATACTCCTGTCAGGATGATCGGGATAAAACTGGATTCAGCTGAAATTGTTTTTTTCATCAGGTTCTCCGGTTGAAGTAGCATAACACATAACCCCATTTCATTCGACCCATTGTGGGCCACAGAATTCAAGGTCGATGTTGTTATGCCACAAGGAATTGGCGAGCCGGCCCCGTAAGCGGGCGGAATCGCCTCAGCCGGGCCCGAGCAAGTCTGGCCTCACAACGCTAAACGCTTCTTTCAGGCAGGAAGGCTCGACTGCAGATAAGGTGACTATTTGTCGGAAGGTTGGGCATAAGGCATCGCCGCTTTGAGTTGGTACGTCGCAGCCGGTCCGGCCACGAGGTCGACCTGATACATAATGTCGGGGTTGTCCCGAATTCGGGTATTCCGGCCATACCGTCCGAAATACGTTGCGCCGCCCTGGACCTGCTTGGATTGGACCAGGGCTTTACCGACATCAACCAGCGTCACCTGGACGGGAGTAATCATTCCGTTCCGGACCTCCACCTCGACGGTACCCGGTGTCCGGATGGCATGGTTCATGAACGTGACGCGAAACCGGTAATCCCCGGGCGCAAAGGCGAGGCGCAAGATGTGTTCCTGGAGCGGTGCGAACAGGGAAAAAACCTGTTTTTCCTTTCCGTCTGCTTCGACCTGGTCCACCTGCCAGTAAAGGTTCTCATCATCGGCAAAAAAGTCCACATAGCCGGTCTGCGCCCGGGGAGTAGGAGGATTGACATTGGTCGAAGCGCAACCCGTGGCGATGAGTCCGGCCAGGCCGATCAGGAACCCGGCACAAGCTCCGTGCACGTGCCACCCGAGGTTAAAATTATTTTTCATTCTGTTGGCAGGCTCGCAAAGCCGTCCATATTGTTTGTTGCTATTTCAAGGGTGACGACGGTGACAAGGCAAGCCTGAAAGCGGGGTTGTCGTTATGCCCCACGCGATGGGCGTTCAATTTGCTGTTTGGCGGCTGGCCTTGAGTGTCTCCCCACCGGATTTTTGCCATGGCTGGGGCGGCTCAGGTTTGCCATTCTCCGGCTCCACCCGCTCCAGATGGTACGCGTCCATGACCTCCCCGAGTTCGTGTTGGATCCATTCCGGGGAAAGGCCAAAATCGGCCAGCGAATATTCGTGTTTGCTCTTGAATTCCTGCTGTCGCCGCGTCGCCTGGGCCAGACCGTCCCGATAGGATTCCGGTATGGACCAGCCGAAGTGCTGGTAAAGTTTATGGACCGTTTGGCCGGGGTCCCGCACCAATTCACGATAATCGATGCAATAGTAATTGCGTGGATTTACGCGGTGCCGGAAGGCAAAGAGATGTTTGTACCACTCCACCGCCAGCTTGGCGTACGACCGCGCCACGGGGCCGTCCGGCGCGATGTCCGGGGAGTGCGCCTGCCAGACCGGCACGAACAGGCTGACGTGTGAGGCCACCGAACGGTAGGGATGGCGGACGATGGTGATGAATTTTGCATCCGGGAATTCCTCCAACAGCGATTCCACGGACCCGGAGGATTGGGTGGACTTGGAAAGCAGGGTCTTCGCCGGACCATTCGCATAAAGGTGCCGTTGCAGGCAGCTGCGATAATAGCGCATCAACTTGCGACGTTCCTCCGGCGGGAGCGCATCGGGAAAACCGGCCGCCCAGAGTTCCTTCACGAACGGAAAGAGCAGAAAGATGGCTTCCGATTCAAAGGCGTAGAGAAACAGCGCATCGTCCTCCTCGGGCTGGTTCAGGCGCAGTTGGTGCATCTCATCCCACCCGCCGAACCACCGCTTCTCGCACCAGCCCATCAGGCGCTCCATCGGCCGACCCAATTTCCGGTCGAGCCACGCGATCACGTCAATAAACCGCTGGTAGCAGACGGCGGGGAAGATGGTTTGATACATTTTCAGGTGGACGAAGCGCTGCTCATCGAGGCTCAACAGTTTCTGCACCAGTGTCGTGCCGCTCCGGGGTGGGGCGATGATAAAGACCGGGTCCCTTACCGGCTGCCGCCGGAAACGGGGGAAGAAAAGGCAGTCCAGCGCCCGGCCCAGGATTATCAGGGTGAGAAACGCCAGGAACAATCCAGTGAACAGCAGGACAAAAGCCCAACGCCTGAGCCGGAACGGCATCCGGAACAGCATCAGGTATTCCGCCTTCAAAAATAATCTGTAATTGAAATACATCTTCGTCCTTAATGGCCGGGGAAATGACCCTGAACCCCGATATTGTCATCCGCACGTTGACCATGGCCACTCTGGTCGGTCTGCTTTTCAGCGCCGGGCTGCGGTTGACGTGGACCGAGATTGCCCGTTCCTTGGGCCAAAACCGTTTGGCCTGGATCCTGCCGGTCAATTTCGTGCTGGTGCCGGTGCTTACTTTCCTTCTCGCCCGGCTGTTTCGAGTTTCGACGGATACAGCCGCTGGTATGGTGCTCCTGGCGGCGGCGCCCTTTGCGCCGGTGGTCCCCACGTTTACCCGGTTGGCAAAGGGCGACCTCGCCCTGGCAAGCGCGCTGACGGGTTTGTTCCCATTCCTTTCGGCCTTTGTGACGCCCCTCGTATGTGAATTGAGCCTGAGGCCGTTGCTGAAGGCCAGTTCCCTGCATTTTGATATCGTTTCTATTTTCGAGGTGTTGGTCTCGACCATCACTCTGCCGCTCGCGGCGGGAGTCCTGCTGCGTCACCTCGCGCCAACCCTGGCGCGGCGACTGTTGAAACCGTTGGAGACTCTTGCCGAAGGCCTTGGCACGGTCGCTTTGATCTTCGTCGTGGTGGTGGAGTTTCAGATCATTTGTTCGACCGGCGGGAAAGCGCTGCTCGCCATGGCGTTGGCGAGCGAGCTGGCATTCCTGGCGGGTTACATGGTGAGCGGTCCCGCTCCGCCCGCACGCGTGGTGGTCGCCTTGGGCACCGCCAACCGCAACATCGCCCTGGCCTTGCTGGTGGCGGTCGCCAGTTTTCCCGGCACGCCCATTGTGGCGATGGTGGTCGCCAACGGGTTGCTGCTGATCCTGCTCGGCCTGGTTCATGTCGGCTGGTGGCGCTTTTTTGTTTCTGCCCGAAATCACGTTACGGCCGGAGACGAATGAAGTTCGTCGCATGACCTGAGACCGGCGGCGTCAACCTGAAGTTGAACTTCCTGGAATTCCGGTCATTCGGCGACGCGCAGATTGCTCAAGGCCTGATCCACGGCTTGTTGGATGTTTTCCTGGCGGATTTCGGCGGGGACATTCTGTAAAACCGGCCGCTGAACCGTGGCTCGCTTCAACAGCTTGAAGCTGTGAGAATCAATGATGTCGATGACCAGTGTGCCCGCCTCGAAGTAATTGGGGTTTTCATTCTTGATGGTCTGGCTTTGATGAATAGCGTCCTGAATGGCGGAAGCACCCCCGTTGTAACCCCAATAATCGCTGATGGCCATCGTGCTGACGTTGTTACCGACGACGATGAGATAGGTGACGGTGACGTCTCCACCGTTGTCCACACGACTCAAGCCTTTGCCGGCAAGGTCGCGAGTGATGGCCGATTGTATCATCGCATGGATGGCTTGACGCCTTTGGTCATAGGCTGCGTCCGCGGGTGCGTTGCTGCGTACGAAACTGAATGTCCGCGCATGGATGGGCCCGGTGTCCACCTGCATGGGTGGGGAGGCGCACCCGGCCACGAACAGGGTGCCGATGACGGCGAGAGTTTTTATCGGTTTGAAGAAGAGGGACCCCAGTGACGTTTTCATGTTTTAGATTGGTTACGCGTTGGATGTAGGTTTGGAATCAGGGACTTACTATACTGTTTTGATAACGATTGTCACCAGAGTTTCATCGTCGACGGGCATCGATTGCTCCGGCGGGGCGGTCATGGTCGCAGACGCGCAGCAAACAGGAATGAATGTAATTAGTTCAAATTCAGATTTCATTTTTGTTTCCGTATCATTGCCCTGCGAACCGGTCCGTGCGTATCCACAGCGCTTAAAGTTAGCGGCCATTTTTTTGCTTTCCGTTTCGCAATCGGCACCGGGACTCCGGCCGGCGGTTCATCGGGATGTTTCGGTCCTGCTGAGAGCCACTGTAACGCGGCTTCAAATTCGCGGAAAGCCTGCACTTGTAACCCTCGCATTTTGCCGAATAGGGCGAAGTTCCGGATTCCTCCGTGCACGTCGTATTGGTAGAGAACCGCCAGGCGGTGCCGGCGCGAGAAACCCGCGTCGCGAAATGTCCCGACCAGCTCGGCCAGTTGGGTGGTGGTGAAGTGCGGTTTGGCCGGCACCGGCACGTCCCGCAAATCCAGCATGGCCCGGTCCAGCCCGCGTTTGCGGCACGCGAAGGCCAGTCCCTGGAGCGCCTGCTTGCTCGCTGCAAAATCAAGCAGATCATCGGCATCCAGGCAGACAAATTCACTCGCACGAATGACCTGCAGTTCGATGGGCATGGATCACCTCCGGTTTCGCGGAGACGCTGCAAAGCCCGGCCGATTTATTGATAAGCAGGTATCCATTGTTTGATGATGGCCGATGCGCGGCCGTCCGCCTGGAATTTGTCCAGCGCGCCATTGACCGAGGCCTGCAGGTCAGTGTCGGATTTGCGCACGGCCCAGGCCAACGGTTCCCGACTCAGAAAAATAGGTATCACCACCAGGCCCTGGATTTCATTCATCCCCGCGAGCCACCAGGCGGTGGGGGAGTCGCAAATCAGCACATCAATTTTCTTCTTCACCAGCGCCTTGGCGGCGTCCTCGGGCGACTTGTATGCCTTGCGCTTGCTGCGCGGGAACTCCTGCTGCACCAGGAAATCGCCCGTGGTCGCCTTCAGGACGCCGATGGATCCTTTCGGTGCGGCCGGAAACCCGAGGGCATACTGGCTGGAATCCTCGCGCCGCACGAGCACCGTCTGCCCCACAATCAGATACGGTTTGGTAAAAGCCA
>Ga0335083_10003871_pt1 | contig 19257 bp, 17 predicted proteins | sample Lox_Sample_42_FD_206716 | JGI IMG/M metagenome (GOLD analysis project Ga0335083, IMG submission 206716) | Soil microbial communities from Loxahatchee National Wildlife Refuge, Florida, United States - Lox_Sample_4.2 | ecosystem: Environmental > Terrestrial > Soil > Wetlands | place: USA...
GCGCGGCGTGACCCGGAGCTCCATCACCGATTCACTGACGCGATCGCCGTACGTGAGCTCCGTCCGATGTTGAATTCCGAGAAGCATCTGTTCCTCCGAATGAGTCCGCCCGAATCCCCTTAGCGTCACTGCAAGAAATAAGACCGCTGCAAGAGACTGCTCGCCTCGCCGAGTCCGCTCAGGATCTCCTGCATGAACTCGGGAGTGCCGCCGCTCTCGATCGCGCTCACGTCGGCGTACTCGAGCTGCGAGGCGATCTTGCCGAAGGCGCGCTCGACGCTCTTGCCGCGCGCGCCGTGGATCTCGGCGCAGCGCTTCGCGAAATCCGCGGCGGCGAAGGCGGCGTAGCGCACGGTGCGCGGGTAGGTGCCGTCGAAAATCAAGAAGTCGAGCACGTGCTTTTTCTCGACGCGCTGCGGATGGACCTTCTTGTAGGCCTCCATCGCGCAGAGGCTCCGCAGCAGCGCCACCCAGTGCACGTTCTCGCTGCTCGGCTGGGCGCCCTTCGGCGGACCCTCGGCGCGCACGGTGAGGAGCCGGCACGCCCCGTCGAGCCGCTCGACGAACTTGCCGATTTTCAAAAAGAGCCAACCCGTGTCGCGCGCCGTCGTGCCGTCGGCGACGCCGTCCCAGAGAAAGCTCGCGGTGATGATGCCGCCGAGCGCTTGCGAGAGCTGGCTCTCGTGCACGCCGCGCGTGTGCGCTTCCTGAATCGACCAATAGGCTTGATTCAGGTGATCCCACATCTCGGAGCTGTTCTCGCGGGCGCGCGAGATCGAGCACACGAGCGAGGTCGGCTCGTTTTGATCGAAGAGCAGCTTTTCCGTCGGCGTGTCCGGCAAGGAGAGCGCGGCGAGCGCGCCCTGCCACTGGCTTTTCGCCGTTTCCGGATCGACCTCGTCGATGTCGACGAGCACGGCGCGCGTCACGTCGAGCACGCGCGCGACGTGCTCGGCGCGTTCGAGGTAACGCCCCATCCAGAAGAGTGCGTCCGCGACTCGGCTCAGCATGACTAGACGCCGTTCTCCACGGGCCGGCTGTCGGCTTCGTCGCCCGTCCCCGTGAGCACCCAGGTGTCCTTGTAACCGCCGCCCTGACTCGAGTTCACGACGAGCGAGCCGCGCCGGAGCGCGACGCGCGTGAGGCCGCCGGGGATCACGCGCACCTTGTCGCCGACCAAGACGTACGGCCTCAAATCGACGCAGCGGCCCTCGAGCTTGCCGTCGATGATCGTCGGGTGCCGGCCGAGGTTGATGACGGGCTGGGCGATGTAGGAGCGCGGCCGCGCCTCGATGCGCTTGCGAAATTCCTCGCGCTGCTCGGCCGTGCTCTGGGTGCCGATGAGCATGCCGTACCCGCCGGAAGCGTCCGTCTGTTTGACGCACAAAGAGCCGATATTTTCGAGGATGTATTTGCGATCGTCCTCGCGCGTCGCGATGTACGTCCGCACGTTGTCGAGGATCGGCTCTTCCCCGAGGTAGTAGCGAATCATGTCGGGGACGAACGGATAGATCGCCTTGTCGTCGGCGACGCCCGTACCCGGCGCGTTCGCGAGCGCCACGGCGCCGCTCCGATACGCGGCGAAGAGCCCCGCGCAACCGAGAATCGAATCCGGCCGGAACACGACGGGGTCGAGGTAGTCGTCGTCGATGCGGCGGTAGATCACGTCGACGCGCTTCAAGCCGTTCGTCGTGCGCATGCAGACGGCGCCGTCCTTCACGACGAGGTCGCGCCCTTCGACCAGCGTCGCGCCCATGCGGCGCGCGAGGAAGCTGTGCTCGAAGTACGCCGAGTTGTACATGCCCGGGCTCAAGAGCACGATCGTCGGATCGTCGGAGGCGCGCGGGGCGACGTGCAGCAGCGTGTCGCGGAGCCAATCGGCGTAATCGTCGAGCGGCCGCACGCCGTACTCCTCGAAGAGTACGCGGAACACGCGCTTCAGCACCTCGCGGCACTCGAGCACGTACGACGCGCCGCTCGGGCTCCGCACGTTGTCCTCGAGCACGAGGAAGCGCCCGTCTTCGGCGCGAATCAGATCGGTGCCGACGATGTGCGTGTAGACGCTCTGCGGCGGCAGCATGCCGATCATCTCGCGACGGAAGCCGCTCGCGCCGTAGACGAGCCCCGCGTCGACCACGCCGTCGTTCAGGATGCGCTGCTCGCCGTAAACGTCCCGCAGGAAGAGGTTCAGCGCCTGCACGCGCTGGACGAGCCCGCGCTCGACCTGCTCCCACTCGTCCCCGGTGATGAGCCGCGGAATCGGATCGAAGGGGAAGACCTTCTCGATGCCGGCGTTGTCCGAGTAGACGGTGAAGGTGACGCCCTGGTTGCGGAGGAGCAGGTCAGCCTGGCGCTGGCGTTGCTCCACCTCCGGGGGCGTCATCTCGGCGAGGCGTTGGGCGAGCGCCCGATATTCCGGCCGGACGTGAGCGCCCGCCGTGAACATCTCGTCGTAGCTTTTGCCATCGAGCTCGTAGTCGTCGAGCCGCACGTTCGCCACCTCACTCGGGGGATGGATTCGGACAGGTTTCAGCAGTGTGGCTGAGCTTCCCGCGCTGGCCAATTTCCGCACTTCAGCCGGAAAGCCGGGCGATGCGGGCCACCACGTCGCCTTCCAGCCGCCGCACGAGCTCACGCGTGAATTCGGCCGGCGAGGCGTCGTTCGCGACGAGCGGCCCCAGATCCATCGCCCAAACGACGCCCGCGTGACGATCCGAACGGTGACTTTCGCTGAACGCCGCGTGCGCCGCCCGGCGCCCGAGCGCCGCGCGGTCGAAGCGCTTCACGGCGAGCTGCGACTCGAACACTTCGAGCAGCTGGCGCTGGAGCTCGGGGTGCTCGTCGGTCGCCAAAAGGACCTTGTCGTCGCGGGCGAGCCAATCGAGATCGCGCCAAACTTCGCAGCCGAGGACGCGCCCGGGCCGTTCCTCGGGCGCGAGCTCACGACACGCGGAGACGACGCGCAGCGCGACGGCCACGTGCGTGTCGTGGAGGTCGCTCAGGGCGTGCGTGTAGACGACTTCGGGGCGCGCCGCCCGCAGCAGCGTCACGAGATCGCGGACGGCGCCGTCGTCACGCGGGTCTTTCACGCCCTCGCTCGTGTGATCGAGAAAGACTTGCGCGCCGTAGCGACCGAGCACCGCCGCGCGCTCCTGCTCACGCCGCCGGGTGTCGCGGAGCGCGGCGCGCTCGAGCTGCACGGCGCCTTGCGGACTGCCGGCGCCGTCGGTCACCACCGCGCCGCAAAACCAGCGATCGGGCCGCGCGTAGCACTCGAGGATGCCGTGAATGGCCATGATCTCGAGGTCGTCGGCGTGCGCACCCACGCCGAGGTGCGTCGTGCGCGCGAGCGCGGAAGCGAGCGGCTCACCGTCGGGCACGAACGTTGCCGATGCGGGACGGGAGAACATGCGCCGCGACAACTTAGCAGATCGAGCGTAATCTCAGCGGCATGCGCGGGTTCGGCGTGGGAAGCGGGCGAGCGTCGCTCGGCGCGTTGCTCGTGCTCGCCGCGTGCGGCGGGCTCTCGCGCTCGCACGAAAGCGCGAACGACGTGAGCGGGGGCGCGGGGGGCACCTCGGGCACGAGCGCTTCCGGAGCGACGAGCGGCTCCGGCGGCGTGAGCGGCGGGCCGGCGCTCGACGGGCTCCTGAACGAGTGCGCCGCCGTCTGCGCGAAAGGCGCGAGAACGGGCTGCCGCACGAACGAGATGGAGTGCCAACAGAGCTGCGACACCGCGACTCAGATTCTGTATCAATCCGCGCAGTGCGCGAACGACGAGCTCGTTTACCTGGGCTGTGTGGGCGACCTCGCCGACATCTGCGACGTGCTCGACGTCACGGGAGCCGCGACCCCGTGCGACGGAGACGCGGGCGAGCTCAGCGCGTGCATCGCCATGATCTGTCCCTCGCACCCGGAGCTCGCCGGCTGCGGCAAATGAAGTCCGCGCGGCCACGCGCAGTCAGTCGCGCTTGGCGATGCCGTGGAGGAGCACGTCCACGAGCTCGTGAGCGAGCGCCTGGCCGCTCGGCGCGTTCGGAATCGGCACGCGGTCGCCGAGCGCGCGCCGGATGAGCTGCGGCGGTCCGGCGAGGCCGAACGTCGCGAGCATGAGGACGATCGGATGCCGCCCGGCGTCGAGCGCGCCTTGGCCCACGCCGTCCATCAGCGTGCGGATCACCATCGGCACGTGACCGCGCAAAAAGCGCTCGATCAGCCGCTCGAAGCGCGGGGATTGCAGCAAGCCCTCCTGCGCGACGAGCCGCAGGATTTCGACTTCTTCGTCGCTCACCGCGGCAATCCGCTCGAAAATCCGCGCGAGCCGCGCCTCGACGGGCGTCTCGGGCGTGAGCAAGCGCTCGAGGTCGGCGAGGATCTTTTGGTACGTCTCCTCGACCACCGCGAAGAAGAGGTCGTCCTTCGTCGGGTAGTAATAGTAGACCATCCCGATGCTCGTGCCCGCTTCGCGCGCGATGGCGCGAAGCGACGAGCCCTCGACGCCGCTTCGACGAAAGTGCGCGCGGGCCGCCACGAGGATGCGCGGTCCGATGTCGGTGCGGGGGCGCGCCATCAGACGAGCTTCTTTCGGAAGCGGAGCGAGCTCACGAGCACGAGCACCGCGAAGATGCCGCAGAGCCACAGGAGCTCGAGGTACACGTCGTCGAAGGTGCCGCCCTTCAGCACGATGCTGCGCACGATGCGCAAGAAGTGGGTGAGCGGGAGGGCCTCGGCGGGGATCTGCGCGGGCCGCGGCATGCCCTCGAACGGGAACATGAACCCGGTGAGCAAGATGTTCGGAAGCAGGAAAAAGAAGGACATTTGCATGGCCTGTTGCTGCGTGCGCGCGAGCGTCGAGAAGAACAGACCGATGGCGAGGTTCGCGGCGATGAACAAGAACGCGAGCGCGTAGAGGAGCACGATCGAACCCTGGAACGGCACGTCGAACATGTAGCGACCCGCGAGCAGAATCACCGTCATCTGCACGTAGCCGATCAAAATGTAGGGCGCGATTTTGCCGAGCACGAGCTCGACCGGACGCACGGGCGACACGATGAGCTGCTCGAGCGTCCCGCGCTCTCGCTCGCGCGCGACCGCCATCGCCGTCAGCATCACCATCGTCATCGTGAGAATCACGCCGACGAGTCCGGGCACGACGTAGACGGCCGTGCGAACCTCGGGGTTATACCAAGTGTCGGGCTCGAGACCGACGGGTTCGACCGCGTTGCCCGAAGCGGCGAGCCGCGCGAGGAGGAGCTCCGTCGAGCGCGCCGAAGCGAGGCCCGAAGCCGTGTTCGTCGCGCTCGCGACGGTCTGCGGATCCGAGCCGTCGACGACGAGCTGCAGATGCGCGGGCTTTCCGGCGCGCAGGCTCGCGCCGTAGTCCGGCGGCACGACGAGGGCCACGCGCGCGCCGCCGCGGCGGAGCGCGTCTTCGATGGCGGTGTAGCTCTCGACGTGCCCGACCACGTCGTAAAAGCCCGTCGCGACCATGCTCGCGGCAAAGTCGCGCGACTCGGCGCTCTTGTCCTGATCGTAAACGAGCGTCGGCATGTGCCGGACGTCGGTGTTGATGGCGTAGCCGAAGAGCATGAGCTGGAGCAGCGGCAATGCGATCATCATCGCGAGCGTCATGCGATCGCGCCGGAGCTGAAGGAGCTCCTTCCACGCGACGACGAAGGGCCGGAGACTCACGAGGCCGCCTTGAGCGCGCCGGCGTCGCCCGCCATCTCGTCCGCCCGCACCATCGACACGAACGCGTCCTCCACGCCGACGCGCACGGGCCGCACGCTCTCCGGAGCGAGCTCGCCCGTGAGCATGCGCGCGACGACCGCCTCGGGATCGACGTCGTTTTTCGTCACGACGCGCAGCACGTTGCCGTAGTGCGCCACCTCGTCGACTTCGGGATCGCTCCGCAGGCGCTCGGCCGCTTCTTGCGCGTGCTCGCACTCGAGCTCGGCGCCGCGCAGGTGCCGGCGCGCCACGATGTCGCCCGGCGTGCCGACGTCGAGCACGGTCCCGCGGAAAATGAAGGCGAGTCGATGACAGCGTTCGGCTTCATCCATGTAGTGCGTCGTGAGCAACACGGTGGTCCCGCCGTGCGCGAGGCGGTGGATCTGCTCCCAGAATTCGCGCCGGCTCACCGGGTCGACGCCGGCGGTCGGCTCGTCCAAAAACAACAGCGGCGGCTCGTGAATCGTCGCGCTCGCGAGCGCCACTCGCTGCTTCCATCCGCCCGACAGCGTGCCGGAGAGCTGCGTTCGGCGGCCGCCGAGCCCCGCGCTCTCGAGCACGTCGGCGACGCGACGCGCGCGGCGGTTGCGCGGCACGCCGTAGATGCCGGCGTAAAACTTCAGGTTCTCCTCGACCGTCAGGTCCTCGTAGAGGCTGAAGCGCTGGGTCATGTAACCGATGCGCTCCTTCACGCGCTCGGCGTCGCGACGGATGTCGAAGCCGACCACCCTGCCTTCGCCGCTCGACGGATCGAGGATGCCGCACAGCATTCGAATCGTGGTCGACTTGCCGGCGCCGTTCGGGCCGAGCACCCCGAAAATCTCGCCCTTTTGGACTTCGAGCGACACGTCGCGCACGGCGACGAGGTCGCCGAAGCGGCGCGACAGCGCCCGCGTCACGATCACGGGCTCGGTCACGGCGCGTGCCTCGGCGTGTTGCGATCGATGTTCACGCGCACCGGCACGCCTCCGTGCAGGAGCTCGTCCGGATCGTCGATGCGGACCTTCACGCGCACCACGAGGTTCGCGCGCTCCGTCTCGCTGAAGAGGTAGCGCGGCGTGAACTCCGTGCGGCGCGCGATGTTCTCGACGTGCCCGCCGAGCACCCGGGCGACGCCGTCGGCGCGCACGCTCGCGCGATCGCCCACGTCGATGCCGGAGAGCTTCGCCTGCGGCACGAACACGTACGCGTAGAGCTCACCCGGATCGGCGACCGTGAACACCGGCGTGCCGGGCGCCACCACTTCGCCCGTGCGCAAGTGCCGATCGAGCACGATCCCGTCCGCGGGCGCGCGGAGCTCCCGCTTTTCGAGCCTCAGCGCGTCGAGCGTGACGTTGGCTTCGGCCGCGTCGGCTTTGGCTTGGGCCGCCGCACGCTCCTCCGGGCGTGCGCCCCGCTGCTGCTCGCTCAGCTGACTCTCGAGTGCCTGGCGCTCGGCGACCGCGCGCGTGTAATCCGCGTCGTAGCGATCGAGCTCGGACGCCGGCGTCGCGCCTTGCGCGTTCAGACTGCGCTCGCGGTCGAGCTCCCGCTTGGCGAGCTCTTCCGTCGAACGGGCCGCGCTCAACCGCGCTCGCGTCGCCGCAATCTCTTCCGGCCGCACTCCCTTGTCGACGACGACGGCCTGCGCCTGTGCGGCGCGTGCCTCGAGCCCCTGCGCCCGCCGCGCCTGCTCGTCGAGCGAGCCGTCCACCGTCGCGAGCAGCGCGCCCGCACGCACGCGATCGCCCTCCTGCGCGTTGACCGCGGTGAGCCGCCCGGCCACCTCGAACGAGAGGTCGCGCTCCTCGAGCTCCGCGGTGCCTTGATAGACCTCGTCGCTCGTCGCCGCGCGCGCCGGCGCGCAACTGGCGACGAAAGCCGCAACCGTGACCGCGAGCGCTCTCTCCGCGAAAGCCGGCACCGCGAGCGCTCTCCCCGCGAAAGCCAGCACCGCGAGCGCGCCTCGGCGCCCATGCACGAGACCCCCTCCCAAGGCCGCCGATTTGTTTTTTATCATACGACCAATAATGAACGGGCCGTGGGCGATGTCAAGCGGCGGGCTCGGACTCGCCAGAGCCGGGTAGTGCGGGCAGCCGGGTAGCGCGCCCTTTTGAGTTCGGCCGGGTGGGTCGTGCCCCAAGACCCCTATTTCTCGAGCTGGCCGGGCGAGGCCGGGGAGAGCGCTTTCGGCTTCGGCGTTGGTCTATACAAGTTTGACTGTATAGACAAATCCGCCGGCAGGGACACCTCTGGTTTGCACGCGCGAACTCGGGGCGCGCGCCGGGCGGCTAACGCGCGTGCGCGGACACGACGACGCGTTCGCTCTGCACGTCGAGCGCGAGCGCGAACCCGACCTCGTGCGCGATGCGCGCGAGGCCGAGCATCGGTCGGACGACACCGCCCGCGAGCGAGCGTTTGAGCTCGGCGTTGAACGCGTCCTCGGGGCTCTCGCGGATCTTCTCGAGCTGCTGAGTGAGCATGGAGATGCGCGCGGGGATGGTCGAATTCGTCACGCGCACGCTGACGCGACCGACGCGCTGGACGATCTCGAGCACGATGTCGCCGCGAGTCGCGTAGCTCGTCGCGTTCGAGAGCAGCTCGTGCGCCGCGACGCAGACGCGCTGGCCGACGAGGGGCGAGAGCCGCTCCGCCGTGTACGCGCAGAGGAAGGCGTGCGTCGCTTCGAGCGGACTCGAGCCCGGCGTGAACATCAGCCGCACGAGCACGTCCTCGCGCGCGGCACGCGACTCGGCGTTGGAAGGCGGCGTTTCGGGCTGCGGCACGCGCAGCTGGCGCCCCGAGGGGCTCGCCTTGGGCGAGCCGCTCGGCGCCGGATCGGAGAGACGCCTAAGCGCCATCTTCGATGATGAGGTGCTTCTGCGCGAGCTGCGCGAGCGGCGGGAAGCTGATGCGCTGCCACGTCACGTGCGGACTGCGGATGAAGCGGAGCCGGTACGACGCGCCGGGCGGTTGTGAAACCCAAATCGCCCAATCGATGAACAGGCGAATCGCCGACGAGTTCACGAACGTGAGCGCGCGCACGTCGATGCAGAGCTCCTGAATACGCTCGGAGAGCGAGAGCTCGTGCACCGCGCGAAAGAAGCGACCGAGCACGCTGCCCGGTTCCTTCGACGTGATCGTCCCCGCCAAGACCAGACCCGCGGGCGTGAAGGCGACTTGCACGGTCGCGAGCGCGGGCGGCTCGAGCCCCTTGGTGTTCAACACGAGATCGCCGCCGCCAAAGGTCGAGACATGAGCCCGCCCTTCGAACGGCCGGCGTGTCGGCGAGTTAATGGCGCCGCCAAGCGCCGGAAATCACCGACTAAATCAACCGGCCGGCTCGAGAATCAGCGCGCCGAGCGGAGGCAGGTTGAGGGCGAGCGACCACTCGCGATTGTGCGCCGGCACCGGGTCGGCGTCGACCACCGCGAACGTCTGGAACTCGCTCCCGCCGAAGCGCTGATCGTCGGTCGAGAGGCGCTCGACGTAGCGACCGCTGCGCGGCACGCCGACGCGATAACGCTCGCGCGGCACCGGCGTGAAGTTCATCACCACGATGACGAACTTGTCGACGTCGCGGCGCATGTACGAGAGCACGGTGTTGTCCTTGTCGGAACAGTCGATCCACTCGAAGCCGAACGTGTCCGGATCGGAGCGCCAGAGCGCGGGCGTCTGCGTGTAGTAACGAGCAAGCTCGCCGATGAAGCGCTGGAGCTCGCGGCGCTGCGGATGATCGGCGATGTGCCAGTCGAGGCTCGCGTCCACGTTCCATTCGTGGTGCTGCGCGAACTCGGTGCCCATGAACATGAGCTGCTTGCCGGGGCGCGTGTACTGGTAGGCGAGAAGCAGCCGCAAATTCGCGAGCTTTTGCCAGAAATCGCCGGGCATCTTCTCGATCACGGCGCCCTTGCCGTGCACGACCTCGTCGTGGGAAATCGAGTTGATGAAGCGCTCCGTGTACTCGTAGAGCATCGAGAACGTGAGCTGATCGACGTGGTGCTTGCGATGCACCGGCTCCTTCGAGAAGAAGTTCAGCGTGTCGTGCATCCAACCCATGTTCCACTTGAAGGTGAAACCGAGCCCGCCTTCCGACGGTGGACGCGTGACGCCGCCCCACGCGGTCGATTCCTCGGCGATGGTGAACGCGCCCGGAACTTCGTCACGCACGGCGGCGTTGAACGCGCGCAAAAAGTCGATGGCCTCGACGTTCTCGCGACCGCCGTAGGGGTTCGGCATCCACTCCCCTTCCTTGCGGCTGTAGTCGAGGTAGAGCATCGAGGCGACGGCGTCGACGCGGAGCCCGTCGATGTGAAACTCCTCGAGCCAGTAGAGGGCGTTCGCGACCAGGAAGTTCCGCACTTCGGTGCGGCCGTAGTTGAAGATGAGCGTGCCCCAATCGGGGTGCTCGCCGCGGCGCGGATCTTCGTGCTCGTAGAGCGGCGTGCCGTCGAAGCGGCGCAGCGAAAAGTCGTCCTTCGGAAAATGCGCGGGCACCCAATCGACGATGACGCCGATGCCGGCCTGGTGGCAGTAATCGACGAAGTGGCGGAAGTCGTCGGGCGTGCCGTAGCGGGCCGTCGGCGCGAAGTAGCCCGTCACCTGGTAGCCCCAGGACGGATAGAACGCGTGCTCCGCCACCGGCATGAGCTCGATGTGCGTGAAGCCGAGCAGCTTCACGTGGTTCACGAGGCGCGGCGCGAGCTCGCGGTAACTGAGCCAGCGGTGACCCTCCTCCGGCACGCGCGCCCACGAGCCGAGGTGCACCTCGTAGATGGACATCGGCTCGCGCGTCGGGTCCTTCGTCGTGCGCGTGTGCATCCACTGCTGGTCGGCCCACTCGTAGCTCGACTCGTTGACGCGCGTGGCGGTCGCCGGCGGCAGCTCCATCTCGCGGCCGAACGGATCGGCTTTGGTGCGGAGCTCGCCCTCGCGCGTGCGGATCTCGTACTTGTAGAGCGCTCCGGGGCCGACGCCGGGCACGAAGAGCTCCCAAATCCCGCTCGAACCGAGCGAGCGCATCGGAAACAGACGACCGTCCCAGCGGTTGAACTCGCCGACTACGCTGACCGCGGACGCGTTCGGCGCCCACACCGCGAAGGCCGTGCCGGCCGTGCCGTCCATCGTGCGCGCGTGCGAGCCGAGCACCTGCCACAGGCGCCGGTGCGTCCCTTCGCCGAAGAGGTGCAGATCGAGCTCGCCGAGCGTCGGCAAGAAGCGATACGGGTCGTCGCGCTCCCACGTGCCCGCGCCGTCGAAGTGAAAGCGCAGCCGGTACGCGAACGGCGGCTCCACGTTCGGTACGAACACCGCGAACACGCCGTCCCCGAGCGGCAACATCGCGGCCGGCGCCGCGTCCTCGCGCACGAGCTCGCAGCCGGCCGCGTCGGGATGAAAGGCGCGCACGATCGTACCGCGCGTGCCCCAAAGTTCGGCCGCGTGCAGGCCGAGCAGCGAGTGCGGCGCGTGGCGTTGTCCGTCGGCGAAGGCTTTGAGGTCCGCGGCGTGGACGAGAGCGTCCGGATCCATCAGGTCGGTTCGTACCACAAGAGCACGAGCGAATGCGGCGCGACGTTGACGCCGGTGCGCGGCACGCGCCGGGGCGCGCGTCCGGCCGACTGGGCGGTATTCGCGGCTTCGTGCCACGAGCCGCGTTCGGGCAGCTTCGGCAGCGCGTAGTGCTGAGCTCGCGTGCTCGCGTTCAAGAGGAGCAGCAGCGATTGTCCACGATTCGGGCGCCCGCGCTCGTCCACGTCGTCGGATGCCTCACCGTGAATCAGCATGCCGAGCCATTGCGTTTTCGGGTCGCTCCAATCCTCGAGCGTCATCTCGCCCCCGCTCGGGCGAATCCACGAGACGTCCTTCGCGTTGCCGTCGCCCACCGGCCCGCCGCTGAAAAAGCGCCGCCGGCGAAAGACGGGATTTTTACGCGTGATGGCGAGCACCTCGCGCGTGAACTCGAGCAGCTCCTCCTCCGCGGGCCCGATGTCCCAGTCGACCCACGAGATGGGGTTGTCCTGACAGTAGGCGTTGTTGTTGCCGCGCTGCGTGCGCGCGATCTCGTCGCCGTGCGACAGCATCGGCACGCCCTGTGAGAACGAGAGCGTCGCGAGGAAGTTCTTGCGCATCCGCTCGCGCATGCGCACGACGGGCGCCGACGTGGTCTCGCCCTCGGCGCCCCAGTTGCGGCTGAAGTTTTCGTTGGTGCCGTCGCGGTTCTCTTCGCCGTTCGCTTCGTTGTGCTTGTGGTCGTAGGAGACCAAATCCTCGAGCGTGAAGCCGTCATGGCAGGTGACGAAATTGATGCTCGCGAACGGACCGCGATCGCCGCCGCCGTGGAAGATGTCGCTCGAGCCCGACAAGCGCGACGCGAGCTCCGGCACCTGCCCTTCGTCGCCGCGCCAAAACCGGCGCACGCAATCGCGGTAGCGCGCGTTCCACTCCGCCCAACCCGGCGGAAACCCGCCGAGCCGGTAGCCGCCCGGCCCGAGATCCCACGGCTCCGCGATGAGCTTCACGCGCGAAAGGATCGGATCCTGCTCGACCATCGCGAAGAAGCGCGAGAACGCGTCGAACTCGTAGGGGTCGCGCGCGAGCGTCGTCGCGAGATCGAAGCGGAAGCCGTCGACGTGCATCTCCTCCACCCAATACCGGAGGCTGTCGAGCACGAGCTGGAGCGTGCGCGGGTGGAGCGTGTTCAGGCTGTTGCCGCAGCCCGTGTAATCCACGTAGTGCCGCGGCGAGTGCTCGTCCAAGCGGTAATACGAACGATTGTCGATGCCGCGGAAGCAGAGCGTCGGCCCGAACTGGCTGCCTTCGCCCGTGTGGTTGTAGACGACGTCGAGCAGCACCTCGAGGCCGGCGCGGTGCAGCGTCTTCACCATCGTCTTGAACTCGGTGACCTGCTGTCCGAGCGAGCCGGTCGCGAAGCGCGGATCGGGCGCGAAGAAGCCGAGCGTGTTGTAACCCCAATAATTGAGGAGCTTCGAGTCGGTCAGGCGCCGTTCGTGGAGCGCGTGCTGCACCGGCAAGAGCTCGACGGCCGTCACCGAAAGCGAGCGCAAATGGTCGATCACCGCGTCGGACGCCATGCCGAGGTACGTGCCGCGCAGGTGCCCCGGCACGTCCGGGTGCGTGCGCGTGAGCCCGCCCACGTGGCACTCGTAGACGATCGTACGGCTCCACGGCACGCGCGGCGGCCGATCGTCGCCCCAGCTGAACGACTGCTCGATCACGACGGACTTCGGCGCGACGGCCGCGCTGTCCACCGTGCTCATCACGAGATCGTCGGGCGTCGCGAGCGGGTAACCGAACTCGGCGTCGGCGGGGCCGAGCTGACCCGTGATCGCCCGCGCGTACGGATCGACGAGCAGCTTGTGCGGATTGAAACGGTGACCCTGATCCGGCGCGAACGGCCCGTAGACGCGATAGCCGTAGAGCTGCCCCGGCATCGCGTCCGGCAGGTACACGTGCCAAATCCGATTCGTGCGCTCCTTCACCGGAATGCGAATCGATTCCGTCGTCGCACCGGGTCCGTCGAAAAGGCAGAGCTCGACGGACGTCGCGTGCTGCGAAAAGAGAGCGAAGTTGACGCCCTGCCCGTCCCAAGTGGCACCGAGCGGTTGAGGCACGCCGGGTCGCGTCCGCATGAAAGGGCGCGATACTACATCCCTTGCTTTGGCCGCCACCACCCGCTCTCGCGTCGAAGGCTGAAAAGCGTTTCCGAGCGGCTGCGCGCGCGTTCAGCGCGACGGGGCGCGAACCTCAGCGCGAAACGAACGACACGTCGTCGATCCACACGTCGAACGGCGTGTCTTTCGCGGCGATGCCGAACTCGAGGAAACGCACGCGACGCGGATCGAACGCGACCGGCGGCCCCGCGACGTAGAGCTGATGCAGCTCGTCCCAGCGCACGACGTACTTCTGAAACGAAGGCGACAGCTCGATGATCTTCCGGTGCGTGTCGTAGCAATCTGCCTGGCAGAAGCCGCCGTATTTCACGTCCTGCACGTCGATCATCTGCATGCCGACGCGGATTTCGCCCGGACCCTTCGCCCAAAATTCGATCCCTGCGTAGGCCGACGCGTCGTAGCAAGCGGCGTCGGCGAGCTCGGTGCCGAACGTCACGCCCCAATCGTTGAAATGACCGCCCGTGACGTGCAAGCCCTGCTTGCTCGCGCCGCGTCCGCCCGGAATCCGACTCGGAAAGAGCCCCGAGCGGCTCGGCGTCGACTGTGTGCCGGTGCCGTCGTCGAACGTGATCCAGCTGCCCTTGCGCCCGTCGGCGTTGAGCACCCAGGAGTCGTCGTGCTCGAAGTCCTCGATCAACGGCGCGTCACCCTTGGCGACCACGAGCGCCGCGCAGCGCGGCGGCGCGACGGGCAAGGGCGCCGTCGGCGCGGGGTCGGGCCGGTGCGGCGCCTCGCGGACTCGTTCGGCGGAAACGTGGCTCGGCGAGCTCGGGCGGGACACGTAGAGGGCAATCGCCGCCGCGAACGCCAACACGCCGCCCGTCACGGCCCAACGCCGGCGCGCGCGCGCCCGCAGCCGCTCGCCGATCGCTTCGAGACCGCGCTGCCGCGCAGCTTCACGGCCGGACACCGGCGGCACGTCGAGCTTGGCCGAACGCAGGAGCAAGCTCTCGAGCTCGGCCTGTTCGGCGTCCACCGGCTCGTCTCGGTCGCGTTCGTCGCTCATCGCTTCCTCCATGCAAACGCGGCGCGCGCCTGCAGGCGTTTGACCCCGGCGTGAAACTTCTCGCGCGCCGAGCGGAGGCGCGAGCTTACCGTACCCTGCGGCACCCCGAGCGCCTCCGCGACCTCGCGCACGGAGAGCTCCTCGATCTCGGACAAGATGAAGACGGCGCGAAACTCGTCCGTCATCCCGTCCAGAATCTCCTGCAAGAGCGGACGCGCGCGGGCGAGCTCCGCGAGCTCTTCGGGATCGAGATCGCCGGCCGGGCGCTCGTCGCTGCCGGCATCGAGCTCTTCGGGGTGGCGGCGCGCGTTGCGCCGCCGGGTCGACGCGACGCGCATGGCCGTGCCGAACAAGAACGCGCGCTCGCGCTCGGTGCCGAAGTCGGCGAGCCGGCGCGCGGCGACGACGAAGACCTCCTGCGCGGCGTCGTCCACGTCCGCCGCGGGCACGCCGAGCCGGCGCACACTTCGCCACACGAACTCGTATTCGCGCTCGACGAGGGCGCGGAAGCGCGCCATTTCGGCTTGTCCGGTGGGAAAAGCGCCGCCCGCCATGCGACTCAAGGGTTCGGCCGCGGAGAGCTCGGTCCGTCCGCTCGTGAGCGCCGTGGTCGTGAGCACAATGTCACCATGGGCGTACGAGCCGAAACCGATCGAAAAATCGGCACGCCGAGTGAGAATCGTAGATCGGGCGGCGACGGCGTGGACATGTCACGATGGTGGACGCCAACGTGAGGCCGCTCCGCTCCGGGGATCGAATTGCCGGCAGGTCCGCGCTTCTTCTGGTGGCGTGCGGCGGGCTTGCCGCGTGCGCCGGCAGCAGCGGGAAAGGGGCCCCGCAAGAGGGGCCGGCGGCGGACGCGCCGGCGCCGATCTGCGCGGCGCCCGACGGCACCCTCGGGACGGCGCCGCTCCGCAGGCTGACGGGCTTCGAGTACGGCCGCACGCTCGCCGACCTCACCGGCGCGGATCCGAGCGTAGCGAGCGAGCTCGTCCCGGACGAAGAAAGCTTCGGCTTCGACGACCAAGCGGACACGTACAGCATCTCGACCTTGCACGCGTCGAAGTACTTCGACGTGGCGACTTCGGCCGCGACCACGCTCGTCGCCGACACGGCGCGTTTGAGCGCGTTCGCCGGTTGCGATCCGACGGCGGACGCGGCGTGCGTCGAGCCCTTCGTGCGCGCGTTCGGGCGGCGCGCCTACCGCCGCTCGCTCACCGACGACGAAGTGGCGGCGATGGTCGCGCTCGACCAAGTCACGGCGTCGCCCGGACCCGCCGACGGCGTGAGCGCGGTGGTCGCTGCGATGCTGCAATCGCCGCAAGTCTTGTACCGGCCGGAGCCGTCGGCACCGAACGCGGCGTTCGGTCCCGCGCTCGCGACGCGCCTTTCGTATCTCATCACCGCGTCGACGCCCGACGACACGCTGCTCGACGCGGCCGAGGGCGGCGCGCTCGACACGACGCCGGGCTTGCTCGCCCAAGCCGATCGGCTGCTCGCGAGCCCGCGCGCCGCCGAAGCGTTTTCGCACTTCATGTTCGAGTGGTGGGACCTCGAGGGCCTCGACGATCTACAGAAAGACACCGCGCTCTACCGCACGTGGGACTCGTCGGTGCCGGGGGAGCTCGAGCTCGAGACGCAAGCGTTTCTGACCGGCGCGTGGACGGCCACGCCGTCGCTCGACGTGATCTTGGGCGCGCCGTACACCTTTCTCGACTGGAAGCTCATCAACTATTACGGCGTGGCCGGCGCGGACGCGCCGAACGGCTTCGTCCAGATCGCGCTCGATCCGACGCGCGCGGCCGGCATGCTCACGCAAGGTTCGTTCTTGGCCCTGCATGCGAAGGCGGATCAGACGTCACCCACGTTGCGCGGCAAGTTCGTGCGCGAGCTCTTCTGCGATCCGCCGCCGCCGCCGCCGCCGACCATCGTGGTCACGCCGCCCGCCGTCGATCCGCGGCTCAGCACGCGCCAGCGCTTCGCGCAGCACACGGCCGACCCGACGTGCGCCGGCTGCCATCAGCTGATGGATCCGATCGGCTTCTTGTTCGAGCACTACGACGCGATCGGACGCTGGCGCGACGTGGACGGCGGCCAACCCGTGGACTCGACCGGCTACATCGTCGGGACGGACGTGGACGGCAACCTCGACGGCGTGCCGGCGCTCGCGCAAGCCTTGCTCCAGAGTGACGAGGTGCGCACCTGCGTCGCGACGCAGTGGTTCCGCTACGCGTTCGGCCACGACGCGACGAGCGACGCGGACACGTGCACCGTGAGCGCGCTCGCGAGCGAGCTTGCCGCGACGAACGGCGACCTCAAGCGCGTGATCCGCGCGACCGTCGAGCAACAGCTCTTCCAGAGCCAGCGCCCCGAGGAGGCGGCACCATGATTCACCTGCGAGGCCCGCGGCTCAGCCGGCGCACGTTGCTCGCGAGCGCGGCCGGCGCGTCGATCGCATTGCCTTGGCTCGAAGCCTTCGAGCCGCGGCGCGCTTCCGCGCAAACGGCGGCGCCGAAGCGCTTCGTCGTCATGTTTTCGCCCGACGGCCTCTTGCCGGCGTGGACGCCGAGCGGCACCGAGACGGACTTCACGCTCTCGACGATTCTCTCGCCGCTACAGCCGTATCAAGACGACATCGTGGTCGTGCGCGGGCTCTACCAAGAGGGCGGCGGCGGTGACGGTCACCAAAACGGCATCGGCGGGATGCTCACCGGCACGACGCTGAACTCGGGGCCGTTCGGCGGCACGCAGGCGCCGCCCGCGGGTTGGGCGAGCGGCCCTTCCGTCGATCAGCGCATCGCCGACGTGATCGGCAACGACACGAAGCTCCGCTCGCTCGAGCTCGGCGTGCAGGTGGGCGCGGCCGACAACTGGGGGCGCATGATCTACCGCGCGAGCGACCAGCCGCTGCCGCCGGAGGACGACCCGGCCGCGGTGTACTCGCGCGTGTTCGCGGATCTGCACACGGACCCGGCCGTGCTCGCGGCGCAGCGCGCGCGCCAGCAGTCGATTCTCGACACGGTCGGCGGCGAATACACGCGCGTGGCGGCGGGTCTCGGCAGCGCGGATCGGCAGCGCCTCGACGCGCACCTCGACGCCGTGCGCGACCTCGAGACGCGGCTCACGAAAGCCGGCCCGATCGGCGGCGCCGCCTGCGCGGACCCGACGGTTCACGCGGTCTCGAAGGACGACAACGACTCGTACCCCGACGTGGGCGGGCTCCAAATCGACATGCTCGCGATGGCGCTCGCGTGCGACATCACGCGCGTCGCGTCGCTCCAGTGGTCGCGCTCGGTTTCGCAGACGCGCTTCACCTGGCTCGGCATCACCGACGGCCATCACGACCTCTCGCACCTGAGCGACGACGACGCCACGGCCGTCGACAAGCTCACGCGCATCAACCAGTGGTACATGACGCAACTTGCCGCGCTCATCGGCAAGCTCAAGTCCATGCCCGAGGGTGACGGGACCGTGCTCGACAACACCATCATTCTCTACGCGAACGAGCTCGCGAAAGGGAACACCCACAGCCGCGTCGACGCGGGCTACGTGCTCGCGGGTCAGGGCGGCGGCGCGCTGGAGACCGGACGCTTCCTCCGCCTCGACCCGACGCAGCAGATCGCGCACAACGGGCTCCTCGTCTCGCTCTTGAACGCGATGGGCGTGCCCGACACGCAATTCGGCAAAGCGGATTGGTCGAACGGCCCGCTTTCCGGCTTAATCTGAGCCAAGCATGCACACCTCGCCGCTCCTCTTCGGTCTTTTTTTGTTGGGTTTGGGGAGCGTCGCCTGTGGCGCGAAGTCGAACGACGACCGCGCGCCGGCGTCCGGCGGTCAAGGCGGGCAGGGCGGCTCCGCGGGGATGACGGCGGCGGGCGGCCTCGGCGCCGCAGCGGGCATGGGCGGCATGGCGATCACGTGTCCCGATCCTTCGGATCCGATCGATCCGACGGCGATGATCGACGACTTCGAGAACGGGAGCGGGCTCTTGCCGCTCGTCGACAAACGCAACGGCTCGTGGTGGACGGCCGCCGACGACACCGGCGGCACGCTCGTCCCCGAGCAGTCGGCGATCACGAACATGCCGGCCGCGCCCGAAATGCTGCCCCAGCCGCGCTGCGGCAGTCACTACGCGATGCGCATCACGGGTGAAGGCTTCACGGATTGGGGCGCCGACCTCGGGGTCGCGCTCGCCGCCGGGACGCGCCCGAACGGCGAGGAGGGGGCGGTGCCGTACGACGCGAGCGCGCGCACCGGCGTCGATTTCTGGGCGCGCATCGGCGACACGTCGACGAACAGCGTGTTCTTCGAGGTTTCGGATTCGAATTCGGAGCCGGACGGCGGCATTTGCATGGTCGGGGGCGGCACCGGCAAGGAGTGTTACGACGGCTTCGGCGTGAACCTGACGAGCCTCGACACGACGTGGCACCACTACCGGATCCCGTTCTCGGGGCTTTCGCAGCGAAACTTCGGGGTCAAGGCCGACGGCGTCGTGACGAACGCCATCTACAACATCACGTTCAACTTCCTGAGCGCCACCGACCCGTTCGACTTCTGGCTCGACGACATTTCGTTTTATTAGAACGGGCCTTGCCCCCGCGGCTCGCTTCGCTCGCGTGGGTTCTGCAATTCATTCGTCCGGAGAGTCGTGCGGAACTACTGGACGTCGAGCGTCTCGGTCTTCAGCGTGTCGCCCGCGCACGTGTAGCGCGCGAGGTGCACACGGTCGGCGAGCGTCGTGCCGACGACGAGCGCTCGGCCGGTCCACACCGCGCGCGCCCCCGCGGGCGCGAGATTTTGCGGCAAAAGCCCGGCCAGGCCCACGCGTGGTTCGTCGAGCAAGAGGTCGAG